>Ga0169931_10003724_pt1 | contig 24050 bp, 17 predicted proteins | sample Kivu_15m_20L_FD_129675 | JGI IMG/M metagenome (GOLD analysis project Ga0169931, IMG submission 129675) | Freshwater microbial communities from Lake Kivu, Western Province, Rwanda to study Microbial Dark Matter (Phase II) - Kivu_15m_20L... | ecosystem: Environmental > Aquatic > Freshwater > Lake...
AAGGAACCATTGGCTTTTTGCTTGCACAATGGCTGCTCGGAACAGTGATTGCTTGCACAACCTGTAGAAAACCGGAACCAAAAAATTAGCTTCGTTGAACGGTATTGCGTTTAGCCCGTAGCCAACGGCGAGGCGCAGCGCAAGTTGATCATGCGAGGCAGGTTAGCTGCCGTTTCACTTCCTCAGCCGGGTCTTCGCGCCAGCCCCCGGTTCGGAATCGCGAGTCTGGAATGCACCCAAACGCCGGGGGCTCCGCCGGCTTGTCATAAGTCCGTTAATTCAAGGTCGTGCGGTGGCCCGTCTTGCTGCCTTGGCTGAATTTCGCCCGTAGCCAACGGCGAGGCGAATCAAGAGCGCAGCCTCGAGAGCCCGATTTCGAAATCGAGCCTAGGCACCATAGCAGCACGTTTTTTCGCTATTTCGCGAGTCTGTTAAAGTTTAACGATTGTATCGCTTGAATCAGTCGTACTGGATGTAATCCCACCCGCGCTTGGAAATGGTCCGCGGAAGCTCCTTTTGTGCTCGTTGTTTCGATTCTTCGGACGATTGGAATCGTAGCTACTGGTCGTGTTGTGCCTGTGATGCTGCGCAGCCGACCGGAACTGGCCTCGAGAGGCAGCCCCAAGGTTGAAGGTTCGGAGCGGAAGCGATGAAAAAGAACTGGTTTCCTAAGCTGATTGTTGGTTCCTGCTGTCTTTGGTCAGGCATTGCCACTGCCCAATCGAATTGGGACCAGCCCACCACGTGGAATAGCACAACTTGGAATAGCACGGCGGCAACACAGCCTAACGGATACCCGGTTTCATCAAGTCACTTGTATGGCTATTCCCAGCCACCTCAAGCGGCACCGAATGATGGACAATTTGTCGGGAACTCCACCACACCCCGTTATCCACTGCCGACGCAACTTCCCGCCGCGACCGTGCCTCCAGCAGGGATGTCTACCTCGACGCCAGTTTCTGGCAGCTTCACGGCGACGAACCAAGGCTCGCAGCAAAATTTTCCTGTCAGCTATCGTCAGGACCTTGTGATTCCTCAGCAGCCCGCAGTTCAGGCTGCCCCAGAAATCGCGCCCCCTTTCCAACCCTCTGGGCAGCAGTCTGCCGTGCAGCAATACGTCGTGCCTCCAAGCGTACCGGCTGTTCAAGCAGGACAGGTTCACCCTCAGCATTTGAACAACGGCCCAACGGTCCAGCCTCAGTATCAATCAACAGCCGGCTGTGATGTGGGTGCTGGTCCCGCTGGATGTGATACCAATTGCAATACCGCGGGCGGCTGCGGCGATTCGGGTAAAGACTGTGGCTTGGGAAGCCGCTTTGGAAAATTCTTCTGCGGCGGCGATGCCAACTGGGTTGTCGGCGTAAATGCGTTGATCTTTGCCCGCGACTACGAGGATGACAAAGGACTCTCATACAACAGCACGCCCGGCCAATACCTTTTCTCCACGGACGCAGACTTCCAGACATTCGTCGGACTTGAAACCGTGATCAGTCGCCGGAACTGTTCCGGTTCAGGCTGGGAAGCCCGTTACTGGGGGCTGTATCCAAACTCGACCAGCAGCATGATCGATAACATGCCAGGCACTGCCCTTACTGGCCTACAGAATCTCGACTTCGCTCCGGCGATGGCAAACGTACTGCAAGTCTACGACGCAGCCGACCGGCATCGCATCACTCGCGAGAACACGATTAACAGCCTTGAACTAAATCTGCTGCGGAACGGTGGCAGCTTTACCGGACTCCGCTGCCGCAATGCCTACTACGAATTGCTCGGCGGTTTCCGCTGGTTCCAATTTGATGAGAACTTCACCTATTCGGCTATCAACTCAGCGGCCCCTTGGCCCAGCCAGTTGGACTACGGGATCAACGTTCGCAACAGCCTGCTTGGCTTCCAGTTGGGTGGTCGCACGGAATGGTGTCTGACCGACAAGTTGAGACTGGCGACTGGCCTGCGAGCCGGCGTATTTAACAACCGTATCTCGCACAACAGCCGGATTGCTGACCAAGCGGGCAACGAGGCAACCATTATGAGCGGGCCATTTGCCGGTGCGATGTACGACTTCGAATCGACCAAGAACGATATCGCATTTCTGGGCGAATTGGATACTGGTTTGATTTACCAAATCAGCTGCCGGACTCGGCTGAACTTCGGTTACCGAGTGTTCGGAGTCAATGGACTGGCTCTCGCTCCGAATCAATTCCCTTACAACTTCACCGATGCTAACGACATCCAGCGGATTGACTCCAATGGCGGCCTCCTGCTGCACGGAGCCTACGCCGGTGCCCAGTTCTGCTTCTAATTGGAATTCTCGAAGAGCTTCCTTTGGCGGGCGATTTACTCCCGGCAAAGAGCCAGTAGATTTGTCGCGGGGGCCGCACCTGAGCCTCATCTCCCGGCAAGACGAAAGAGAATGAAAGAAAGCCAGAGCCAGTTCCTCGCTTGGCGCTGATTCTCGACCCAGCATCAAAACAAAAAAGACCGCGGGTTAATCGCCCGCGGTCTTTTATTTTGTAACGCTTGTTGGAAAACGGCCGTGCAGCCCCCGCAAGGGAATCGACCATTACCAAGTTGCCGATGGGAGGCTACTTCGGAGTCACCGTAGCGATAATCCGTTTAGCTTGTCTGGAGGGAGGGCTCTCTAGCTTGCCGTGCTCTAGCAATTTCGCGAGAACCTCGTCCATTACCTTCTGGCCTTCTTCGATGTGGGCAAGTTCGCGACCTTTGAACTCGACGTAGATCATCACCTTGTCTTTGTCTTCAAGGAACGTCATGGCCTGACGAATCTTCACATCGATATCGTGCTGCCCGGTCTTCGGGCGAAGGCGAATTTCCTTGAGCTTGGTCGAGTGTGCTTTGTTTTTGTGGGAACGTTTGTTCTTTTCGTATTTGAATTTGCCGAAGTCCATGATTCGGCAGACGGGCGGCTTCGAGTCCGGGGAGACCTCGACCAAATCCAGCCCGATTTCGCGCGCTCTCGCCAAGGCGTCTCGAGTCGGCATGATTCCCAGCTGGTTGCCGGCATCATCAATGACGCGAACGGTTGAGATACGAATCTGTTCGTTGATTCGATTCTGATCTTTCGAGTTTTGTTCCGGTGGAATAACGTTGGTCCTTTCAAAACAGGAATGAAAAACTAATTTCAGCCACGCTGCTGTCATTCGCAGTCAGTCGCGGCCATTCAGGAGCCTGCGGTCAAGGCTCCTGAATCTCCAGAGTCCTAATTCAAGTTAAGTCCTCACCCAGCCGGATTGAAACCTAAGTTTCGGCGGCCGAAGTTTTGGCGTTTACTGTCTGCCCAATTCTACATCATTTGCCGGGACGGGCTGGGCCTGCCACAGCGAGCTGGGTAGAAAAGACTCAGCCATTTCAGCAGATTTCAATATTCCATGGAAGCTTGGCTGCCGTCCAAACCGGCCGAGGTCTGGAATGTCTTCCGGACCGTCTTTTCCGCGACTTCTGTCGTCAACCGGCTGAGGCAAGCGTCCAGCGGCATTGCCCCCAGATCGCCCTCCGATCGGTCGCGGACGGAAACGGTCCCCTGCTCTGCGTCTCGCGGGCCAACAACGAGCATGTAAGGGACCAAGTCCAGTTGGGCGTCTCGTATTTTAGCACCAAGTTTTTCGGACCGGAAATCGCCCTCAACCCTCAGTCCCGCGGCTCGCATTTTTTCGAGAACTTCCCGGCCGTAGGTCTCGGACTTGTCGCTGACGGTCAGCAATCGGGCTTGTTCTGGGGCGAGCCACAGCGGGAAGACCCCGGCGAAGTGCTCAATCAGCACGCCAATGAATCGTTCCATTGAACCGAAGGGCGCCCGGTGAATCATGATCGGCCGGTGTGGCCGGTTATCAGCTCCGATGTACTCCAGCCCAAACCGGACCGGGAGGTTGTAGTCCACCTGGACGGTTCCCAGCTGCCATTGGCGACCGATGCAGTCGCGAACGACAAAGTCGATCTTCGGACCGTAAAAAGCCGCTTCGCCCTGCTCTTCAGTAAACGGCTTGCCCAAGCTCTTGGCCGCATCGCGACAGGCTTGCTCGGCCGCATCCCAGTTCTTCGGATCGCCAATGTATTTGTCGCTACCCGGGTCTCGCAGCCCGACGCGGACGCGGAAGTCATCAATGCCCATGGCGGAAAGGACGATCTTGACCAGCTCAAGACAGCCCATCAGCTCGTCCGAGAGTTGCTCCTGAGTGACAAACAGATGCGCGTCATCTTGAGTGAACCCGCGAACACGAGTCAGCCCGCCAATTTCACCGGACTGCTCCCAGCGATAAACCGTGCCGAACTCGGCTAACCGAATCGGCAAATCGCGATAGCTTCGCTGCTGTGAAGAATAAATTTTCACATGGTGCGGGCAGTTCATCGGCTTGAGCAAGTAGCCATCGATCTCGCCAGCCTTCATCCGGTTGGCGAGGTCACCACAGCTGCAGCCTTCGTCGGCGAGACCTTGAAGTTGCTCGCGCATGACCAGTGGCGGGTATTGGCTTTCCTGATAATAAGGGAAGTGGCCGCTGGTCTTGTAAAGTTCCAATTTGCCGATGTGCGGTGTGAAAACTTGGTGATAACCTTGCCGCCGCAGATGCGAAGAGATGAAGTCTTGCAGTTGCTGTCGAATGAAAGCGCCCTTGGGAGTCCACAGAATCAGGCCTTGTCCCACCATCTCGTCGATGTGGAACAATCCCAAACGCTTCCCCAGCACCCGGTGATCACGTTTTTTGGCTTCTTCAATCCGCTGGAGGTGTTCATCCAAGTCTTGCTGAGTGAAAAAGGCGGTCGCGTAGAGCCGCTGGAGCTGTTGGCGGGTCTCGTCGCCCTTCCAGTAAGCTCCCGCGAGCGAGAGCAATTTGAACGCGCCGATCATCTTGGCAGAGGGGACATGGGGGCCGCGGCAGAGATCGACGAATTCACCCTGCCGATAGAACGAGACGCTGGGGTGCTCGGACAAGCCAGTTTGAATATGCTCAACCTTGAGGTCTTGATGCATGTCGCGACAAATGGCGACCGCCTCGTCCCGAGTTCGGTCGACCCGCTCGAACGATTCATCGAGTTCAACTAGCCGTTTCATCTCGGCTTCGATTGCCGGAAAATCTTCTTCGGTCAGCGGTTCAGGCATCTCGAAGTCATAGTAAAAGCCCCCTTCGATGGTCGGTCCGAAGGCGAGTTGGACGCCCTTCTTTAGACGCATGACAGCACGTGCCATCACATGGGCGCAGCTGTGCCGCATCGTCGCCAAAGCTTGAGGATCAGTGCGGGTGATAATCTTCAGAGGAAGCTTTTCGCCGATCAATTGCTGGTTCAAAGGGATCGGTTGTCCGGCAACTTCGCCCCAGAGCGCGTCTTTGGCAAGCCGCGAACCAATGCTTTTGGCGACATCGGCTACGGATACTGAACCGGGGAAACTCTTGAGGGTACCGTCTGGCAATTGAATGGTGGTCATATCTATCGGGAGCAAAGTTGGAGCAGTAAGGTTCGGCATCTGGACGCTGGCGAACCGCGTCCTCTTCATCGCCGGGCCCTGAGTATACGAAAAAAGCGGGTTTTGCGCAAACGGTGGTTTGAACGAAAACGGGGGCAGGTCCAGTTTCTCGGCAATCAATCGATGCTCGAAACCTCGCCCCCAGCTCGAGTGCCCCAAGCCTGCATGATTCGCGGGTCGATCGTGTCCCGGACGAAATCGACATGGCCATCGACAAACGCGAGCACGGCTCCTCCCGGATGGTAGCTGCTGAAGCTCAATTCCTTGGACTCGATGTCATCCAAGCCGCGGTTGCGGTAGAGATTGATTTTGATCGCCGCGGACCCCAAGCATTCGGAAGTGTTGATCCCGTTAAGTTCATCTGTTGAGCCGATATACCAGTGGTCGATGGCCTGGGAGTTGCCGACCGGATCGATCCCCCGAGACTCGATATCAAAGATCGCTTCGCCGAACAGCAGCGTATTGGAAGTGCCGTCTCTCACATCGGCCGCTCTGACTTTGCTGTTTTGAAAGAGCATTCCGTCTACCTGAGGGTCGCCGACCACGGGACTCGGTCCCGATTCACGCGTCAAGATTCCCGACGCACAACCGAGATAGTTGCAATATTGCCGCGCGGGAATCCCCTCGAAATCCTCAGTCTCAACGGTGGGCTGCGAGGGACACTGGAAGACAGGCAGCGGAACCCCGCACGCTGCGGCATTCGGTCCGGAATTCCAAGGCTGACCGAATTGCAATGTCTCGTAAAGATTTGCCTGCTCAAGGTAAGGAAGCAGGCGAGCTTGCCACAAAGTCCGCGCGGGCCATTCGAATCCCGATACAAATCGCCGGTTGGCTTCGTGGAAACTGAGCGCAGCAAAGGTCTGCTGGCGAATCTGATTCAAGCATTGCGTTCGCCGCGCTGACTCGCGAACCATTTGAATGGCCGGCAGAAGCATCCCAAGCAGGATCGAGATAATTGCAATTACAACCAGCAACTCGATCAGCGTGAACGCCTTCGCTGCAGCGTGCCGTTGCTGATTGGGCCGATGGGCCTTGAAAGGCAACATCCGAGTACCGCTTTAGATAGGAGAGAAGTTCACAGGCCGGTGTCTCAGCATTTTCGGTCATAGATGGCGTTAAAGCAACTCGCTCAGCCCATCAATTCAACCAGATAGTCGCGGCTTTTCCGGGCGATAAACTCCGGGCCGGGCGAGTAATCAAATACCTCGACACTCAGCCAGCCGCGATAGTTTGTCACCAGCTCCGGCCAAAACTCTCGGTAGTCGACCGAGCCCATCCCCGGGCCGAGTTTGTTCGGGTCGTTGGCGTGGAAATGCACCAGCCACGGGGCATAGGTTCGGATCAACTCGCCAAAGGAAACCTGCTCGCTACTCATCGCCTTAACATCGAGATGCAGCCTGACATTGGGCGAGTCAATCGCCTCGATAATGCGGACCGCTGACTCAGCCGTCGGCATAAAATTAGTTTCCTGTGGACCGAGCGGCTCAAGCCCGAGAATCACTCCACGCTCGGTAAGTTTCGGTGCGAGGTGCGCGAGCAAGTCAGCCGCTCGCCCTTCGCCTTCAGTATGCGTAGTAGCAGCGTCCAGATTTCGCTGCTGCGGCGAACCGAAAACCATGACCCTCCCGCCGAGGTCCGCACAAAGATCCGCCAAGCCGATCAAATAGTCGAGCGTTCGCCCGCGCACGACGGGGTCCGCCGAGGTCAGGTGCAAGCCTTCAGTTCGGGCCAGCAACCAGTGTAGGCCAATAACTTCCATCCCCTCGTTCTCGATTGAGCGGCGAATATGTGCTCTCGCTCGCGCTGATAATTCCAGCGGCGAATCAGCCAAGGTAAATGGCGCCAGTTCCAAGCCCTGATAGCCCCATTCCCGGCAGCGGCGGCTGACCTCAGCCAACTCCCATCCTTCAAACAATTCATTGCAAATCGCAAGGGGATATTTCATCAGCGTTATTCCTGACGAGCGGGCAACTCAGGCGCACTCGAGAACGTGTCTTGTATAGTCACTTTGCCGGCCAAATCGGTCAGTCGGCTGGAAAAGGGAGACGTTCGCCAGAGACTTGCCTAACAGGCTCACGGCGCGGCCCTCCTGCGACCATGGCCGTTTGATTATCATCGTATCAAAGCGACGCGGGTAGTTCCCTGCGTCTACCCTCGCTCTTGTTTCTCAATTTGTTACCCGTGAACGCCAAGCTTCGCACTTACACTCTCGGCTGTAAGGTCAACCAGTACGAAACTGAATTCGTGCGGCAAGGTTTACTGCGCGCCGGTTACGAGGACGCGGTCGAGGACCAAGCTGCCGACCTGTGCATCGTCAACACTTGCACGGTCACGGCTGAGGGGGACTCCAAGAGCCGGCAAGTCATCCGCCGCTTGCACAAGGATAATCCCGAGGCGCGGATCGTCGTGATGGGCTGCTATGCCACACGCGCTCCGGAAGAAGTCCGCCAGCTGCCCGGCGTGGTCGAGGTCGTTACCGACAAGCGGGAATTGCCAGACCTCCTTGGTCGCCATGGCGTGGTCGACATTCCAACCGGGATCTCTGGCCTGGTTGGCCATCGCCGTGCGTTTGTCAAAGTCCAAGATGGCTGTCTGCTCAACTGCAGCTACTGCATCATTCCGCATGTGCGTCCGCAGATGTACAGCCGTCCGCTCGAAGAGGTGCTGCGAGAAGTCGAAGGGCTGGAACAAAACGGCTATCAAGAGGTCGTTTTGACCGGGATCCATCTCGGACATTACGGAGTCGATTTCAATCGCAACTTGCCGCGCGAAGCGTGGACTCGACTGGCGACTTTGGTCCGCGAGATTTGTCGCCGGACCTCGCGACTGCGAATTCGGCTCTCGAGCATCGAAGCTACGGAAGTGACTCGCGAATTGATTGACGTGATGGCTGAGCATCCCCAGCGGGTTTGTCCGCATCTTCATGTCTGTCTCCAAAGCGGCAGCGATCGGATCTTGCGGTTGATGCGGCGGCGCTGGAATGCCAAGCGAATTGTCGATCGTTGTCAGTTGGTGGCCAGCCGTCTAAAGAATCCTGCCTTCACTACCGATGTGATCGTCGGTTTTCCGGGCGAGACCGATGAAGATTTTGCCGCGACCGTAGATGTCTGCCGGCAACTTGGGTTTGCGAAACTACACGTCTTTCCCTTCAGTCCCCGTCGTGGAACCCCCGCGGCGACGATGCCCGATCAGGTCGATGGGAACGTCAAAGCGAGTCGCGTGGACCAATTGCTGGCACTCGACTGCGAACTGCGCAAAGCCTATCTCGAGCGGCTAGTGGGCGAAGAAGTAACTGTGATGGCCGAGGCGCAGGTCGATGGCCGCTGGGTTGGCACGAGTTGCCGCTTCGCAACCGCCGCTGTCGCGACAACGCAGTCGCTTGTCCGCGGCGAGTTGGTCAAAGCTCGGGTAGTCGCGCGAGAAGGCGAGCAGTTGGGCTGCGTTGGTTAGGCGGATTTCGTTTAGCAATTCGGCGTATTGAGGGTTCGACCGGAGGCTAGCGCCTTTCCGCTCAAGAGCCGAATCGCATAATCTGTAATTCGTTGAGGCCGTCGAGGCGACTGGCGCTTCCCGATTTGATGATGACTACTTCGCCCCAGGCGGGCAGTACTGCCGCAACCAGGCGAAGATTTCGTCGTGCCAAAACTTGCTGTTGGCTGGCTTGTTCACCCAGTGACCCTCGTCCGGGAAATTGATCAGCTTGCTCGGAACGCCCCGGCGCTGAAGGGTGGTGAACAGTTGCAAACCTTCGCTGACAGGGACTCGGAAATCGAGGTCGTTGTGGATGATCAGCATCGGCGTTTTGAAGTTCTGGGCGAAGCGATGCGGTGAGTATTTCTCGTAGGACTCGCGATTGACCCAAGGAGGTCCGCCGTGTTCCCACTCGTCGAACCAAACTTCTTCCGTCGTCGCGTACATGCTGTCGAAGTTGTAGACGCCGCAGTGTGTGACTAAGGTTTTGAACTTGTCGGTCTGTCCTTGGAACCAGTTCATCATGTAACCGCCGAACGAAGCGCCCGCGGCGAACATCCGGTCGCGGTCGACAAACGGTTTGGATTCCAGCAACTCAAGCCCCTTCATCAGGTCTTCGTAGCATTTCCCGCCCCAGTCACCGCTGATTTCATCGGTGTACTTTTGGCCGAACCCGGTTGAACCGCGCGGATTAGGGAGAGCGACGATATACCCCTGTGCTGCCCAGACTTGTGGATTCCAGCGATTGCTCCAGGAGTTCATCCAGGCGCCTTGCGGACCGCCATGCACGAGAAACGCCAGCGGCCATTTCTTGTTCGGGTCGAATCCGGGCGGGTAGACCAGCCACATTTGCATCGGCGTGCCACCCGCTCCCGGAACCGTCACGCTCTCAATTTTGCCCCAGTTAATTTGGGACTGCAGTTGTTGATTGAACGAACCGACCGGAGTCAGCTTACCATTGCCGCCAGTTTGCTCGCCGACATAGACGCCCGGCGGCGAATCCAGTCGCGAGGCGAGCACCGCAAAGCGACCCGTTTCCGAAGAGATGCTCAGTCCGCCGATGCTCATACTGTCGACGGCCGCCAGATCACTGCTAACTTTGGGCGGAGACTTTCCATCCGCTGCAACAGTGTAGAGCTTGGAAACCCCACCATCCTCCGCAGTGAAAACGACGAGCAGCGAGTTCCCCGATTGCGTCCACTGAATTCCTTCGGCCGAGCGATCAAGACTGCCGCTTAGCGATCGCGGCTCGCCAGTCAGCTTTCCATTCGCTTCGCAGGGGGCAACATATGCAACCCAGCGATCGGCTTCCGAGCCGGGTACAGCTTGAGCCCGCCAAGCGAGCCATTTTCCATCCGGAGAAAACGATGGCGCACCATCGGCCGCAGGATTTTTGGTCAGCGTATCCCAAGTCGGCGTTCCACCCGTCACCGGGACGCGGCAGAGGTCATGGTTGGTATTCCAAGCCTCGTTCTCGACCGGGACTGCGGTGAAGATCAGGTGTGAACTGTCGGGGCTGAAGCAATGATCATCGCCGACCGAAAAGGTCATCGATGTTGGATAAGCATCGCGGTCGCCCGGAGTGACATCCTTCGGTTCTCCGGCAGTTCCATTCACGGGGTCGAAGCTAATGACGAACAAATGTTGTCGCTTGTTCTCCACGTAGCTGTCCCAGTGCCGAAAAAAAAGACGGTCGAAGACTTTCGCCTTGACCGGATTCTTCTCGTTGGCCTCGGCGCGATCTTTGTTCAGCTTGTCGCTTTCGGCAAACGGCTTGCCTGAGTACTCAGGCCAGACAGCAGAGACAAACGCAATCTTAGTTCCATCAGGCGACCAAACGCCGGAAGAGGCGTCGGTTGAGATGGTCGTCAGCTGTTTGGCTTCACCGCCGGAAAGTTCAATCGCCCAGAGCTGCATGCTTCCGGAACGGGTGGACTGAAACAGAATCCGCTTGCCGTCGGGACTCCAGCGAGGATTGAGGTCCTTTTTTGGGGTCGTCGTCAGCTGCCGAGCCAATTCGGGATGAGCCACATCGGCTACCCAGAGATTGGCACTGGTTGAGTTGCCTTCGAGGTTGACTGTCGTGACTACGAAGACGACTTGTTTACCATCGGGGCTGATCTGAGGATCGGCGATCCGGCGGAACTGAAACATATCATCGACGTTCATCGCCCGAGTGCTTTGGGCTGAACTGGTGGTAGTCATAAGAGCAACACTCAATAACAACAAAGCGGAGAAAAACCATTTCATAGTAATGACCCAATTCGGATTGAACTCTGGCCTTCGACTCAGTGATGCAACCGCGTCAGTTACTCTTCCTTGTTACCTGACTCTTTCGCCTTCTCGAAATCGCCTGCGGTGATGATGATCAGCCGCTGCTTGTCGAGCAGTTTTTTAATGACCGCATCGACCCGCTCCTTGGTCAGGAGTCGAATCTTCTGGTCGCTTTCAGCCTGGAACTGCATCGTCCGTCCGGCTTCCATGTTCTTCAGCAGAAGCCCGGCGAGTTGACTGTCGTTCGCGCGACCGCCCTTGCGGGTTTCGAGGTAGCTGGAGATGGCATTGTTCAGCTCTTCAGCTTGGACGCCGCTTTCGGTAAAGCGGCTGACTTCTTCGTCGATCGTGTTGACGACCTTTTCGGTGTTTTCCGGATTGGAAATCGCGAACATCATCAGCATCGAGCGTTCGTCCATCGAATCGGCTTGAACCATCGAGCCCACGCCGTAGGAGAGCCCTTCCTTTTTGCGAACTCGATCGGCCAGACGCGAAGCAAGCGGACCGCCACCCAAAACATAGTTGGCAACCGCAAGTGCCTCGTAGTCCGGATTGTCGTCGCGGAGCGGCATCATCATGCCGGCGATGTACACGGCGTTCGCCTTGTCAGGTGTGTTGATCTTGGTTCGCTTTCCGGCCAGATCGGTGATGGCCGGCTCAGGAATTCGGGCGTAGGCTTCCTTGGTCGTCCAGCCAGCGAACAGCTTGTCGAGCTGCTCGCGAGTTTGGTCCGGATCAAAATCTCCGACGACGGCGACTTGGCCATGTTGGCCGCTGAGGAAGCGGTTGTGCAGGTTGCGGATTTGCTCCGTATTAACCTGACTCATTCGCTCGATCCCTTCTTCGATCGTGGGAGAATATCGAGGGTCGTCCTTCTCGTAGGGTGAGAAGACGCGTTGGAATTCGGTCACAGCCAGACCTTGCGGGTCGGACTTCATCGATTCCATTTGAGCGATTCCCTCGCGGCGGACGATTTCCAGTTCGCTGTCAGCCAAAGCTGGGGTCTTCAGGGCTTGCTCCAGAAGCTTGAGCACCTCGGGAATATTCTCCCGCTTGGTCTGGATCGAGAACTGCAGCGATCCCGGGCTGCCGGTGAAGGTCATCGTGGCTCGCAGGTTGTCGAGCGCGTCGCGGAACTGTTGGAAGCTGAGGTCCTTGGTTCCTCGGCCCATCAACTGCCCGAGCATTGTCGCTGCAGTGGATTGACCGCGGAGTGTTCCAAGTGAACCAAAATCGAGTTTGCCCACGATATTGACGCGCGAGTCACGGGTCTTCTTGGGCAACAGCGAATACTTCAGACCACTGGAAAGTTCGCCAGTCAGCAATCGCTTTTCGATATTCTCGGGAGTCGGCTCGAAGCTCTCGCCCAAAGTGACCTTGGCCCGGCCCTTGTAGTCGGTCACCATCTCTTTGACCTTGGGCTGGCTGGCGATTGGCGTGCGGACAGGTTCGGCTGTCGGAATAAACAAGCCGACCGTGCGGTTGCTCGGCAAGCACCAAGTCTTGGCGACTCGTTGGATATCTGCTGCGGTGATCTTTTCCAGGCGGTCGCGATGGAGGAAATAGAGCCGCCAGTCGCCGTAAGCCCGCCACTCGCTCAGTTCGATCGCCATATCTTCGGTGCTGGCGAAAGTCTGTTCGCGTTCCTTGAGCAGACGCTGGACGGCACGCTTCACATCGTCTTCAGCGACGCCGTTGGTGCCGACTGCTTCGATCGCTTCGATCATCTTGTTCTTCGCGGTTTCCAAGTCCTTTTCCTTGGAGACTTCGCAGAAAGCCAACAGCATGCCTGGGTCATGACCGGGAATATTGAAGGTGCCAACGCTCGAGGCGAGGCCGCTTTCTACGAGGTCTTTATAGAGCACCCCGCCCGGTTCCAGTCCGAGGATTTCGGCGAGAACTTCACAAGCGACGAAGTCGGGGTCAGCCGCAGCCGGAATGTGGTAGCCAACGCCGGCCATTTGCACATCGCCGACGCGTCGCAAGACGACAACCCGTTCACCGTCCTGAATCGGTTCCTCGGTATAGGTCTTCGGCAATTCGCGGTCGGGTACCTTGAGCGTGCCAAAGTACTTCTCAAGCAACTCAAGTGCTTCTTTTTGCTCGAACTTGCCAGCGACAACGACCATGATGTTGTCGGGCTGGTAGTACTTTGTGTAGAAGCGGCGAAGGTTATCGAGCGGGACGCGTTCGATATCGGAGCGATTGCCGATGGTTGTCTTGCCGTAGTTGTGCCACTCGTAAGCGGTCGCCATCAATCGCTGCATCAAGATCGACTGAGGCTGATTCTCTCCCATCTCGAATTCATTCCGCACGACTGTCATTTCGCTCAGCAAGTCTTCGCCCTTGATGGTGCTGTTGAGCAGTCGGTCGGCTTCCATGCGAATCGCAAACTCAAGGTTGTCATCCTTGGCGGGAAGCGTTTCAAAGTAGTTGGTGCGGTCCAGCCAAGTGGTGCCGTTGAGGTCGAGCACGCCTCGGTCCTTGAGTAGAGCCGGAATGTCGTTGTGCGTCGGCGTGCCTTTGAAAAGCATGTGCTCCAGCAAGTGAGCCATACCGGTCTCGCCGTAACCCTCGTGTCGCGAACCAACCAGAACCGTCATGTTCACAGTGAAGTTTGGCTTGGATTCGTCCGGGAACAGCAGGACCTGAACCCCGTTAGACAACTTGTATTCGGAGATGCCCTCGACCTCAGTTACCAATTTGGTTTCCTGAGCAGAGAGCGAAGGAAGGCTAAACGCGGCGGTTAGCGCGAGCAAAATCAGGCAACAGCGAGTCAAGTGCGAAGTCATGGTCAACTCATGGCAGTGAATTCTGGGAGACAAGCGGCTCAGGTAGACGGTTCCCAAGTCAGTTCCGCTGCACAGCCAGTTCCCGAACATCCTAACAATGGCCACAAGCGTTCGAAAGGTGACCGCTTGAATGCCATCCAGTGTGGCCAGTACAAAGGCGTGCAGACTCGCCCTCGGCGAAGAAATCGATTCGAAAACTTGGCACCCTCCCAGCGATAAAATGAGTAACCTCTCCCGCTTTGAAATTCTTGCTGATTTGATTCGCGACCGCAAAACAACCAAAGTATTCGGCTCAACCGAGAGCCCGCTGCAATTGCCCGCCAATGTTGCGCAGCATTGGAACGAGCAGGTTCGCCAAGCGATCGAAGCAGCTGGCCCCGCGCCTTTTCACTTTGCCCGCAACTTGGACGGGGTCGCCGAGCCTTGGCGAGTGACAACGCTCTGGTGGGAGGCTTGTCGAGCGTTGGCCGCCGAACTGCCGCAACTCTGTCCGGACCTAAAGCCGGGTAACAAGTTGCCGGCCATCCTTTCAGCGTGTGGAGCCGTTGTGCTTGTTCACTGGCTGCCAGCAGGAGCCGAGGAGATTGCCGAAACTGCCAAGCGTGAGGAGACCAACTTCGAGCATCTGGCTGCGGCCAGCTCGTTCGTCCAGAACTTGCTCCTGTTGCTGACCGCATCGGGGATGGAAAGCTACTGGGCGAGCGCTAATTTGCTGGACAGCGCCGCAGTCAAGCAGCGGCTGGGCGTAACCGCCTCGCGAAAGCTCCTTGGCGCAATTATTGTGGCATATCCACTAGCCGAGTCTGCCGAATTGGAACGGGCCGGTGGCGGTAACCGCAACAAGCGAAGCTCAGCGGCTGCTTGGAGCCGGGAACTTGTTAGGCTTGGCTGATCCAATGCTCTTCTTTACTTATTCTCCGAGGGAATTTTGAAATCGAGTAGGAAAATTTTTTGGTAGAGGTTCCGGTGGGCGTGCTGCACTGCGGAATCGGAACTGCGGAATCGGAACTGCGGAATCGGAACCGCGGAATCGGAACCGTTGCCGCCGAGTCGAAGCTAGATCGAGAAAGGAGCCGAAAATCATATTTGCAGAATTCGTACCTTAAAATTTTGTGCGACTTTAGCTTGTTCGGTTATTGCCTCTGGGGGGGATAAGTCTAAGATGATTTTTCGCTGGTCCCTGAGATTTCTCGGTGGGAATGCCAGATTCCGAGTTAATTAATCTCGAGGAAAATGAAATGAAGAAATTCGCCGGTTGGGTACTCGCGCTGTTTGTAATGGTTTGTTTCGCTGGATGTGAGCAAGCTAAGAAGGATGCTGTAGACGCAGCGAAGGCTGCAGGTTCCGCTGCAAAGGCGGCTGGTGATGCTGCCAAGGATGCGGCCGCGAAGGCTGGCGATGCAGCTAAGGCTGCCGGTGACGCGGTCAAAGAGGGTGCTGATAAGGCAGTCGATGCAGCGAAGGATGCCGTGGGAGATGCAGCTAAAGCCGCTGAAGGTGCGGTCAAGGCTGCAGAAGACGCGGTCAAGGGCGGTGGCGGTAAGTAGTAGCGTTCGGTGACCAAGCTTAACTGAACGACCCACTCGAAAAGTGAACAACAGCAGTTCTTTCGAACTGCTGTTTTTTCTGCGCGATTTTATTTTATGCAAGTCGCTGATGGTACCCAGCGACGACTGCGGCATATCATGAATACCTGACGTAATACCCGGTTGGTAGTCAAAGCAGGTTTAAATTTGAGATAATATGATCGAAGGAGGTTGTCTCATGGCACCGGGCCGTGTTTCTAAATTCTCAACGTTCTTGATTCTCGGACTAGTGAGTTCGCTTGGAGTAGGCTGCCAACCCAAGTCGGCAACACCTAAATCGGCAACTCCACCGGCCAAGCCGAGCAATCAGGCAGCCGAGGACAATCGCTCGATTTATCGCCAAGCGATCGACGAGGCCAAATCTCTCGAAAAGCGCATCAACGACCGCGCGATTGACCCAGAGGAAAAGGCTCGACTCGATCAGCAGAATCCCAGCGGACAGGATCAGTAGCCCCGTCTTACTGCGGAATGAACTCGCGATAGTCGCTGACGCTCGCGCAGAAGCGGGCGATTAACTCAGCCGCATGATCGAGGTCGGTCAACGAAACCATTTCAACCGCGCTGTGCATGTAGCGATTGGGAATCGCGACGACCGCAGTCGCCACGCCACCTCGCGAAATCTGCATCACGTTTGAATCGTTGGACGCGGCGCGGCCAAGGGCAACTCGCTGCGTTGGCAGGTGATGCTCCCGAGCCAACTGCTCCAGCCGATCGCAGACCGCCGGATTCATATTTGGGCCGCGGACGATCACCGGTCCGCCGCCCAGCTTGACAGTCCCTTGCTGCTTGCGATCGGACTCTGGGGAATCGGTGGCGTGAGTTACATCGACAGCGATCCCGATCTGAGGGTTAATCGAGTACGCGGCCGTTTGGGCCCCGCGCAGTCCGATCTCTTCCTGCACGGTGGAAGCTGAAAAGACGGCCGCCTTAAGCCCCATTCCCGCCGCTCGTCGCAGCGATTCGACCACAACCCAAACTCCAGTCCGGTTGTCCATCGCCGGCCCGGTGATAAGCTCGTTGGCAAGTTCGACCGTATCCAGCCGGAGCGTGACGCTGTCTCCGACTTCGACCAGCGACTCGGCTTGCTGTCGGTTACTTGCACCGATGTCGATCCAAAGCGACTTGAGCTGAACCACCTTATTGCGTTCGGCTTCATCCAGCAGGTGAATCGCTCTCCGGGCGATTACTCCCGGAACCGGCCCTCGGCGGGACCAAACGACCATTTGCTGGCCGACCAGTTGCTGTGGATCCCAGCCGCCAACCGGCTGGGTATACAGGTAACCATCCTCGTCAACATGAGAGATGATCAGCCCAATTTGATCAGCGTGCCCAGCCAGCATGATTCGAGTTTCCGCTTCTGGGTTGGCAGCCAGAATCAGATTCCCGTGCAGGTCGGTCTCGGATTTTTTGGCGAAGGGGCTGCTGTACTCGCGGACGACGCGCTGCACGGGTTGTTCGAATCCGGAAACACCGGGCGTGGTCACAAGCCGTTGAAAAAATTGACGGGCGCTCTCATCCATGAATCTTAGTCTCGTTGTTTAGTGAAATTTCTTGAGTCAGAGGTGCTCGCAGAACGGCGATTACGGTTTGGGTTCAGCGAGACGAGTCGCCAGATTAAGCAGCGGCTTTGCCCTGAGCCGAAGACTTAAGGACTTCGATCGCTTTCTCGAGCACAGCGTCCTTGAAGTTGTTTCCTGCCGCATCGACTTCCTGTAGTTCGGACTCTTTCGTCCCATCATCCGGCATCGGTCGGGGAGTCTGTTGTATTCTTTGCAGTCCAGCCAAGTCGCGCAAGTTGCGCTGCCGAAATTGCTCGAAAACTTGCTCTTCGGATTGCTCGACTGCGGCCCCATCGCTTGGACTGACACCCCAGTCAGTCAGCTCGTGTTTCTCAGCGACACGTCGGTCGATGTTCTTTCCGCTGGGGCGAACATAGCGGGCGGTAGTCAAGCGAATCGCGCTTTTCTTGCGTTCAAGGTAAACCACGTTTTGCACAGTGCCCTTGCCGTAGCTGCGCTCCCCGACAACTTGGGCGCGGCCATGGTCCTGAAGGCAAGCCGCGACGATTTCGCTGGCGCTGGCCGAGTGCCGGTTGACCAGCACGACGATCGGGACGTTCGATTTTATCAGCGGCTCGCCGCGAGTTCGCAGTTGCTCGTTGAACCTTGGATTGCGGGCTTCGATTCGGACCACGTCCTCGCCGGGAGGAAGGAACATGCTGCTGATTTCGACTGCCGCTTCCAGCAGCCCTCCTGAATTCATTCGCAAGTCGAGAATCAAGTTCTCAATCTTTCCGTCGAGCGACTTGAGAGCCGCTCGCAACTCTTCCACGGTCCGTTCGCTGAACTGTGAGATTCGAATGTAGCCAGTAGTCGGCTGCGATTTCAGAAAAAAGTCCCAGTGGCCATCGGCATGCAGCCAGTCGCCTTGGACAGAGTCAGTCTTAATCGAGTCGCGAATCAAAGTGACTTCGCGAGTTTCTCCATCGTGGCGGATTTGCAGCACGACCGGTTTGCCTTTGGGGCCGCGCATTTTCTCCACGGCATCCTCGCGGGATTTGCCGAGCATTGAGACGCCGGAGATTTCGAGAATCACGTCGCCGCTTGCCAGCCCCGCCTTGGCGGCGGGCGTGTTTGGCATCGCGGCAACGACCATCAATTCCTTTGTGCGCGGATCCACGCCGACGAACATTCCGACGCCGCCGAATTCCTGCTGCATATCTTCCTCGAAGGCCCGGTACTGGGCTCCCGAGAAATACATTGAGTGCTCGTCCAGCGATTCAAGCATCCCGCTGACCGCCGTATCAAACAGGTCGCGACGACCGTACTCCTCCAGCGCATCTTTCTCGACGACCTCCAAGGCCTCGGCGAAAAGATTGGCGTAGCGACTCTTGGGTACGGCAGATGAGCAGGCCAGAGCGACCGCGATCGCAATCGCGATGGCAACGAAGTTACGCAGCGGCATAGCTGGTACTGGGGGAAAGAGAGTGGGGCGATGACCCCCAAATTCTAGCTGCTGGCACTTCTTTTGGGGAAGTCGGAAAGAGCAACTGGTGCCCCGCGTTTAAGGAGAAAGCCCTGAACAACAAGCCAGTAGAGCCGAGCCGTCTCGGGATTCAGCCCGCTGGTGTTTGGCTAACCCAATAAAAAAACCGTTGCCCGGCGAATTGCCAGGCAACGGTCTGAATGAAAAATAATGTCTTCTGAATTCCGGTTTAGTAGCCGGGGAACTCGTATTCTTCGTTCGCGGGGTCGAAGTCCTTGTCCGTCAGTCCAACGTTCAGTTTCACTTCGACGTATGTGTATTCTTCGATAATCGGAGCGTCTCCTCCCTCAGCTGCGGGCCAATCATAGGCGACGTAGCGAATCGGAATGTTCAGCTCGTCGTCGATGAAGACCTGAGCGTTGTGGAAATCGTAAGGAGCTTTCCGCTCTTTGTGCGTCACGCTGATCATGGTGCAAGCGCGGCCATTGATCTTGGCACCCTTGCGATACTCAACTTGGCATTCGCCAGCCGCACGGTCACGCTCAGCCTTTTCGATCAGCTTCAGGACGAGGTTTTCCAAGCCAGCTTCGTAGACCGGATGGCGATTGTTTTGCATCGCCAGCCATCCGTCTGGTTCGAGGTGGAACGTCTTGAAGCCCGTAATGATTCCGGATTCGTGAGCAAGCAGCTTGCCTTCATTCTGTCCCTTGACCCAAATGACTTCGCGACCAGCGACTGCCTTGGGCTTGAGAAATCGCATGTAGATGCTGAACGGAACTTCCTTGCCATCGACAACGCGCTCATTGCGAATCTTGACTTTCATGAACTCGCGTTCGCCGATCGTGCCATTCATGCTTTCGCGCTTGACCAGAGTCGCCGTGTAATCACGAACCGACTGCATGTCGTCGAGGGCCTTGTCAGCCATCTGCAAAGCATTGTCCAGAGGATGGGCCGGCGCGCTTGGCGTGACAGCCTTCGGCGTCGCTTCTGCCACGCGTTCGACAGGTCCCGCGTCAGCCGCTTTGGCACCGCCGTCGGCAACCGGTTGATCAGCGACTGGTTTGTTCTCTCCAGTGGCTTTGGCTACTCGAAACAGTGGCTCGCTCAGCAATTTGGCTTCCTGCGCAGGAGTTCCATCCTGTGCGGTACCGCCTGTCTGCTGGGCTACCAGTGGTGAGCAGCCAGCCAGAATGGCGACCGCCAGAATGCGTTGAAAGGGTTTGCGCAAGACCATGCTTCCTCCTTGATGTGCTTTCATCGTTCGCTCTTGCGATGAAAGCTGCCGCGTAAGCCGTTCTTGGCCACGCCGGTATGTGCTGCTGTATTGATTGCTGCCGTGAGACTTGTTCGCTGACTGCGCCCGTTGTCGGCTAATCAAACCGCAGGATTTGAACTCCCAGCTCTCGCTCAGGAATCCAACTCGGGATCCTAGTCGTTACCGCTTGGAAACGGCAACCTCAATCGGGCAGGTCAGCCCAGTCGCTAGCTGGATGACGTCTGACAGCAGTGAACAGTCTCGTTATCGAGAGACTTCCCCGGCTTTCCGCAGCCGTTTTGCTTGCGCCCCGTTCACAACCGGCATGACCCTCAGACCTTATCAGCGAGGTTCATAAATGGGCCAGAAAATCGCAGTCCCCCTAGCAGTTTTTTTTCGAAATTCGGTTTCCCAAGGGGGCTGCTCAAAGTAACCCTTGAGGGCGTCCGGCAGATTCGGGAATCTGCGGACCCGTTCCAATGTCGGAAAGAAACCGCCTTTTGCTTCACGAATCAGCAGGACGATGGATTAGATTAGGGCATAACGGTCGCTCTATGCCTCGGAGCCGGCTTGGCCAAGGCTGAAATCCCGGTTAAGGCTTGAGGCCCTTTTTACAGAAAAGTTTCATCGAACTCGGAAGCGAAAGTCGTGAACAAAGGTAACCTTTCAGCGGACCACTCGGGCAGCCTCTGGTCGGGGCTGAGGCGGAGTTCCCTGCGACTTCTCGTAATTGCATTGACCGGCTACGCCAGCATCCTTGCCTTTCTGGTCTACAACGAACCGCGGCTGGTGTACCCAGGGGCTGACGCGAGAGATTGGGAATATTCTGTCCGTCCGATTAACACCGAAGAGGTTTGGATTGACTCGTTCGATGGGACTCGGCTGCACGCTTGGCTGCTCAAGTCTCCCGACCCTCAGCGCATCATTCTCTTTTGTCACGGAAACGCCGAGAACGTTGCGGGAGTTGGAAACCATTTTGGTCGCCGCCTCCGCGATGAATTGCAAGCCGATGTTCTGATCGTCGATTACCGCGGCTTTGGACTGACGAGCGGCCAGCCGAACGAGGCGGCAGTAGTCAACGACTGCGCGGCCGCTTTGAAGTGGCTCAGCGAGCGAACCGGGGTTCAGCCAGACGCGATTACCCTGTTTGGCCGATCGCTCGGAGGTGGAATTGCCGTGCAGTTAGCCAGCCAATTCGGGGCTCGCGAATTGATCATCGATCGCACCTTTGATTCACTTGTCAGCCCTGCCGCGCGAAAATTTCCCTGGATTCCGGTCAGCCTCTTAATGCGCAATCGATATCCCAGCGATCAGTTCATTGCCAGTTGCAAGATGCCAGTATTCCAAACGCATTTCGCAGCCGACGAACTGATCCCGATCGACTGCGCCAAGGCACTCTTTGCTCGCGTCGCGAACCCCGATTCAGAGTTTCATGAAATCCCCGGAGGTTCTCACCTCGAGCCGCTGCCGAGTTCTTATTGGCCCGCTCTGCGGGATTTTCTCCAGCGAGTGGATGTCGACCCTGACGGTCGCTGAGTTGTAACGCGTTCAGCTTTTTGTCTGGCAAATGGTATATCTTGATAAGCCAGCTAAGACCGTGGTCCTTCTTTCATTTCACGCCGCATTCCTTTTGTCGCAATCTGTGACGTAAGCCCAACGCCAGATTCCATGCTCCAAATCGCCAGCTCTCAAAATCCGAAATTCAAAGCCGCACTGAAGCTTCAGTCGAGTCGCGGGCGCAAGCTGCAAGAGCGGTTTCTGATTCACGGTGAACGGGAAACTCGCCGCGCGTGTCAGGCGCACGTCTCATTGTCGGAGATCATGATCTGTGCCGCGCTCATGTCGCCGGAACAGTTAGAGCAAGCGGAGCAACTTGCCGAGTCGGCCCGCGCCACGCTGCTCGATCTGACTCCGGAACTGTTTTCCAAGCTGACGTATGGGGAACGAGTAGAGCCGATTCTTGCAGTCGCCTACCAGCCGCAGTTGGAACTCGAGTCGTTAAAACTCCCGGCCTCGCCGCTGGTGCTCGTTGTCGAATCGATCGAAAAGCCGGGGAACCTCGGAGCGCTCTACCGCAGCGCTGATGGTGCGGGAGTCGACGCGATCATCCTTGCCAGTCCTCAGACAACGCCGTTTCACCCCAACGCCATTCGAGCCAGCATGGGGACAGTCTTCAGCGTGCCGACGGCGAGCGCTGATTCCGCGGACGTCGTTGCTTGGCTAAGGCAGCATCAGATCGCGACTTTTCTGGCCAGTCCCGATGCCAGCCAGCCCTACACGGCGATCGATTTTTGCCGTTCGGTTGCGGTTGTCTTTGGGAGTGAAGCGTTCGGACTCTCAGAGGCTTGGCAAGGTTTCCCCGGTGTCTCGCTTCCGATGCGCGGGATAGCTGATAGCCTCAATATTTCGGTTTCCGCGGCGGTGATCGCCTACGAAGCTCGCCGCCAGCGAGACTCGGCCGCAGAGTGATTAGCAGCAGGGGCGTTGAGAAGGGTTCCACCGGCGGCTAGCGCCGACCCGCTCAGGATTTAAGGGTCTCGGCGTTTTGGAGGGTTCCACCGGCGGCTAGCGCCGACCCGCTCAGGAATTAAGGGTCTCGGCGTTTTGGAGGGTTCCACCGGCGGCTAGCGCCGACCCGCTCAGGATTTAAGGGTCTCGGCGTTTTGGAGGGTTCCACCGGCGGCTAGCGCCGATCCGCTCAGGAATTAAGGGTCTCGGCGTTTTGGAGGGTTCCACCGGCGGCTAGCGCCGATCCGCTCAGGAATGCGCTCGCGCGCCGCAAGCGAAATCTCAATCTGCTCCCGGCGTTAATTGCCGGAATTGCGACACCTCACATCCCATGGGGCAGCCAAATTTTTTTTCTGGAATTCTCCAAGATTGGGCCAAGCCCCTCGAATTCTCCCTCAAGTATTGGCGTTGACTTTCACTGCGAAGGCCACCAAACGAAACACCGTTTTTGCCCAGGAGACTGAGGAATGTTGAAAAAAGCCGCCTTTTATGGGTTGGGCCTGCTGCTGGTCGGGGGCCTGCTGTTTGGCAGCCGAATTGGCCCGTATGCCCAGACCGCCGTTAAGAAAATCCGGAGTTCCGCTGAACAGAGCGTCCCGCTGACGTTCCAGATCGACGCGGCCCGCGACCAATTGAAGAAGATTGAACCCGAAATCAAAAACATGGTCTGGCAAATCGCCAAAGAGAAAGCCGAAATTAAACGGCTGGAGCGAGAAGTCGAGGCTCAAACCACCGGCTTGAGCAAGAAGCACGAAGAGTTGCTGACGCTGCGGAAACATCTGAAGTCAGGTGAGACCGTCTATGTCGCCACCAACGGCAAGGCTTACACCAACGCCCGCGTCGAAGAAGACCTGCGTCATCGCTTCTCGATGTTCCAAACTGCCGAGAAGACTAAGGAAAAGTCCGAGCAGATTCTCGACCTGCGACGCAAGTCGCTCGAGCAAGCTCTAGCCAAGCTGGAACAGGCTCAAGTCAACCAGCGCGAATTGGAGATCGAACTCGAGAACCTGAACGCTCGTCAGCGGATGGTCTCGGTCGCCAAGACCGCCAGCAACATCAACATCGACGACAGCCAGTTGGCTCGGACCAAGTCGATGATCGACGAGATCTCGGCCAAGATTGACGCCGAAGAAGAGATGCTCAATCTCGCTCCGAAGTACCTGGGTGAAATCCCAGTGAGCGAAGGCGACTTCTCGGCCCAAGGTGATATCGCAGCTGAAATCGACGCTTACTTTGGTGACGACAGCCACGGCGAAGAGCCGCACGCTGAAGTCGCCGACGGCAAGCTGGTCAAGAACGACAAGTAACCAAAGCGGTTGCGGCCCCTCGGGGCTCGACTGAATCCTCCTCAGGCTCGAGCCGGTTTTTCGGCTCGGGCCTTTTTTGGGGAAATACTGAAGTGCGGGCGGGCACTAGCTGCCGAACCGGGGGCTGGCGCGAGGACCCGGTTGAGGAGAAGAATTGTAGGGTGGGTCGCAATCGCGCGGTTGGCAAGCGATCGACGAAACGCGTTGCCGCGATGCGCACCCACCATGCGGTGAATGTTCACTGGGTGCACGCCGGCTTCTGAACCGGGGGCTGGCGCGAGGACCTGGCCGACAGGAACTAAACCAAAGTCCCAGCAACTAACAACTAACAACTAACAACTAACAACTAACAACTAACAACTAACAACTAACAACTAACAACTAACAACTAACAAC
>Ga0169931_10003725_pt1 | contig 24043 bp, 23 predicted proteins | sample Kivu_15m_20L_FD_129675 | JGI IMG/M metagenome (GOLD analysis project Ga0169931, IMG submission 129675) | Freshwater microbial communities from Lake Kivu, Western Province, Rwanda to study Microbial Dark Matter (Phase II) - Kivu_15m_20L... | ecosystem: Environmental > Aquatic > Freshwater > Lake...
CAAAACCGTCGCATGGAGCCAAAGCCAGCCACACTCAGCGAAAGAATGTAAATAAAAGTAAAGATATCAAAAAACCCTTGACTTGTTTGTAAAACCCTGTTATATTAAATCCATAGGCTGAAAACCACACTTCAGCAACCCAGACACAGCTACGCAAGCAAGATAATACATCTCAAATTCCGTAGCCTCGTGCAACCGAACCTTGAAAACTAAATACAGCAATAGTTTCCTAGGGGTAGGGTCCAACACCCCAATTCCCCCGCAAGGGGATGGAAACGCAGGCATGGATTTCATTGTAGCTCGCGTGTGCCCAGGGGTCCAACACCCCAATTCCCCCGCAAGGGGATGGAAACACTTTCCCATTCTACGTAGTAATTACGTAGATATCTAGGGTCCAACACCCCAATTCCCCCGCAAGGGGATGGAAACGGTTGTTGCTGCTGTTGGTGAATCTTCTCAGCAAGACTTGTCCAACACCCCAATTCCCCCGCAAGGGGATGGAAACGATATTCAAAAAAAGTATGGGTACACATTAAAATGTCCAACACCCCAATTCCCCCGCAAGGGGATGGAAACAATACTAGGACTCTACATTGATAGAGTCTATGGGAATGAAGGTCCAACACCCCAATTCCCCCGCAAGGGGATGGAAACATGGTTGACTTCCCAGATCCGGGTTGGCCTCAAACACCCCAATTCCCCCGCAAGGGGATGGAAACGTCGCCCCAAAGAACGACATATCTTCATACGTGTAATGTTTTTCATAACGTCCAACACCCCAATTCCCCCGCAAGGGGATGGAAACTGATAAGCTAGCACTATCGTCAAGAAGCCTGCCGTCCAACACCCCAATTCCCCCGCAAGGGGATGGAAACGCAAACTCAGGCTTGACCTTGTTTCCTGTGAAGTTCGTCCAACACCCCAATTCCCCCGCAAGGGGATGGAAACTCGTCAAATTTTTGCCAAACTGCACGTCCACTTCCACGTCCAACACCCCAATTCCCCGCAAGGGGATGGAAACAATTTTATTAGTTAACCAGTAGAGATATTTCCTCTACTTCTGCTGGATGCAAGTCTGGTAAAAGCCAGGAACGTCAGTGACGCTAGAATCTCCCGGAGAGAGCCGTGGGGAGTGTCAACGAACCGGGAAAAAATCTCACCAGCTTTAACCTTAAATCCCTAAAATAATCACATACCTATAAACAACCAACAAATTGAGTGGATAGACTCTACTGGCTTAACCAAATCCAACCACAAGACCGCCCCCAAGTAGGCGACAAAGCCTTTTACTTGAGCAACTTTATGCAGCGTGGCTATCCAGTAGTTAATGGTTTTGTCATTTCAGCACAAGTATTAAGACAATTCCTAGCCACCCTGAACAGCAGATCCTTAGTAGCCAACATCCCTTATTCTTCCTTACACTTAGATGTCAACGACTGGCGACAACTCCAGCAAGTCGCTCAACGCCTACGTCAAGAAATGCTCACAGGGACAATACCACCACAATGGATAAATGAAATTGTCACCGCTACCCAACAATGGCAAACCAACCAGGTAATTTTTCGCCCTAGCCTAGCATTATCTACCCTCACCCCAGCTGACAAAAACCCATCTGGATTATTAGATGCTGTTTTTTGTTCCCGGAACCCAGAAGCTATGGCCACGGCTTTAAAACGTAGTTGGAGTCAATTATTCCGTGCTAAAAGCCTAGTATATTGGCAAAGCATAGGCATTAATCTACAACAAATAGATCTAGCCATATTAATACAACCCATCCAAAACGCCATCGCCAGTGGTGTTCTTTATACCACTTCCCGAACCGCAGCCTGGACTATAGAAGCAACCACAGGTTTAGGAATAGCTATTACTCAAGGAGATATCCTACCGGACATTTACCACATCCACCCACAAACAGGAACAGTCATAGAAAAACATCTAGGACATAAAACCCTAGCTCATAACTTTCACCATCCCCACCCCAAGTCACCCCAAAAAATTCTCTCAGCAGATACAGACATCATCACCTACATACTAGAAGAAACCGAACAAAACCAATACGCCCTCTCAGAACAACACTTACAACAAATCATCACCCTAGGTAATCAAATCCTCACGGAAACAACAGAAGACTTTACCATCAAATGGACTATCTCGGACACTAGCCCCACCCCCCAACTGCACTTGACCCAAATTAGTTATCCCCTCATCCCAACCACCCCCCACCAATCCCCCAACCCATTGATTATCAAAGGTATAGGCGCATCACCAGGAACCGTCACAGCAAAAGCACACCTAATAACCACAACCCAGCAACCACCAGAGCAAATCAACCAAAAAATCATTTTAGTAGCGCCTAATATTCCCCCACATTGGCTACCCTCATTAAAAAACCTAGCGGGCATCATCACAACCCAGGGAGGATTAACCAGCCATGCAGCAATTTTAGCCAGGGAACTAGGCATACCAGCCATAGTTAGCGCCCCTAATGCCACAAGTCTAATTCAACACCAAGAGCAAATTTTCCTAGACGGCGACACGGGGGAAATTTACCGCATCACATTACCAAACCAACCAAACCAACCAAACCAACCAAACCAACCAAACCAACCAAACCAACCAAACCAAACACCAAACACCCCCCAACCCGTCATCACAAATACACCCGTTATTTCTACTCAATTATTGGTTAACCTCAGTCAGCCCCAAACACTAGAACGAGTGCAAAACCTACCCATAGATGGTGTAGGATTGTTGCGATCAGAACTAATGTTACTGAACATTCTAGAGGGACAACATCCCCAGAATTGGCTGATCAATAACCGTCAAAGCGAGTTATTAGAAAAATGGTCACAGCAGATCATCCAAATTGCTCATGCCTTCGCACCGCGACCAGTATATTATCGTTCCTTAGATTGGCGATCGCCTGAACTACCATCATTAACTCATCCATCAGCCACCGCCCACAGCCACCACCAAAAACTAGGGCTAAGGGGTACATTCAGTTACATATCCGACCCCACCATTTTTGAAATAGAACTTACCGCCCTGGCCACAGTCCAGCAAGCCGGATACAGTAACATCAACCTAATATTGCCTTTTGTTCGCAGTGTCGGAGAATTTTCCTTTTGTCAAACCAAAGTTGACCAAGCCGGCTTAACCCAAGACCCACAATTTCAACTATGGATCATGGCAGAAGTACCCAGCGTTATATTCCTACTTCCAGAATACATCAAAGCAGGTATCCAGGGCATAGCCATAGGTACAAATGACCTCACCCAACTACTCCTAGGAGTGGATCGAGAACAGGGACAAATGAGCAGAACATTAAACGAACGTCATCCAGCAGTAATGAAAGCAGTCTTTCAACTAATCCACACGGCAAAATCAGCCAATATCCCCTGTTCCATCTGCGGTCAAGCCCCGGTCACCCATCCTCAAATCATTGATCATTTAGTGCAATGGGGTATAACCTCCATTTGCGTAGAACCAGAAGCGGTTTCCAGAACATGGGAAGCGATCGCCAGAGCGGAACAACGCTTAATTTTAGCCGCAGCCAGAAACCAACTCGCCAACTACAAATAACTGCAACCAAATCAATACCGGAAAACAGCAGCCACAGGTACACCACCAGGCATTTCTTGTGAGCCTACAGTGTACACCCTGCCACCATTAATAAACGTTTGAACGGTAGCCAAATTTAACAAATCTTCATCATCAAGATCCTCTTGCAAGTGTACATCCACATCCATAGCATCTGCATCAAACCGTCCCCAAACTTGCCTATCCACCGGTACAAACAAACAATCAACCCGGTGACAATAACTAGCCAATACCACCTCCTTAATATCACTAGAAGTTTTACCAGTACCTGCTAACTGCTGATAAACCCCCATTGCTGACCGTTGATTTTTACCAAACAAAGGTTCAACAATTGCCCAAGCTCTGTCATGCAACTCCTCCGCCTTCATAAATTCCGGGTTACCGGTAATACCAGAATCCACAAAAGCCGTATAAGTATTTGCCTCCTGATAAATAGGAAACAGATACTCAACTCCTGCCAAAACTAAAGGCGCAGTTTCCCCGTGAATTTTCTCATGTACTGCCCTGTCAACAATATGACAAAACTCCAAAATATCCCCCTGACGTTTGTCCCGGTCAGGACTTCCCAAACCGTGAAAATCCCCTGGATGTTGAGCAGGGTTCACAGTTCCCCCCCTAGGGGTAGCAATACGATGCTGCACCCCTTTTTGAATATCGTCTTCCAACAAAGCCCGCTCCATACTTTCAGGCATATTTTTCACCTCCACCTCCTTTAAACTATATCCAGTTCCCTCAAAAAACCTGACATTTTTTTGACTCAAAGCCAAAAGATAAAACTTACCATCACCATTGAGCAAATGCAGCAATGGTTTGACATGAAAACCACATCTTCCCTCAGACGGCTGTCCTGTCACAACCGCCAACTGTGGAAACGCCATTGGTAGACAGTAATAGCGAAACATCTGAGGAGAAATAAAAATTGCTAATCCCCGGTTTTGATTTTCCCAAAAATCAGTTGTATCAAGTTCCCTCGCAGGCTGGAGGAAATCAACCGCCTTAGTATGACGAAGCCCTATCCCATCCAAACGTTCCTCAGCCTCACGAATCAAATTTTTAAACCTAATGGGGTTTTCTCGAATTTCCGGACCCGCCTTGGCCGTCGGCATATATAAAGAAACACATGGACACTGAGAATTATTAATTAAAACCCTCAACTCATCATCAGAAAACAGCATCATATTATCCAACTCCTATGAATAAAAATTAAACAAGTTAATTTGATATCACAGGATATTGGTGAAAATTTCATCTTGCTTTTGACAAAAAAACACCCCACCCAGACACTATTCTTTAGATAGTTGACACTCCCCAAAACTTAAATAATTTTACACCCCTCTCCTGAAAGGTTAAAAGTGATGTTCCTGAATACCTGTATTATTTTGTAGCTGCATCACAAAACCTAAAGATACCCGTTTCATAATCCAATATAAAGCCACCAAAATCACAAAAGTTACAGCCACAATTGTTAAAGGCTGTTTACCTAGTAACTCTTCAATACCTTTAGTCAGTAAAGCATCAGGTTGAGTCACAAAATCCCAGCTATTAAAACGTAAAAACCTACCCCAATAAATACCAACTGCACACAGGGCATGAGTAATTAATTCAACCGCCAAAATCCATTGACTTTTACCAAGGCGGTGTAGATAGTAACCTAAATTTATTAAAGAAATTACATAAGCCTCAAACCCAGCCCAAATCACCACCAGATAAATAGGAATTAACACTAAAGTAATCATCCATACAGATTGAATCCGACGGATATCGTCTATAAAATGAATTATATCCGTTAATAAATAAGGCGCATTGGGCAAAAAAGCAAAGAAAACCAGAAAGCCCAGCCACCAAATCCAAGAACCCCCCCGTTTGATACGAAATAACCACACACTCAAAACTAAAGGTATGAAAGCCAGAAATAAATTCCAAGTCATCCAACGCATATTAAAGCGGAAAATTTGTAAAAATGTGGCAATTAATTCTTGTTTCATGACGATAATTTGACAGCAAAATCAGGTGCTGATAATTATAGGGTTGACCATCATATTATAATTGCGATTAGCTTCACCAGCGCTCTGGGCAATCGCACAATACTTAGAACTTAAACTCACTCTCCAACAACTCCCCACAGTCCTATTAGACCTATTAGAATCAAGTAGATAAACTTACTAATACTGCTTACAATAGTCATTTAACTCCTTTGCCAAACTATCTGATTTTTTACCAGCATTCTCCGCAGCAGTGAGGGATGTATCAATATTTACTTTTGCCGTTTCCAGTTGCTTCCTACCAGTGGTTGATGCTGCGGCATTTTTAGCCGCACCAAGAGCCTGAGATGCTTTACCGATCCCTTGAGCAAGACTCTCAAACACCTGCACAAAATCCCCTTTAAACTCCTGAAGCTTAGGATCTGACAAATTCAACTTTGCCAAAGATTTGGTGATGACTTGCAAATCCTTTGACAGTTGAAAGCTAGTTATTACTTGCTTTCCTTTCTCCTGGTCAATCAAAGAATTACCAGCATTCACCACCTCAATTAGTCGCTGACACTGAGTCACCTTATCGTCACAACTGCTCACCAGTAAACCAACACTCAAACCAACACAGGTAATGACAATTAAATTACGCCACACAGATAATACCCATTCCTCTATGGTTAAAAGGTGCTGGAACAAGATTAGCATTTCTCAAGAAATGCTCAATGTTCCCTATCCTTTGTTCCCTATTCCCTGTTCTTTGTTCCCACCTCCCCCACAAATAAATCCAACATTCACCAGCCAACCGGCAAACCCAAGCGATTTAAAGTATGTTCCTCCTGTAACAGTGGTTGAATCTCACCGTCTACCTGAATCCTACCACCAGCCAGCACTAAAGCCCGTTTAGTCACTTTTCCTAACCAATGTAACTCATGGGAAGCAATTAACATCACCTGCACCGGCAACCGTAATAAAACTTGGGCTAAATGTCGTCGCCATGCGGGATCAAGTCCATTAGTCGGCTCATCTAAAATCAAAATTTTGGGATCTAAAGCTAAAATCGCCGCCAAAGCAGCCAGCCGTCTTTGTCCTCCAGAAAGTTCATGAGCGGAACGATTAGCATAAGCTTCCAGACCAAAATCTCTTAACAACTCCCTCCCTCGGTCAATAGCCACCGCCGGCGGGACACCATAATTACGGGGACCAAAAGTGATATCTTCTAAAATCGTCGGCATAAACAATTGGTCGTTAGCATCTTGAAAACCAAAACCAATGTAACGGCGCACCTGGGGAAGGGTTTTTGGTTCTATAGGTATACCATTAATCAAAATTTTTCCCTTCCGTGGTTGTTTTAAACCAATCAGATTTTCCAGTAAAGTGCTTTTACCAGAACCAGTAGCACCCATTAATCCCACGCGATCGCCTGCATTCAAAGTCAAAGAAATTTCCTGTAATACAGGCTCCTGCTTACCATATGCGTACACCAGATTTTCTACCTCAATCACTTTGGGGTCATCGTGATGTCGGGGAAATTGAGGTTCAAAAGTTAAAGATTTCAAAATACCCACACTCAAGCTTGTAAGAACTGATGGTCAAAATAGCAGCCATTACCCAGGCCACCAACAAAATAAAACGCTCTCTGGGTCTAAACATCCCATTCACGGGTAACTCGCCATTATAGCCACGAATTACCATTGCCGTATAAACTCTTTCGGCTCTATCTAAACTACGGAGATATAAAGCTCCCAGCATAGCCGCACTGGTATAGCGCAACCATGCTCCCGTACCATTTAAACCCCGCAATCTAGCGCTACGCTGCATCCGTTTAACTTCATCCAGCAAAATTTCCAAATACTGCCCAGCTAACAATAAATTTGCCTTAATAGCTGTGGGTACTGGTAAGCTTTTTAGAGCAACACCAAAACTATGGGGGGGTAAAGTTAACAAAAAACTATTCATAGTCACCAGACAAACCAGAGAACGCATCAATAAAAAACTCGCTCGCTCCCATCCTAAAGGCAAAGCCATTAACGACAGAAAAATTAACTCAGTACCCAGTAGCCCCGCCAATTGGGGTATAGGTACACGCAAACTAACTGCCCACACTACGGCAATTACCCCATACACCCCCAAACACAGCCAAGCATGATATTTTAATAAGGCTGCCCCCACCACAATCACTAAAGACAGCTGCAAACGTAAAGGTAAAGCAATTTTAAGCATTCTTGGGTTTTATGACCTTAGCGATTCCAAAAGCCACACCAAAACTAACTACAGATCCTAACAAACCAGCAATACTTGTACCGATGATTCCCATGGCTTGGATTTCGTAATCAGCTAAAGGTGTTGGTACGGCTATTCGCACTTCTTCAGCTAAATCTATAAAACCCATATTTTCAGCCACTCTTTCCAAACCATCAGGCCACCCGGAAGCCACCAGAGATAACACACCGGCAATCAAGAAAATACTGATCACAGGCACTAACCATCCTTGAAACTGCTCTTGTTCTCCTGGGAGTAAATCAGGTCTAGCCTTAGCCAGATAGGCTACCACACCCCCGGTAATCAATCCTTCCCCCACACCAATCAAAATATGCACCCCAGTCATAGCGGGTAACACCAAACCAGCCGCAGCAGTTCCAGACAAAACTAACTCAATGGCGCAGGCCACAGATGCCACAACTACGCTCACGCCAGCAGCAATACCCGCAGCTAGAGGTAAGCGCCCTTGAGAACCTCCCAACAGGCGATGTAAAGTTTGGGTTAACACCCAGCCCACCCAAACACTAATTACCCCTGCATTTAAAATATTTGCACCCAAAGCCGTGATCCCACCATCGGCAAATAGTACAGCTTGGATGATAAACACTGTCGCTATACATAACATTCCCGCCCAGGGACTGCCCAAAACTATGGCCGCCAGAGTTCCTCCTAATAAGTGACCGCTAGTTCCCCCTGCTACCGGAAAATTAACCATCTGCCCCGCAAAAATAAAAGCCGTAGTCAAACCCAGTATGGGAGCGCGACGAATACCAAAAGCCTCTTGCGATCGCCCACAAGCAACCACCAGGGCCGCTCCACTCAATAAACTAGTCACACCAGCTACGGGAACGGAAATAAATCCATCAGGAATATGCATTATCTACCCTCTATTGAATCTGTACTAAATCTGTAGACTCACACAGGGCATTACATTAAAAAAACAATGTAATTTTCTTCTGGCTGTTGCAATGCCCTTGTTAGGTAATTTTATCCTGGAATTCACGGGATATAGACAATAATTTTTACCATAAATAATATACTTATTTATCATAATGTTGAATTTTATTTCTAAAAACTATTTTATGTAAATTTAATGGTTTCCTTGGCGGGAAAGCATGATTTTTGGGTAATATAAGCCATTTTTTCTTTATATTTTTTTTATATTTTTTTTATATTTTTTTTATATTTTTTTTATATTTTTTTTATATTTTCTTTATATTCATACACAAATCCCCGACTTACCAGAAAAATCGGGGATCTGTATTAACTAAAAAAAGGAAACATTTGTAATATTCTTTGGTGTAATTCTGCCCAAAGTTGCTGTTTTTCGGCTATTTGCTCACTAAAAAGCATTTCATATATTAATGGCACTCCTAACTGTAGGTCTTCGAGAATTTCCCGTTCCTTAAACACATCCTGGGGGCTTCCTTGTAAAATAAGTTGTCCTTTATCCATGACAAACACCCAATCTGCCCAACGACACACTAAATCTAGATCATGGGTTGCCATTAATATTGTTGTTCCAGATGTATGAATCTTTTTCAGAGTTGCCATCAAGTTGCGGGTATGTAAGCCATCTAAATATGCAGTTGGTTCATCTAGTAATAGCAAGTCTGGTTTTAACACCATCACATCGGCAAGAGAAACCCGTTTTTTTTGTCCCAAACTGAGATGATGTACAGGTGTTTGGGCTAACTCAGTTAATCCAAACTCAATCAAAGCCTCCTCAACCCGCCTTTGAATTTCTGCTGTGCTTAACCCCAGATTACACAAGCCATAAGAAATATCCTCTTCCACAGTAGCCGCCACCAACTGCTGTTGTGGATCTTGAAAAATTAGCCCAATTTTTTGGCGTAGTTTCAATAAAGATTTGTGGTCATATTTCAACCCATCTCCTCGCCATTTAATCTCGCCTTTTTGGGCTTTATATAAACCATTAGCTAATAAAAATAATGTGGTTTTACCGCAACCATTTTGACCTATTAACGCACATTTTTTCTGGGCAGGTATTTTTAAACTTAAATTATTTAAAACTAATTTATCTGTGCCGGGATAAGTATAATATACCCCATCAAACTCTAGCATAATTTTTTCCCAAAACGCCTGTTGAGGCAATTTATTAACTCCACGCCAACCCTATTAACATTACACATCCCAGCATAGATTCTATGGCATAGCGTTTAGAGAAATAATAGCGGTGGGAATGCCAAACCTGAAACTCTCCATTAAAACCCCGGGCTGCTAAACTTAAACCAACTTGACGATAATTTTCTAAAGTGCGTCTCAGCAATTGTCCAATTAATAATGATAAACTTTTCATCCCTCTTCCAAAATTGCAATACCCATTACGAGACTGTTGTGCAGTCCAAATTTCCTGAGCAGTGTTTAATAAAATAAAAATAAAGCGGTACATTAATAACAAAATATCAGTTAACAAAACCGGAAAGCCAAAGCGTCGTAAAGTTTGTAAAAGTTCAGTAAATGGGATAGTTAACATGACAAAGTATAAACAAGACAGCGAAGCCATGGCCCGGGTTAAAATTGTCCATCCCGCCTTGACTCCATCCCCACTGATATATATATAATAATATCCAAGATTAAACCCAAATACTGAATCATTTTGAACCAAGTTGAAATCCCCAATATTCACACCATTAATTACTAAAGCAGGCAAACTGATTAACCAAAACCAACTGGCAACATAAACTAATCTTAAATAGATTTTTAAAGGAATCTTAGCATAAACAACAGTCCAGCTACCCATCCAGATCACAATTAAAATTTGTAACAGCGGATGAGTAAAAGCACTGATAATTAATAAAGCGATCGCAAATAACAATTTTTGCTCTGGTGCTAACCATCGCAATTTATTACCATAGGCTAGAGTATCTATTTGCAGACTCATTACTTATTCCTTTGCTGGCGAAAACGCTCCCTATATAACCCCATCACATAGCCAATCACTCCAGCACCCAAAGCAGCCTGAAAGCTAAATAACAAGCTTTCCACCTCCCCACTAGGCGGTTCAAAAACAGGTTGAAACCAAGGTTCATATTCAGGGCGCACCTCCCCAATAGCTTGTTCAGCTTGACCATCCGCCCCGTTAAATTCTGCATCCCGGATGAAAATTACAGGAGCGATCGCTAAACTAAGCACAGCTAATATTAACAGCCAATTACTCGATTTACTTTTAAACTGACTCATTGCTTTGAGGTTTCCTTTTGATCAACTTCAACAGTTCCAATTCTTCAGGTGTATAGGATTGTAACCAATTCCACACCAGTACAGTTAGTAATCCTTCGCTAATTGCCAAAGGAACTTGAGTAACGGCAAAAATCCCCGCAAACTTCACCAAAGAAGCCATAAACCCACCCACAGGCGCAGGAAAAGCTAAAGCCAATTGTACAGAAGTAATCAGATAAGTGAATATATCTGCTAAAGCCGCGGACAAAAAAATTGCTATCCTTTCCTTACCAGTTAGCCGCTTGGTCAGATGATAGATCCCATAAGCAGCAAACGGACCAGCAATGGCCAAAGAAAAAGCATTAGCCCCCAGGGTTGTCAAACCCCCATGTGCTAACAGCAAAGCCTGAAACAATAAAACCAAAGTACCCAGCACACACATAGCCAAGGGTCCAAATAACACAGCCCCTAAACCAGTACCTGTAGGATGGGAAGAACTACCCGTAACTGAAGGTAATTTCAACGCCGATAAAACAAAAGCAAACGCCCCCGCCAATGCTAAAAGTAATTTTAATTCTGGATTGGTTTTAGTAATGCTCGTCAGCGATCGCCATCCCAAAGCCAGAAACGGTATAGTTACCACCCACCAAAAAATCGCCCAACTTCCTGGTAAGTAGCCTTCCATAATGTGCATTGCATAAGCTGGTGCTGCTCCAGCCACAATGATGTAAAAGCTAATCAAACCTATCACCATCAGTGATAAAAGTTTTGATTTCCCAATAATACTTAACAATTTCCGCACCTCATATATAGATAGGTGTATTTTCTTGATTTACCCGTCATCAACCTATACCATGAACTACCTCATCCAGTCAGTTCCTTTATTCAAATTTCCCCATAGTTGATAATTATTGACAATAAGCCGTCAATCCCATATGATACACAAAACTAATTGCAAATTTTTACCATTTGCCCCCATTATCTCAACAAAAACGTCATAAACCTCCATTCAGCAAAACCGCCAGACATTCACATTTACTTAATTATTGCGAGTAAACAGAGCAGTTTAGAATAAAAGTTAAGAGTATATCTCTTCACCCAACACTGAATAATTGCCAAATGATGCAAGAGCTTGACACACAAAAAACCATTGACCTACTTAACGCCATCATGGAATTTGAACTAGCGGGAGTAGTACGCTATACCCATTATTCCCTGATGGTCACAGGTCCTAATCGCATTCCCATAGTAGCGTTTTTCAAAGCCCAGGCCAGTGAATCCCTGCTTCATGCCCAACAAGTAGGAGAAATTCTCACTGGCTTAGAGGGGCATCCCTCCTTAAAAGTTGCCCCTATGGAAGAAACCTACCAACACACAGTCAAAGATATTTTGGCAGAAAGCCTGTCCCATGAAAAAAAAGCACTAGATTTGTATAAAAGTCTCTTGGCAACAGTCACCAATGCCAGCATTTATTTAGAAGAATTTGCCCGTGGCATGATTGGGCAAGAAGAAATGCACAGCCTCGAATTGAGAAAAATGCTCCGGGACTTCAGCTAAATCCCTTGTGATTTATAACTAGGTACTAACTACTTATTAGTACCTTTTCTTCCCACTCCCCACATCTTACTCCCATTCCCAACATGAATTTTAGTACTGCTATACCCACCTTTTTAATTACACTCCGAGAAGGAGTAGAAGCCGCTCTCGTAGTTGGTATTGTCCTAGCCTTGCTAAAAAAAGCCAACCAATCCCGACTCAACTCTTGGGTATATGCTGGTGTGGCTGTTGGTATTATCATTAGTGCCTTAATCGGTATCTTATTTACTTGGGTAATTAAATTACTAGGGGCAGTGAATCCTGAATACACCCCAGTAGTTGAGCCGATGCTAGAAGCCGTATTTGGTGTTATAGCCATTGCTATGCTCAGTTGGATGCTGATCTGGATGACCAAACAAGCCAGATTTATGAAAGCGGAAATTCAAGGAGCAGTAACAGAAGCCCTCACAGAAAATTCCAACGCTGGTTGGGGCGTATTTAGTTTAATTTTAATCGCCGTTGTCCGTGAAGGTTTTGAAACAGTTTTATTTATTGCTGCTAATTTTCAAGAAGGATTAGTACCCGTCTCAGGAGCCATTGTCGGTTTAGCAGCAGCAGCAGCCATTGGCGTTTTATTATTTAAATTGGGGGTAAAAATCAATATTCGCCAATTCTTTCAAGTCATGGGCGTTTTACTAATATTGATTGTTGCCGGCTTGGTAGTTTCTGCCTTAAAGCATTTTGATCAAGGTTTAGGCAACCTAGCCCTCAGCAGTCGTGCTTCAGAAAGTATTTGTTTTTATTACCAACACTTTAGCAAAATTCACTCTTGCATTTTAGGTCCAATGGTTTGGAACACTGAAAACATATTGCCAGATAAACAATTCCCAGGCATTATTGTCAAATCTTTGTTTGGCTATCGAGAACATCTGTATTTACTGCAAGCCATAGGTTACCTGGTATTTTTAACCACCATTGGCGGTTTATATTTCCGCAGCCTCACTGGTGGTGTTGTTGACAAGATCAAGAATAAATCAGTAACTTAACAACTCAATTAAAGCTTAACATAAACATGGAGAAACTGTGAACTGTCAAGAATCACCGACCTTGAAGGTCGGTGAGTATGTCAATTTAAAGAACCTAACAAAAAGCTGACAATTGTTACAGGGGTTTCTTTAGTTGTCGAAGATACCCTGGTCTGAATTCGATAATTAGGGCTAAGACCTGCTATCAGGTAGAGTAAAAATGTAATTATGGCCGCTTGCACAAGTTTTTCAGGCATGGCAGGTATTCCTTATATTAATAGCACTTCCACTAGCATGGGTTTCTGTAAATACACGTCCCACTATTGGTTTCCCGGATTTAACTAAAAATTTGGAAAAATATACTAAAACACACAGAGCCAGAAAAGCTCTTGTCTGACGAAGCTGATATCTAAGACGTTTCTTGTCTGTGAAAAGTTCCCTAGATAATTTTTTCCATCTGCCCAGCAGAGGAATAATTTGCCAAATTTTTCCTAAAAAATAAGTAATATATATAGCAATCTCACCCTGATAGAGAGAAAATATGTAGATAAAAATCCTTATTTGATAGGCATTCGATGCTTGTTAAACTCTAACGAATGACAAATATAAGTGATATACATCTGGTACGGCTGGTATACTATGCTTACGCTCCGTACAAGCCTTGAGCAATACGGGTATAAATTACTTACCTAAGAAAAATGGGCTGTAATATATTGAAAAATCAACATAATTAAAATATACTGTTCACCATTGCCAAAATCAAAGTAATTAATATGAAAATTTTAATGATGGGCTATTATGGTTGTCACAACATAGGGGATGACATATTTGTATACCAATTAACAAAATTTTGGCAATCAAAGCAAGTAATAGATAAAGTTTTTGTACTTTGTCAAGACGACTACTACCAAAGTACATCAGAAAAAATAGAATTTTTTAGCAACCAATTAACCAAGCTGCAAAAACTATGGTTAATGTTAAGAAGCGATTATATTATTTGGGGCGGAGGTACTTTAAACTTCAGCAGCAAACCGAAAAACTTAATTAGGATGCAAAACTTTGCCAAATTCATGGGTAAAAGTTTTGTTTTTTTAGGCGTAGGCTTAGAAACCGTTAAACCAGAAACAGAAAAAAACTTAGCTAAAATATTTGAAAATGCCGACTTTCTCTATGTCAGAGATAACCAATCTGATAAATTTGTCCAGCAAAACCTTAAATATACTAAACCTTTTCATCTAGGCGGTGACTTAGCTTTTTTAGACCTATCCATGTACGATAAATATCTCACCAACCCATCAAAGTCTAATAATATTGATCACATTTCTTTTTCTGGTAAATTTTGGTGGGGTGAAGGCAGAGCGAAATTTTATGCCCAACAATTAACACCATTAATTGAAAAGTTCAACTCAGTTATTCACCTATTACCAGCACATCAGGGTCAGGAAAGAAGCGACAATAAATTTCATGAACTCCTCAAAAAATATTTACCCGAAGATAACTGTCAGATTCATTCATGGGATCAACCAGAAAATTTTGTGGAAATACTCAGCCAAATGGATTTTCACCTCGGCAATCGTCTCCACTCGGTTATAATTGCTGATATACTGGGAGTACCCAACATTGGTATTGGCGATTATCCTTCAAAAATTAGCAACTACATTGAAAAGACAGAAATTCTCCCCCAAAGCAGAATAGCAGCCTTTATGGAGCCAATATCCCTAGAGAGAATAGAGCATATTTATCATCAGTATCAACGACCAGACCAATTTATTCTCAAGGAATCAAAAACATCCAGAGAAGGTCTAGAAAAGTTGTTACAGTCTCATGATTGACACTCCCCCGACTAAAACCACTGGGATTTTACGCTCTAGGTGCAGACTCCAAATTTTCGTTAGACCAAACCAGGGGCAACTCGATAAGATATATATAAAATTAGGATAGCTACAGACACTCTGCATGATTCCCATCGTTGTTGAACAATCAGGTCGAGGCGAACGCGCCTTTGACATCTACTCACGACTGTTGCGTGAGCGCATCATATTCTTGGGACAACAAGTTGATAATGACATTGCTAATTTGATTGTTGCCCAATTATTGTTTCTAGATGCTGAAGACTCGGAGAAAGACATTTACTTGTATATTAATTCTCCAGGCGGCTCTGTCATGGCTGGTATGGGTATTTTTGACACCATGAAGCACATCCGCCCTGATGTTTGTACCATTTGCACTGGACTAGCCGCAAGTATGGGCGCTTTCCTTCTCAGTGCAGGTACTAAAGGTAAGCGAATGAGTTTACCCCATTCTCGCATCATGATTCATCAACCCCTGGGGGGCGCTCAGGGACAAGCAACTGATATTGAAATTCAAGCCCGGGAAATCCTATACCACAAGCAACGGTTAAATGAATATCTAGCTGAACATACTGGTCAACCAATTGAGCGTATTGCTGAAGATACCGAGCGGGACTTCTTCATGTCCCCCGATGAAGCTAAGGAATATGGCTTAATTGACGAAGTTATTGACCGTCATGCTGCTGGTAGCCGTCCGGTTGCTGTTCTTAATCAGTAGTATTTTGACCGCTCTAACTTGAAACTTTCCAGAGCAAAACGTGGGAGAGGAGGAAGGTTTGCTTTCTTCCCACTCCCCACTCCTAGGTCAAAATCCCGCTATCGGGTCTGGTTGAGACTCCAAATGTTTGAGAAATCCATACAATTCTTCCTCAGTTAGCAAAGTTCGCCCTTTCTTACCGTAGGTTTTAATTAAATGATCTCTCCCCTGTTCTGCTGTCCAGCCTAAGCGCTGAAGTTCAACATCTGTTTTGGCGATTACATCAGACAAATCCACTGGTTCATTTTTATTGTTTTTCTTACCTACCCCTGTTTGAGTGTCCAATTCCTGGGGAGCATTAGTCCGGGGGATAAATGGTGTGACATTACTGCCAAAATTGCCCCCAGATTTGTGAACTTCTGCTTGGTGATCAGCCATTTTTTCCCGCTTCTCAACTGCAGGAGAGAATTCTTGCCTATAAGTATGACCATAATCACCTGATTCATTTTTCGTATTCTGTTCACTCACAGCCGGTACAGATTCCTTAACATTGGCTGCTGACCAATGACCCGTCCCAAACTCTTGATCTGTAGGGGAATAACTAGCCATTGCTGGCTGGTTTAATTTTACCTCTGCGCTGTTGGCAGGATTCAACTGTTCTCGGGATCTTGGTTGGCTAGAAAATTCTACAGATGTTTGTGGAGAATTGCTTATGCCCAAAACCATTAACGCTCTAGCTCTGGCTTGGTCTTCTGCCACTTCTATGGCTTCTGCTCCCGCCATACCAGTAGCACGGGTAACATTATCAATTTGCACGCTAGCCCTAACAATGTATTTGCCTTGAAAAATTTGCACCAATTCAGTAGTAATACAGCCGTTGGGATACAATCTCTGGAATTGAGCCAACATCAACATAATAATATTGCCACCAATCTAAATCTGCTTTATGACGAAAAAGTGTGATTGCTTTCCCAATTTCTCCAAGAAAAAAAAATAAAACTTTTTTTCTTTTCAGGACTCAGGAATCATATGTCTCCTGATTGTAGCAGTAGCTGTTGGTTGCGTGACTCTAGGTGAGTACTGTTTGAATGCTATACTAATTACCCGATTATAGATCCGGAATTATTTCCTGTGAGTACCCACTAAATCTACAATAATGGAAATACGGTTCGCCCTCACTGCTTGTTAAGCTGCTTTCCTGATTGTTACTGATTCTACATATAGGAAAATCAAGGTTACGGGCAGTTTATCTTACTTACATATCAGAGTCTTATGGTGAAAGTACCTGAAATCTAGATAATCAAACACTTGTGGTTTCTCCTGGTAGCGCTTGTGCTGTGGGTGGAAACTTATCCATATGCAGCCTCTTAAAGACTGGTCGCCTAATTACCGAGTGAGACTAAATTTCCATCAAGTGTGATGTATTAAGCTGGGTTAGTAAAAGGATCTGACATTCAGACAAACTCTGAGACAATTTTGCAGTGACAGGTTCGTAAGTCCAAAGCGGCTTCCCGTCAAGGTGAGCCGGTTTCGTTACCCTAAAACAGGAACTCTGCCTCAAGGCAATTCGTTTCCAACTAGTGCAGTTAGGCAGAAATAACCCGCTATCTAATCACAAGTTGTTCGTGCTACCCAAAAAAAACTGACTTTTCATGGAAACTAACAACCCCTTTTCAAATCTTTTTCCTGCAAGGAGAGATATTTTCAAAATTCCCCCTTCTCTGCTGGGGAAGGGGGTGGGGAGTTAGGTTATACGATAATCTTTTCTCATCACCTGAAAAGTCAGCAGATAAAAAGGTCTTTTGACTTCTGCGTAGCAGCACTAGTTTCTGTAAGCCGTGTTCGCACAGCGTCTCTTCTGAAGAGAGGGTATACAGGAAAAGGCCAGATTAAATCAAAAATGATGTTTTGACCAAAGGTCGGTTCACTGCATGGAATTTTCTATCGCTACACTCCTTGCCAATTTCACTGATGATAAATTGGTAGCTCGTAAAGTTCTGGAAAAGAAACTAGGTTGCGAGGATGAAGTTAGTTTACAAAAACTTCACATTGCCCTGGAAGTCTTGGAAAAAATCGGTATTCTGGTGAAAGAACGCGGCAAATATCGCCGGGTAGTACAAGAAGGCGTAATTGAAGCTAAACTCCGTTGTTCTAGTAAAGGGTTTTGCTTTGCCATTCAGGATGCGGAAGGATCCGAGGATATTTACATTCGTGAAAGCCATCTCAGTCATGCCTGGAATGGCGATCGCGTTTTAGTGAGAATCCTTAAAGAAGGCAGTCGTCGCCGTTCTCCCGAAGGAGAAGTGAAGCTGATCCTGGAACGTTCAAACCACACATTACTGGCCAGAATTAAGTCAGTAGAAACCGGTTTTCGTGCTGTACCTTTAGATGATAGATTGCTGTTTGAGCTAAACATCCAAGCCAATGGCATGAAATTAGAAGAAGCCATTGACCACCTCGCCCATGTGGAAATTATGCGTTATCCCCTAGCGCAAAATCCCCCATTAGGTCGAGTAGTGCAAATCCTGGGCAGCGATGCTGAAGCTGCAGCTGATATAGATTTAGTAACTTGTAAGCATGATTTATCTCGTAGTTTCCCGGAAATAGTGCTGGACGCAGCAGCTAAGTTACCTAAAAGAATACTGAAAGCAGAACTACAAGACAAACTGGATTTACGCAACTTATTTACCCTGACGATTGCAGGTATAGATAATGACGATAAATTCATAGAAAATGCTTTCAGTTTAGAAAGGACAATAGAGGGACATTGGATATTAGGCTGTCATGTTGCTGATGTTGCTCATTATGTCAAATCAGACGAAACCCTAGATAGAGAATCCGCAAAGCGGGGCAGGTCAATATATTTAGGTAATTTATTGCTGCCAATGTTACCAGAAGCGGTAGCAGAACGGTGTTCATTTGTGCCAGAAAGCGATCGCCTAGCCATCTCTTTCTTAATTGCCATTGATCCACAAACCGGAAAACCATTGGAGTGGGAAATTCAACCCACCCTGATCAATGTGAAGACAGCACTAAGTCGGCAAGCAGCAGAAGCAGTTCTCACAGGTGAATCTCAAGAACAGCCCCCCAAGGTAATTCAGATTCTGCAAGACCTAGAAACACTGCGAAAAGCATTAAAACAAAGGCGTTTAGAACGTGGTAGCTTACAGTTAAATCTACCACCAAATCAAAACCCCTACTATGATGAGGGGATGCTGGGAGCAGTATTAGTCAATGATTTACCAGTGCGATCGCTCCTGACAGAGTTAGTGCTGCTAGTTAACGAACTAATGGCTAAACATCTGAGTGCTTTGGGTATCCCAGCCATTTGGCGAGTCCAAGGTACACCCGATCATGAAGATGTCCAAGAAATGCTGAAATTAGCCACCAATTTAGGGGTAGAACTGACACTAGAATCAGATGTAGACATTCAACCCTTAGATTATCAGCAGTTAACGAGGGCATTTGCCGAATCTCCATCGGAACAAGTCCTGACTTATTTGTTACAAGACACACTCAAACCAGCAGCTTATAACACCAATAAGGGAACACACTTTGGTTTATCACTAGAGCAATATACTCATTGTACTTCTCCTCTGCGAAGATACCCAGACTTGCTCATGCAAAGAGTATACTATAAACTACTAGAACAGGGGCGTGATCGCCGTAACACCCGTGTCAAAGAGCGCGTCAACCTGCGCCACTCCTCTTGTTACAGGGAAATTAACTGGAACGTTCTCCCGCCGGAATTGCAACAAGAACTCCAAAGCGATTTAAATCGGGTGATCATCCAGATTAACGACAGAGAAAAACAAGTCCAAGAAGCCGAAGCCGATTTAGCTGGACTGCAAAAAGCCCAACTGATGAAACAACGCATTGGTCAAGTATTCCAAGGAGTAATCACTGGTGTGCAATCATACGGGTTTTTTGTAGAAATTGAAGTCCCTGGGACACAATCCAATCCTAGAGAACATATCAACGTACCTTTACGGGTAGAAGGGTTAGTCCATGTCAGTTCTCTCAAAGATGATTGGTATGAATACCGAGCCAGACAACAAGCACTATTTGGGCGGAAAAACCGAGCTTCTTACAGACTAGGCGATCTCGTAGCCGTACAAGTTAAAAGTGTCGATTACTATCGACAGCAAATTGATTTAGTAACTGTCAACAGTGATCTTGTCCCCAGGGGTTTGGGTATCAATGCCAATACTGAGGCATCAGATATCTATTTACCAGCCGATTTAGATCCTTATGCAGAGGATGAATAAACCTTACTCATAGTCAAGTGTCCAATAACTCAAAACCCCTTATAGTAGGCGTATCTGGTGCATCTGGACTGATTTACGCCATTCACACCCTTAAATATCTGCTGACAGCCGACTATAACATTGAACTAGTTGCCTCCAAATCAACCTACATGGTTTGGCAAGCAGAACAGGAAACTCGAATGCCGGGTGAACCAACCGCACAAGAGCAATTCTGGCGAGAAAAAGCTGGGGTAGCTGTTGGGGGTAAACTACGCTGCCATCCCTGGGGGGATGTGGGAGCCGGAATTGCCAGTGGTTCTTTTCGTACCTTGGGGATGATTATTATCCCATGCAGCATGAGTACGGTAGCAAAGCTAGCAGGTGGATTGAGTTCCGACTTACTAGAACGGGCTGCGGATGTGCAAATTAAAGAAGGGCGCAAGCTAGTCATTGTTCCCCGTGAAACGCCATTTAGCCTTATTCACCTGCGAAACTTAACAACTTTGGCAGAAAGTGGGGTCAGAATTGTACCAGCTATTCCCGCTTGGTATCACAATCCTCAAACCATTGAGGACTTAGTTGATTTTGTAGTTGCTCGTGGTTTAGATCAATTAGATATTGATTGCATCCCCATTCACCGATGGCAAGGAAGCAAGTAAAAAGGTAAAAGTAAAAAGGTAAAAGTAGAAATAGAGTAACTTTTGCCTTTTGCCTTTTCTATGGCTATAACTCGCATAATTATTTTGTTAGCAGTACTAGCAGTACTCACACTGTTATTAGTTCAAAACTGGTCGCCTGTGCTGTCGCTGGTATTTTTGGGTATGCAAACCCTATCATTACCACTGGCTATGTGGGTTTTTTTTAGTACTGCTGCTGGTGCCGTCACATCCCTACTCATTACCACTCTGCTGAAGGTAGCAAATTATTTTGGCGATCGACCATTGCCATCCGGGGGAACTTTACCCCGAACAAAAAAGAGATTTAGGGAAAAAACTCAACCGCCAACTTATCAACCTTCCCCATCAAATACAAGAGAGTCTACCACCAGTAACGCATTTGATGACTGGGAGGCAAATAACAATAAAAATGATGATTGGGATTTTGATGAACAGGAACGAGCAGCAACCCCGCCGATGGGGGACTCTCAAACCTACGAACGCCAACAACAGCCAGAAGAAACTACTCAGCCGGGTTCGGTTTATGCCTACAACTATCGTCAACCGAAAAATACTGGGGTAGGAAAAACTGAATCAGTTTACGATGCTGATTACCGGGTGATCATTCCACCCTATCAACCGCCAACAACTCACCAGGTCGATAACCAAGCTGATGAAGAGGACTGGGGTTTTTTTGAAGATGACGACTTTGAGGATGAAGATGAACCTTCCCGTAAGTAAGAAAAGCGCTTTTAATCAAGTTCATTGATCAAGTTACGATATTACAGGAGAGAAACCACTGGTGAGCAACTTATTAAAAGGAGTCAACCTATACCTCATTGGCATGATGGGTGCTGGTAAAACTACGGTAGGAAAAATATTAGCCTACCATCTGGGTTACAGGTTTTTAGATACCGATGATGTAATCACCCAATCAACAGGAAAATCCATCAATCAGATTTTTGCTGAAGAAGGTGAAGCAGCGTTTCGCCAGCTAGAAAGTGATGTATTAGGACAAATATGTGCTTATACCCAGTTGACTATAGCCACAGGTGGAGGCATCGTATTACGGCGAGAAAATTGGAGTTATTTACACCACGGTTTAGTTGTGTGGCTAGATGTACCAGTGGAGTTACTCTACAACCGCTTGGCAGAAGATACCACCAGACCATTATTACAAGATAGTGATCCCAAAGGAAAATTGCGATCGCTCCTAGAAGAAAGAACACCACTATACTCCCAAGCTGATCTAAAAATCACAGTCAGAGAACAGGAAACACCGGAAGAAATTGCTCACAGAGTTATAGAGGCCATACCCACAGTCCTTAAAATCCCATCCTATCCCGGATGAAAAAAAAGCCCCTGTTATTACACAAGGGCAAATAAAACATTTAACTGTCAGTCATGAAAGAAAACTTGCAACCTAGTCAATGTCATTCATGAACAATACTGGCTCGGTTTCGCGGTCAATTCCTTTCTCAAAACCACCAGCAGCAGCGCGGGCGCGACCAGCGTGCCATAAGTGACCAATGAGGAAGAAGAAACCTAATACAAAGTGAGAAGTTGCCAACCAAGCACGGGGAGATACGTAGTTGAATGAGTTGATTTCCGTAGCCACACCACCCACAGAGTTCAAAGAACCCAGAGGCGCGTGGGTCATGTATTCAGCAGCACGACGAGCTTGCCATGGCTGAATGTCGTTCTTGATCTTATCTAAGTCAAGACCATTAGGACCACGTAGAGGCTCTAACCAAGGACCTTGGAAATCCCAGAAGCGCATGGTTTCACCACCGAAGATGATTTCACCAGTGGGAGAGCGCATTAAGTATTTACCTAGACCTGTGGGACCTTGTGCAGAACCGACGTTAGCACCCAAGCGTTGGTCACGAATCAAGAAGGTTAAAGCTTGAGCTTGAGAAGCTTCAGGACCTGTGGGGCCAAAGAATTCACTGGGGTAAACAGTGTTGTTATACCAAACCATTGTGGAGGCGATGAATCCCATTAAGGAAAGAGCGCCTAAGCTATAGGAAAGGTAAGCTTCGCCAGACCAGACAAACGCGCGACGCGCCCAACCAAAAGGTTTGGTGAAGATGTGCCAGATACCACCAGAAATACAAAGCAATGCCACCCAAATGTGACCACCGATGACATCTTCCATGTTATTGACGCTGACAATCCAGCCGTCGCCACCGAATGGAGACTTGGTCAGATAACCGAAGATTACCGCAGGGTTTAATGTTGGGTTAGTAATTACACGAACATCACCGCCACCAGGTGCCCAGGTGTCGTACACACCGCCAAAGAACATTGCCTTCAGCACCAACAACAGCGCACCACATCCCAGAATGATCAGGTGGAATCCGATGATGTTGGTCATCTTGTTCTTGTCTTTCCAGTCATAGCCAAAGAAAGAGGAATACTCTTCTAAGGTTTCAGGACCACGAACGGCATGATAAATACCGCCAAAACCCAACACAGCTGAAGAAATCAGGTGCAGTACACCAACTACAAAGTAGGGGAAGGTGTCGATGACCTCACCACCAGCACCAACGCCCCATCCTAGGGTGGCGATGTGAGGAAGCAGGATCAAGCCCTGCTCGTACATAGGCTTTTCGGGAACGAAGTGAGCGACTTCAAATAAAGTCATCGCTCCTGCCCAAAATACAATCAAACCGGCATGGGCTACGTGAGCGCCAAGCAATTTACCCGATAGGTTGATTAAACGAGCGTTACCAGACCACCAAGCAAAGCCTGTAGATTCCTGGTCACGTCCGCCACCTAATACAGTAGGTCTATTAGAGAGCGTTACCACGTGGTAGAACCTCCTCTGGGAATACAAATTGTTTGTGAGGCTGATCTTGAGGAGCCATCCAAGCACGGATACCCTCGTTCAGCAAAATGTTTTTGGTATAGAATGTTTCAAACTCTGGATCTTCAGCAGCCCGCAATTCTTGGGATACGAAGTCATAAGCCCGCAGGTTCAGCGCCAAACCCACAACCCCAACTGATGCCATCCA
>Ga0169931_10003727_pt1 | contig 24041 bp, 21 predicted proteins | sample Kivu_15m_20L_FD_129675 | JGI IMG/M metagenome (GOLD analysis project Ga0169931, IMG submission 129675) | Freshwater microbial communities from Lake Kivu, Western Province, Rwanda to study Microbial Dark Matter (Phase II) - Kivu_15m_20L... | ecosystem: Environmental > Aquatic > Freshwater > Lake...
CTGGGCAGATAGGGGCAGCGGCACAGCATCTGACCCATTGGCATGGAAAGCAGCCCAGAAGAAAGCGGCTGGTACACTAACACCCGATGATGTTAAGTTTGGTGTGGAAAAGAATTTCCCACGAGACGAACAAAATTACAACGAAGACATGCTGGCCAAGAAAGACTACGACGGTGACGGCAAAAAAGAATCCGGCAATGCCGAATATTTAGGAAGTCGTGATAAAGCCATCAAAAAGGCCATGGGCAAGAGCCAAGATAATTTTGTAGTCGACGGTAAAAAATATCCTGTCAAGGAAAGTGATGTGGTGCCGGGCAAATCATGGATCAAGCATCCAAATGATCCAGATAGCGAGATACCGGCTTATCGTCGCAAAGAAACAGAGCCCAGTCGACAGGCATCACAAGCGTCGGCTGATGCAGCCAATGCCCAGGTAGGAGCAAAAGTTTTCCGTGCTGCCAATACTCCACGTCCCGGCAAGGTAGGAGCAAAAGTTTTCCGTGCTGCCAATACTCCACGTCCCGGCGATGTAGAAGATCAATACAATGAAGATGATGCGCACAGCAGCTTGCCTGGTGTTCGTAAAACTACCAAAAAAGAACACGGCGAGTATGACACAGCGGCACATACCGTGCGGAAATGGATGCGCAAGCGTGGGTGGAACACGCACGAAGAATTCAAGCCTGCTCTCAAGTATATCATGGATAACCTTGAAGACACTCACGATGACAGCCTTACAGACGAAGTCAAAGAAGCTGCTCAAATATGTGAGAAACATCATGCCACCATGGTAGAAGGTGGATTGGACATGAACTTGATCAAGAGCGCACAAGGCGGCATGGCAGGGGTTAACACAGATCCAGAGAGCGAGCGCAATCGTGCCAAGCCATATGGATCTCGTACTGATGCTGCACAAGACAGTGATGACGATTATGATGAATGGGGCAATCTAAAGAAAGGTGCTAAAAAAACAGCACCTGCTGCTGATGGTCCTAAAAAGAGAGGTCGTCCTCGCAAGAATTTTGGTCCCGTGAGGACCACTGCCAAGGCCTGGAAGCACAAGGGCAAGAGAGTGGCAGAATCTATCAATCTCGAAACTTATGTTGATGATGTTATGGAAGAACTCGAAGCCATGTTCATTGTTGAAAAAGCCAAGAGCAAGGCGCAACAAAAATTCATGGGCATGGTATACGCTGCCAAGAAAGGCGAGAAACCTGCCAGCAAGGAAGTGGCAAAGGTAGCCAAAGGCATGAGCAAGAAAGACGCCGAAGACTTTGCCAAAACCAAGCACAAGGGATTGCCGGACAAGGTCACTGAAGGTGTGAACTTTGCAGAACTGATGAAAGAAACCGGACAGACTGTGGAAGAAATGCTCACAGAACTGAACATGGAAATGGAAGAATTTAGACGTTCGGGTAGATTGGGCGACAAACTGCGTGATGCTTTAGACTTGCACAGGCACGGTAAAAAGCTCATGGATACAGCCATGGCACCTCCTGCATCAATGGCAGCTGAAGACAGCTTAGACGAGCTAGCACTGCTGGCAGGCCTGCATGGTGGACAAAAACAGCTGGACAAAAACAAAGATGGCAAACTTACAGCCATGGATTTTGAAATCCTGCGTGGTGAAAAAAAATCTGTGGATGAAAGTAGTTGCAACATGACTGCGGAAGGCGTATACTGCGAAGTGCATGGTATGAATGAATGTGGCACCATGTATGAAGATAAAATCAGTAGTGGTGACAAAATCAATAAACTCGACGAAGGTGACATAGATCCAAATCGTCATCCCCAGACCCGCGACTATGGTAATTCTATACACCTGCAAGCCGATGATGGTGACCATTATGATAAAGATGTTAATTTCTTAGGCCAGTTTGAGCAAGGCTTTTTCGATCGCGAAGAGTACAGCGATGATGGTATGGAACTACGAGGATACATCGACGGAAAGAATGTCATGGTCTGGCGCTATGACGACGAAAGCCAGACCAGCGGATATGGCCATTACAATGATGATGAACTATATGATTTTGATCCTGTGGGAGAAAGCGGTTACAATCCCCTAGACGATGAACGCAGAGAGCAGCAATATATGGATCAAGAACGAGCATGGTTCAAACAGAACGAGCTGGCAGCAGAACTCGGTAACGAAGACTTACCATTTTCTCCTGATCCTGCTAATAAGCCGCCATCTGCTATACCAGGCAAATATGGAATCGGGCCGTCTACTGCCAAGCACTTGGCCAAGCAAGGAATGAAATCGGCCATGTCGGACAACAAAATAGACGAGTGTGGCATGGCCATGGATGCAATGGACCAGCAGGATGGCATGAGCGTTAACACCAGTATGGATACCAAGACTGGACGTAAAACAGTAACAGTCACCGCGGATGGTGATGCTGCTGAGGAGCTGGCTCGTATATTGAAAATGGCCGGTATGATTGGTGCGGCCAAGCAAGACCACAGCTTAGATGAGTATGCCAATGAACCAGATGAAGTGTACGGTACCACCGACGCCATCATACGCCAGGGCAATGATCTTAATCGTCCTAAATCGCAACATGCTGACAAAGCCAAGCTGGGAGACAATCCACTGGCTACGATGGAATCTAGACTGAACGCCCTATACAAAGCACTGAAACAGGAAAAATAACATGAGCTTGTTCCGTAAATTTTTAGAAGAAGCTGAGTATGCCGCGCAAAATCCAATTCCAGGAGATGTGGTGGAACTGGAATTTGGTGACGAGCTGGTGATAGAAGCAGTCGTAGCAGAAATCAACGACGACGGTGATATCATGCTAGAAGGTGACGAGCAAGCATTAAATCTAATCACGCAGGCCTTGCTGACAGAGGCCGAGTACCAAGGACGCAAGGTACCACTAGGCAAGCCCATGGCAGGCGATGTCAAAAAAAGCAAAGTGTATGTGCGCGGACCTAAAGGCAATGTAGTCAAAGTCAATTTTGGTGACAAGAACATGCGCATCAAGAAAAATATTCCCGGCCGCAGGAAAAATTTCCGTGCCCGCCACAACTGTGCCAATCCTGGACCACGCTGGAAAGCACGCTACTGGTCATGCCGAGCTTGGTAATCAACAAAGGAAAATCAACAATGAAAAAATTACTAACTCTACTGCTGCTGGCACCTGTGTTGGCATTAGCTCAGGGCAAGATGCCTAAAGAGTCGGCCATATATGATGCACAGATCATCAGCGTGACTGATGGAGATACCATCGTTATCTCTGCACCGTTTTTACCAAAGCCTCTCAAGCCTCAGCTGGCTGTGCGGGTGTTTGGTGTAGACACACCCGAGAAGGGACATCGTGCGCAGTGCCCCAGTGAAGCGCAGCGAGGAGAGCAAGCCACAGCGTTTACTAAAGATGCTGTTGCCAAAAGTCTAAAACGCCAGGTTGTACTGTACAAGTGGGACAAGTTTGGCGGCCGCGTGCTGGGTGACATCGTACTAGACGGTCGCAGCCTGCGTGCCGAACTGATCCGCAATGGGTTTGCTAGAGAATACTACGGCGACGCCAAACAAAGCTGGTGCCCCTGATCATGGGATCGTCTGAAACTCGACCTGTGCCGGATTCGGGCGATCAGACTATTCCTTACAGCCAACACTGAGTTGAAACAGATAAGATTTACACAAGAAACATTTGTCTCTCCTGGTGAACAAGGAGAACCTGACGCGGTGTTGGATCCTAACGACCCAATCTACGAGCTAAAAAAACTGTCAGGAATTAACAATCACAATCAGCCTCGCTGGGAACAGTATGACGGTATCAACATCAGTCGCACTGGTATGGAAAAACGCGAGCTAGAAAAAAAGCATAACATACAGCCGGGTACACCGGAATGGTTCCGGCTGTGGTTTAGCTTGCCTTATATGACAGGCGAAAAACCTATCAAGCCTTGACAGACGACAGTAGCTTGAGCCCCGCTTCACTGGGCCAAAAAATTGCATAGTTATACAGCTTGCCTTGGTCAAGAACAAAGCTAGTCATCTGACCATATCGTTGGTAATACCCGGAAAACATGTCGGCGTCTAATCTAGCCCTGGCCAGCATTTTTGGCTTTAATGAATCGTAGAGTTTTTTCACTACTTTTGGATTTTGGTTGTACCTGTTAGCCAGGTAGGCAATTGTTCCTGCAGCAATAGCCATATATAATTTATCTACTACTCCATTGCTGTAACTGCCCCACAACGCATCAGTCACTCCACTAAACAAATCATCCTGATCTCGATTCAATAAGTGCATAACTTTTTCGCAAGATAACCCGGTAAAGTCTTTTACAACATGGCTGGAAGCATGAGGATTTCGAGTGCTCCGCACATCCATCTTGAGTCGTTCTTGATATTCTTGAGATCCACCGGGTGAATTCGGCAACACCACCCATTCATACTGTCTAAGCCATTGGAGAGGAAACATATCTATAAACTCGTGCATCATATGGTCCCAAGTCTCTACAGTTTCGCCAGGCAATCCCACAATGATTTCTGGATAGAATTCTACCTTGTGTCCTTGCTTACGGAAATCTAGCAACAGGCTTTTAACCTCAGTCCAGGGCATGCATGGTCTATCTATGTTATCTAGTACAGTCTGGTTGATACTCTGTAGACTGGTGAAAGCAGATAGCTGGCCTGTGATATCAATTTGTTTCTGCCAAATTTCTTTAACACGATTCTTGTGATTCTTCGCCCAGCTGGGCTCGTTATGTTTGATGCCAAGGGTATAGATGTACGTCATGTAGTCGATGTCTTCGGGAAACATACCCACGTTGGCTGCGGTAATATGGATATGGGCATCTAACTGTTTGAAAAGCTCTAGTTCTTGTTCAAAACGATATTTTTTCTTAGTTACTTTGTTATGCAGTCCGTAGCCCCAATCACAAAAACTACATTTGTAAGGGCAACCTCGGTCCGGTTCCCATGCAGCATGCAGCTCGCTTTTGCAAACATCCGTAATATAAGCAGCATCCTTGCGCACCTCGTGTTCGTGCAGTAACCAAGGACTCACATCTGAAAAAGCAGTGCCTTTGTAGACCTCATGTCGTGTCTTGACAGCATGTCCTTTTTTGTTTCGGTAGATCAGATTAGGAACATTCAATAAATCTAGGTCGGTTGTTTTTTGTTCAAATAACAGATCTATCAACTTTACAAACGCATCTTCGCCAGCACCGTATATCACATAATCAAACCACGGATGGTCTTGCATGTATTGTTCATGAGTCTGGTGTCTGATGTCGGCTCCGCCGGCAATGAACACAGCATTGGGTGCTCGATCTCTCAAGTATTGAGCTATCTTGACCATGTAAGGGGCGCTCCACACATACATACTGAAACAGATGATGTCTGGATTTTGGTCTAGTATCTTGTCAATGCTCTTCATCTCAGGAGTGTCGAGATATGTGTCCAACCATTGTAGTTTGTCAGGGTATTTGCCTGTGCTGGAATATGCTGTGTGCAAGATGTACTTGCCCAGTGGCAAGTACGTCCTGGTAGTGATAAATCGCCCGCTGATAAATCTAGCTCGTTTTATTTGCATTTAGGTGCCTACTGCGTGTAGATCTTCCATCCCTAGATATTTATACCAGCTGGGATGCTCGATATGTATGGGACGATTCTTCCACTTGCTCACCAGCTGATAATAGTCAGGCTTGTAAGGCATACGCAGGGGTTTCCACAGCTTGGTACCTTTTTTGGTATTACAAGGCTTGCAAGAGGTCACAGCATTGTCCCAGGTCACACGTCCACCAGCACTGCGAGGAATCACGTGATCGATGGTGAGCTGATCGCTGTTGTAGGTATCTCCACAATATTGGCACTGATATAAGTCGCGCAGGTACAGGTTAGCCCTGCTGAAACGTATGCCTCGCTTGTTGTTGAAATAGTTTTTGGTCACTGCCACGGCAGGATAATGGATCGTGAGATGGCTGCTACGAGCCACGTGATTTTCGTATTCTTCCAATACTGTGATCCGATCTAAAAACATCAGTTTGATGGCATGTTGCCAATTGATGATGCTTAAAGGCAGGATGGATATAGGTTCGTAATTTGAGTTAAGTAACAGGCAGTTTGACATTTGTTAAATACTTATTATGAGTAAATCACTTGAAGGTGTTATCGTTAAAAAAGCTCACCAGCTAGAGAGCTTTACCGAGCACCAGATACATGAAATCGCAAAATGCGCTGATCCTGTGACAGGACCTTATTATTTCTTGTCTAATTATTTATATATCCAACACCCCACCCGTGGCGGTATCAAATATAACCCCTACGAATATCAGCAGCGCCTGATAGATACATATCATAATTATAGATTTTCTATCAGCCTCATGCCAAGACAAACGGGCAAGTCTACTTCGGCGGCCGGGTATCTGCTTTGGTATGCCATGTTTGTTCCTGACAGTACCATACTTGTTGCCGCGCACAAGTATCTGGGCGCACAGGAGATCATGCAACGCATACGATATGCATACGAACACTGTCCGGATTTCATACGAGCCGGAGTAGTCAGCTACAACAAAGGATCGATCGATTTTGACAACGGTAGCAGGATCGTTGCCCAGACCACGACAGAAAATACCGGCCGGGGCATGAGTATATCTTTGTTGTACGCTGACGAGTTTGCTTTTGTACGACCCACCATAGCACGCGAATTCTGGACTTCGATATCTCCTACCTTGGCCACTGGTGGTAAGTGTATCATCACTTCAACACCCAACTCAGATGAAGATCAGTTTTCTCTGATATGGAAAGGAGCCAACAAGTGCGTAGACGAATATGGCAATCAAACTGATATAGGAGTAAATGGATTCCGGGCCTATCGTAGCCGCTGGCAAGAACACCCAGATCGTGACGAAAACTGGGCCAATGAACAACGATCGCAGCTGGGCGAGGAAAGATTCCGCCGTGAGATGGAATGCGAATTTTTGATTTTTGATGAAACTCTAATTAATGCTGTGCATCTCTTGGAGATGGCAGGCATAGAACCTATAGAAAAACAAGGACAGGTGCGCTGGTTCAAACGACCAGAACCGGGTTGCACTTATCTCGTGGGCTTGGATCCCAGCCTAGGAACAGGAGGTAATCCATCGGCCATACAGGTGCTAGAGATTCCCAGCTTGATGCAAGTGGCAGAGTGGCAGCATAACAAGACTTCCATACAAAGACAAGTGGCCATACTGAGGGAGATCACCGGTCATATCGCTGAATGCACCAAAAGCAACACAGATGTTTATTACAGCGTAGAAAACAACAGCTTGGGCGAAGCAGCTCTAGTAGCGATATCTGAAATTGGTGAGGAAAATATTCCAGGAATTTTCCTCAGTGAGCCGCGGCGCATGGGCGGCGGGTATCGCAAAGGATTCAATACCACCAACAAGGTCAAGCTGACTGCGTGTGCCAAGCTAAAATCTTTGATAGAAACACGCAAACTCAAAGTAGCTAGTAAAAATCTCATCAGCGAACTAAAAACTTTTGTAGCCAAAGGTGTTAGTTTTGAAGCCAAAGAAGGAGAAACCGACGATCTGGTAATGAGTCTGTTGCTAACTGTACGCATGCTACAGTTTATCAAGGAATTCGACGAAAAACTGGACAGCCAGGTGCGTGATACCCTGGACGATTTCATCGAGCCTATGCCTTTTATCATGGTATGATCATCAGTCCAATTGAACAGGTACCCAATCTTTGGTATGTACAACAGGTATACGATGAAAATCTGCTCGATAAATTTCTTGCCGAAGCACACCAAAGCTATTCTTATACCATGTTGCCTGAACAGGAAAATTGGAAAAGAAAAAATTATCAGCAATTTCCCGCAAGCAGTGTCTGGAATAGTTTGTTGAATTCGGTAGACTACGGGCCTACTACAGCACTGAAGTTCACCCCGGTCAGACATGCTTTTTGGATAGACAGTCCGGGATTTTTTGCTAGTATACATGAGGATAATAAGCAGGTGGTAGCCAGCCTACAAATATATTTAGACACACTAGATAATGCTGGTACGGTATTTTACGATTATCAGTACAAACCTTTGTATCGCGTGCCCTACAAACGTAACACAGGATATTTCATGATCAACTGTGGACAACTGCACGGATTTCCTTATCCAATCTTGCAAACTCGACGAAGCACCTATACCTGGTTTAATAAAATTGGCTAAATACACGCATGGCACAAGAAATTAATAAAATAGCAGAATCTCTGTTTGAAAAAATCCGCAGCAGATTTAGCACCCTCAGCCTGGGCAACGACCGGGCAGAAGCCACCATGGATCCAGCAGAAGCGCGATTCTTCAATTTTGACTACGAAAGTTCCGACGGCGAAAACTTTGGAAATATAACCATTTCGTTGATCGACAACGACAGCCTAAAAATCTATTTTAGCAAAAACATATCACAGAACCTGGATCCTGATCAGCTGAAACAATGGTACGAGTTTTTGTATGAACTGCGTAAGTTTGCACGCAGAAATCTTATGACTTTTGACACCAAAGATATTTCCAGGAGCAACCTCAGTATCAAGGATGTCAAGCAAGCCACTAAAGCTGATTCCACCTACAAATCCGGAGACATCAAAGTGACCGAAAGCAAGCTATACGGAACTACCAAACACAGTTTTGAAAATATCGGCACAGCAAGGCTGCGCATCGTACACACTGAAAGCGTGAACACCGAGGTACGAGGCAGTCGTGCAAGACATATCAACGCCATCTACGTAGAAAACGCACACGGTGAAAGATTCAAGCTAGAAAACAACAAGCTCAGCGGAGCCAGAGCCATGGCCAGGCACGTGAGCGAAGGCGGTACTCCATATGACGAAGTAGGGCAGCAAATCAAATCCATGGTTCAAGAAATGACTGAGCTGGGACGTTTCGTGCGCAGCATGCGAACTCGAGTGTTTGAGGACAGCGTGACTCGTACCATGGTAGAAGCCGCAGTCAGTTACTATAATAACATGCATCGTCAGTTGAATTCTCTGCGCGGTGCAAGGACCTATCATGCTTTTGTAGAATCATTTGAACCACAGACACAGCAACTAGACGAAGTAGATGTCAACGAAATCAAAGAACGATTTGTTAAAAAGATCTTTGATGATCGAATGACAGCAGCCTTGCCACATGTGTACAAAGCCTATCGCATGTTTGAAGAAACCAAACAAAATCAGATACACGCAGTAACCAATATCATACAAGGAGAAGATTCTCTAGCATTGGCCACCAACGAAGGCATGGATGAATACATGAAAATGCTCAGATTCCAATCCGCTGACACGATGGTAACCAAGATACTCGAAGACATCGCCACTCGTGCAGTCACCATGCCTGAGGTAGCAGAATTCGCATCATACTGGGCAAAAAATTTCAATAACATACAAGAAGACAACCAAGACCATCCAGGCAAGGCATTGGCAGTGCAATTGGCAACACACTATCTCAAAGATCTTAGAAACCTAAACGAAAATTCTCAGCTGAGATACACTTCAGAATATGACATTTCGGAAGAACTAGACAGCGCATACGACCTTCTCGACGAGGGCTCTTGGGCGCTACCCGAAACCACAGAAGAACTACAGGCACTACAACAACTGCTCTCCAAACCCATTCCTTATGGCATGGATGCTCAAAACGTAACCAGTACCATCTATAACCTGCTAGGTGATGACACACTATTTGATAAACTGACCGACCTGGTGGATGAGGTGGGCGAACAAAGCGATGCAGTTCCTGCTATAAAGGACTGGATCAAAGACAATCACCCTGCCATGTACCAACAGTTAGGTCTAGGCAATGAAGAACTAGATGCTCCTCCACCGCAGCCAACGCAACCACCAGCACCAGAAAATACCACAGCCGCAGACACACCACCGGGCCAAAATTCTGGTGGTGTGGTAAGCGAAGAATTACTCAAGATGTTAAAAATTGCAGGACTAAGATAGGAAATAAAATGGATCCACGATTCTTTAGAAAATTTGCAGACATGATAGCCGAAGCCGAAATTGGCGAAGCCATGCCAGCGGCCAATGCTCAACTAGATCCGCAAACCACAGCCAAGTATGGCGAAGAGATTGTGAACAAATTGAATTCAGCTTTTGGAACAACGCCAGGACAATATGGTTTTAGTTCTAGGATCAATCAGGACGGTTCATTTACCGTTATCCAAGGGCACCCAGGTACAGATGATCCGCGCCATGCTGACATGCAGGGTGTTGTCAGTCCACAAAACGTAACAAAAGTTATCAATCCTTACTACAACATGTTCCGCCAAAAAGGTTGGAGATTTGACCAGCCAGTGGGCGGAGAGTTTACCATTGCTGTAACTCAATAAAAAACTTTTTTTACCAAAGGCGCAAAATTTGCGCCTTTTGCTTTGACTTGCTAAATAATTATGTTATACACTTGCATGGTGCAAGGGTATATCCAGGCACAATAAAGACCATCTTAAGGAGAATATCATGGCTACATCATTGGCAGAAATCCGTGCAAAACTGCAAGCACAGGAAAACCGCACAGGCGGTAACGCAACAGGTGGCGACAACGCTATCTATCCACACTGGAATATTGCAGAAGGTTCCACAGCAAAAGTCCGATTCCTTCCGGACGGCAATTCCAAAAACAGCTTTTTCTGGGTCGAGCGACTGATGATCCGTCTTCCATTTGCTGGCGTCAAAGGCCAAGCAGATTCAAAGCCGGTGATCGTTCAAGTTCCTTGCGTAGAAATGTATGGCGAAGCCTGCCCTGTGCTGGCTGAAGTGCGCACATGGTTCAAAGACAAGAGTCTGGAGGAAATGGGTCGCAAGTACTGGAAGAAAAAGTCTTATCTGTTCCAGGGTTTCGTGCATGACAACCCACTCAGCGATGACAAGACTCCGGAGAATCCCATCCGTCGTTTTGTGATCAGTCCGCAGATCTTCAACATCATCAAGAACGCCCTGATGGATCCAGAAATGGAGAACATGCCCACCGACTACGCGGCCGGACTTGACTTCACCATCAAGAAAACCTCCAAGGGTGGATATGCTGACTACAGCACTTCCAGCTGGAGCCGCAAGGAAACAGCACTGACCAGTGCCGAACAAGCGGCTATCGATCAGTTTGGTCTGTTTAATCTCACAGACTTCTTGCCCAAGAAGCCCAGCGACGTAGAACTCAAAGTGATCAAAGAAATGTTTGAAGCATCAGTAGATGGACAAGCATATGATCCAGATCGCTGGAGTGCCTACTACAAGCCCAGCGGTTTTACTGGTAGTAACAGTTCTAGCGTTGATGACGACAACGCCGCGCCTGCTGCCAAGGCTGTCCCTGCTGTCAAGGCTGCACCGGCACCAGTGAACGAGGATCCGCCGTTTGAAGCTGACGAAGCTCCTGCTGCCAGCGCACCTGTACAAGCACCCAAAGCATCGAACGCTCGCGCCGAAGATATTTTGGCAATGATCCGCAACAGGCAAAAACAGTAATCGTTCATGCTGGAGGTGCGTTTGGACGATGCGCACAGCGTGGTCATTGATCTAGATGATAATGCGTTTGTTCATCGTTGGATAGAAGTATTCAACCGTGCTGTGTCGTGCAGCACGGTTGATCAGACTGCTTCTTTCGCATTCCGGATACCCAAATCACAGGCTCTTGATAATCTAACACAAGCCGGTCGTATAGTGAATGAATTTTTCCGGAGAGAGATAGTGCCTGCAGCACCGCCACAGTGGAACAACGACTACTGCAACAGTGTACACATGGCATTTGAGAAATTGAGTGGTGAATATGATCGGCCTACCAGGCTGTTCATGTTGGCCCCCGAGCATGTGAAATCGGCCATAAGAGATCTCAATTTTTATGTGCATGTGCTCGAACAAGATCAAGAAGGGCAAAACAATCAATGGTATATCAATTTTGATCGTGCTTATGTTGATCGTCGCCCGTTGATAGATCAAGATTACTATCTGTTCCAACGATTGGTCGAATCTGGGAGAGTGTACGTGCATTATGCAGAACTGGGCAAAACACATCTAGATTTGTATAAAGATGAGTTGCCGGCTGACTACAAAGCACAGAAAAATCTACACTATTTTGCTGCCGATCTTACCATATGGTTGGGCCCTGAAATAGATCTTTTCACCGAGGATTTTGAATCATGGGCTCAAGATAACAAGATAGACTTACAAGATAAAAGACTAGGACTGGGCATTTTACCAATTGGTCGTGTTAGAGATCTAGACACAGCCAAAAAATACATTTATAATGCAGAAAAAATCACACAATTGAGGATATATCATGGCCAAACCATTTGACGTTGCAAAATTTAGAAAATCAATCACCAAGAGCATTGATGGCATTTCAGTAGGATTTCGCGATCCAGACACTTGGATCTCAACAGGTAACTACACATTAAATTATCTCATTTCAGGAGACTTCCACAGAGGTATCCCCATGGGCAAGGTTACTGTGTTTGCAGGCGAATCCGGCTCAGGCAAGAGCTTTATCTGTTCAGGCAATCTCGTCCGCAACGCACAACAACAAGGCATCTATGTGATCCTGGTAGACACAGAAAATGCACTGGACGAAGCTTGGTTACACGCCTTGGAAGTGGACACATCAGAGGACAAACTTCTCAAGCTCAACGTGTCAATGATCGATGATGTAGCCAAGCTGATTTCAGACTTTGTGAAAGAGTACAAAGGCATCCCCGAAGTCGAACGTCCCAAGGTGTTGTTTGTATTAGACAGTCTAGGCATGATGCTCACCCCGACTGACGTTAATCAGTTCGAAGGCGGCGATCTTAAAGGTGACCTTGGTCGTAAACCCAAAGCACTAACTGCCCTGGTGAGAAACTGTGTTAACATGTTTGGCGATCTGAACATTGGCATGGTATGTACCAATCATACCTATGCCAGCCAGGACATGTTTGACCCAGATGACAAGATCTCAGGTGGACAAGGCTTTATCTATGCCAGCTCAATCGTAGTCGCAATGAGGAAACTCAAACTCAAAGAAGACGAAGATGGTAATAAAATTACTGAAGTGCGTGGTATTCGTGCTGCCTGTAAGGTAATGAAAACACGCTATGCCAAGCCGTTTGAATCAGTACAGGTCAAGATTCCTTACGAAACTGGGATGAATCCTTATTCAGGCATGACGGACATGCTGGAGGGCAAGGGTTTGTTAACCAAGGAAGGCAACAGTCTTAAATACACCCTGGGTGATGGCACCGTGATCAAACAGTTCCGCAAGGCATGGGAACGCAACGAAGATGGTACGTTGGACCGTGTGATGGAAGATTTTGTCAAAAATCCACATCACGTGGTGTCTGCCCAACTACAAGAGGAAACAGCAGAATGATTGACGTTGAAGTTTTGGTAGAAACTTATTCAGTAATGAAAGAGTATGTGCCCAACAAAGATAGGCAAGCAGTAGCCGATCATTTGTTTAGTATACTCACAGATCTTGACGGCATAAGCGAAAAAGATCTCAAGGCATTTTCACAATCGGATTCTTATCTGGCCCGAGCTTGCGAAGAATATTTCCAGACTGAGGATGAAGATGAAGATGAAGATGAGGACGACTACGACTACGACAGGGATGACTGATGTGGTACAACCGTGTGGTCCAGGACCTAGGCGCGATCCCAGATTTTATCGCTTTTTTTGAAGCAGAAATGCTGGCAGCCAAACGTGATGTGGCCATCGCAGGTCGTGTGGAACAGCGGCTTAGCGACCTTCCTGGGCTGACTGAACACCGTTTCAATCAATTGCAAGAGATCGAAGCGGTGTTAGAGTATCTCAACATCCAGCTGAGAAAGATCCGGCGCAGACATTTCCAGAAATATCTCGAAACTTATGCACGAAGTCTCACCAGCCGAGACGCGGAAAAATACGTGGATGGCGAAGACGAAGTGATCGATTTTGAAACTATCATCAACGAAGTGGCTCTCCTGCGCAATCGTTGGTTGGGTATCATGAAAGGACTGGAAAGCAAAAACTTCATGCTAGGACACATCGTGCGCCTGCGCACAGCCGGCATGGAAGACGTGAGCGTGTGATGGATCATAGAGCTCGAGCCGATCAGCTGATAGAAGATTTTAATCTCTGCATGCAGGCTCGGCCTCGGGGAAATGCCATCGAAGTACAGATGGAAAAAGATGCCTGTGCCAAATGGGCGTATCATCTGGCCACACAACGCAGCTGGGGCAGCGATCTAGAAGTTGCAGAAGCCTGCAATCAGCTGGAGCCAAGGCTACAACAGCTGAAAAACAAAGTCATCATCGAAATACTAAAACATGGCGCAATTTAATAATCCGCATCAGAGCCATGCTCACAGTCTGCAGGTGCTCAATCTACTCAAGGAACACGATACTTTTATGGAAAGCATCAGCACGGTAGCCGATATGGGTGCTGGTGCCGGCTTGGATGCGCTATGGTGGGCCAATGCCACCACTAGAGATGAACCTGCTGAGCCATTGGATCTGAGAGTTTTTGCTGTTGACAAATCACCCATGCCTGTAGATTTCGATCTACCTAAAAATTTTTCTTTGCTGGAAAAAGATTTTGAAAAACGCTGTTTGCCCAGCATGGTAGACGTGATCTGGTGCCATGACGCTTTCCAATACGCATTAAATCCTGTGAACACCTTGCGTCTGTTTAATCAACAGATGAATGAAAACGGTTTGTTATACATAGGCATGCCACTCTTGAGCAATCACGAATACGGTCGTTGGTTTAATCGCGGAGAAAACTATCAGCTGTACCATCACTCATTCCTCAGCATGGTATACATGTTGGCGCTTAATGGATTTGACTGCAATGACGCCTATTTCCGCAAGGCCCAGGATGACTCATGGTTGCATATGGCGGTGTTCAAAACAGATCAAGAACCCTTGGATCCTGCAGGAGTCAGCTGGTACGACCTAGCAGAACGTGGATTGCTACATCCTAGCCTGCTCAACAGCCTGCGCAACTATGGTTATATGCGGCAGCAGGATGCGCTTTTTCCCTGGCTGGACAAAGCACTGTATCGTATAGACCATTAATCATAAATACTCTGTTAACAGAGTAAAAAAATGCGCTATACTGATCTAGTGAACGAAAATTTTGACGCCGATTCCTTTGGCGAACACGTAAAAAATCTAGCCGCCAAGCAGCGTTCTCTGCCTGCAGGCGATCCCATGCATTCAGTGATCAATAAGATCATGGATCAGACGGCTTTGATCTTGGCGCAGACACAGCCGTTAGAAGAGCAGACGGCGCCACCTATGGACATGCCGCCACCGGCAGCTAACGTGGCAACACCGCCAATGGGTTCAGTGACCACAACCCCTCCTGCTGCCCCGATCGCGCCTGCTCCGCCAAAATTACGCCAGAGCGGGGCCGTGCCCAACAAGGAATTGGTATTCCGTGCCAGTGCGGCCACCATCGATGCCGCGGCCAGGATGTTTATGGAACAGAACCCAGAAAACAGCCAGGTCATGCAGCAGTTTATGGAATTCGTGGCACAGGCAGACACACGCTTGGAGTTAAAGAAAGATCCCGAAGTGGTCAAGGCTGTTACAGCAACAGTCAAGGGCATACAGCTGAATACCAAGGCAGAATTGGGTAAATTAGACACTGATATCGAAAAAACCGCACTGGGATTTGCAGAGCGATTTAATCTTCCGGACATTTGGGCTCGTAACCTTGTGGGCATGTTTGGCACACGTATCACCGGCGACAAACGCAAAAAGTTTCTGCAGGCGTGCGAAGCAGGCAAAGCACTTGATATAAATCGCATGATGAAGCTGGGGCAAGGCAGCATTGATGAAGTGGTATCCATTGACGATCCTGCTATCAAAGACGTTTACAAAGATGTCAAGCGCACTCTGCTGGACATCAGCTTGAGCACAGGGCAACGCGGTGCTACAGGTCCGTTCGAAGCCATGCTGGCCATCATGGGCGGCGCTCGCAAACCGCGCAGCGACGAAGGTGGCGACCTGGTAATCGAGCGTGGAAAGAAAACCACCAAATTGGAAGTCAAGTCGGGGTCGCTTACTCCTAGCAGCAAGCTACTCAAAGATGGTACCTTGCCCAGCACAGGCAAAGCCACACAGGCCTGGTTGGACAGCATGGAAGGCAAAGAGATCAGCGGCAGCCGTTTGCGCGGAGAAGCAGATAGTTGGCTGCAGGCCTGGTTGGACAGCATGGGAGGCAAAAAAGCCTCGTTGATCAAAAGGGGAAAATTTTTCAGCTTATGGCGTGGTGCAGATTTCCGCCCGGGCGGTATTCTCAACTTGGCCGAGGTCTTGAATTTCCTAGATAAAGAACCTGGCACATCAAACAATTTCATGTCTTTTCTAATGTTGTCGGTCTTTCCAACACTGCGCCAGGCACCGGGGTATAATTTTTCTGCCGCTGTCAAAAGGTTGGTCAATGCTATCAAGGCCACGGAAACAGATCAAGTGGCCAGAGAGCAAGGCGTGATGGCACTATTACAGTATCATCTGGGCAAAGGTAATGACGGTTTTATTTTCTTCAACAGTAGCACACAGGAATACAAGATGATCATGGGAATCAAGGACATATTGAGTCTCCTTACAGAAAACCCCAAGACCAAAGATCCCGAAGAAGAAAGCCTGCTGCGATTCAGCCATACCATGACTTTTTCTGGCGATCGATGCAGCCCGGGTGTGTATTTTGGACCAGCTGCTACCAGCAAGCGGGCAAAAGAATATTTTGCAGAATACAATTCTGATCCCAAACGAGTCAAACTGCGTAGAGAAGCCGCAGCTAAAGAAACTGGTGACATCGGTCATGAAAGTGACCAGTTTGAAAGAACAAGATCATCTAGAACAAAAATCAGATGATCCTGGTTGACATAAAATAACACACCAACTATAATTCATTCACGTGCCGTTAGCTCATTAGGTTAGAGCAGCAAACTCATAATTTGTTGGTGGAGTGTTCGAATCACTCACGGCACACCAAATTCCGACCGTAGTTCAGTGGAAAGAACAACTGCCTTCTAAGCAGTGGGTCGCAGGTTCGATTCCTGCCGGTCGGGCCAGGTACTAAATAACTTACTATGAACTACAAAGGTTTTCACAGCTTACGAATACGAATACGATAATGTATTTGTTCAGTCGCGACTGTGGAGAAATGGTATACTCAAAAGACTTAAAATCTTTCGTCCTCGGGCATGCGGGTTCGAATCCCGCCAGTCGCACCATAACCCTCGGTAGCTCATGGAGAGCAGGCTCGCTTATAACGAGTTAGTCCAGATAAGACCCAGGATGCGGTTCGATTCCGCACCGAGGGACCAAAAAAACTTTCCAACAAATCAGCCCTATAAATACTGCACATTATGGCATTCAAAGGGCAAGCATCATGGAAGATCGATTTCAAGAACTTGAACGGCTGATCTCGCTGTTCACAAGACCACTACCAGACTCAGAAGCATACGCACAAAGACTAGAAGAAGAACTGGAAATAATTGCCAGGCTGGGCTTTGCCAAACACTTTCTCCGTGTGAGAGAAATACTGGATCTCACACGCGACATACCACACATTACCAGAGGATCCGCAGGCAGCAGTTTGTTGTGCTGGCTGCTGGGCATAGGTGATGTGGATCCTATCCAAGAACGCATACCACTGTCACGTTTCATGAACCCACGTCGTGATGACCTGCCGGACATTGACCTAGACTTTCCACACTGGCAACAGGAAACAGTGATGAATCGCATATTCCGACGCTGGCCAGGACAGAGTGCCAGAGTCAGTAATTATGTGACCTACAAAGAAAAGTCAGCCTTGCGTGAAGCTGCCAAACGCTATGGTGCCAAAGGCACCCTCAAGCGTAACTTCAAACTGTCAGAAGTCATAGCACCTGAGTATGTGAGCGAAGCCGAACGTTTGGCCAACAAGCTCATGGGCAAGAAACGTGCAATCAGCAAACACTGTGGCGGCATTTTGATCTTTGATCGTGGCGTGCCCAAGAGCCTGATCAACGGCGAAAATCAAATCTTGCTGGACAAGTATGAAATTGAAGACCTAGAACACTTTAAGATTGATGTTTTGGCCAATCGTGGACTCAGCCAACTGTGGGAAATTGAACAGCGTGAGCTTATGGATTATCCTGAGACAGATGCGGCCACAGCAGAACTGCTGATGTCAGGCAACACACTGGGTGTCACTCAGGGAGAATCACCGGCCATGAAACGACTGTTTCGTGCGCTGCGAACTCGCACACGATCTGACTGTGTGTTGGCCACTGCTTTGATTCGTCCGGTAGCTACCATGGGTCGCAGACGTGCAAACAGTTTCCAGGACTGGAGTCAAGATTCATTTGAAGATCACATTGTGTTTGAAGATGATGCGATTGTCTTGATCTCAGAGATCTTGGGTTGTGATCAGTATGAAGCAGACATGTGGCGTCGTGCTTTTGCTAAGAAAAATGAAGAAAAGATCTTTGAATTCATGCAGATGATTGGCAACAATCCACGACGTGACGAAGTGCTTACCGCACTGCGTGAACTCAGTCATTTTGGACTGTGTCGTGCTCATGCAATCAATCTAGGCAGATTGATCTGGGCTCTGGCCTATCAAAAAGCACACAATCCCGAAGCGTTTTGGCGTGCCACACTCAAACACTGTCAAGGCTCATATGCCAGCTGGGTATACTATCATGAAGCCAAGCTGGCAGGTGCTGTGCCTGCTGTAACTGAAGGCGGCGAAGTGCAGGACCTTATGGCCAATGGACGCTGGCAAAGTGGTAAGTTTTTGCCTGTGTGCCAAGAGATTCGTAGACCAGGGCAGATTGAGTTCTGCGGACTAGTGGCCAACTATCGTGTGTTCAAGAGTTCGCCCAAAGAATACATCACCTTTGTTACTCTGGGCACAGGCAATGGTCGTTATCTGGATGTGATACTGCCGCATGCTGCCAGTTTTCATGAACATCCGGTATTGTGGGGAACGGGCAGATTAGGCTACAAAAACAACAGCGAATATGTTACAGTGTATCGTAGCAAAAAATTCAAACTATCAGACGTGGAGCACATCAAATGAAAGCAAGACTGCATCTTTACCCACACACCGGGCCAGGCACACGAGGTTATATCGTAGGCGAGCCGGCTGCACTGCGATCCTTGGCAAGACATCTAGAGGACGCTGCTCGTGGACTAGCAGGCTTTGACATCGTGGAGTGCTATGGATCAGACGGACATGCGTATGAACTGGCACTGGTGTGTGATGTACCTGAAGAAGAGTGGCAGACTCTGCCACTGCCATCAGACAAACAGTCTGATCCTGCTCAGCTGGCCGTGGTTAGAACCTTTGATGAATTGAAGCAACAGCACCAAGATAAGTAATTGCATGTCCCGGATAGAAGTACCTGGTGCACCAGTGCGATCCTAGCAATTTGTTGCGATTTTGCTAATGTGTTGCAAAAAAACAACAAAAAACTAAATATTCCAAAAGAGATTGACAAGAGAACTAAATAACCTTATACTAGAGACATGATGCAAACTTTATCCTATTCATCGTTGATTACCCGGACCGGCCGTTGTCAGCCCAAGCCAGCCTTTTGGCATGCGGCAGACACAGTCCTCACAAGTAATCTACGCGAGGATAGTGAGGGGTGTAGCGGATAGAATCTAGGCAACTAGGATAAATCCAAAACACCCCGGCTCGAAAGACCCGGGGTTTTTTATTATCCGCTTTCTGCAGAATGGTGTGCATAGGCAACGCGAGCCTGCCCGCACCTAAAACATGGGCTTAATGAGGGCGTCCCGGGGGATGGGAAGTGTGTGGCGATAACGCACATGGTAAAAACCCGGCGTAGTTGAGCAGATTGGTTGTCCCACAGAGGCCACACTAATATCTGAGCAGTCTGCTCAACTACACATTTTGGATGGACAGCTTCCTCTGCCCCTGAAACGCAGATGCGATAGCATGCTTGACAGCAACCAGAATGTTTGTTATAATGATTTTTCTCGCGCATGTGGTGAAATGGTAGACACGCTTGCCTTAGGAGCAAGTCTTCGGGTGGGGGTTCGAATCCCTCCATGCGCACCAAATAGATTTTACGGTTGACTATTAAATCAATCGATCGTATAATACAATTTCCGGTTACTGCTTATCCTAAAAACAGCGTATGGTAAACGATAAAATCCCGGTGGCTCGGGCACCGTAGCGAGGCAACCCCTCAGACAACCGAGCAGCGTGGACACTACGTGGCGCAATGCCTTTAGTGTTTGGACAGGGTAACAACTCCAGCTTGGGGGCGACCGTGGAAAGCGTGGCCCGAGCACCCAAAAGCAAGTGCTATAGATGAAAAACGGGTATCGTATCAGGACGCTGATACTATACGGGCCTAACCGGCGTGGGACAGGTCCTGACATAACCGACCGTACGCTATGACTGGGAAAGCACCCAACGTCTAAATTGGTCCTATAGCACTTACTTTTGGGGGCTGTTCCCTGCGGCGGACTGTAAATCCGTTGCCATAATATGCAGGGTGGCGGCAGTTAGGTTCGATTCCTTCAGTCCCCACCAATTGACTTATTTTTAACCGGCGGTTTAACCAGAAATACAACTGTGGAAGAAAACTTAAAACTGATCCAAGGGGTTTTTGATCGACTGGGGTACGATTGGATAGAACCCTATGCAACAACAGAAGGTTCTATCAATCGTGAAGAAGTGGGCGATCACAGAGGTTTGTATTGGATTTATCCTCAAGTGAATTTCTACTTTGGTAAAGCGGCAACAAACACCGTGATAGGCAGACATAGAACACATAGACTAAAGTTAGATGTAGACCTAGCAGGATTGTATTCTACACCTGTAGAAAAAGTTGAAGCAAAAGACAAGTTCCCCGACGGGTGGAAAGATGGTGTGTGCAAGTTCATCCTTGAAGGTGTGGACTTCATCCCTAGCCATTATGAGCGCATAGGAAAAAAACGTGTGCGGCCGGGTGTGCTGCATTTTCCAGTTTCGTACAAAGTTGACGTTGATACGCTGCCGGTACTGGTATGGAATTTAGAACATTTGAGCGGCGCTCAAATAAGTGAAATTGAAAAAGCAGTGATTCCTGTTATTTGGCCTTACTGTAACAATGAGACACACAGGAAAAGAAAGTTAATGCACCGTTCGTCTATCGGTTAGGACACCCGCCTTTCACGCAGGTAAGAGGGGTTCGATTCCCCTACGGTGTACCAAACCCGCCGGGGTAACGCCTGGCTAGTGTGACCCGCACGAAGGAGAAGTGAGTTCGTGACTCAAGGGTGGTTCCGGTCCTACCGAACCGGCGCTGGCAATGCGAGAACGGACCCTGTCGCGGAGAGGGTGGAGGCCGTGCGTGATGGTGTGCGATGCAAAGATCGCCACTTGATGCGGTATAATTACCTCCGGGGGTCGTCAGAGCACCCTATTTTGGCCGATGGGACTGCATGGAGTGGTCGCTTGCCTGTCACGCAAGAAAGTCAGAGGGGATCGTTACCCCTATCGGTCGCCAGATTGCCGCTTGAGCTAGTGTGGTCATTCAGCGCGAGCCTGAAGAGCTTGAGAACTTGGTTCGATTCCAAGAGGCGGCACCAGTATAAGTAAAATATATTCCAGAGTAGCCAAGAGGTAAGGCAGCACACTGTTAATGTGCCTATCGTTGGTTCGATCCCAACCTCTGGAGCCATATAGGAAAACTATCATGCCTATGTATGAAACCACTGTTCGCACCGCCGGTGGCGAAGAAAAGAAACGCATCTTTGCGGATACTCCGCAAGAGGCCAAAAAACTTTTTGAGCAATTGTACGGTGGGCCTAGAGCAGTTCCTTACATACCAAAGATAGTGCCAAGTTAATGGGGAATTGGCGTAATTGGGAACGCAGTAGCTTTGCAAGCTTCAGTCAGGAGTTCGAATCTCCTATTCTCCACCAAAACAGGCATCGTTAATTCAGTGGTAGAAGGCAATCCTTACAAGATTGAAGTCGGGAGTTCGAATCTCTCACGATGCACCAGAAACAAGTAAAGTACTGCCCCATTAGCATGAAGGTCGTGCAGCCGCCTTGTAAGCGGCAGGTGATAGTTCAATTCTGTCATGGGGCACCATTTCATCCGAGTGTAGGATAGCCTGGTTCATTCCGCCTGCTTTGGGAGCAGGATGTCGCAAGTTCGAATCTTGCCACTCGGACCAATTTTGTTGGGGGTTAGCTCAGTTGGTAGAGCAGCGGGTTTTGATCCCGCGTGTCACAGGTTCGACTCCTGTACCCCTTGCCAAGACTATCGCGGAGTATGGAAGTGGTCATCCGTCCGGTCTCATAAGCCGGGAATCGCAGGTTCGAATCCTGCCTCCGCAACCATCAACCAAGCGGGTAGATTGTGGCAAGGGGCGCCCAGCAGTCTTCCAAACTGATAATGCGGAGTTCGACTCTCCCTACCCGCTCCAATAATATATCGCCGTGGTGAAAGGGATATCACAAGACCCTGCGAAGGTTTAGATCCACGTTCGACTCGTGGCGGCGATGCCAGACCGTGGTGTCCTTAGTGTAGTGGCCTGCACACTAGTCTGTGAAACCGGAAGTACGAGATCGATACTCGTAGGACACCCCATGCCTCCTTAGCTCAGTGGACAAGAGTAGTGCGCTTCGAACGCATTGGCCGGGGGTTCGAATCCCTCAGGAGGCTCCAGGATTATTCTGTTGACAACAGCCAATCTAGACTATATACTAAATTACAACTGTGCTCGGGTCATATAGACGGCACAAGCAACACCATAAAAATTAACAAGGAATAACATGGATTACAAAATACGCGACATCGGCCTAGCTGCCTGGGGACACAAAGAGATTGCCATTGCTGAAACCGAAATGCCGGGATTGATCGCTATCAGAGAACAGTATCGAGACCAGCAACCGCTCCTGGGTGCCCGCATCGCAGGGTCACTGCATATGACTATTCAGACTGCTGTGCTGGTAGAAACTCTTGTGGCACTGGGCGCCACAGTACGTTGGAGTTCGTGTAACATTTTCTCAACACAGGACCATGCTGCCGCAGCCTTGGCCGCTCAAGGCATTCCAGTGTTTGCCTGGAAGGGCGAAACCGAACAAGAATACTGGTGGTGCATAGAACAAACAGTTCGTGGCCCTGATGAATGGACACCAAATATTCTGCTAGATGATGGACACGATCTAACTGGGTACATACATGATCGGCATCCCGATCTGTTGGACGCCATAGTGGGAGTGACCGAAGAAACTACCACTGGTATTTATAAATTGCGTGAACGCATCACTGCCGGCACATTGAAAATTCCGGCCATCAACGTGAACGATTCGGTGACCAAAAGCAAGTTTGACAACTTGTATGGCTGTAGAGAAAGTTTGGTAGACGCACTCAAGCGTGCTACAGATGTGATGATAGCTGGTAAAACCGCTGTGGTCGCCGGTTATGGCGACGTAGGCAAAGGCTCTGCAGAAGCCTTGCGTGGCTTACAGGCACAGGTATGGGTGACCGAGATTGATCCTATCTGTGCGTTACAGGCCGCGATGGACGGCTATCGTGTGGTTACCATGGACTATGCAGCTGACAAAGCAGATATATTTGTAACAGCTACTGGCAACATCGATGTGATCACCCGGGTCCATATGGAACAAATGAAACACAATGCTATCGTGTGCAACATCGGTCACTTTGACAGCGAAATTGACATCGCGGGCCTGGGTGACTGTGAGTGGGACGAAATCAAACCACAAGTGGATCACGTGACCATGTCCAGTGGAAGAAAGATTATCGTTCTCGCAAAAGGTCGTTTGGTCAACTTGGGTTGTGCAACAGGGCATCCCAGTTATGTCATGTCGAACTCATTTACCAACCAAGTTATCGCACAGATCGAACTGTTTAACAATTCCAACAAGTATGCTGCCGGAGAGATTTATCTTTTGCCAAAACATCTGGATGAAATGGTGGCAAGGTTGCATTTGGATCAGCTGGGTGCAAAGATTACCACATTGACCGAGGCGCAGGCCAAGTACATCGGTGTAGCACCAACAGGTCCTTATAAACCAGATGGATATAGATATTAGGGTGTACCACA
>Ga0169931_10003728_pt1 | contig 24035 bp, 20 predicted proteins | sample Kivu_15m_20L_FD_129675 | JGI IMG/M metagenome (GOLD analysis project Ga0169931, IMG submission 129675) | Freshwater microbial communities from Lake Kivu, Western Province, Rwanda to study Microbial Dark Matter (Phase II) - Kivu_15m_20L... | ecosystem: Environmental > Aquatic > Freshwater > Lake...
AGGTTCACCTCTTCCCATTCCGAACAGAGAAGTTAAGCTCCTCAGCGCCGATGGTACTGCCTCAAGGTGGGAGAGTAGGTCGCCGCCAACTTTTTTTTCTCTTCGCATTCCTTGGCGGAATGCTTTGCTAATTACTCTTGGATGTTAGCCTGAGGCGCAACCCCTGCACAAGCAGGAATTGGCCACTCAGGTAGGTGGCCATCACCGCTGCCTTCAGGACTGCTGATTGTCCGTTTGCTGGTATGAATGTCCGTATTGCCAAAAGGGTGTCAGACAAGACGAAAAGTATGGCGCCCGCAAGGAGTAACTGACTCGCTAGCGCTCGCTTTTCCTCAAACGTGTTTAATGCTGCTAGGGCCATGCTGCAAATGGTCATTCCGTACATCACTACTGGTATGCGCAGCCCGGTCTCTATTCCAGGTAATAGTGTCCACAAGACTATGGCGTAATAACTCGCTGCAACCACCAGCCAAAGGGGTCGTTTCCACACATATCCCCCCCGTACCGCAACAAAATCTGTAAAAAGCCGGATGTATACCAAATGTGCGATAAGGAAACTCAGCAACCCTGCTAAAAATAGACCAAAAGGTGTTTCTGTTGGAAGCAGAAATAGGTCACCAGCATAGGAAAATCCCAGGGCCAGCAGGCCGTTCCGTCGGTGCCGAACATCGACTCCTGCCGTGGCATTCCAGAAATACAGTGCCAGTAAAGGAATGCAAAGTATCTTAAATCCCTGTCGAAGCAATTCCTTTTCTGCTACGATGCTGGCAATCTCAAGGAATCCGACCACGCCATAAAGGGCGAGAAAAAACGGAAGATTTTTCTTCATATCGCTAAGTATTATGCCTGCCGTTGCCGCCAGAGCTCGTACAAGACGATTCCGGCCGCTACTGACACATTGAGCGAGTTCAGTTTGCCAGTCTGTGGTATGCGAAAGCTTGTATCTGCTGCGCGGAGTAAGGCAGGATGAATCCCCCGGTCCTCACCCCCGAAAAGTAAAGCGATCGGTCCTTCCCAGTTGCATGCAGCTATTGCCCTTTCCCCACCAGCGTCGGCAGCCAACACCCGAAAATCATGCTCTTGCAAACAGGTAATCGTGCGCGCAAGACTTTGTTCCCGACACAGTGGTAGGCGACTCAAAGCTCCCGCAGAAGCTTTGATGGCTTCACCTTTCACGGCAGCTGATCCCTGAACACCCGTGATGAGACCATCAGCGCCCAATACCTCCGCTGAACGCGCGATGGCTCCCATGTTCCGGACATCGGTGACCCCATCCAATACTACCAGGACTGGGTCGTTTTTGCGCTGGAGAATATCTGGTAGGATTTCTTCGAGACGCCGATAAGTTACCGCAGCAGTGAAGGCGATCACTCCCTGGTGGTTACCTGCTACCTGGCGCTGCATGCGCTCGCGCGGAACCAAACTAAGGGGTATCTTCCGGTCATGGCAAAGATGGCGGATTTCCTTTTCCAATTCGCCGCGCAAACCTTGTTGAAACCATATCCGCTCTATCGAAGTCCCTGCTGTCAGCGCCTCCACCACGGGATGCCTTCCGTAGATCAGTGGGGTATCTCTTTCCCATTCCTGCTGGTCTTCCATCGCTTCCATTAGGCGTTCCATTTCTAGCTTTGAATCAGCCTAGCGAACGGCGGGCGTCTCCGTCAGGGTCATACTGGATGGTGCATGCATCATTAAGGATCATCGTTTCTCCTTTCGCGGTGGTGTAAGGTTCCCAAAAGGGAAGGCCTCCCCCATTCGGACTTCCCGTGCGAGCAAAGCGGACCAGGGAATCAGCCATTTTCTGTGCCAAGGCCCGTGGACGGGAACCGCCACCGGTGTGGGTATACATTCGGTCGGTATTGAGAAACCAGAAACAGATATCAATACAATGAAAGGAGCGCATCCTGCCATCAAAATGCGGGGGTTCCCAGCCAAACCAGGCAAGATAGACAGGAGCCTTTCCCTGTCGGAATTTGGCATCGGCCGCAGCCACTGCCTGCTTTCTATTGGAGACTATGAGCGCCCAAAGCTCCATGGGGGAGGCCTTGGGAAATAGTTCCCTGTAAGCGGCACAAATTGGCTCCGTCCTTTCGCCGAATCGGGGCCTTAGCTTTTCTACCACCCCAGCCATATCTATTTGTTCTAAAGAGGCATCCCCTCGGGCAGGATTCCATTCGTGGAAGGTCGTGTTGATGAGCATGGGGATTTCTGCCGAAAGGGAGGTAGAGAAAAAGGGCTCCTGAAGAAGATGGACGCCATCGGCCACAGGCGAGAAACCTTCCCGCTGGATTCCCATACGCCGAGCTTCTCCTGCAAGGGCTAATGTGGCGCGCTGCGCTGCTTGCAGCAGGGAAAGCCAAGGAAGCTCCTGCAATTTCTCCAATTCCCCGGTTCGAAGTCCTGCTTCCATATACAAACGATCCCCCAACATTGCCGCATAGCCTGCATCTATCCCGGAAAGTGAACTGCCGCTCAGGGCTACTGCTTTGTGGAATAAACCCCTTGCTGCAGGCATGTTCATCAACGAGGTAACCTTGGCTCCACCTCCCGATTGCCCAATTAGCGTCACATTGCCTGCATCACCACCAAAACTGGCGATATGTTCCCGTACCCATTCTAGGGCCGCAATGAGGTCCAGATTGCCTGCATTGCCAGATGCTGCTGGGCCCCCGCTACTCACCAAACTGCAATAACCCAGGGGACCCAAGCGATGATTTACTGAAACAAAAACTACATCGCCATGGCGGGCGAGATTTTCCCCATGATATCCGTCCTGCTCATGGGCATTACCATGGATGAAGCCGCCCCCATGAAGCCATAAAAGCACTGGACGCCGGGAATTATCCAGCGCAGGTGTCCATACATTTAGTCGAAGGCAATCCTCAGAGAGATCGTCATAATTCCAATGATCAGTAAACGCCGCCATTGGTTGAGCATATCGGTTCTCCGTGATTTGGGGTGCTGAATTGCCCCACCAAATCGCTGGCCGAATGCCTGTCCAAGGTTTAGGCCGGCTTGGTGGCATAAAACGCTGAGAGCCTCCGGTATCTGCTCCGTAGGGTATGCCCAAAAAGGTGTGTACTCCACGGAGAATGAATCCCCGAATTTTCCCATAGGCAGTATCAGCTACAGCAATGCGGTCCCCTGCTACCAGGATTGGAGGCTCCTCGGTTTTTTCAGGGGTATTACTGACTTCATCAGAGCCTAAGAGGGGAATGCCCACTGCGCTGGCCCCGAGCGAATGGAAAAAATGTCTTCGTTGCATTGAAAAGGGTAAAGGCTTTTGCAAAATAGGTTAATCCCCGCTAATTCCACTTACGGAAAATCCTTTTATATTTCCAGTCGTTACACTAAATATGAAATACTTACCTATCCTTTTCGTCACCCAGCTGCTTCCCCTCGCACTACTTGGACAGGTATCCGGACAGCCTCATGATGTCCTGTCCCGTATTCGTGAATTGGCCTCCTCTTGGCAATTGAAGACAGAGGATCTTGCCTCACTTTCCCTTCGAGACCATTATACTAGCGATCATAACGGGGTAGAACACTACTATGTCCAACAGCAGTTTCAGGGTATTCCTATCGATAAAGCAATCGCAGGATTCCACTTCCGGGGAGATGGAAGCCTCCTTTTCGCCGCCAACGGATTCCTCCAGGGTCTTCAAACCCGGATAAGCGCAGGAGCTTCTGGCCTTGTTCCCCGAATGGATGCCCGGGAAGCAGCCAGATTGGCCGCACAAGCCTTAGGTAAACCTTTGCCAAAGTCAGCCAGGCCTGGCGTGTTGCTCCATGCGGATGGGATATTTGTGTTCACTGAACCTTCCTGGAGTGATGCACCCATCCCAGTTTCCCTCAATTACTTGCCGGACCGGGAGGGAGCCCTTCGATTGGCATGGCGCATTACCCTGGATGATCCGGATTCACCAGACCATTGGGTCTATCAGGTTGATGCAACGACCGGAAAGGTTTTGCTCCGGGAAAATTATACGCAGTACTGCACCCATTCCGGGCACCATCATATAGGCCAGGTTTCCGAGGGTAGTCCCTCCGTAATTCCGGGGCCCTCAACGGAACGTCATGCGCCATTCGGACAGGCCTTACTCAACCGGGGAACCTATCGGGTTTTTCCCTACCTACTTGCCTCGCCGCTGGAAGGGCCTCGCCAACTCCTTGCTGATCCGGCTGATGGCCTTGCCTCCCCATTTGGCTGGCACGATACCAATGGTGCGTCGGGAGCTGAATACACTCATACCCGTGGTAACAATGTGCACGCCTATCTCGACCGCGATGCCGATAATAATCCGGATGACCTGTTGGCGGAAGGGAACGCTGGACTCCTGTTCGATTTTCCTATGGACATGGCTAAAACACCAGATAATCAAGCCGAAGCTGCGCTCACCCAGTTGTTTTATATGAACAACTTTATGCACGATTTTTCTTACCGCTATGGTTTTAACGAGGAGGCGGGCAATTTTCAGCAAAACCTATACGGGAAGGCTGGTAAGGCGGGTGATGCCGTGAAAGCGGAGGCACAGGACGGTACGGGATTCAACAACGCCAATTTTTCCACTCCGCCAGATGGAGCAAGTGCAAGGATGCAGATGTATATCTGGATGCCCGGGGAAGGCAAGGCACTCACGATTACAACACCATCTTCCCTGGCCGGCACCTACAATGTTGGTTTAGCCACCTTTGGTCCTGCAGTAAGCAGCACCCCCATTTCAGGCACCCTGATTATCGCCCAGGACTCCGTTTCTTCTGCACTGGCCTGTGGTACCCTGACCAATGCTTCTGCAGTAAAGGGAAAAATCCTGGTAGTGGATCGAGGCACCTGTAAATTTAAGGATAAAGTTATCCGCGCCGAGGCCGCCGGTGCGCTGGCGGTTATTGTTTGCAATACCACCAATGAAATCATTACCATGGGTAGCGACGGCACTACGCCGCTGCCTAAAATTCCGGTGGTGTTACTTCCCTCCACCTCAGGGAATTCGCTGAAGAATAGCCTACGTCAGGGCCAGACGGTTCGGGCCACCCTGCAGGCCAATCCCGGGGACCTGGTCATCCGCGATGCCAGTTTTGACAACGGCATTGTGGCTCACGAATACGGTCATGGCATTTCCAACCGACTGACTGGCGGCCCCTCCTTCACCAGCTGTCTAACTAATGACGAACAGATGGGCGAAGGCTGGAGCGATTTCTTCACTCTCATCACTTCAGTGAAGCCGGGGGATAACGGGAAGAAAGGGAGAGCCATCGGGGACTATTCCGAAAACAATCCAAAGGGCATTCGGAGGCAACTCTATTCCACCGATTTTTCGGTGAACAATCAGACTTACGACGATATCATCGGTACCACAGCTCCTCATCCGCTTGGAGAAATTTGGGCTGCGACTCTCTGGGACATTTACTGGAAAATGGCAGACAAATATGGCTTTGATCCTGACCTGTTAAAGGGTAAAGGGGGCAACAACAAAGCCATTCAGCTGGTCATGGACGGAATGAAGTTTCAGAATTGTAATCCGGGATTTATCGATGGACGCGATGCCATTCTGGCCGCTGATTTTGTGTCAAATAAAGGGGAGAATGAGTGCCTGCTCTGGGAGGTCTTTGCCCGGCGTGGTCTTGGGTTTTCGGCCAAACAAAATACTGCTTCAAACCGCAATGACAATTGGCAGGCCTTTGACGTGAAGCCATCTTGTATCAAGACGCTAAAACTGGAAAAGGACATGTCGCCCAGCATAGTGCTTCCAGGTGACACCCTGACCGTTCGAATAAACCTTTATAATCATCAGAATAAACCGGCCCTCAACCTACGCCTGCGGGATGTGATTCCAGCCGGTTGCCGCTTTTTGCCCGGAAGCTTGCAGGGGGGTCGTGGGGCTGTGGTTCAGGGAGATACCCTGACCTTTTCGGTTTCAGATTTGGGAATTGGGGAATCGCTGGCCTTATTTTACCGATTGACGACAGAAAAGGTGGTTCCTTCCCGGCGCATTTTCAGGGATGAAATGGAGAAGGGTGATTCGGACTGGTCCGTAGAACCCGCCGCAGGAAGCAAAGATCTTTGGACGCGGGATACCCGGAGGTCGGTTAGTGGGCAATTCAGCTGGAACATAGCCAATGGAAGGGAGGCCACGGATGTTTCCCTGCGCCTGAAGGTGCAGCCCGACATGCGAACAGCCGCTCTTCCCGTCCTTTCCTTCCTCCATCGATACGAAATAGACCCCGGCAAGGATGGAGGGTTCTTGGAGTATTCCCTCAATGGAGGTACTTCCTGGCAACCCATGCCCGATTCCCTTTTTCTTCGAAAAGGATACGACGGGCGACTGGACCCACGCCGGACAACAGGGTTCGTTACCCGGGCCTATTGGGGTGAGTCACCAGGTTATGAGACAACCCTTGTCAGGCTGTCCCCATTCAGAACCGAAAACATGCAATTCCGCTGGCATTTTATCCAAGCAGCGGAAGGCAGCGAAGATCCCAGGAACTTTGAGGGATGGAGTATCGACGACGTTGAGGTGCTGGATGCTAGTTTGCTGAATAGTCAGGCCTGCGCAACAGCCTCGGATGGTGCTACGGGTTGCGGCACGGCGCGTTTGGGAGGCGGCCTAGTGGCTCCAGCCCTTCAAACGCCTATAACTGCATGGCCGTCTGATGCGCCGGATATTCGCATTTTCCCTAATCCGGGTGGAAGTGAACTAAATCTGGAACTTCAGGGTGGAAAAGCTAGAGCGTGGCAGTGCACCATCAGGCAGTTGACCGGACAGCCCTTGCAGGAGGTGCGTATACCCTACCTGGGCGGAACCCAAACGGTTACCCTGTCCGTTCAGGATGCACCGCCTGGGGTTTACCTCGTAGATCTACTTTCCGCTGAGGGCCGAAAGGTCATCCGCTGGATTAAGCAATGACCTTCTTCTCTTGCCAGCTCAGGACCCTATTTCAACGAAGGCCCGCTCTGTTGGTCCGGCAAGTGGCGGATTTATCTTTGAAACTCTGACTATGATTCGGCCTACCTGTGGGCCTGCCCAAGCCAAAAGTGCCCCGCGGATGTTTCGAGCAAGGGTTTCCAGCAGGCGCGCCGGACGGGCGGCTTCCCGGGCGCAGATTTCATGGACATAGCCGTAATCCAGGGTTTCGGTAAGGTTGTCGCCTACTTCGGACCCGGCGCTATCCTGGTGCAGGTACACATCGATACGGATATCATTTCCTCTAATTTGCTCCTCGTCGTGAAATCCAACAGGGGCCCAGAAACGCATGCCCTCCAGTGCAATAATCATTTTTTCCTTTAAAGGTAATGCGGGACATTTCGAAACGGAAATATCCCGACAATTTGATAATCCGTGGTTACTTTTAAGCGCATCTAGCTAAAAATCTTTAATCTTCCCAATAAGTCGCACTTCATATGGATTATTTTGATACCTATCAACATGAAAGACATCACTATCCGACGAGTTGGGGATGAGCGGGAATTGCATGGCATAAAGGTGTTACAAGATGCCAATCGGATTGCTCTTATTTCTCCGGATGAAGCGCAAAGGGAGGGCTTTGTTACTGCTTCCTACTCGTCTGCCTTTTTAAGGGAAATGCATGTCCTTCAACCTTCGGTGATTGCTATTCGGGACGAGGTTGTGGTTGGCTATGCTCTGGTAGCTGATGCCAGGGTGCGGGGCCGGCATGATCTGCTCGACGGACTATTCGAGGCACTTGATGCTATGACCTGGCAGGGAAACCCACCGGATCCGAATCGGGTGGTGCTCGTAGGACAACTCTGTGTGGCCAAACCCTACCGGGGTATGGGTCTTCCTAAACGCATGTATCAGTATTTCAAGGATTGCCTAAGCAGTCAGTACGAGGTATGCGTAACCGATGTTTCTGAGGAAAATCCACGCTCCCTCAAGGTGCATCTCCGTTGTGGATTCCATATCGCCGATACCCTGTCCTACGGAGGCAGTGCCTGGCATGTCGTGGTCTGGGACTGGCGGGATAGCCACTGATAATGTGACCTTTCCTTGCCCATTGCCGTCCCTAAGGATTGACGAATTAATCGTATTTTTGCAAAAATTGCTAAAATGGCCTATTCCACTATCGGCGCCGAGGATGATATTTTGGTCTCCCATAAGGTGGATGTCTTCGGAGGGCACGATTATTACCGCATAGATGATCTGCTTGGGGAGGAACACCTTATGGCAAGGGAAGCAGTTCGCGAATGGGTTAAACGGGAAGTCAGCCCAATTATTGAGAGTTATGCCCAGGCTGCCCGATGTCCTTTGCATCTTTACAAAGGCCTTGCAAGTGTCGGCGCCTTTGGCCCATCACTACCAGTGGAATATGGGGGAGGCGGCATGGATGAAATCGCCTATGGCCTCATCATGCAGGAACTTGAAAGGGGAGACTCCGGGATTAGGTCTATGGCATCCGTTCAGGGCTCTCTGGTCATGTATCCCATTTATCGTTTCGGATCGGAAGAACAGCGCCGGCGATTTCTGCCCGGCCTCGGCTCCGGGGATCTCATTGGTTGTTTTGGTCTTACTGAGCCAGATCATGGTTCCAATCCCTCCGGTATGCTCACCCGTTTCAGAGAAGATGGAGACCATGTGATTCTGAATGGCTCCAAAATGTGGATTACCTCTTCCCCTGTAGCCGATATTGCCGTGGTTTGGGCAAAAGACGAGGCGGGCGTTGTAAGGGGAATTATTGTAGAAAAAGGCATGCCGGGTTTTACTGCGCCGGAGATAAAGGGGAAATGGTCCCTGCGTGCGTCCGTCACAGGTGAGCTGGTATTTGAAGACGTAAGGGTGCCTCGAGCCAATATTCTTCCGCAGGTTCAGGGTTTGAAAGGACCACTTTCCTGCCTTTCCAAGGCACGATATGGCATTGCCTGGGGAGCTATCGGAGCGGCGCTGGATTGCTACGACGCAGCCCTGCGATACAGCCTAGAACGGAGTCAGTTTGGAAAACCAATTGGGGGCTTCCAACTCACTCAGAAAAAACTGGCCGAGATGATAACGGAGATTACTAAAGCCCAGCTGCTTGCCTGGCGTTTGGGAACCCTTGCAAATAAGGGCGAGGCCACCCCTGCTCAGATTTCCATGGCCAAACGCAACAATGTGGCCATGGCACTGGATATTGCCCGGGAGGCTCGGCAGATTCATGGCGGTATGGGCATTACCTCTGAATATCCCATCATGCGACATATGATGAACCTGGAGTCGGTCGTAACCTATGAGGGGACCCACGACATTCATTTGCTCATTACTGGAATGGACATCACCGGTATCAATGCCTTTCAGTAGGTCGAATCTCCCCACGATGCGCCTGCTCCATTCCATCGGCTTCCTGCTTACCCTCTCGGTTTGGGTGCGCGGTCAGGAAAGTGCTGAAATCCTTCAGGTCATAAATCCCTCTTTCGAGGATATGCCCCGGCACTCCCGACCCCCAAAGGGTTGGAGCGACTGTGGTTTCAAAGGAGAATCAGCTCCCGACGTGCAACCGAGCGGTATCTTTAGTGTGACGAAACCCGCGGCGGAAGGCAACACTTACTTGGGGCTGGTTGTCCGCGACAACGATACCTGGGAATCGGTTGGTCAAGAATTGCCCCGGGCTATGGAAAAAGGGAAATGCTACCATTTCACCATTGCCCTGTGCCGCTCCGAACTCTATGTCTCGATTAGCCGGCTTTCTGACCAGACCGCGAATTATACTACTCCTGCCAAACTCCGGATTTACGGAGGCAACAGCATTTGTGACAAACGGGAGTTGCTGGCGGAATCCCCCGTAGTTACCAATACCCGCTGGCAGGATTATGCTTTTAAACTGGAGCCATCAAGAAATTACGGATTTATTATCCTCGAAGCCTATTACAAAACGCCTACCCTGGTGCCATACAACGGCAACTTGCTGATTGATGATTTTTCCGATATCAGAGTGCTCTCTTGCCGGGAGGCCCTAGCCCTTCAGGATGGTGCTTCTCCGACGGTGCCTGAGAAAAAGACGGAGCAGGTAGTTCTCAAGGCGGAGACCACACGAACCGATGGGAAAGACTCTAATCGGATTAGGGGAGGGGATACCCGTTCTGATCCTGTCACCCCGGCTGAGGTTTCCAATGAGTCCAATGAAAATCTATCTATAAGTCAAATCAAGCGCTCTCAGCTTCGGGAAGGGCAAACCCTGCGGGTGGACAATCTTTTCTTCGAAATGGACAAAACGGTGTTTACCCAGGATTCTTATGCTTTCCTCAATGAACTGGTTCAGTTCCTTAAAAATAATGCGGACATCTCTATAGAGGTGGGTGGGCATTCGAATGGCTTGTGCACCGACAATTACTGTAACAAGATTTCCACTGATAGGGCTAAAGCCGTAGTTGACTACCTTGTTTCCCGCAATATTTCCCGGCAGCGCCTCACCTACAAGGGGTATGGAAAGCGATTCCCAATTGCTTCCAACGATACGGCGGAAGGCCGTAAGAAGAATCAACGGGTGGAACTAAAGATTATCTCCTTCGGGAATTAGGGTGTCCTTGGCAAGGCTTTGGAGGGAATCTCACGGACTTTAGCGCCCAGCTGGGCCAAGTCGCGCCAGAAATCAGGGTAGGATTTACCAACTACTTCCGGATGCTCCATGGAAATGGGTTGCAGCAAGGCCAAAGGTGCCAAGGCCATAGCCATACGATGGTCTTCATACGTCTGGAAGCAGGGCACGCCGGGAGCGTCAAATTTGCCTGACACCAAGAAGGTATCCCCATCAGGAATAATATGGCATCCACCTTTGCTTAGTTCATTTTCCAGGGCTGCAATCCGGTCGGTCTCTTTGATGCGCAATGTTTCAAGGCCTTGAAATCGGCCTTTCGTGCCTGTTGCGGCGCAAACAACAGCAAGGGTTTGAGCAAGATCGGGACAGCGCAGAAAATCGTAAGCAAATGGGGAAAAAATTGGATTTTCCCGTTTGGATAAATGGATGCCCATCTCCGTGAAGCGGGTTTCTACGCCAAAAGGTTGAAAGAGGTCCGCAAGGACCGCATCTCCCTGAAGGCTGTCGGCGAAAAGGCCGTTTAGTGTGATTTCTGCCCTGCGGCTCAGGGCTGCAAGGGCGTAGTAGTATGATGCAGCAGACCAATCTGCTTCAATGGTAATGGGTCTTGAGGAATAGGCCTGGGGATTTATTCGAATGGTCTGACCCTCCCAATGATGGGTGACCCCGAAGTAGGCCATGAGTTCTAGGGTCATTTCTATGTAGGGCCTGGATACGATTTTCCCAGTCAATGTTAGGGATAATCCCCCGGGCAGGGAGGGTGCTACCATAAGGATTGCCGAAATGTATTGACTGCTGGTATCGGCTGGGATAGCCAGGTCGCAACCACCCCGCATGTTGCTACCGACAATACGCAGTGGCGGAAATCCTTCTTTTCCAAGATATGTAATATCGGCTCCTAATTGCCGAAGCGCCTCCACCAGTACGCTAATGGGCCGCTGTTGCATTCGCTCGGATCCGGTAAGAACTCGATTTCCCTCCTGAAGGGACAGGTAAGCGGTCATGAAACGAAAGGTAGTACCCGCAGGTCCGGCGTTAAGGATCTCTCCATCGCTTTCGAGAAGGCGGGCTAATAAGTCAGTGTCGTTGGCATTCGCCAGCGCTTTCACAGGGAATGGCGTGCTGCAAAGCGCGCGGATAATGAGGACCCTGTTGCTGATGCTCTTGGATCCCGCTAACGTGATGGTCCCCTTCAACTCCGGATTGGGGAAATGGAGGTCCAGCTTCATACTAAGGGGCTGTCAGGCCAATGAAAACGAATATCCTGCACAATGTCCGGATGCAGGGAGTGGGCTACCGGGCAGGTGCGTGCAGTATGTTCTAGTATGTGCCTGACTTTCTCCATTAGCGTGGCATTTGGAAAATGGACATCTATTTGAATGCCAGTAATACGGCGCGGATCGGAGGCCATAGTTTTGAGCACTTCGGCTTTTGTGCCTGTCAAATCTACTCCCAGGTCAGCTGCTTTTATCCCCATGACCGTGAGCATGCAGGCTCCCAAGGAGGTGGCAGTGAGGTCGGTGGGGGAGAACGCCTCTCCTTTGCCCCGGTTATCCGTTGGGGCGTCAGTAATCACTTCCTGACCCGTAGCCAGGTGAATGAGGGTGCAGCGCAGCTCACCCAGGTAGTGGAGATTCGAGGTCATGGGTTCCAATATTTTCCCCAGCTGAGGTTTCCGGCAAAGCCGATGAAGATTTCTTGCGGCGGTTTTCCTCCTCCAGGCGATCGTAGGCTAAGATAATCTCTCTTACCAGACGATGCCGCACTACATCGTCGGCATTGAGATGCACTGTTCCCACGCCATCGAGGTGGCCAAGGATTTCAATGGCCTTACGAAGTCCAGACCTGGAGTGGAAAGGCAAATCTATTTGCGATAGGTCGCCGGTGATTATACACTTGGCCGTAGGTCCCAGGCGAGTGAGAAACATCTTGAGCTGCATGGAAGTGCAGTTTTGGGCCTCGTCGAGAATGATGAAGGACTGGTCCAGGGTGCGGCCCCGCATAAAGGCTAGCGGTGCAATCTCAATGACCCGAGTGGTCATGAATTGTTGCAGCTTCTCCGCAGGTATCATGTCGTCGAGGGCATCGTACAAGGGGCGCAGGTAAGGGTCAACCTTCTCCTTGAGATCCCCAGGCAGAAAACCCAGGCTTTCCCCTGCCTCCACAGCCGGTCGGGTTAGGATAATCTTGCGAACCGTTTTGTTCTTAAGTGCCCGTACAGCGAGGGCCACTGCGGTATAGGTTTTCCCGGTACCAGCCGGACCAATGGCAAAAACGATATCGTTGCGCTCGCAGCTGTCCACCAGAGCTCGCTGATTTCTGGTTTTGGCCCGGATGGGCCGGCCGTCCCGGCTATGCAGGATTGTCCGGTTATCGTCGGAGGACGTAAGGATATGCTCGAAAGGATTGCGGTCCATCAGCAAATCCTCCACCATTTGATTGGTCAGCTGCGAATGTTCGCGCAACAAGCGCACCATCCCTTCAACTTTGTCCTTGGCACGTTGGGCCACTTTCTTTTCTCCGGAAATCTTAAGGGTGTTTCCCCGGGCAGTAAGATTGACTGCGGGAAAGGCATCCTTTAACAATTGAAAGCGAACGTGGTTTTCACCAAATAATTCAACAGGATCCGTGTGCTCAAAGGTCAGCAGAATCTCACTCCGCGGATGGGCCGGGTGTTCTTTCAAAGAAAATGTTATTTTCGTCCCAAGGTAGTGCTTTTGCGCGTTAAGGAATGTGAGTAAAGCCAAAAGGACCAAAATTTAATGTCTGTCATAACCCTGACCTCCGACTTGGGTAGCGGGTCTCCCCTCATCCCTCTGTTAAAAGGGACAGTCCTGGCCTCAGATCCCCCTCCCGCGCTGGTGGATATTTCCCATACGCTGGAGCCATTCGATATATCCCGGGCTGCGTTTTTACTCGGCCAGTGTTGGCGAGCCTTCCCCAAAGGTACACTCCACGTAGTCGCAGTGAACGATATGCCTGAGGCCCATTCCGACTGGATGCTTGCCATAGCCGAGGGTCAGTATTTTCTTTTACAGGACAATGGGCTATTGAGCCTCCTTCTTCCAGGTACCGATGTTCCAGCTTATGCTTTGCCAGTCTCTGATGATGGCCTATTCATCTTGCCCGGATTGCTGCAAGCTGTCCTCCATGCCCTTGTCCTTCATCCAACTGGGGAAAATGTTCCCGGCTGGGTCCGAAAGGAGGAGGTGGTTCGCCGCTTCAAATTCCAACCAGTTGCTCAGGGCGATGTCATTCGTGGCGTGGTTCTTTTCATCGATTCCTATGGAAATGCTATTACTAATATTTCCAGAGAACTCTATGATGATAAGTCTAAATCCAGGCCATTCGCTCTCAAGCTTCGGACCCACCCTCCCATCTGCCAGTTATCCGAGCACTATAGCGACGCTCCGGTAGGAGAAATCTTGTGCCTGTTCAACTCGGCCGGACTCCTGGAAATAGCCTTGAACATGGGTAATGCAGCTTCCTTGTACGGATTCCTCCCCGGTGACGTGGCACAAGTATTCTTTGGGGATGCACCTGACCCTACCTGAAGGATATCCGATGAATACTGCCCTATTCCTGCCAACTTATCCTGTTGCTATTGGTAATGATTTAGCTGATCTGGCCAGTTTGCTAGACAGTTATCGGGACCAGCAGGTTGTTGTCCTCTGCGATACCAATAGCCATGCTTTCTGCCTGGATATCATTCGGCCCGCCCTGCCCAGGAATTTCCGGGAAATGATCTTCCCCAGTGGAGAGGAAAACAAAAAGCTTGATTCCTGCGCTAAAATCTGGGAACAACTATTGATTTTCGGCGTGGGTAGGAAGGACCTTCTGGTAAATCTGGGCGGAGGAGTAGTAGGAGATATGGGCGGATTCTGTGCTGCCACCTTCAAGCGGGGTATCGATTTTATCCAAATACCCACTACCCTGCTGTCGATGGTGGATGCCTCCGTTGGCGGGAAGTTAGGTATCGATTTTCTGGATGTTAAAAACGCCATCGGGGTTTTCAACGATCCGAAGGCGGTGTTCGTACTTCCCCAATTCCTGAAGACCCTTCCACCCAGGCAGCTAATCAGTGGTTTTGCCGAAATGATAAAGCATGCCCTCATTTCAGATGTCACCCTTTGGGAAGCTATTTGTATGCTTAATCCGCTGGAAACTGAAAACTGGCAAGCGTTTATAGCGGATTCGCTTCGGGTGAAACAGCAAATTGTGCTCAAAGACCCAAGGGAACTCGGGCTGCGGAAAGCCCTAAATGTGGGTCATACCCTTGGTCATGGTATTGAGGGTGTTATGCTTCACCAACCCGATTTTCTTCTTCACGGGGAAGCAATTGCTGCTGGCATCCTAGCTGAATCCTGGCTTTCATGTCGAGAAGGGCTTCTCGATACGGAGGAGTTTCAGGCTATTTTCCGGATGCTGAAAATACACTTCCCCCTATCCCCTTTTCGGGAATCTCTTTTTGACGATTTTATTCGCCTGATGTATAATGATAAGAAGAACGAAAGATCTGGCATCAACCTCTCTCTTGTCGGGCCAATAGGTAAGGTGAATCTGGATTGTTGCTTTACCCCAGCCGACATCCGGGAGGCCCTGCAAGGATACAACAACCTGCTGCGCGAGTCAGGTTACAATTGAATATATTTACAGGGAATTTTTCCCCATGCAACGCCTGATCGCCTACTTGCTAAAAGATGCCCCCTCGCCGGCAGCGGAGGCAGCCCTGATTTTAACATGGCGGCTTTTTTTTATTGGCGTAAGCATGGTTTTGCTGATTTTCCTCCTGCTTTCTTTCACAGAACTTCCCTCCGTGAAGGATCTCGAGAATCCCAAAAACGAGTTAGCCTCGCAGATTTTTTCCGCTGACGGCTCCTCGCTGGGGACTTTTTACACCGAAAACAGGGTGCCCATTACCTATTCGGAGCTACCCAAACATATTGTGGAAGCGCTCGTGGCAACAGAAGACGAACGCTTTTATCTACATAGCGGGATAGATTTTACTGCCCTCGGTAGGGTAATGGTGAAAACTATTCTGCTGCAAAATGAGCAATCCGGAGGAGCAAGTACCCTCTCTCAGCAACTGGCTAAGCAGCTTTTTACCAAAAATCCTTCGAGCAATACCCTAGAGCGGGTTATCCAGAAACTCAAGGAGTGGATTATTGCCGTAAGGCTGGAACGCAATTTCACCAAAGAGGAAATTATCGCCCTATACCTCAATAAGTTCAATTTCATCAACGGGGCCTATGGCATCAAAGCAGCTGCAGAAATCTACTTTGGGAAGTCGCAGGAGGACCTCTCTGTAACCGAAGCCGCCACGCTGGTCGGTATGTTAAAAAATCCGAGCCTCTTTAATCCCCTCCGCCGTCCTGAAAGGGTAAAGGAGCGGAGAGATGTTGTCTTGGGACAGATGCGCAAAAGTGGTTTTTTGTCCCGAAAGCAGATGGTAGCTCTGCGTAATCAGGATCTGGGCATCCGATTCAGCCCAAGGACCCATGTGGACGGATTAGCTACTTATTACCGCATGGAACTGGCCAAGGAGGTTAAGGCGATTCTGGCGCAGCGGGAAAATTTTAAGCAAGGGAAGCAACCTTACGATATTTATAAAGATGGCCTGCGTATCTATACAACGCTCGATGCCGGGATGCAGCGGCTTGCCGAGGACGTCATGTCTAACCACATGGCCCAACTCCAGAAAGCATTCCAGCGCGAATGGAGCCGCCTTGACCCTTGGACTTACCGCTCCGGGTCCAAACTGGAGCTATCGGTCGAAACCCGCCAAAAGGCCCTGGTCCGACTTGTTCGAGAAACGCCAACTTACCAGCAGCTACGTGAAAAATACCTGGGTTCTGTTTTGGCGGAACTCTCCTCTCGCCACAACGTTAGCTTTCCAGAACACGATGGACCCATCGATTGGCTAATGGAAGAGGCGCGCAGCCCAGGATTCCTCCAAAAGAGGGTTTCCCTGGGCCTGAGCAGTCCGGAAACCGTCTCCCGGTTCCTCGAAATCTTGCGCGATCCTCGTTTTCTGACCCTAAAACGGCAATGGGAACGTTTGCAGACCGAAGTGCAGATTTGGGTAAAGAAGCCTGTTTCCATGCGGGTTTTTACCTACGATCGCTTCCGGATACCCGGTGTGGCAGATGCTGACCGCTGGGAAAAAGATACGATGCTCAGTCCGCTGGATTCCATCAAGTATTACAGGATGTTCCTGCAAACAGGCATTTTGGGTGTAGATCCCCGTACCGGTCATATCCGCTTTTGGGTAGGAGGCATTCAGCACAAGTATTTCCAGTATGATCATGTGGAGATTAATCGGCAAGTAGGCTCTTCCTTTAAGCCCTTTGTCTATGCGACAGCTATCGCTGCACAAGGGCTTTCGCCATGCTTTCAGGTACAGGATCTTCCTACAACGATTGCCGCTGGCGAGGGTCAATTCGGGCTAATCGAGGATTGGACTCCCAACAATTTCGAAGGCAAATATTCCGGGGATATGCTTACCCTGAAAGAGGGGCTACGCAAGTCCACCAACACCGTCTCCACCTTCCTCATGAAGACTATAGGAAGTGCGGAACCTGTGCGCGGTCTGATACACAACATGGGCATCGATTCCTCCTGGCGAAGGCCGGGTACCAGGGAATTTCGGGTCCCGCGTTCACCATCTATCTGCCTGGGATCTGCGGATTTAAGTGTCATGGAAATGACCGGTGCTTACACAACCTTTGCCAATAACGGGGTGTACAATCGGCCCATTCACCTGCTTCGCATTGAGGACAAAAACGGGAAACTCATCTATGAAGGATTTCCCGAGGAAAAAAGGGCCATCCCAGCAGATCCAAACTTTGTCATGGTGGAAATGCTCAAATATGCCGGGGGCCTGGGAGGACTGAAAAGCGAGGCTGGTGGAAAGACTGGCACCACCAATGACTTCGTGGACGGCTGGTTCATGGGCATAACCCCAGGCCTGGTCATTGGCACCTGGGTGGGCGCTGAAGATAAATGGGTGCATTTCCGATCGTCTTCCAATGGCCAAGGCTCTAGAATGGCTAAACCTTTCTTCGTCGCATTTATGAAACGGCTGGAGGCAGATGGAACTGCGGATTACAATCCCTCCCTGCGGTTTACCCGCCCTGTCCGGGAATTGCAGATTGAAATGGATTGCGATAAGGTAAACCGAATCAATCGACAAGGCTCGGTGGAGGAAGATGAGTTTGGTGAAGAATTCCTTTAATAATGTCAGGCAGCATGCGCTTTCTCCTCCTTCCCCTTTTCCTTTTATCTCTCCTAGGGCTGGCTTTCCAGAGTTGCATTCCGGAGTTGCCCGAAGATGAGTTGATTGCCGTGCGCAGGCAGGACAAACCCTGGCTAGAGCCTATTTATCGACGAATTGCCGATTATCAGGACAAGGGATGGACGGACAGTCTCCTTCCTTTCTTGTCAGATGCAGATCCTACTTGGCGGTTGCTTGCAGCAAGGGCATTTGGCTCCATACAGGATCCAGCCGCTATAGCTTCACTTTGCTCCCTCTTACAGGATACCGTACCGGAAGTTCGGTCTATGGCAGCTTTTGCCCTCGGACAGACGGCTGATCTTCGCGCAGCGTCCTGCCTGACAGCGGCATTTGATGGTGCTTCCAGGGATTGGGAGGTTCTTCAGGTCAATGGGGCAATCCTCGAGGCGCTCGGCAAATGCGGCTCTGAAAAAACATTGAAATACATAGCTTCTGTAACCACCTATCTGCCTACAGATTCTGCCTTAGTTCTGGGCCAGGCACGCGCTATATACCGGTTTGGACTTCGCTCCATGATGCGGGAGGAAGGTTCACGGCGCATGGTAACACTTGCGACGGACGCATCCTTTCCCTTGGAATCCCGCCTCTTGGGGGCACATTATCTGGCTCGGATGAAGGATTTGCCATTGGATACATTTCGTGGGGAATTGATTCCGGCTTTTCAGGGAGCATCAGATGCTGGTTTGCGGATGGCTCTCGCCTTGGCTTTGGGTAAGGTGCAGGATACCCTAGCTCGAAAAACCCTGCTTCTTGCTTTTTCAGAGGAAAGAGATCACCGAGTAAAAATAAACATGCTGCGTGCCCTGCGCTCCCACACCTATGAATACGCGCGGGTTCCTGCCTACCGAAGTCTAAAATCAGTCGATCCTAGCCTGAGCCGAGAGGCAGCTGGTTTTTTCCTTGAAAAAGGTATTGCCAGGGAAGCCAGGACTTACTGGAAGCTAGCCGAAGATTCTCTCATAGCTTGGCCAGCCCGGTCCTTGCTTTACGCAGCTGCACACCGGCATTGGCAAGCCAGGGACAGCACCGATAAAGACCGTTTCCGCCTGAATGCTGCCATTAAATACAGGTATGCCAGCAGTTCTTTGGTAGCTGAAAAGGCTGCTTTGCTGCGTGCCCTAGGTGAATACGGCTGGAATTATCGTTTTCTGGCCGGTCAGATGATGGCAAGTGGTCCCGCTGCGGTGCGCGTTGCAGCGGTGGAAGCCTTGGCAAGCCTTTGTGTGCCGGAAAATTTTGACAGACAAATCCGCAAAAACCGACGATTTGTGGAAAAAGAGCTTGCCCTTATTTTTAGGCAGGCACTCCAATTGGGCGATGCTGGAATAAGCGCTGTAGCGGCACAGGCATTGCGACAGCCTGGAAGGGGATTCCGCGAATGGATACCAGATCCCTTATTTCTCGATTCTGCCTTGCTGCAACTTACCCTTCCCCGTGAGCAGGAAACGCGGCAGGAACTAGAGGCCTCCCTTGCGTTCTGGAAAGGTAAGGCTGCTCCGATACCAGCCGCTCCAGCATATAATCATCCCATTCCATGGAAGATGCTCGACGATGTGGGCAACCAGGTGGAGGTGACTTTTCGCATGGAAAAGGGGGATATTGTGTTGGTACTCTATCCTGATTTGGCTCCAGGCACAGTGGCTAATTTCCTTGAGCTATGCCGAAGTGGGTTCTTCCGGAATAAGAACTTTCACCGCGTGGTACCGAATTTTGTATCTCAGGGAGGTTGTCCCCGGGGTGATGGTTTCGGGAGCGGCGATTATACTATCCGATCTGAATTTACTCCGGTGTACTTCGACCGGGCAGGTTGTGTCGGCATGGCATCCGCTGGAAAACATACCGAGGGTACCCAATTTTTCATTACCCATTCCGCCACCCCGCACCTTGATGGTAAATACACCCTCTTTGGCTATGTGAAAAATGGCCTTGAGCTGGCAAGTCAGCTTGCTCCCGGAGACAAAATTCTTCAGGTATCTGTCCGAAAATAATCCTCCTAAGCCAATGTCAGCGCTACTGAAGACTCCACTCCATGACCGGCATATAGCTGCCGGAGCCCGCATGGCTCCATTTGCCGGCTTTGACATGCCCATTTCTTACAGGGGAATCCGAGAGGAGCATTTTGCTGTGCGTCAAACTGCTGGATTATTCGATGTATCCCACATGGGGGAATTTATTGTCCGGGGAAAAGAGGCGCTCGATTTGGTCAATTTTGTGACCTCCAATGACGCAGCAGTGCTTAAACCAGGCGACGTCCAGTATTCCTGTCTTCCTGGCTCTCAGGGTGGTATTGTGGACGATTTGTTAGTTTACCGCCTGGGGGAGGAACAGTGTGCCTCGGGGGAACAGGCCTTCATGTTGGTGGTTAATGCTGCGAATATCCAAAAGGACTTCCATTGGATCGAATCGCAAAATCGCTTCGACGCCCGACTCATCGATATCTCAGCAGAGACGGCCTTGCTTGCCCTCCAGGGGCCTGCTGCTCTTTCCCTGCTCCATGAACTGACTGCAATAGACCTCGGGTCCTTGAAATACTACACTTTTAGCAAGGGTGAGGTGGCTGGAATTGGTAATGTCCTCGTTTCAGCAACTGGGTACACCGGGGCAGGTGGATTCGAACTCTACCTTAATGCTCGTGATGCAACGAAGCTATGGGATGCCCTGACGGTTATTGGAGGGAACCATGGCCTGTTACTAACCGGATTGGGATGCCGGGACACCCTGCGGGTGGAGATGGGCTATTGTCTCTATGGCCAGGATATTGACGAAACTACTTCACCACTGGAAGCTGGATTGGGTTGGATAACCCGATTGGGGAAATCAGATTTTATCCAACGGGAGCGATTGCTAGCAGAGAAAAAAGAGGGAATATCCCGGGTCCTGACAGGATTTATTCTGGAGGACCGTCGTGTTCCCCGACCAGGTTACCATATAATCGGGGAAAGCGGTGAAGGGATTGGTCAAGTCACCTCAGGGACTATGTCGCCCACACTCAATCAACCCATCGGAATGGGGTATGTGCCCCTCGGGTTTTCCCATCCTGGTAGTGAACTTTGGATTGAAATGGGTGGTAAATCCTTCCCGGCAAGGGTAGTAAAGCCCCCTTTTATTCCAAGGAATTAGGGAAAGTATGCCGATTTCGAACAATATCGGCGCCAATTTATTACCCTTGAGAAAATGGAGCGTATGCAGCTGGCCGAAGCGCATGAAAAGTTCTTGCATCTCTGGGGAACCATGTCAAGCCAGTGGGGAATCAGCCGTGCCATGGCAGAAATTCATGGCTTGCTATTGCTCACCGAGAAACCCATGTGCAGCGAGTCTATCATGGCGGAGCTTCACATGTCACGGGGTAATGTCCACAATAATCTACATGCTCTTATGGACTGGGGTTTGGTTCAGAAGGTCCTGAAGGTGGGCGAGCGGCGCGAATTTTTTCTTGCCGAGAAGGATATCTGGACAATTACGCGGAGTATTATGATTCAGCGCAAGAAGCGCGAGCTGGAGCCATTGCTGCGAAACTTGGACGAGCTAAGTGATGTGGAAGGAGCGGGGAATGAATCTGAGCATTTCCGCAAATTGGTACGGGATATTAAGATGCTTAGCAGCAGGGTGGATATTACCTTGGAGAAACTGATTCAGGCAGACTCGCAGTGGGTAATTAGCCTTTTGATGCGAATGATGAAATGAATAATCAGCTCACCTTGAATCTGGAATCAGGTAACTTGGCAAGGGTAGGAGAGGCTCCATGGTGCGACGCCGCAATGAGTTGACCTGGAATTTGGAAATCTGGTCGCTGTGTCGACGGCAAACCGTTGGTGTACCCAATTGGGCTAACGACGGTCCCCAAAAAAGGCAATGACTCGGTCGGCAATCTCAAGCCCGATATTGGCTTGTGCTTCCAGGGTCGCTGCCCCGATATGGGGTGAAATGGAAATATTAGGATGATTCAATAAGTCGGGTAGGGGTCTGGGTTCGTTTTCGAAAACATCTAGTCCTGCCCCAGCTACATGCCCATTTCCCAACGCAGCAAGTAGAGCTCCCTCATCAATAGCACCTCCGCGAGCCGTGTTCACCAGGATGACCCCACGCTTCATCGATGCAATCTCTGCTGCACCAATAAGGGGCTTTCCTCCCCCAAAGGGAATATGGAGCGATATGAAGTCAGATTTCGAAAGGACTTCCTGGTATGGAATGGTAGGAATATGGACATTCATGTTTACCCTTTCACTGGCGAACAAGTTGATCTCCAGATTCGCTTCGTTGATGACCAGGTCTGTAGGGAGGACATTCATTCCCAAAGCCAAACCGATTCGGGCAACTTCCTGCCCGATACGTCCAAAACCGATAATGCCTAATGACTTTCCTCGAAGTTGAATACCCGAACTGAATTCCTTTTTCAAGGCATCAAACCTTTCGCTTCCACCCTCGGGCATATGACGATTGGCTCGGTGCAGGAAGCGGGCCAAATTGAACATATGCCCGAATGCCAGTTCGGCAACTGCTTGGGAAGATGCTGCCGGGGTGTTAAAGACGGTGATTCCCCTCGATTCGGCATAGGACACATCAATATTATCGAGACCCACTCCACCCCTTCCAATCATTTTCAGATTCACTCCGGCATCGATTATTTCCTGGGTGACGAGGGTGGCACTGCGGACCAGAAGGACATCGAATGGACCTATACCCGCAGAAAGATCTTTCTGGGGTATTTTGGATGTGATGACCTCATAACCTGCCTCCTCCATGAGGAGTTTGCCGTCATCGCTAATGCCGTCGTTAGCTAAAATGCGGATCATTTTCGGGATGTTTGGGTTATCTGGGACTGCTTCTTGCGAAGGTTGGAAAAGAAACGGCCGTGTAATGAGAAAGTTTTAGCCCGCTGCGGAAATCTGGTTTCTTTGCTTGACGGGAAAATGAACTAAGGAAGGCTTCCAGTTCGACCTTTTCGATTTGTCTGGACTCTGGATGGATAAAGTAACCGAGATGCTGAATACCCCCCTTTTCGTCCCAGAAAACGTGAAGCCAGAGTTTCAGGCCATTGATGTTGAATGAGATGCTTTCCGCGTAGATTTCCATACTCTTCAGGAAATCAAACCACAACAGGGCACTTTGGGTGTAATCGTCCTGTTTCCAATTTAGCAGGGTATTAGGATAGGCTTCACTTAATTTCTGATAATTCGTTTCATCCTGACCGATCTCAAATACTAACCGGGAAGCAGGACCCTGCGTAAATCCGGGCAAAGCCCATGTGAACACAAGCAGTAAAGGAAGAAGATGTTTCATAGTGTTTTCATAGATTGGTAAGTCAAAAATAATGGAAAAGAAGCGGTGGAACGCGTTAATTTTATCGTGTTAAATCCTTCCTCTTTCGCTATGGTAATCGATTTATTCCTGATTATTGTCTTGGCATACGGATTCTATACCGGGTTTCGCCAGGGTATCATCCGCACGGTGTTTAGTATCCTTAGCCTGGTTCTAGGCTTGTTGGCGGCCTTGCGTTTCACACCGCTCGTAACCGGGCTTTTCGAGAAGCTGTTTGGACAGACGGGAGCGTTGTTGCTGGTGGTAGGATTTGTAACGACCTTTTTGCTCACTCTGCTTTTGCTGCGTTTAGTAGCTAAGGGTTTGGAGGGCCTAATGGAGAAGACCCATCTTCATTTTGTCAATCAGGTTATTGGTGGAACTGTCTTAGCAAGTATTTCTGCATTTTTCTACAGTCTTATCCTTTGGTTTGTGGTTGAATCTGTCTTGACTCCTCGCAGTCAGGCAGTTGTTTCATCACATACCTATCCTTTCCTGCGCTCCTATCCAGGGAAGGTCTGGGCTGCGGTCCTTAGCATGAAACCTCTGGTAGGGGAATTCAAAATGTTTTCTGAAACGATACTGCAAAAAGATGATTCAGAGACCAAGATTGACCAGAAGTAATATCCAAATCCCCTCGGGCTATTTGGCATTGGTTAATCTGGAATCATTATGTGGATTTTCGGACAAATGTCGTCATCAGGTAATCACAGGCAATTGGGTATATCATGGTTCAGACAAGTGACCTGATCCCAGATTCCTTTAGGACTTGCGTTGCCTTTTCAACGCTTCTATTTGCTTTTGCAAGGCGAGGTTTTTCTGAATTTCCTCTTCCACCTATTTCCTCGCTTCTTCTGCCCGTTTCCGTTCCTCTGCTCCCCGATTCCTCGCCTCCTTTGCGCGTTTCCGCTCCTTTTGC
>Ga0169931_10003729_pt1 | contig 24021 bp, 22 predicted proteins | sample Kivu_15m_20L_FD_129675 | JGI IMG/M metagenome (GOLD analysis project Ga0169931, IMG submission 129675) | Freshwater microbial communities from Lake Kivu, Western Province, Rwanda to study Microbial Dark Matter (Phase II) - Kivu_15m_20L... | ecosystem: Environmental > Aquatic > Freshwater > Lake...
CAAATATCTTCTGAACTCGTGTCGGCAAGTCGAATCAGCAGTAGCTTTCATTTTAATGGTTTCATAACCTGTTATCGTGAAATAAATTGAATCACCAGGGTTTACGGCAATCGAAAAAGTACCATCCGGTTTACCAAAAACGCCCCTGCCAGCGGTTTTATTAACGATGAATAAGTTGTAGAATCCTTGTCTAGATGTGGTATCGCGCAAACTTCCCCACAAGTTGACTTCTTTGCAGCTTTGGGCAAATGAAAGCACAGAAAAGCAGAGTATAAATAGTAAGGCGAATAGTTTCATTTTACGAAATTAGAAAGAATAACGAAGTGTATCATTTTTTAGTGTTAAATGGTTCGATTTAGCAGGTGAATGCGGTTGATTTTTAAGCGGTATTTAACCGTTAGGTAACGGCTACTGCTCGTAATTGTTTGTTTTACAGCATTTTGCAGGGATGTCGTTTTTCATATTCCATCGCATCTTCACCCAATAACAAAACGCATTATTCCCAAATTCCCATGATTTCAACTCATTATTCCCCGATTCACACTAATTTTGCAGCCACATGATGAAAAGAGTTGTTGTTGGATTATCGGGAGGTGTAGATTCCTCCGTTGCTGCTTACCTTTTGAAAGAACAAGGCTATGAGGTCATTGGGCTCTTTATGAAGAATTGGCACGATACATCTGTCACCATTTCTGATGATTGTCCGTGGATTGACGATTCGAACGATGCATTGCTCGTAGCACAAGATTTGGGTATTCCTTTTCAAGTGATTGATTTGAGCAAGGAGTATTACGAACGCATTGTAAACTACATGTTTAAGGAATATGAAAGCGGGAGAACGCCTAATCCAGATGTACTTTGTAACCGTGAAATTAAATTTGATGTGTTCTTGGATGCTGCGCTAAAATTGGGTGCAGATTATGTTGCCACGGGACATTATTGCAGAAAAGTGGAACATCCTGATGGTACTTTTGGTCTCATGGCCGGACTTGACCCCAACAAAGACCAGAGTTATTTCTTGTGTCAAATCAATCAATTTCAGTTGAGTAAAGCACTTTTTCCGATTGGTGATTTGCAAAAATCTGAAGTTCGAGCCATTGCGCAAAAAATGGGCTTGGTAACGGCGGATAAAAAAGATTCTCAAGGACTTTGTTTTGTTGGAAAAGTTTCGCTTCCAACGTTTTTGCAGCAACAATTGTCAGTAAAACCAGGTAAAGTGATTGAAATTCCAGAAAATCACCCCGAATTATTGAATTACCAAAAAATTGAGAGAACTACAGCACATGTTGAAGCTTTGAGTAGAGATTTTGTTTTTGCTCCAGCGGATGGCATTGCCGTTGCAGATCACCAAGGCGCACATTTTTATACCATCGGGCAACGACGTGGATTGCAAATCGGCGGGCGACCTCTTCCCTCTTTTGTGATTGGCACCGATGTGAACAACAATACCGTTTATTCAGGTCAAGGAGAAGAACACCCGGGGCTTTATAAACAAGCCTTAAAAATAGAATTGGGCGATATGCATTGGGTTAGAGAATACGAAAGCAAAAATACTGAATTTCAAGAATTTAACATCAGAATCCGCTACCGCCAAAGCCTACAAAAAGGTACTTTAATCAAAAAAGAAGATGCTTGGTACGTGTTCTTTGAAGAAGCCCAACGCGGCATTACCAAAGGTCAGTTTGCAGCGTTTTATTTGGATTCGGGTGAATTGGTGGCATCGGCCGTTATTTCTTAATAACTTTAAGTAATGAGTCGCAAAATGCTATTAACCATTATTTTACTCATAATCGCAAATATCTTCATGACCTTTGCGTGGTATGGTCATTTGAAATTCAAAGACATGACTTGGTTCAGCGGATTGGGCCTGTTCGCGGTCATTTTAATTTCTTGGGGCATTGCCTTTTTCGAGTATATTTTTCAAGTTCCAGCCAACAAAATTGGTTACGCAGGCAATGGTGGTCCTTTTAATTTGTGGCAACTCAAAGTGCTTCAAGAAGTAATCACATTGAGCGTTTTCACCATTTTCACCGTGCTTGTTTTCAAAACAGAAGCCCTTCGCATGAACCATTTGATAGGATTTGTCTTTCTGATTTTGGCTGTGTATTTCATTTTTAAGAAGTAGAATCACGTCAATTATTTATCTTTGCCGCCCACAAGACTTGAAATGACACTAAACAATAGAATCAGCGCGCTTCCATCTCTGCAAAAACAACTCATCAAATTCTTTGTGATTGGTGTGTTTGCGAGTTTGGTCGACTTGCTGTTTTATTACATCATGTTGCAGTTCATTCCTCAATTTGATTTGGATTTGAATTTTGTGGGCACTGTTTTTCATCCAGATAACAAGGACTTGTCAAAGACCATCTCTTTTATTTTGGGCTCATTGGTGACCTACAATCTCAATAAATTTTGGACTTGGAAACAGAAAGATCGTTCGCACAAACGTTTCGTTAAGTTCTATACTTTATACGCTGTTTCATTGATTATTAATGTGTTTGCAAACAAACTTGCCTTATATATACTTACTGAAAACGCCTCGTTAGAATGGGTCCCGATGAAATTCCTCGTAGCTTTCGTTTTTGCTACTGGAACCAGCGCTGTATTTAATTTTGCTGGACAAAAATTGTGGGTGTTCTCGGAAAAAAACAACAAAGAAGAATTGATAACTGAATAATAGAAAATATGCCGAATTTATCTCAAAAAGCCGTTCAAATGCCCGCTTCGCCGATCAGAAGACTGGTGCCTTATTCAGAAGCTGCCAAAAAACGCGGCACAACTGTGTATCATTTGAACATTGGTCAACCCGATATTGAAACACCAGAAGTGGCATTGAACGCCATCCGTAATTTCGATGAAAAGGTGATTGAATACTCACATTCTGCTGGAAATGAGAGTTATAGAAAAGGTTTAGCGGCATATTACACGAAAGTTGGTATTCCTATTGCTCATGAAGATGTGATGATTACAACAGGTGGTTCGGAGGCCTTGACCATCGGTTTTTTGACCTGCTGCAATCCTGGCGATGAAGTCATTATTCCTGAACCATTTTATGCGAACTACAACGGGTTTGCTACGCAGTCTGGATTGACAGTTGTACCAGTTACAGCTAAAATTGAAGATGGATTTGCTTTGCCACCAATTGCCGATTTTGAACAGAAAATCACACCAAAAACCAAAGCGATTGTGATTTGTAATCCGGGGAATCCAACGGGTTATTTGTACTCAAGAGAAGAATTGGAAAAACTCCGCGATTTGGTCAAAAAACACAATTTATTCTTGTTCGCCGACGAAGTGTATCGCGAGTTTTGCTACGATGGCGCTGAACCTTTCTCAGTATTAAATCTTGCCGGAATTGAGGAAAACGTTATTCTAATTGATTCTGTATCAAAACGTTATTCCATGTGCGGAGTGCGCATCGGTGCTTTGATTTCGCGCAATAAGGAGTTTATGGTCGCTGCCTTGAAATTTGGTCAGGCCCGCCTCTCCCCTCCTTCTCTGGGGCAATTGGCAGCTGAAGCAGCACTGAACACACCACAAAGCTATTTTGATAATGTAGTTCATGAATACATCGAACGTCGCAATATTATGGTTGATGGTTTGAATGCCATTGAAGGTGTATTTTGCCCAAAACCAAAAGGAGCTTTTTATTGTGTGGCCGAATTTCCTGTTGCAGATGCCGATGATTTTTGCCAATGGCTCTTGGAATCTTTTGAATTTGAAGGTCAAACGGTGATGATGGCGCCTTGCAGTGGTTTTTATGCAACACCTGGATTGGGTAAAAATCAAGCTAGAATTACTTATGTATTGGAGAAAGACGCTCTTCGCAATGCCCTAAAATGTCTGGAGGCAGCATTGAAAGTATATACTGGAAGAAAGTAAATCCTCGTGATTCGAAGAATTTCACACTGGATTAAAAGGCATGGAATTAAAACATTTTTGGTTCTAACGTGGCTCATATTTTCTGCGCTTTACATTTCCAATTACATTGTAGTTCAAATCGCTGAGGGTAAAACCTTTAGTTCCATTGATGAAATTCCATACAACCGTGTTGGCGTTTTGTTGGGCACATCGAAATACCGCAAAAAGAAAATCCACAATTTGTATTTCGATTACCGGATAGAAGCTGCAGCGGCACTTTTTCATGCAGGGAAAATCGATTTTATCATTGTGAGTGGCGATAATCGTAAGGAAGACTACGACGAACCCGAACAAATGATGGTGGACTTGATGGCGCTTGGCGTACCAGAGCAAAAAATATTCAAGGACAAGGCGGGCATTCGAACTTTGGATTCTGTAATTCGAGCCAAAAAGGTCTTCGGAGTAAATAAATTCACCATTATTTCTCAAAAATTCCACAACGAACGCGCCATCTATATCGCCGAAAAAAATGGTATGGATGTCATCGGATTCAATGCAAAAGACGTGACAAAAAGCTACGGTTTTAAGACCAATCTGCGCGAAAAAATGACTCGGGTCAAAGTGGTTTTGGATATTGTTTTTGGAATACAACCTAAGTTTTTAGGAGAACAGATAGCTGTGGAGTGATTGTATCATTTCTCGACTTTATCAAAGTAACTTTTCTCACATTCCTTTCTCCGTTTAAATCATACATTTGCCACCATGAAATTTGTCGCATATATTCGAGGAATTGCCCCGGGAATGCTCATTACTGGTCTTGCCGCGCTAATTGCATGGTTTGTTGGCCCCATGATTCCTGGTCTCAATAGTGTTATTTTCGGTCTTTTAATTGGGATTGTGTTAGGTAATTTATGGACTCCAACAACGATTTTCCAAACGGGCATTTCATTTTCATCGGGTAAAGTTTTGGAATTTGCCATTGTGATGATGGCCTTTGAAATCAATATCTTGGCATTGAGCCAAGTAGGATTGCCAATTTTAGCCATTGTGCTTATTGCCGTTGTCGGGATTTTGGGTTTCACCTTGTTTTTGAGTAAACGCATGAATTGTCCGCAAGAAAGTGGATGGCTCATTGGCTTCGGTACAGCGATTTGTGGCTCAGCAGCTATCTCTGCGCTTGGTCCACTGATTACAAAAGATAAAGCACAAATTGGCATTTCGTTGGCGGTCATCAATATCTTGGGGGGATTGGGTATCTTTTTTGTGCCCATGCTTATTCCATTGTTCGAATTAGAAACCACACAAGCAGGTGTTTTGGTTGGAGGCTCCTTACATTCGATGGGACATGTGGCTGGAGCGGCTGCCCTACTCGATGAAGAGGTCAGAAATGTTGCCATATCAGTGAAATTGGTACGAATTGCCTTGCTCACCCCAGCGCTCATTCTGTTTAGCAATATCATCAACGCCAAACAAAATAAAGAAGCGAAATACAGTGTTAAACTGCCGATTTACCTCATTTTATTTATTCTTGTGTCTTTGTTTGTCAGTTTTATTGGCGTACCAAAAGACGTCGTTTCAATTACAAAAAATTTGAGCAATATTGGATTAACTGTAGCCATGGTCGGCATTGGATTAGGCATTAGCTTCAAGAAACTACTACAATCTGGCGGTAAAGCTTTTACTTTTGGAATTGTGATATTTTTAAGCTTTTTGTTATTGCTGTTTGGTTTGATTTGGGTTTTGTTGTGATGTGAAGATAAAAATCAACATTTCATTGAGCCATTTTTATTTTTGACAGCTTCACGAAATTCAACGGATATTTCTTTTTTCTCTTATACCGAGAGTCGGGACAAGTTGTGGTTCAAAAAGGAATCAAATCTAAACATGAGATGGATTTAAAGCCAGTTCATTTCAATAAAAACACCGACATTCATTTCTTGTTGTTCACCGCTTTGCATGTTTTTTAAAAGCACCACGCCTTTCTCCATCTCGCTTTCGCCAATGAGCACTACAAATCTTGCTTTTCTGTCGTCGGCGTATTTCATTTGTTTCTTCAACTTGGCATCGAAACTTGGGTAGATTTCAGCATCTATGCCTTTATCTCGAACTTGTCGAAGTAATTTTAAACAGTGTTGTTGTTCCTTTTCGCCGAAATTGGCAAACAAAAGCGTCAAACCGTGATCCAATTCGGCGGGATACAATTCCAACATGTTCAACACGTCGTAAATTCTATCGGCGCCAAAGGAAATCCCTACACCAGAAACGCCCGACAATCCAAACAAACCTGTCAAATCATCGTAGCGACCACCGCCACAAATACTGCCCATGTTTACACCGTTGGCCACCACTTCGAATATCGCTCCTGTGTAATAATTCAGTCCTCGAGCCAAGGTCACATCAAACTCAATTTTCGCATGACGTAATCCGAGGGCTTCCACCTGAGCAAAGACAAATTTCAATTCTTCAATGCCTTTTTGACCAATTTCAGAACCTTTTAATAATTCTGTTATTACCTTGATTTTCTGTGCAAAAGAACCTGAAAAGTCAAGTAAAGGTTCAATTATTTTGATACTCGATTCACTCAGGCCTCGTTCTTGCCATTCTTTGATGACGCCCTCTTTTCCTATTTTATCCAATTTATCCAAAGCCATCACCAAGTCAGTGAGTTGATTGGCCGCTCCACACACTTCAGCAATGCTAGAAAGAATCTTGCGGTTGTTGATTTTGATTGTGAAATCAGGGATTTGTAGTTCGCTCAACACCTCGTCGAAAAGTTGCACACATTCCAATTCATACAACAGAGAGTCACTGCCCACCACATCGGCATCACATTGAAAAAACTCCTGATAACGACCATGTTGCGGACGATCGGCACGCCAAACAGGTTGAATCTGATAACGCTTAAATGGAAAACTGATTTCATTTTGATGCTGCACAACAAAACGTGCAAAAGGCACTGTCAAATCATAACGGAGGGCTTTTTCAGCCAAAGAATTAGCAAAAACCGGCAGATTGTCGTTTTCCAAGGCTTGCAAATCGGCTTTTTTCATTTTGTCGCCAGAGTTGAGAATACGGAAAATCAAACGGTCGCCTTCTTCGCCATATTTGCCCAAAAGAGTTTCTCTTTTCTCGAAAGATGGCGTTTCAATCGGTTGAAAACCAAAACGTTCGAATGCTTTTTTGATGGTTCCAAAAATGTATTCTCTACGCGCTACTTCATGCGGCAAAAAATCGCGGGTTCCCTTTGGTATAGATGGTTTTTGAATCATAATTTTGTGTTTGTTGACCTTATCGGACACTTTTTCTTCGAGCTTTTTCTTTCTGAATCAAACGCAGTTCTCTACTTGTTTGTCCCGCTGCTGATGTATTCTCCTCCGCTCTGCGAATCAAATACGGTACAACTTCTCTCACCGGACCATAAGGCACATATTTCGCAACATTGTAACCCGCAGCAGAAAGATTAAAGGAAATATGATCGCTCATGCCCAACAACTGAGCAAAATAAACACGGTCGTCGTTTTTGGTAATGTTGAATTTATGCATCAATTCGGTCAAATATAGTGAACTTTCTTCGTTGTGAGTACCCGCAACCACGGCGCAATGGTCCAAATTTTCAACGGCAAAATCTAAGGCTAAATTGTACAAACTGTCCGAATCCGATTTTGTTGCGTTTATTGGTGAAGGATAGCCCATTTTAGCCGCACGGTCGCGTTCTTTTTCCATATAGGCCCCGCGAACCAATTTCACAGCGTATTTAACCGCTTTGTTCTGAGCAACCTGCAATTCCTGCTTGAAAAAATCCAGTCTATCATGGCGATACATTTGCAAAGTATTGTAAACCAGCGCCTTTTCCTTATTAAACTGAAGCATCATTTCAGCTGCTAATTTATCAATTCCATCTTGAATCCACGATTCCTCTGCATCAATCATCACGGGTACTTGGTTATCAAAAGCCGCTTGACAAATTCTCTGAACGCGCTCTTTAACACCAGCAAACGATTTCATTTCTTCGGCTGTTCCTCGATAATTTTCATCGTTGAATTTCTCCAAAATATCAAATCTCGCCACTCCCGACACTTTAAAAACTGCCAAAGGAATATCAGCTTTGTTCTTCGCCTCCTTGATTGTGGCAATGATTTCTATAGTTGTGGCCTCAAAATTTTTCTCGCTCGTTTGTCCTTCAACAGAATAATCCAAAATCGATTTTACGCCATAAGAAGCCAATTTCATGGTCGTTGCATGACATTCTTGAATAGTTTCACCACCACAAAACTGCTGGAAAATCGTTTTTTTAATCACGCCTTTAATAGGCAGATGTGTTTTCAACGCAAAATGCGTGAGCCACTTCCCTACTTTCACCAATGTTGGACTGCCCACCAACTTAAACAGCCAATAAGCTTTGCGCAATTCTTTGTCGCTTTTATATTCGAAAGCAATCTGGGTATTATCGAACGAAATCATGCGGCAAAATTAGTGGTTTAGTCGACATTATTAAGAGTCAAGAAAAAATCTTATTCTACGCTTTCAATTTGGTGTTGGAATGCTTATTTTTGCACCCAATTTCACGAACTAAAACAAAATCAAGCTATGGTATTCGATTTGGACATGATCAAAAAGGTGTACGCCAAGTACCCTGAGCGCATTGCAGCCGCAAGACAATTGTTAAACAAGCCTTTAACGCTTTCTGAAAAAATTCTCTACACCCACCTTTGGGATGGAAACGCTACGGAAGAGTTTAAAAGAGGTGCTAGTTATGTAGATTTTGCTCCAGACCGCGTGGCCATGCAAGATGCTACGGCGCAAATGGCTTTGTTGCAGTTTATGCAAGCTGGTAGAAAACAAGCTGCTGTGCCGTCGACAGTGCATGCCGACCACTTGATTTTGGCCAAATTGGGCGCTGATAAAGATTTACAAGATTCATTGAACAAAAACAACGAGGTTTTCAACTTCTTGTCTTCTGTTTCCAATAAATATGGCATCGGGTTCTGGAAACCAGGTGCGGGAATTATCCACCAAGTTGTTTTGGAAAATTATGCTTTCCCAGGTGGAATGATGATTGGTACCGACTCACACACCGTTAATGCCGGTGGTTTGGGCATGGTGGCTATCGGAGTTGGTGGTGCTGATGCGGTTGACGTAATGGCTGGCATGGCTTGGGAGTTGAAGTTTCCAAAATTGATTGGCGTGAAATTGACTGGAAAATTGAACGGTTGGTCTTCTGCTAAAGACGTGATTTTGAAAGTGGCTGGTATCCTTACTGTGAAAGGTGGTACAGGCTGCATCGTTGAATATTTTGGTGATGGCGCTGAGTCATTGTCATGTACTGGAAAAGGTACGATTTGTAATATGGGTGCTGAAATTGGAGCAACAACTTCAACTTTTGGTTATGACGATTCAATGCGTCGATATTTGAATGCTACGGGTCGCGCAGAAGTTGTGGCTTTGGCTGATCAAATTGCTGAGCACTTGACTGGTGATGCTGAAGTTTACGCCAACCCAGAACAATATTTCGACCAAGTAATTGAAATCAACTTGGATACTTTGATGCCACACATCAACGGACCATTCACTCCAGACTTAGCAACACCCATCAACGAAATGAAAGCAGCTGCGGAAAAAGGTGGCTGGCCGAAGAAATTGGAATGGGGCTTAATTGGTTCTTGTACCAACTCATCTTATGAAGACCTTTCTCGTGCCGCTTCTATTGCCAAACAAGCCGTTGAAAAGGGATTGACTACAAAAGCAGAATTTGGTATCAACCCAGGTTCTGAGCAGGTGCGCTACACAGCAGACCGCGATGGTATCATCAAAGCATTTGAAGATTTGAATGCGACTATTTTCACCAACGCTTGTGGACCATGTATCGGACAGTGGGATCGTGCAGGTGCGGATAAACAAGAGAAAAACTCAATTATCCACTCATTCAACAGAAATTTTGCGAAGCGCGCCGATGGAAATCCAAACACGCATGCTTTCGTAACTTCTCCTGAGATTGTTGCTGCATTGGCAATTGCTGGTGATTTGACTTTTAACCCGCTTACAGATACTTTGACAAATGACAAAGGTGAGCAGGTGAAATTGGATCCGCCAACTGGATTTGAATTGCCAGCAAGAGGTTTTGACGTAGAAGATAACGGCTACCAAGCACCAGCCGAAGACGGTTCAAGTGTTGAAGTTATCGTGAAGCCAGATTCAGACCGTTTGCAATTGTTGGAAAGCTTTGCTCCATGGAGCGGTGCGAATATAACTGGCGCTAAATTGTTGATTAAAGCCTTTGGAAAATGTACAACTGACCACATTTCTATGGCGGGTCCTTGGTTGCGCTACCGTGGTCATTTGGACAACATTTCCAACAACATGTTGATTGGTGCTGTAAACGCGTTCAACCAAGAAACAAACAAAGTTAAAAATCAGTTGACAGGAGCTTATGGCGAAGTGCCAGCTGTACAACGTGCATATAAAGCAGCTGGAATTCCATCAATCGTGGTGGGTGACCACAACTACGGTGAGGGTTCGTCGCGCGAGCATGCTGCCATGGAACCACGCCATTTGGGTGTGAGTGCTGTGTTGGTGAAATCATTTGCCCGCATCCACGAAACCAACTTGAAAAAGCAAGGTATGTTAGGTTTGACCTTTGCTAACGAAGCCGATTACGACAAAGTACAAGAAGACGACACCATCAACTTCTTGGATTTGACAGACTTCGCGCCAGGCAAGCCATTGACTTTGGAATTCGTTCACGCTGACGGTTCAAAAGACATCATCGTGGCAAACCATACTTACAACGATGCTCAAATCGATTGGTTCAAAGCTGGTTCAGCCTTGAATTTGATTAAGGCGGGATTGACGGCGTAACTCTGCTAGAGTTATACTGAAAAAGAAAATCAATAGTTATTAAAAGCTCATTTCGATAGATTTGGGCTTTTTTTATACCTTCACAAAAATTTTTAATTGAATTGTACTATGAAAACAAAACTACAATTGTTGTTGACACTCGCTTTGGGTTTGACAAGTTTGAACATTAACGCACAATGCTTGACGGATGACTTTGGTCAATATCCAGGCCTCTATTTGCCTCAGGTTTGCGATGGTGTTACTGAAAATGTTATTGCCGAAGACTGTTGGACAGGAGAGTATTCTTTGGTTGGATTACTGGCTGGCACAAGTTATACTTTTTCGAGCTCTTTGGCCTCAGATTTGGTTACAATTAGCGATGAAATGGGGTCAGTAGCAGTGGCTTTTGGATTTACTTCTGTGAGCTATACACCCACAACGTCAGGTTTTTATCGTTTCTACTTGCACAACAGTGAAGCATGCGACGGAGATCAAGAAAATCGATTGAGAATAATTGTTTGTGATGGTGACGTGGTGAACGGTTGTCTCACAGGCACCTTGTATCCTTCAGCCACTTTTGTGCCAACGGTATGCGACGGTGAAACAGAAAACCTAATTGCAAACGATTGTGAGGCTGTAGAATACAGCAATGTCAGCTTGATTGGTTCTACATTGTATGCATTCGTAAGTTCTATTGAAACGGACTTCATTACAATCAGCGATGCCAGCGGCACAACAGTTCTGATAAATGGAATAGGTATGGTTCTGTATGAACCTGTTGTTAATGAAGTTGTTAGATTCTATACCCACAGTGATTTTTCATGTGGTGTTGTTGCTGGTGCTCGCGATAGAATTGTTTACTGCTTAGGCAGTGCCACTGGTCTTGCAGGGCCATGCACAGTTGGTGGAATGTGGCCAGAAGAAACATATGTGCCAACCTGCTCTGGTGCTGCTGAGTCTATTGCTGGTGATTGTTGGGCAGGAGAATACTCAGAAGTTGTGCTGCTACCCAACACAGAATATACGTTTACAAGCTCTATTGAAGGGGATTGGATCACATTGACCAATGCGTCAGGTTCATCGGTTTATGACTATGGCTTTGGTCCAATTTCATATATTACTGGTTTCCAAGGCGAAACCGTTCGTTTTTATTCGCACACCGATTCCTTGTGTGGAACAGAAAACGAAAATAGAGAAAGACTGGTGCAATGTAAAGTCAATTCAAGCAACATTTTGGAAAATTCGAGAGTAGATTTCAAGTTGTTTCCTAATCCAGCATCCGACAAAGTTTCAATTGAAGGCAATGTGACATTTGAAGCGATTGAAATAGTTGCTATTGATGGTAGAACTTTACTCACCTTTACCCCATCAGCATTAAACACAGAAATTGATGTAAATAGTTTATCGTCAGGCGTATATTTTATTCGTGTGAAATCCAACGGGGCTTTTGCTACAAGAGAATTTGTCAAGTACTAGAAAAATTTCCTGTATCGAAACAGAACAAATTAAGGCTTTATAAGAAAAGGAAACAGTCATCGGGAGGTGGCTGTTTTTTTTATTTCTAATACAAAAATCATGCTGCTCAAGACATAATCGGCATCATGTGACGAATAGAATGAATTATGTAAGTCTAGGGCTATTTATTTCTCAACATTTGTATTCAAATTTATTAAAACAATCCGCTTGTAAACGTTGAATAAAAAAGTAAAACATGAAAAATAAAGTTGGTATGATGGCATTGGTGTTCGGGATGTTCGTCTTGGGATCATGCAAAAAAGATTGGGTATGTGAATGTACCCTCGGGTCGGGAGACACAACAATTGTGAACAATGAAACAATTGAAGGAAGCTCATTCAGAGATGCAAAAAAAGAATGTGAAGATAAAGATGCTACTTCTTTTGGTAGCTGCAAATTGAAACCCTAATTGATTTTAGGTTAACAATGAAAATGTCTTGGAGAAACTATTCTTCAGGACATTTTTTTTATCAATCCACGAAACATGTATCGACAGTCTCTTTTTTACATCCTGTCGCTCGATTAAGGCCGGAACGCAGTACTTTTGAATTCTCAAATCGAAAGAATCAAACAAAAACCTGAAAAATTGGTTTTACTCGAAAGCTTTTTTATGAAAAACAAAATTATCATCTACACGCTGGGAGCATTCTTTGTTTTTGCAGGGATCAATCACTTTGTGAATCCGCATTTCTATTATCCTTTGATTCCAGATTATTTGCCTTTTCCGATTTTCATCAATGTGGCTTCTGGATTGTTGGAAATCGCACTTGGCTTTGCTTTGTTTATCAAAAGTTACCGAAGGATTTCGGCACTTGGCATATTTATTTTGTTGCTTTTATTTATTCCCTCGCATGTTTATTTCGTGCAAATTGGCAGCTGCATCCCTGATGGACTCTGTGTTCCAGCTTATGTCGGGTGGATTCGGCTACTTGTGATTCATCCCATTTTGTTGCTTTGGGCGTTTTGGGTTTATAGAAAAGGGTGACTCATACAACCTATAACTGAGTATAAACCTCCTCAAAAGGCACCCGCATTCTATCGCCCCAAATTCCACCCTCTTCTCGGATACCACAAGAAACAACCATGTTAATTTCTGCGCCGTAGGGCAATTTCAGGAGTTTTTTCACACGTCGGCTGTCGAAGCCTTCCATGGGACAAGTATCATAGCCTTCGTTGGCCATGGCGAGCATAAACGTTTGAGCGGCTAAGGCACAAGTCTTATGCACAACAACGCGCACATCGTGTTCGGAAACTTGATAAACAATCGGGCGAAACAACCCTACGATGTTTACCAACAATTTTCTGAATAGTCCAAGTAAGCCAAAAAATCGACCATAAAGAAATGGAATCACTTTGCCATAATACAACTCCCAACGTTTCACACGTGCCTCTTTCTTATTCTCAGCGCTATTTTTCAAGACATTTTCTGATTCCAAGCGCATCATAGATTTGCGGCGCTTATGAAATAAATCCCGGCGGGTCACAAAAACAACCATTTGCTGAGCAGTTGTGGCCGCCTGTTGATCGAGGCAATAATGCGCCATCTTTTTCATGGTTTCAGCGTCCACGATGTGATAAAATTCCCAGCATTGCATGTTTGAACTGTTTGGTGCCAATGTTGCCAATTGAATGCACGACTTAACCTTTTCAGTTTCAATGGGCTGGTCACTGTATTTTCGAACTGAGCGGCGGTGGTAAACGGTTTCGGTGAAGTTCATTGAAAGTAAGAAGTTTGAATTGAGAAATAAGAAGTGAGAACTATTAAATTAGAAGTGAAAAATTAATATTCAACAAAAATCCAAAGTGCACCTGATTCAAAATGAACGGAGGGCGTTTCGGAAACTGCAATATTTCGAGTTCCTATTTTATCAACAAGTGAAAGCGATTCATTGTTTAGCGAATATTGGAAGCCTGATAAAGTAATCCCCTTAGCATCAGGAAAAGGAATCAAAGAAATAACTTTGCCGGGTTTTGTGTCTATTTTTTGTTTTATGTCTGCAAGGAAAAAATATTGACTTTGATCAAAAAATTTGATGCTCAATTGCTCTCTGAACTTAAAAGCTGTATTCAAATTGCCTAGAAAATGATCGTGCTGCCCGCCTGTGCTTCCCAAAACCAACACCTTTTCAAAACCTACATCACATAAATATTGCAAGGCCTTTTCAAAATCCGTGGTGTTTTGGTCATCTATGAAAATCACCTCGGTATTGGTTGGCGATTCACTTAAAGAATCCATATCGCCAATAACGACGTTCGGATTGATTTTCAATGAATTAATATAGTGATATGCGCCATCTGTACAGATATAAAACTCTGGATTCTCTTGCATAGCATGTTGCATGGCCAGGGCGTTTGGTGGGTCGCCATTGAGGAAAAGTGCAGCAGTTTTTTTGGACATGGTGCAAAAGTAGTGAAAGGAATACGATTTAAATGAGTAGCAGAATTATATTTGCACATGTTACAACTCCAACACACACCTGGATTGCTAGAAGCCGGCTGCGACGAAGCGGGTCGCGGTTGTTTGGCTGGGCCTGTGGTTGCCGCAGCGGTGATTTTGCCTTCTGATTTTCAAAATGAATTGCTCAATGATTCGAAAAAACTTTCGGAGAAACAGCGTTTTGAATTGCGAAAAATCATTGAAAAAGAGGCTGTGAGTTGGGCTGTGAGTTATGTGAACAACAGAGAAATCGACGATATCAACATCTTGCGAGCGAGTTTTACAGCCATGCACAGAGCCGTTGATGCTTTGCATATTCAACCTGAACATTTGTTGATAGATGGCAATAGATTTCGACCAAAAGATGGCTATAAACATACTTGTGTCATCAAAGGTGATGGCAAATTCATGGCGATTGCAGCTGCTTCAATTTTAGCCAAAACCTACCGCGATGATTTTATGGAACAAATTCATGACGAATATCCACATTACAATTGGAAGAAGAATAAAGGCTACCCTACTGCTGACCATAGAAAATCCATTGCCAAATTTGGTGAAACACCTTTTCATAGAATGACCTTCAACCTTTTAGGCAATGGGCAGTTGTCGTTGTTTGAGGAATAGAACACAGATGACGCAGATTAACTTCGTTGCTGGTTTCCTGCGGAGCAGCCTTTGGCGGTCGAGGTGCTCGGATTATCGCGGATTTGTGTGGTTTTGTAGGTGCGCGATTCATCGCGTGCTACAAAACCACATGCACGAATCCATGCAGTGTTTCTTCCGTGCCGTCAGTCAATTTGTAATACATCTTATAAAAATACACACCTTCAAATACCGGATTGCCATTCATGTCTTTCCCATCCCATTGAAAATCATATTGATCGAAGGTTTGAATCAACTGTCCCCATCGATTAAGAATCACCATTTCGAAGCTTTCCAACTGGTCAAATCCTGATGGTTCAATCAGTTGAAAAAATGGATTGACATCATTGCCGTCAGGCGTGAATACGTTCGGAACTTCAAAGTCGAAATTTGCACTCAACACTGTAATCAAAACAGAATCTGTACCCAAACAACCATTGGCCTCAGCAGACAAAACAGCCCAGTATTGACCACTCACATTGTAAGTGTAGGAACTTGTCGGAGTTGTCCAAGCAAATGGAGCACCTTCGCCATAAGTCAAATTGAAATTAAAAGCCCCTACAGTGGTATTTGTAAAATCAACAAGTAAGGGTACAAAACCTGAAACGGGATTGGCTGTTAAATCGACCACAGGTGTTTGATTCACAATTAGATTCAGTTGGTCTGTGTTGCTACATCCGTTGGCATCAGTTCCTGTTACGGTTAAAATTACTGTCCCAACCGGAGGTGTAAAATTCTGTCCATTCACAGCGGCATTCGACCAAACATAGGAAACAGCACCAGTCGCATTTAGAGCAATGGGCACACCTGAACAAACCTCTATATCGTCGCCCGCAACTACTATTGGAAGTGGCCAAACATTGACAAAAACAGAATCAATCGCATAACATGTGGGGCCCAAATTCACTTCTGCATAATAATACTGAGAAGCAGTGGGCACAAAAGGTTGATTATTCGTGATGTTATCAGACCAAACAAAGCCAGGCGAACCAGTGGCATTAAGAGTCACAGGCTCACCGGCACACACATTCACATCATTACCTGCCTCTATAGTAACATCCTCTATATCGCCAACAAGAATAGCAACTGTTGTGGTGCAATTACCAGCATCTTGAACAGTAACGGTATAATTGCCCGGCGCAAGATTGGAAATGATACTATTTGGAGAAAAAATGATACCATCAACGCTGTAGGTGTAGTTGGGAGTCCCACCACTCACAGCGACGGTAATAGATCCTGTATTGGTGCCGCAGATTGCTTCTTGGGAAACCGCTGTTGCAGTTAAAACTGGAGGCTCTGTGATTGTAAACTCTTCTGTTACCTCACACGACAAACAAGCTTTAAACGAAATATTGTCCAAGCCGAAGTCGTTGCCGGCAACTGCTGTGTTTTGATTGATAATACAAATGGTAACAGACGTATTTGCCCCGGAAAACCATACCGAAAAAAATTGATTCCATGTGTTGATGGCAGAAGGCGCAGTAAAAACTGGTCCCAAAAGAACGCCATTGGCTTGGAACTGCAACTGCGCTGGTGATTGTGCGAAAACAGATGCCACCCACGCGGAAAATTCGTAGTAGGTATTTGGCTCAACAGTGATGGTTTGACACCAAACATTCGTGTTGGGTTGAGAGCTGCCATTCACCATCATGAAATTTCCCGCTCCGCCTTGTCCTGTACCTTGAAATCCTTGGTGGTGATGATTGGCATTTACACCTACAACATATTGATTTTCAAACAATTCTCCACCTATAGTACCAATACAAGACGAGCAATTGTTGTATGCCGACGAAAAACCTGTAGGACCTTGCTCGAAATGTCCGTTGTCTACCAATTCATTACCCGCTACCCTGCAACTGTCGAGCACAGTAACGGAATAGGTACCCGGCGCTAAATTCGAAACAGAATTGCCCGTTGCACCAGTAGACCATAGCACGCTAAAGGTAGGACCATTCCCACCTGAAGGGGCAACGCTTGCTGAACCGTCGGTGTCTCCAGCGCATGAAACATTATTCACTTGGAGATTGGGGTTGAGGACAGGTTTGTTTTGTATCGTACGTGTAGCTGTGGCAATACAGTTGGCGTTAGATTGCACGTAAATGGTGTATGTGCCCGGCGCTAAATCGGTGAACTCTGGTGATGCTTGGAAATTGACACCATCAATGGAATATTGATAGGGCTGGTATCCTCCACTGGCATCCAAATCGATGGCGCCTGTGAGTGAATTGTTGCAAATCACATTTGAACCTGTATGACTCAAGGCCAAAGCACTTGGATAAGGATATGGAATAGGTTGAAGTTGTGGCGCACCTACTTGAGTTACTGCTGGTGGAAAATTCGCCAAATTGTTGTAGTTGTTTTGAAATTTAAAATACGCCAATAGATTGAATTGCAGGTTCGGATTGGCAATGTTGTACATGTTGTTGCGTATTTGCAATTCTGTTCGCGCCACATTCCAGATGCGCACTTCGTCAATAAAACCAGTGAATTGCTCGCATTGACAGTTGGATTGCTGCCCTATAGCCGTTGCAAAAGAATTCGTCAATAAAGTGCCCGACCAAGGTTGCTCGGCTGTTAAACACCCATTGACATAATAGCGCATCATGGAGCCATTGTAGGTTGCTGCAATGTGATAAGTGACACCTTGCTGCAAAACCACCGGATTAACCAAACTTGCGAAACCGTTGGTTGTAGTGATTTCAAACGATTGCGGACGAAGAAGATAATTTGCGTTTGGAGGTCCTGTGTGCTTTGAAATTACATTTACTGAAGGACCAGTCATTCGAATCATGGCTTCCAAAGTTAAATTGGAACCTGTAACGTTGATGTTTCCAGCGTTCACCCAATTCGTAGGGCCACTCAGAAAAAGTGAATTGCCTTGAGAAAAGCTGAGAAAAGAAACATAAAAGCAAAAGAATAAAAGGAGGTTTGGTTTATTCACGGTTCAATAGTTTTAGCGAAGCGAAATTAATATTTTCCCTATTTTTGGACAAAATTTTATCATGAACTGCGAGAAACTTTTGAACATGAGAAACAATAACGAGGTTTATCATCTCATCGATATTCGTGAAGCCTATGAATATGAGCACTTTAACATCGGCGGTGCTCATCTTCCTATGGGAGAAATCCTGAATCGATTGGACGAAATTCCTCGGGATAAACCTGTTATTGTTCACTGTCAATCTGGTTCACGTGGCGAAAAATTGGTGCAAGTCTTGAAATCATTGGGATACAACAATGTGTCCAATTTAGAAGGAGGTGTCGAAGCATACGCCTTAATATCATCAAAGATATGAATTTCATGAAGTTTGCAAAGCCCGAATTTACATACATCTTCGCGCTATTACTGGTAGTTTTTCAAAAACAAGAATTTAATATTTTTGTTGGTTTTGGTTTGCCTTGGAGCATTGTTTACATTCAATTGTGGGTGGTAATACTCCTGTTTTCAGTCTATACAGCAATTCTGTGTTGGAAAATACTCAAGGGACACGCAAGAATTTGGGTCACGATATTGGCTTTTGTCATTCCCCTAGCCTCTTATTTCGCTGCGGCTCCAATATACATTGGCGATTTCAACAAATCTGGTCTTAAAAAAGACATCACAGATAATGGAATACTCACAGATGTTCTAACTTATAAGCCTGATTTTGATGGTGTTGTATGTGTTGCTTCGCCTCATTGCCCTTTTTGCGTAGAAGCGGTGAAAGACAAAATACAGATAGTTTTTAAGCGCAATAAAATTGATGTTTTGGTTTATCTAGCATTTGGCGATGACATCATGGTGCAGGATTTTAGAAAACGAGCTGAGGCAGTTACTATTCCTATCATTGTGAACAGCAATCCCAATGCAGGACTGGATATCGATGAAAATGTAATTCCCGTTTTTCTATTCATCAAAAACAACAAAATCGTCCATCTTTGGCGCAACGATCAATTGGGATACCCTGCTTTAGATTGGATGGAAGGTGGATTAAAATAATCAACAATCACTTGGGGTTAAATTCTGGTTAACTTTCTTTTGCTGCTTGATGTCCTCGCTTATCTTTGTGTTTCTATAAAACAATAAAAGTGCGTTTACAAAATCTCAACACCGTTATTCTTCTCGGACTATTTTCCTTGATTGGCGTATTGTTAATTCAAGTGTTCTGGGTAAGAAACACCATTTCTATTGAGCGCAGCAAACTAGAACTTCAGCGCTATCAAGACAGTTTAAACGTGGTTCAGTTTAACGAGCGCGTGCATTTGGCGCTTACCAACGTGGTAGAAACCTTTCACAAAAGAATCAGCGACCCTTCAGATTTGTATGGATTTGTGCAACAGAAAGATTTTAATGCTTTTCAGATTCAAATCAACGACAATATTCATCCCGTTTATTTGGAAGAATTGGTGAAACGCGAATTTTATGAAAGTGGTATCAAAGACATGTTTCAGTATGCCATTTATGATTGCTATGGCGATAGCTTAATTGTTGGAAATACCCTGTATTTTGTACAAGGAAGCTTTGTGCAATCCGACAATCCCTTTGATCCTAAAGATATTTTAAGTTTTGAGGAGAAGGAATTTGACGGACATTATTTTATCGTTTATTTCCCAACAAAACGCCGCGAAGTAACGCAAATTTCAACACCAGACACCTCGTATTGGTTGCCCCTGCTCGCGGTGATCGGATTTATTTTACTCTTTTTTGGATATGCACTCACAATCATTTTCAAACAAAAACGTTTGAGTGAGGTGAAAACAGACTTCATCAACAATATGACCCACGAGTTGAAAACACCAATTTCCACCATTGGACTTTCGAGTGAAACACTGTTGCGGGAAGATTTCTCCAAAGACCCAGAACGTTTGCAGCGCTATGCCAGTATTATTTACAAGGAAAATAAAAGACTTGAAAATCAGGTTGAACGCGTACTGAACATTGCCAAAATGGACAAAGAGCAGATCAAACTGAATTATTCAATTTTTGATGTTGATGAACTGATTCAGGAAGCAGCAGATATTTTTGAATTCAACCAAAGCGAAACAGGTGGCTCTATTGAATTGGATTTGCAAGCTTCGAATACATTATTGAAAGCTGACGAAGTTCATATCTCGAACGTGATTCACAATTTACTCGACAACGCCATCAAATATTGCGATAAAGAACCGAAAATTTCAATTCGAACCAGAAATATTGGCAGCGCTATTCAAATCATTTTTGAAGATAATGGCATCGGCATTAAAAAAGAAAATATTAAGATGATTTTTGATAAATTCTACCGCGTTTCTACTGGAAATGTGCACAATGTAAAAGGCTTTGGTTTAGGGCTTTACTACGTGAAACTGATTATTGAAAGTCATCAAGGAAAAATTAACGTTAAATCTCAGTTGGGACAAGGAACCACCTTTACAATAACCTTGCCCATCAACAAAGGATAAAAATATGAAGGCAAAAATATTATTGGTAGAAGACGATGTGAATTTGGGCTTTGTTATAGCCGACCAACTCAGGGCTCAAAACTTTGATGTCACCCTAGCCACAGATGGCGCCGAGGGATTTAAGCGCTACAGTGAAGACCATTATCACATTTGCGTTTTGGATGTGATGATGCCTAAAAAAGATGGTTTTTCACTGGCGAAAGACATCCGCAAGGTGAACAAAGAGATTCCGATTCTTTTCCTTTCTGCAAAATCCGAAACGGAGGACAAAATTCAAGGTTTTGAGGCGGGTTGTGACGACTATTTGACCAAGCCTTTTTCAACTGAAGAATTGATTTATCGAGTGAAAGCGCTGTTGAAACGCGTCAACGTTGAATTCGACGAAACCCGCGGTGGCAGTCAGTTCAAGATAGGCAAATACCACTTCGATTTCGACAATTATTCTCTTACTTTGGGCGATGAAGTGCGCAAACTGACTAAAAAAGAAGCCGAGATTTTGAATATGTTTTGCAAGCACCGAAACCAAGTTCTTCCACGTGAATTGGTGCTCAACGCTGTTTGGGGTCAAGACGACTATTTTGTTGGACGCAGCTTGGATGTGTTTGTAACCAAATTAAGAAAATACTTAGCAGAAGACGAAAATGTTGTGGTGAGCAATGTGCATGGTATCGGCTTCAAATTTGAAGCACCAGAATAACCATGCTCAAAGGCATTCTTTACGTATTGCTGGGCGCGGCTTCTTATGGCGTTTTGGCAACGATCGTAAAACTTTCCTACCACCAAGGCTACAACGTGTCTGAGGTGACTTTTGCGCAATATTCCGTGGGTTTATTGGTGCTTTGGATGCTCACTTTGCTCCCTAAGAAATCCAATACTGCCCTATCGAAACCCAAAAAATGGGACGTTTCAAAACTCATTTTAGCTTGAACCTCGCTCGGCTTCACGGGTTTATTCTACTATTCTGCGGTGCAAACGATTGATGTTTCTATTTGTATTGTTTTGTTGATGCAATCGGTTTGGATGGGTGTTTTACTTGAAGCATTACTTGAAAAGAAATTTCCCAACGCATTAAAAATTATAGCAGTAGCGATTGTGTTGGCTGGAACAATTTTCGCAACAGATGCCATTCACAATTTCAGTTCTTTGGATCCAACTGGCCTGCTTTGGGGGATTTTAGCTGCACTGTCATACACCGTTTCCCTCTACACCTCAAGTCGCATTGGGCTTTCATTGAACAACGGTTTGCGCAGCGCATGGATGATGACGGGCGCATGGGTATTGGTCGCCGCTTTTGCTTTCTACAATTGGCATCCCGACTTTAATTGGTCCGTATTTTGGCCTTGGGGTGTTTATTTGGCTTTGTTCGGCACCATCATTCCACCGATTTTCTTGAACAAAGGCTTTCCATTAACAGGTATTGGTGTGGGCAGCATTTTGGTTTCATTGGAAATTCCCGTATCCGTTGGTATGGCCGTTTGGCTGCTCAATGAAGAAGTGAATGCTTTTCAAATTGCCGGAATTGCCTTGATTTTATTGGGGATTTTGGTTTTGAATGTGAGGAAAGTGAAGAGCAGTTGATTCTAGAATCGAACTATTGTAATAATTTCCAACTACAATTCTAAATTCATCCTTTTCACCTCAAACCAATCCGTAGCATCTCCATCATAGTTGAAGGTTTCTACATAACGAAAACCGAGTTTGAATAGTACATTTTTGGAATTAACGTTTTCAGGATGCGTGATGGCATAAATTGTGTCGATGGGCAAATTCTTAAAAACGTAGTCCAGCACTGCCCTAGCCGATTCTGTAGCATAACCTTTACCCCAATGTTTTTGCTTGAAGCGGTAACCTAGTTCATAGAAATTCACATGACCATTGAGTGGTTCACGAAAAAATTTCAGTCCACACCAGCCCAAACATTCTCCAGAAATTTTGTCCTCAACAGCCCATCGCGCGATGCCATTCTCTTTGTATTGTTTGTGCAAGATTTCGACCACTTGATGAATTTCCTCGATTTTGGTCACAGGTTTATTCTCAATAAAACGATGCACATCCGCGTCTGAATCCATTTCAAAAAGGTCTTCAGCATCAGTAAGTTGAATTTCTCGAAGGATGACGCGGGGCGATTGGAGCATGAGGAAGGGAGAATTTAGAATTGTATAGGTATAACGTTTGTAAAATTATTCATTTCTCCTATTTGTAGCAAAAAAAATGTCATTAGATGTTCGATGCATTTGGTAATCAATTGATAAAAAAAACCGTCCCCATCCCGATAGCTATCGGGATGGGGACGGTTTCTAAATTTGATTTTTGTCTAACAAAGACTATTTCGTAAACAACAATTCTCTCATCTTCGGCAACGGCCACAACTCATCATCCACTAAAAGTTCGAGTTTATCGGCGTGGTAACGAATGTCGGCGAAGTATGGTTTTACCTTGTCGCAATATGCCAAAGCGCGTTCTTCCATATCCTCGATGTTGTTGGCTGCTTTGCGCTCAGCGAGCATTTTATCTGTCAAATCTTTCAGTTGATTCAAATGCTTCGAGATTTCTCTAATCAAGGTAATCTGCGTTTTGCACAATTCTTTGGCTTCTTTTTCACCCATCACGTCCATCATGCCTTTTACGTTTTCAATCAAACGATTTTGGTAAGACACAACAGCTGGAATCAAATGATTTTGAGCCAAATCGCCCATCACACGACCTTCGATTTGAACTTTCATTACATACGCCTCGTATTGAATTTCTTGGCGCGCATGCAATTCCACTTCAGAGAAAATGTTCAACTCTTTGAAAAGTTCAAGGGTCTTCTTTTCCGTGATAACTTTCAAGGCGCGAGGTGTGTCTTTCATATTGCTCAAGCCTCTTCTTTCAGCTTCCTCTACCCACTCTTGTCCGTAACCATTGCCTTCGAAACGAATCGACTTTGACTTATTAATCAACACTTGCAATTCTTTGAAAATAGCCTCATCTTTAGAATCACCTTTATCAATACGCGCATCAACTGCCACTTTGAAATCGCGCAATTGCTTGGCAACAATAGAGTTCAACACCAACAAGGCAGATGCACAGTTTGCAGATGAGCCCACCGCTCTGAATTCAAATTTATTTCCAGTGAATGCAAATGGTGAAGTTCTGTTTCTGTCGGTGTTGTCCAACAAAATTTGTGGGATTTTCCCGATGTTCAGTTTCAAGTCTGTTTTGTCTTCTGGCGTCATTTTGCCAGCTTTCACGCTTTTCTCCAAATCATCCAAAACTTGCGTCAAATAAGAACCCAAGAATACAGAAATAATGGCTGGAGGTGCTTCGTTGGC
>Ga0169931_10003732_pt1 | contig 24015 bp, 18 predicted proteins | sample Kivu_15m_20L_FD_129675 | JGI IMG/M metagenome (GOLD analysis project Ga0169931, IMG submission 129675) | Freshwater microbial communities from Lake Kivu, Western Province, Rwanda to study Microbial Dark Matter (Phase II) - Kivu_15m_20L... | ecosystem: Environmental > Aquatic > Freshwater > Lake...
CCCACTGCAACCGGCGGAGAGCCTGTGGAGCTGCGTGCTGCGGTTGAGGAAGGGCTTGAGTACAAGCGTGTTGTTCTCGCCTACAGGCCGGAAGGCAGCGGATCGTATCTCGCACGCGACATGGCGAAGCAGGAAAACGGCTGGCATACAGCGCGCATTCCGGCTCCCGGCACACGCGGCAAGATCGTTCAGTACTACATCGAGGTCCGCGGCGCGACCGGACAGCCCATCGCCTCGAACGGATCCGCCGCAGAGCCCCACACGATCGCGCTCGGTGGCGGCGTCACGGTCGACGACTCTGAGCTCGTGGCCGAGGACGACGAAGATCCCTTCTCAAGTCAGTCCAAGGACGCGCCCGGTGCACATGGGCACAAGCTGTTCTTCAACCTGGGCGCTGGCACCTCGTTCGGTTACGTCTCTGGCACACCGGAGCTGAGCCCTGAGAAGAAAAACGGAGACAAGATCAACGCTGCCACCACCACAACAACCGGGGCTCTCGTTATTTCGCCGGAAGTTGGGTATTACCTGTCGAATGATTTCCTCGTCTCGGTACAGGCTCGGTTCACGCTGTTGCCTGGGTTGACTCAGACGGTTGACGGGATCGACGAAGACGGTGACGGTAAGATCGACATGGGCGGCGATCCGATATTGTCGCCAGCGACGGGGGCGCTTGCCGTGGTTGCGAAGGCGACCTATTTCATGGGTGAAGGTGACCTGCGCTGGTTCGTTTCGGGCGCGGTGGGCGGCGGCGAGCTGCGGGGTGTTGTGAACCTCGATGGCCTGCGCAATGACTGCGGTGTCCCCGAGCGCAGGGGCTACGTCGGAGACGAGGCCTGTGTGGATTCCATTCTGGGTGGTCCCGTTGTGGTCGGCCCTGGCGCAGGTGTGCTGTACAACCTCACCTCAAACTTTGGTGTGACGGCAGGGGTTGGCGTCTACATCGGCGTGCCGAAACTCGTGGTCGCCTCCGATCTGACGCTCGGCGCAGCCTACGGGTTCTAACGCTGTCGGAATATCGCTACGTCGTTTCTGGCTGCCACAGTGGCTCGGGCTCGCCCCACAACAGCGCCACGTGACGGGACATGACGAAGAGGTGATCCGAGAGCCGGTTAAGGTACGGAATCACCTGTTCGCCAACCGGCTCGTGTTCGGCCAGCGAAATCACGCAGCGCTCGGCGCGACGACAGACCGTTCGAGCAACGTGCAATAGCGCACCGACGCGTCCACCACCCGGCAACACAAAGCTGCGCAGCTCTGGCAAGCGCTCGTTCCAGGCATCGAGCTCCTCTTCAAGCTTCTGAATGTGGCGCGCCTCGATGAGCGGCTGTTTCGGGTGTCGATCTTCTATCAGCGTCGCGAGATCGCTGCCGAGATTGAAGAGCTCGTTCTGGATGCGTCGACAGGTTTCGTCGAGGTTCGCTCGGGTCGCAGCATCCACCGGACCAGGCGTCTCGGTGATGGCCACGCGAACCACGCCGAGACAGGACATCAGCTCGTCCACCGTTCCGTAACCCTCGATCCGCAGCGAGTTCTTGCGGACCTTTTGTCCTCCCACGAGTCTCGTATCGCCCTTGTCGCCGGCCTTCGTGTAGATCCGATTCAGTCGCACCATGGTGAACGGCAAGCTAGCATGCGCGCCATGACGAACCCGGAGGTCAGTTTCTCGGCGCGCGCTGTGTTGATCGATGCCGGTTTTACGTTGGTGGTCTACGACGGCGTTCGCATGGCAGAGATCGCGGCGCAGCACGGCGTCTCCGTGGATGCCGCAGCCATTTCCGAGACGGAGCCGGCGCTGCGTCGCCGGATGAACCGTCAGGCCTGGAACTTTGGGCCGACAGGCGAGGGCGCGAAGCAGGGCGTAATCCTCTATCAAACCATCCTCGAGACCGCGGGCGCGCGCGGAACGCCCGAGGCACTGGCCCAGGCAGGCCTGGCGCTCTGGGAGGCCCACCTGCAACGTTGTCTCTGGGATCGCATCCTGCCCGGGGTCGAGTCGGCACTCGACGATCTGCGCGAACGGGGACTGAAGCTGGTCGTGGTCTCCAATTCTGAGGGGAATCTGGAGGCAATGATGGAGCGCGTCGAATTGAAACGGCGCCTTGAGGCTGTGCTCGACTCGACGGTCTTTGGGGTCGCCAAGCCCGATCCCCGCATCTACCTGGAGGCCCTGCGCATCGCAGGCGTGTCGCCGCAAGATGCCGTAATGGTGGGCGATTCGGTTCCCGCCGACGTGGTCGGCCCGCAGAAATTGGGGATCGCGGCGGCTCTGCTGGATCCCCACGGGCTTTTCCCCGACGCTCCGGCCCCACGGTTTCCGGATTTCGCGACCTTCGCGCGGGCGGTTCACCGGCGGGTCTGACTTGCCTTGAGCCGCTGAACCTGCTTTAACGTACGCGTTTTTTACGGCGCACCGGGTAATTCCAACCGGACACCCTGCGCCGCGACTGAAACACCTCCAACGACGTCAACCAGTAAGGACCCTGTAACGCCATGGCCTCTGCTTCCAAGGTTAAAGTTCGCAACATCGGCATCTCTGCCCACATCGACTCGGGCAAGACCACGCTCTCCGAGCGCATCCTGTTCTACACCGGCAAGATCCACAAGATCGCCGAGGTGCGCGGCAAGGACGGCGTTGGTGCCAAGATGGACTCGATGGATCTTGAGCGCGAAAAGGGCATCACGATTCAGTCGGCCGCGACCTACTGCAAGTGGGGCGAGTTCACGATCAACCTCATCGACACTCCCGGGCACGTCGACTTCACGGTCGAGGTTGAGCGCGCACTTCGCGTGCTCGACGGCGCTGTGCTCGTGCTCTGCGGCGTTGCCGGCGTGCAGTCGCAGTCGTACACCGTTGATCGCCAGATGAAGCGTTACAACGTTCCACGCGTTGCCTTCATCAACAAGCTGGATCGCGCAGGCGCCAGCGGCCGTCGCGTTGCGGATCAGCTCAAGGAGAAGCTCCGCCACCACACGATCATCATGCAGATCCAGATGGGCTTCGAGGACAAGCTCGAGGGCGTCATCGATCTCATCAAGATGAAGGCCGCTTACTTCGACGGCGACAACGGCGAAGATGTTCGATACGAGGAAATCCCGGCTGAGTACCTCGAAGAGGCCAAGACGGCCCGCACGGCGCTCATCGAGGCGCTCGCCGAGGTCGACGATCAGACTGCAGAGAAGTTCCTCGTCGAGGAAATTCCGACCGAGGAAGAGCTCATTGCTGGTGTTCGCCGCGCATGCATCGCGCTCAAGGCGACGCCTGTGTTCATGGGTTCTGCTTACAAGAACAAGGGCGTTCAGCTCTTGCTCGACGGCGTTGGTCTCTACTTGCCGGATCCGACCGAGGTTAACAACTTCGCGCTCGACCAGGACAAGGCCGAAGAGAAGGTCAAGCTCCTCTCCGAGGACGACAAGCCCTTCGTTGGTCTCGCATTCAAGCTGGAAGACGGACGCTACGGTCAGCTGACCTACATGCGCATCTACCAGGGCACCGTGACCAAGGGTGACTTCATCGTCAACTGCTCCGGTGGCCGCAAGAAGATCAAGGTCCCACGTCTCGTGCGTATGCACGCCGCTGAAATGAACGACATCGAGTCGGCCTCGTCCGGCGACATCGTTGCGCTCTTCGGCGTCGAGTGCGCATCGGGTGATACGTTTACCGACGGCAAGGTCGAGTACACGATGACCTCGATGCACGTGCCGGATTCGGTTATCTCGCTCGCGATTTCGCCGAAGGACAAGTCTTCGACCGCGAACTTCTCGAAGGCGCTCAACCGCTTCACGAAGGAAGATCCGACCTTCCGCGTTCACCGCGACGAAGAATCGGCCCAGACCATCATCAGCGGCATGGGCGAGCTTCACCTCGAAATTTACATCGAGCGCATGAAGCGCGAGTACGCCACCGAGGTCATCGCCGGCAAGCCACAGGTCGCTTACCGCGAAACCTGCATGGACAAGGCAGACTTCAACTACACCCACAGGAAGCAGACCGGTGGTTCGGGTCAGTACGCTCGCGTTGCAGGTTCACTTGAGCCCTTGCCCGCTGGCTCGTCGGAGAACTACGAGTTCGTGGATGCGATCTCGGGCGGTGTCATTCCGCGCGAGTTCATCCCGGCTTGTGACCGCGGCTTCAAGGAAGCCCTCACCAAGGGTCCGCTCATCGGATTCCCGATCGTGGGCATGAAGGTCGAGCTGAACGACGGTCAGTACCACCCGGTCGACTCGTCCGAAATCGCGTTCCGAACGGCAGCCATCATGGGCTTCCGCGAGGCCTACGCGAAGGCCCGTCCGACCATCCTCGAGCCGATCATGCAGGTCGAAATCACCTTCCCGGAAGAATTCCAGGGTGCGGTGCTCGGCCAGATCAACCAGCGTCGTGGCCAGATCACGGCGACGGAAAAGGAAGAGGGCTTCGTTCGTGCCATCGCCGAGGTTCCGCTGAACGACATGTTCGGCTACTCGACCGACCTGCGCTCGGTCACCCAGGGTAAGGGTGAGTTCTCCATGGAGTTCAAGCGCTACAACGAGATCCCACGCTCCATCCGCGAGGCGCTCGTCGAGGAGTACAAGAAGAAGGAAAAGCGCTAGTCATCCTGCATGACACCGCGCGAAATCGCGCGCACACCCCGGCCTGGCATACGCAAGCGCGTAGCCCCGCCGGGGTGATTTATTTTTGGGGTCGGGGTGCCGATTCAAGGGGGTATGGCAAAGCGTTTTCGTCGAATCGTTTACACGGCATTGACCTGTTTCCCGGTGGTCGCAAGCGCGCCGGTGGTGCTTGCGAAGACAAACGCGACACAGTCCCAGACGGAAGACGCGTTCGGTGATACGCTTCGCCAGCGCTGCCAGCGCATGTGGACTGGCAACTTCATCAAGATGGCGGCCTCGCAGTTGCCAGCCGATCACGCGGTGAACAACCCTGAGCTCGAGGTGGTGCTGGATGTGGCGTTCAAGCACAAGGGCGGACTGGCAGAGGCCACGGTGGCAACGTCGTCAGGCGTGCCGGACTTTGATACAGGCGCGCTTGAGGTTGTTCGCGACGTCGCAAACGTGAAGTTGCCGCCGCCCGAGGTGCATTCTGACGACGGCAATGTTCATCTCCGCTGGGTTTTCGCGCGCAAGGATGGCCGCTGCGACAGCTTCTCTGCCTACGAGGCGCGACTGCCCGTTGAAGGCGCCGTCGTGAGTCTGACCAAGAACGGGCGCGAGGCCGCAGCGCTGGAACGCTTGAGCGAGTCGGCGACACCCGACGCGGTTGCGAATTTCTCACGCACCTGGCTTGAGCATCACAAGGTTCACGCCTCCGGACATGCGTCGAAGTCGCCATGTGAAAAGGTCTTGCCCTCGCTCTCGTCGAGCAATTCGGCCGATCGTGAGAAGGCAATCGCAGCACTCCATGGTGCCATGGATGAAAAGTGTGTTGCACCGCTCGTGGCGATCGCGAACAACAACGCGGAGAAGATGCCGATTCGGGTCTCGGCCTTGCGCGCACTTGGCAGCATTGAAGCTGCTGCAGCGGTGGATGTGCTGAAGAAACAACTCGAGTCGACCACACCGGCAATTCTGGCTGCGGCGATCGAGGGTTGGTCTCGGCCGGAGCGGGGGCGAAAGGCCCTGTTCATGCTCACGCCCTTCCTCAAGAACAGCGCCGCTCCGGTGCGCCGTGCGGCGGCCGCGGGCCTGGTTCGTGCTGCCGGAAATGAAGCCATATCGCAGCTCTTTCTTTTGTGGAAAGAGAAGACACCGGAGGCCTTTGAGGGCGTCGCCGTCGAGCTTGGTCGGCTTTCGACCGCAGAGTCCGCCGACTTCCTCGGCAAGATGTTGAAGCGTGACGATGCGCGTGTTCGCATCGCGGCCGCGCTTGCGCTGTCGAGTCGAGCCGACGCGCCTGCGAAGGCGTTGCTGGCGGGGGCGAAGTCGGATGCACATATTCGCGTGCGCGCCGCTGCGGCCTCTGTGGGTGACGAGGCAACCGTCGCAGCCGTTGTTGAGGAGTTGAAGAAGAGCCCGGCGGATGCCGCCTGGGTGCAGGAGACGATGCTGACCGGAAGTGGTCGCGCGCTCGCAGCACGTTTGTTCGCAGCGTCGTTCACGGCTGCAGATGCGCACGGACGCAAGGCGCTTGCGTTGCGTTGGGCTTCGTCAGCGGCGCCTGTGATGCAGATGGCTGTGCGCTGAGTTGGCGACGTCTCCGTTCCGAATCGGGCTTGTCTTGCCTGGTTGGGCTGCGGGATGTTTTGACCATAATGCGTAGCCTATCGTTGGATTTCTTTTGTTTTGCGGTTCTCTCCGCAGCACCGGGTTGCGAAAGAAGCGCCCTGGTCGGGTCGGACGGCGTTGGGATGGGTGGCAGTGTCGGTGGGACGCAACCGGATGGGGTTGCGGAACCCAAACCGGAACCCAACCCGGAATCCAAACCGGACGCCAGTTCCAAACCCGAACCCAACCCCGAGCCCGAACCCGAACCCAAACCCAAACCACCCGTATACCAACCGCCGCAATTGTGCGAATGCATCGGTATGACATCGCCTTTGATGTGTCACGGAGGCAAGCTGTGGCGAACAGCCTCTGGTGGAGGCTTCGCCTGTCGCTCCCTTCCGGACGAGTCCCCGACCTGTACCCGCGAAGCTGCCATCGCTTCATGCCCCGGGAAGTGCAAGGCCGTTCCATCCGATCGTGAGTGTCTGTTTTCAGATTGGAGTACAACGCCGGACATCAGTTCTCTGCAGAAAATGTATTGCGATTCCCCGGTGGATGCGGGTGTAACACCGCCCGCATCAGCTGCTCCCGCAGACGCAGGGGTTTCCAGTTTTGGAGCCTCGTGTGGCATCGAGTCCTCGAAGCTTCCCCGTCAGGGTCATCACCTGATCGAAGGCGAGACCTGTCCACTTTGTCTGGTCGTCGCGCTCAATGAATGTACGATCCAGTCCTGCACTCAACGATGCGAATCGGATGGCGAATGTCCTTCCGGAAACGTCTGCCGCTGTGCACAGGTTTCTGTCGTTCCAGGAACCACCGAATTGACGATGCTTTGTGTTCCCAAATCGACCGACTGGTCAAATTGGAGATATCCCCGCTGCCCGTCTCGATGATTGCCGGCTTGAGGCGGATTGGCACGCAACGCCGGGTGGGCTACAATCGACAAGGTGGGAATGGAAAACAACGACCTGACCACCGAGATTCTCAGGGACATCCGAGACGCAGTGCGCAGCACGAACGCGCGGCTCGATGAGACCAACGCACGGCTTGATGAGACCAACGCGCGGCTTGATTAGACCAACGCGCGGCTGGAGAATCAGACCGACCGACTGGATCGTCGCATCACCGAGTCCGAGCTGAGAACGTCGACGGCGATCCATCAACTGCACGGGACGATGGTCGATGTGAAGGAGTTGCTGCAGACGCGACTGGATGTCCGTGATCGCGTTGAACGATGCGAGCGTGAGATCGAGGCGCTCAAGGTACGAATCGCGGGATAACTTGCGAGAGCGCGGTTGCCGCACGGTCGCACATTTCGTGTATTGTGCTGCGCATGGTGGTTCCGATCATTCTGGCGGCGGGCGCGTCTCGGCGCATGGGCACCATCAAGGCGCTGCTCGACTTTGACGGAAACACCTGCCTTGAACGTGTTCTCGTCGCGTGTCGCGATGGTGGCGCGGCTCCGGCCATCGTGGTGCTGGGTCCCGAACACGACGCCGTCAGATCGCGTGTGCCCTTGCAAGGCCATCGCGTCGTCATCAACCCTGACCGTGAACGCGGGCAGACCAGTTCCTTGTTGGTGGGACTCTCCGTCCTGCCTGCTGATGCGACCGGCTTTCTTATTTTCCCTGTTGACCACCCGCTCGTGACCGCCTCGCAGGTTCGAACACTCCTGCAGGCATTTGAGCAACGACCCTCCGGCACCGACATCGTCTCCTATTCCGTCGCCGGGCGCAGGGGGCATCCCATCGCAGTCTCCACTCGACTCGTCCCCGAGTTCGTTGCCTTGCCCGCGGATGGCTCGGCGCGGGCTGTGATCAATGCCGTACCCTCACGCGTCTTTTACATACCCTCCGATGACCCCGGGTTAGTTTCCGACATGGACACCCCGGACGATTACAAACGCTTGCTTGAAATAAGCCGTCAGGCAGAATCCGGGCACTGAAGGAACCATGGAAGTCTCGCGCAAAGTCATGCATCGGGTGACCGAGCTGCTCGATGACGGCAAGGCGTTTGCCCTGTGTACGGTCATCACCGCACGTGGCAGCGTCCCCGGACGCGCCGGCGCGAAGATGATCGTGCAGCCCGATGGCACTCAGTTTGGAACCGTTGGTGGCGCTGGCCTTGAAGTGCGCACCCGCGCCCTTGCCCTGCAGTGTCTGAAGGAGGGCCGAAACGCCACACAGCGATTCGACCTTGCGTTTTTCAAGCAGGGCGGTTTGGATAGCCTCTGTGGTGGCACGGTCGATATCTTGGTTGAGGTCATGAGCGCCCGTCCGCATGTGTTGCTTTGCGGGGGAGGGCACGTGGCCCTCGAGGTCGCGCGACTTTGTGACCAGCTTGAGTACGTCTATTCTGTGCTCGACGACCGTCCCGAGTTTGCCACTCGCGAACGTTTTCCGGGCGCACGCGGTTTGTTCGTCGCCCGGCCGGAAGACTATTTCCCCAACGCCGACCTGTCGGTCTATTCGCAGGTGGTTCTGCTTGGGTATTCGCACCAGATCGACACCGAGGTGTTGTTTCAGTGTGTGCAACGGTTCCCGGGGTACATTGGCCTTATCTGCAGCCGCCTCAAGCGCAAGCAGATGTTCAAGCGTCTGATGGACCGGGGCGTCGCCGAGAGTGCGATGCAAAAAGTTGAGGCGCCGGTGGGAGTGAGCATCGGTGCCGAGAGTCCCGCAGAGATCGCCGTGTCGATCCTCGGCAGCATTATTCGCGAACACAAGGCACAAAGGAACGCGACGCATGGCAACGAAGACAACTCGCAAGACCAGCAGGACGACGAAGCGCAGCGCGACCCCAGAATCCAGGACGCCGGCTAGCAAACCCGGCGTCAGTCGCCGTGGATTCATGCGCGGGGTCGGCATTGCGGCCGGTGGGGCCTCGACCGCCGCGGGCCTGCGATCGGGCGACGCCGCAGCCGGTGCGATGGAGATCATCCCCGCCGAAGTGGCGCCGGTGATCTTGATGGTCAACGGACAGAAACGTGCACTCAAGATCGAGCCACGCGTGACCCTGTTGCGAGCCCTGCGCAACTCGCTGGATCTGACGGGGACAAAGCAGATTTGCGATCGCGGCTCGTGCGGTGGTTGCACCGTGCTGGTCGACGGCGAGCGGGTCAATTCCTGCATGACGCTGGCGCTTGATGTGGTGGGCAAGAAGATCGAAACGGTCGAGGGCGTGGCACAGGGAGACGAGCTGCATCCGGTTCAAAAGGCGTTCTGCGAGTTCGATGCCCTGCAGTGTGGCTTCTGTACGCCCGGCTTCGTCGTCGCGAGCAAGAGCATCTGTGATCGGGCGAAGGCCACGGGCGTGGTGCCAACCCGCGAGCAGATCAAGCAGGAACTGTCCGGCAATATCTGCCGCTGTGGTACGTATAACCGCGTGTTTGACGCCATCGAGAAGGTCGTTGGGCAGAAGGCCTGAGCCACCTCACAACAGGAACTCCCATGGCAAAACGAATCAAGAAACTGGGATACGCGGGCAAGGAACGCTCGGTCGAGATCAATGTGCCCGAGGGCGAGGCTGAACCCTGGGGACTCGATGACAGGCTGACCTACGTGGGCAAGGACATCGTGCGTGTTGACGCCGTGGCCAAGGTGACGGGTCAGGCCAAGTACACCTTCGACATGAACTGGAAGGGGATGCTGGTCGCCAAGATCCTGGTGTCACCCTTTGGTGCGGGAACGCTCAAGCTCATCAACAGCGACAAGGCCGCGAAGATGCCTGGCGTGAAGGCGGTGCTGCTGCTCAAAAAAGAGGGCGAGCCGGTCTTGCACAACGGTGACGAGCTCGCGGCCATCGCGGCCGAGACCGAGGAGCAGGCCGAGGACGCCGTGCACGCGATTGTGTACGAGATCGAGCAACTGCCCTCCATCACGACGGTCGCGCAGGCGACTGCGCCCGGGGCGCGCCAGGTCTTTCCGGGCAAGGACAACCTCAGTCGGAAACGCCACGGCGGTGATGATCCTGACAAGGCCGAAAAAGAAGCCCTGGCTGCCATCAAGTCGGCCGCAAAGACGGTCGAGGCGACCTACACGACCGAGGTGCAGAACCACAACTCGCTCGAGACCCACGGCGTTGTGGCACGTTTCGAGAAAGACGGCTCGGTGGTGCTGTGGGCGAGCACGCAGGGCACCTTTGGCGTCAAGGGCGATGCGGTGGATTACCTCAAGCTGCCCGAATCCAAGGTCCGCGTCATCGCGGAGTATATCGGTGGCGGCTTCGGCTCGAAGTTCGGCATTGATGTTTGCGGCAAGGTCGCGGTCGATCTCGCCAAGAAGACGAATCGACCTGTGAAGTGCATGTTGACGCGTGAGCAGGAGCACCTGACTGGCGGCAATCGGCCAAGCTCGATTCAGAAGATGAAGGCTGGCGTTGGCAAGGACGGTCGCATCACGGGCGTCGTGGTGCAGACCTCCGGCTCGGGTGGCATCGGAGGTGGTGCAGGGTGCTCGAATCCGGCGATCTACACCTTCGGCAAGAAATACAAGGTCGAGGACATCGTCTACACCAACGCGCCCGGCTCACGCGCCTTCCGCGCGCCCGGTCACCCGCAGGGTATCTTCGCGGTGGAGAGCTTCATGGACGAGCTGGCCCACGCAGCCGGTGAAGATCCGATCGACTTCCGCAAGAAGAACATCGAGGACCATCCGTTTTATCAAGCGCAGTGGGAGCTGGCCGCGCGTGAGATCGGCTGGAAAGAGAAGTTCCGCAAGAAGCCCGGTGCTGACAAGGGCGTGCGCAAGCGTGGCGTCGGTATGGCGTCGTCGCTGTGGTACCAAATGGGTTGGCCGGGCTCCGAGGTGGACGTGACCATCAACAAGGATGGCAGCGTCTACGTCATGAACGGCGCGCAGGATATCGGCACCGGAACCAAGACGCTGCTCGCAACGATCGTGGGCGAAGAGCTGACGCTTCCCCCATCGTCCTTGCGGGTGAAGATGGGCGATACCAATCTGCCCATCGGTCCAGGCAGCGGCGGTTCGAGTACCGCCCCGGGGGTTGGTCCTGCGGCTCGCACCGCAGGCATCAAGGCCAAGGCGGCCTTTCTCGCCGCTATCGCCAAACAGTGGAAGGTCGAGCCTGCGACGTTGTCGCTTGTTGCGGGCGAGGTGGTCGGGGCAAACAAGCGCATGCCCTTTGTGCAGGCGGCGCGGCTCTTGCCAGACAAGCTCACCGTGCGGGGCGTGCGTGCGCTCAACTACGAAGCGTACCACAAGTCGGTCGGTGGTTGTCAGTTCGCAGAGGTCGAGGTCGACACCGAGACCGGGGTCATTCAGGTCATCAAGGTGGTGGCGGTGCAGGACGCCGGACAGCCGGTTTCAAAACTCCTTTTCGAGAGTCAGATCCTTGGCGGCGTGATCCAGGGCCTGTCCTATGCGCTGCACGAGGAGCGCATCCTGGATCACCGCTTTGGCACCCAGGTCAACGGCGATCTGCTCTGGTACAAGATCGCTGGCTCGGTCGACATGCCCGAGATCGTCCCCATCGCCTTCGAGGTGCGCAATGGTGGCAACAACGCCGGGATCATGGGCCTCGGTGAGCCGCCCAAGGTACCCACGGCTGCGGCCATCGCCAATGCGGTGTTCAACGCGACCGGTGCCCGCGTGCGTTCCTTGCCGATGACGCCAGAGAAGGTGCTGGCAGCCCTGGCCGAGAAAGACGGCAAACGTGGAGCCACCCGCGCCGGAAAGGGAGCCTGATCATGAAGAACTTTGAATACGCGATCCCCCGGTCTTTGGCCCAGGCGAGCGAGGCGATGGAAGTGCCCAACGCCCATGCCAAGGGGGGCGGAACCGATCTGCTCGATCTCATGAAGGGCTACGTGGTGGAGCCCGATCGTGTCGTTCACCTGATGCAGATCCCCGAGCTGCGCACCATCGAAACCAAGGGCGACGAGATCCACATCGGTGCGACCGTGACGATCGCCGAGCTGGCCGCGAACCTCAAGGTACCCGCGGTCCTCCGCGAGGCCGCGTTCGAGACGGCGACGCCGCAGATACGTACCACGGGAACGGTCGGTGGCAATCTTTGCCAGCGCCCACGTTGCTGGTACTTCCGAGATGCGGACTACCCGTGTCTGAAGAAGAAGGGCCCCACCTGCTTCTCACAGGAAGGTGAGAACAGGTACCACGCGATCTTCGACAACAAGCCGTGCGCGATCGTTCATCCCTCGAACCTTGGCACCGCCCTCGTCGCGCTTGATGCGCAGGTCATCACCGACAAGCGCAGCATCGACATCTCCGAGTTCTTCGTTCTGCCCGGCGATCGCCTGTATCAGGAGAACGTTCTCAAGCCCAAGGAGCTGGTGACGAAGGTGGTGATCAAGAACCCGCCGGCCAACAGCGCCTACCTTGAGATTCGCGAGAAGCAATCGTTCGACTGGGCGCTCGTCGCCGCAGGGGTCAGTCTCACCCTCAATTCCGGCATCGTCGCACAGGCCCGCATCGGACTGGGGTCGGTCTCCCCGATTCCGCGGCGAGCCGAGGCCGCGGAGAAGTTGCTCGTCGGCCAAAAGTTGAGCGAAAAACTCGCAGCGAAGGCCGCCGATGTGGCGCTTGAGGGCGCGACGCCGATGGCGCAGAATGCGTACAAGGTGCCGCTGGCCAAGACAATCGTGAAACGTGCCATTTTGGCCGCTGCCGGGTTGCCCGAGGCGAAAGGACGCTGATGTCGACACCGAAGAAAAGCCAGTACTCGCCCGTGGTGCAGGACGGCCTGTGTCGCAACCTTCGCTGCAAGGGGATGTACGTCGGCACGCGACAGCAGATGGTCGATCCCAACCTGATGCCTATGGACACGACCAACTGGTGGTGCAACCGAACCAGCAAGCCCGTGGGTCCCGACTTCATGCCCTGCAACAAGGGGGACTGCGGTTCCGGTCGAAAATGTTTCGAGCCGGAAGATGCGCCGCTCGTAGCCTGAACCGACGATGATCGATTCGCAGCACATCATTGTCACCGCCGCGCGCCTCCGGGCTCGCATCGGTGCCCGGTTCCCGGGCTCGGGTCTGTACGGCGTTGCCGAGAAGGTACGCATCGAGGCCGTCTCCGCCGAGGAGCAGATCCGCCGGTTGACCCGTCCGAACTGGTTCTTCCGCGGCATCAACGTGCTCTTGCTCGCGGGCATCATCGCGATCCTTTTTTATATCTTCACGCACTTTCAGATGCGGCTGCATGCGCAGGACGTGGAGGGCTTCATTCAGTTCCTCGAACCTGCGCTCGGCTCGATCGTCTTTATCGGTGCCTTCATCTGGACCCTCGTCAATCTCGAGGACCGCTGGCGCAATGCCAAGGTTGTTGCGGTCCTGCACCAGCTGCGGTCGCTCGCCCACGTCATCGACATGCACCAGCTGGCCAAGGATCCCGAGCGTCTGGTCCACCGGGGGCCGGACACGGCGTTTTCGTACAAGAACGAGATGAACGCCTTTCAGCTGGGCCGTTATCTCGACTATTGCTCCGACTTGCTGTCGGTACTCAGCAAGGTGGGGGTGCTCTGGGCGCAGCATTTCACGAATCCCGACATCCAGCGTGCCGTTGACCAGATTGAGAATCTGACCAATGGGCTATCCCGCAAGATCTGGCAAAAACTGACCTTGCTGGGCCGGTTGTTGCCCGACGAGAAGGTCGGAGGGGACGATCAGCCCGGTCCGGCGTGACGCAATGAGTCGCCGTCCGGTGTTTTCGCAGGTTTGAACGCTACGCGGCGCCCAACGGCCGAATTTTCGTGTTATACGCTGGCAACTTTTCAGCCATGGCTGCGGCCGCGTTTTACGATCTAGATGGCACCCTGGTCCGAACGAACCTGGTGCATGTGTTTGCCCACACCGCCCGCAATCAGCAGGGCTTGTGGCGCAGCTTGACGCGTACCATTACAGCGGCGGCGTCGGTGCCCATGTTCATGGCAGCCGACACCTACAGCCGCCGGATGTTCAACGACGTGTTCTTCCGCTATTACAAGGGCGAGTCGGAAGACCGCCTGCGTTATTTGTCGGAGGAGCTGTTTGAGAACGTCCTGAAGGACGCGATTTACCCGGGCGCCTACGAGCTCGTCGACAAGTCCAAGCGACTCGGTTTGCGCCAGGTGCTTGTGACGGGTGCGATTGACTTCACGGTCATGCCGCTCATCCGCCACCTCGGCTTCGATCACCACGTCTGCAACCATCTCGAGTTCGTCGATGGACGCGCGACGGGTCGGTTGCGACCCCCGGTGATGGCCGCCGCCACCAAGGCGAGCTGGATGCGAACCTATGCCGAGAAGGAAGGTCTCAACCTTTCCGATTGCTTTGCTTATTCGGACAGCATGAGCGACTTGCCCATGTTGTCCGTCGTGGGACATCCCGCTGCCGTGAATCCAGACTTCAGGCTTCGAAACACGGCCATGCAGCACGACTGGCCCATCCTCGACCTGCGCTAGTACCGCGCAACATCCCGTAGAAGAACCGCAATGCCCAAACGAATCGCTACCGAAAAGGCACCCGTCAGGACCGTGACGCGCGGACCTGTGCCCCGAAAGAAGGAAGACGACGAGGTCGTCTATATCGACACCAATTCGGCGCCCCGCGTGCTGTTCTCCGGTGAAGATCTCCTCGTCGAGGATCTTCCGGTTGGAACTCGGGTCATCTACCCGAAGGCACCGCTTGAAGGTCTCGCGAATCCGGGTGCGGCCGTTCGCTACGCACTCAACCATCCACTGGGCACCGATCCTCTGTACGCGCAACTGCGTCCCGGCATGCGTGTCACGATCGCCGTCGACGACATCAGCCTGCCGTTGCCTCCGATGGTGACGCCCGATATCCGTCAGACCATCGTCGAGATCCTGCTCGAGCTGCTCGACGCCAACGGTGTCGATGACGTGCACATCATCGTCGCCAACTCGCTGCATCGCCGCATGACCGGCCCCGAGATGAAGCGCATGCTGGGTCGCAAGATCTTCGATGCGTATTATCCGGACCGCTACTACAACCATGACGCCGAAGATCCGGATGGCATGGTTCACCTCGGCAAGACGAACCACAACGAGGTCGTCAACATCAACCGCCGCGCCGTCGAGAGCGATCTGCTCATCTACGTGAACATCAACCTCGTCCCAATGGACGGTGGTCACAAGTCGGTCACGGTTGGTCTCTGCGATTATGAGAGCCTGCGCGCCCACCACGAGCCGCACACGATTCGCGCGTCGGACAGCTACATGGATCCGGCGAAGTCGATGCTCAACAAAAAGGTTGAGCGCATGGGCGCCATCGTTCAGTCGAATATGAAGATCTTTCATATCGAGACGGCGCTCAACAACCGGATGTTCGGGCCGCAGATGTCGTTCCTCACCAAGAACGAGGACGACTTCAACGAGACCGACCGCCTGAAGCTTGAGGCGACACGCTGGGCGCTGTCCAAGATGCCCGCTGGCGCAAAGCGAACGTTGTTCCACAACATTCCTGCGCAGTACCAGCTGGTGGCCTGCCACGCCGGTGAGACCCAGGCGGTTCACGCGAAGATCATCGAGAAGAACTTCGAGCAGTACATGGTCAACGTCCGCGGGCAGAGCGACATCGTCATCTGCGGCGTGCCGTTCATCTCTCCGTACAACGTCAACTCGATCCTGAACCCGTTGCTGGTGCAGGTCATGGGGCTCGGCTACTTCCACAACTTCTACCGAGGCAAGCCTCTGTTGAAGAAGGGTGGCGTGCTCATCTTGACCCATCCCTGCTACGACAAGTTCGACCACCAGCACCACCCGAGCTACATCGAGTTCTTCAATCGATTGTTGCCGGAGACCCGGGATGCCGAGGTCCTTCGCCACAAGTACGAGGAAGAGTTCGCGCGCAACCCGAGCTACATCGAGATGTACCGCCGCGGCAATGCGTACCACGGTGCGCATCCCTTCTTCATGTGGTACTGGGGCGAGAACGGACGTCAGCACGTCGGCAAGGTCATCGTCGCCGGCGCCGAGAATGCGCACGTTCCTGCCATGTTGGGCTGGGATCGCGCGGACTCGCTCACCGAGGCCATCGCGATGGCCCGCAGCCACGTCGGCCCGAGCCCCGACATCAGCATGTTGCATCACCCGCCAATCGTCATGGTGGACGTCGAGTGAAACACGACAACGGCAAACACAAGGGTCACGCCAAGGGCGGGCACGGAGCCAGCGCTTCCGTCGCCGCATTGCCTCAGCTCTCGGCCTCGGAGATCTATAACGGCCGCAAGGTCTTCATCATCGGTGCAACCGGCTTCGTCGGCAAGGTCGCGCTCGGGATGTTGTTGCAGCGTTTCCCGCAGGTGGCGCGCGTCTACGTCATGGTTCGACGTGGCACCGGAACGGACAGCGAGTCGCGTTTCTGGAACAGCGTCATCCGCGCCCCGGTGTTCGATCCCTTGCGGGCCAAGTACGGCACGCAGGAGGCCTTTGAGGCGTTCATCCGCGAGAAGGTTCGCGTCGTCGACGGCGACATCTGTGAAGAACACCTTGGCATGTCGGCTGAAGAGGCCGAGCAGGTCGCCAAGGACATCGACGTGGTCATCAACTCGTCGGGCCGCGTGACCTTCAACCCGCCGATCGAGTCCGCGATTCGGACCAACGTCGGTGGCACCAAGAACGTCATCGCCTTCGTCAAGCGCATGCGCCGTCCGGCCTTGCTGCACACAAGCACCTGCTTCGTGGCCGGCAACCGTTCCGGTGAAGTCTGGGAAGACGAGGAGCTCGATGGCTATTTCCCACGTCATGCCGACATGCCGGGAACCAAGTTCTCGGTCGAGCAAGAGATCAAAGACGTCGAGCGTATTGCGCTTGAGGTGAGGGCGCAGTCGACGGACGCTACCGTGTCGGCTCGCCTGCGCAACAAGGCCCGCGAGCGACTGCTTGAGCAGGGCCGCGATCCAGACGACGAGGCCAACCTGCGCCTCGGCATCGCGCGTGAGCGCAAGGACTGGGTGCGCAACGAGTCCACCGAGCGCGGCATGGCCCGCGCGGCAGAGTGGGGTTGGCCAAATATCTACACCTACACGAAGAGCATGGGCGATCAGCTGGTTGCCCGCGAAACCGACATCGCGCGTGCGATCGTTCGCCCTGCCATCGTCGAGAGCTCGCTGTCCTATCCTTTCCCGGGGTGGAACGAGGGTTTCACGACCTCGGCACCGCTCGTGTTCCTGAGCCTCAAGGGCCAGCACATGCTGCCGGCTGCCAAGCGACTCATCCTGGATATCGTCCCCGTCGATCACGTCGCCGCGGGCATGTTGATGGTTGCGGCGCAGCTCTGCGTCGAGCAGCCGAAGCTGGTCTTTCAGCTCTCGAGCGGCGATCTCAATCCGTCGCGCATGGATCGCGTCACGACGATCACGGGCCTCTACAAGCGTCAGCGCCTGCAGATCAAGGAGGTCGGTAACAAGTTCATCAACGATCTCGTGGCACGCATGGAGCTGCGCTCGGTCGAGGACGATGAATACAAGCGCTTCTCGCTGCCGATGTTCCAGAAGGTCGCCGGCAAGATCTCGTCGGGTCTTTCATCGGTGCGTCCGTCCTGGGGGGGGGGCCGATTCGGAACACTCATCGATCGGATGAAGGAGAAGGTCGACAACATCAAGCGTGTTGCCGACGAGGCTCAGGTCAACGTCGATCTGTTCCGTCCCTTCATTCACGACAACCAGTACGTCTTCCGCGCGGACAACATCCGTGGCGTACGGGATCGACTCCCGGAGTCCGACAAGAAGCTGCTCGACTGGTCGCCCGAGAATCTCGACTGGTACGACTACTTCATGAACGTCCACTTCCCGGGCCTGCAAAAGTGGGTTCTGCCGGAGCTGGATCAAACCTACGCAGCCCGTCCGAAGAGCGTCTACGCCTACCGCGATCTGCTCGAGCTCTTCGATACCACCACCAAGCTGCACGCAACCCGTGTTGCGATGCGCATGGATCGGGATGGACGTGAAGAGAGCTACACCTACGATAACGTCAAGGAACTCGCGTGTCGCGCGGGTGCCTTCCTCATCGGCAATAACGTTGCCGCCGCCGATCGCGTGATGTTGTTCGCGAAGAACGCCCCGGAGTGGGGCATGGCGTACTTCGGCATCTTGAAGGCCGGTGCGACGGTTGTGCCGATCTCCCACGAGTCGACCATCGACGAGGTCGTGAACATCGCGCGCGCAAGCGAGGCGATTGGACTCATCATCGGCGACGATCTGGCTGCGAAGCACAGCGGACTGCAGGCTGCGCTGACCAAGGCCAAGCTCGCAACGAAGCTGTGGACCCTGACCGAGGTGTACGCACTTGAAGCCATCGAGGTCGAGAACGAGCGCATCGCGCGCTTTCCGCGCCTGAGCGACGCCGACGCGATCGCCTCCCTCATCTTCACCTCGGGTACCACCGGTAGCCCGAAGGGCGTGATGCTGACCCATCGCAACCTCACCTTCATGGTGTCGGAGTTGCTGCGCGTCTTTGACTTCGGTGTCACGGATGGCGTGTTGTCGGTGCTGCCCCTGCACCACACCTTCGAGTTCTCGGGTGGCTTCCTCTGTCCGCTCTCGCGCGGCGCTCAGATCTCCTATGTCTCCGAGTTGAACGGCGAATCGATCAACCGCGTCTTGAAGCGCGGCCACGTCACCGCCATCGTCGGTGTGCCCGCACTCTGGGAGCTGCTGCGCAGGCGCGTATTGAACAAGTTCTCGAATCGCTCGGCCGCGCTCGGCAAGGCCGTCGAGTCCCTCGCCGATCTCAGCTACGAGCTGCGCTCGCGCACGGGAATCAACCTCGGTGGCCTGATGTTCATGCCGGTGCACAACGGCTTCGGCGGTCGCATTCGCTACCTCATCAGCGGTGGTTCGGCTTTGCCCTCCGATGTGCTCAAGACTTTCCAGGGCATGGGCTTCGATTTCTTCGAGGGTTATGGCCTCACCGAGTCTTCTCCGGTGCTCACGGTCAGCTCGCCGCACGAAAAGTCAAAGCCCGGCTCTGCCGGCAAGCCGCTGCTCGGCGTCGAGGTGAAGATCTCGGATCCGGACGAAAAGGGCGTGGGCGAGGTTATCGCCCGTGGCCGCAACGTCATGGCGGGCTACTGGCGCGACGAGGCCGCGACGCGTGCCACGATTCGCGACGGCTGGTTGCATACCGGCGATCTGGGTCGCTTCGACGAGGACGGCAACCTGTTCCTCGTTGGTCGACTGAAGGACATCATCGTGGATGCCAACGGCAAGAACGTCTACCCGGACGAGCTTGAGGATCTTTACAGCGGCTGTGAGTTCGTCAAGGAACTCTCGGTCGTTGGTGTCCCCGACGGTCGTGGCGAGCGCATCGCCTGTGCGGTCGTCGTGGACAGCACACGTGAGCCGTCGCTGTCGGACGACGAACGACGGGCGCGCATTGAGCAGCACTTCCAGACCGTCTCGCAGACGCTGCCATTCTGGAAGCGGGTCAAGGGGGTCGAGTTCTGGTCCGGCGACCTTCCTCGAACGGTGACCAAGAAGGTCAAGCGTCGGGATGTGGTACGCATTCTCCAGGAGAAGGCCGTTGCCTCCCAGCCGGCCGGCGCTGCGCCGCGAGACGGCGATGCCGCCTGGTTCATCAACATCGTCGCCACGGTGACGGGCAAGCCCGCGGCAGACATCGCGCTGTCGACCCGAGTCGACTTGCTGGGCTTCGACAGCCTCATGTACAGCGAGCTGTCCGCGGCCCTCGACGCCGACGGGGCAGGGATCAGCCCCGACGTGGACTTCACCGGCGCTCCCGACGTGGCGAGCCTCTACGAGATCGTCCGCGCGAACCATGGTACGCATTCCGGTGCGCGAAAGTCGTCCGGACGCAACGGCAAGTCGCTGCAGGCGGCCAGTGACAAGAAGGAGATCGAGGTCCCCGATCCCATCGTGCGGGTCGGACGCACGGGATTGCGGCTCGGCCAAAAGGTCTTCTACAAGTCGATCCTCCAGACCGAGGTCAAGGGTTACGCCCACGTTCCCCGCAACGAGAGCTTCATCGTCGCCGCGAACCACACCTCGCATCTCGATCAGGGCGCATTGAAGGTCGCTCTGGGTGAGGCGGGTCGCGGTCTCGCATCGCTCGCCGCTGCGGATTACTTCTTCTCGACGCGCTGGCGTCGGGCCTGGTTCGAGAACTTCACGAACCTCGTGGCGATGGAGCGCGCAGGCGCGGTTCGCAAGTCACTCGACATCGCCGAGGACGTGTTGCGCTCCGGCAAGTCGATGGTGGTGTTCCCAGAAGGCACTCGCTCGCGCAGCGGCGTGATGAAAGAGTTCCTGCCGAGCATCGGCTACCTGGCCTTGCGTTCCGGCGTTGGCGTGCTGCCAGCCTACATCGAGGGTGCGCATGCGTCCTTGCCGGTTGGCAAGTCGGTGCCGCGCTCGCGCGACATCAAGGTTGTCTTCGGTCCTTTCCTCACCATCGACATGTTGCGGGCCGCGACCGAGGGCATGTCACAACAGGAGGCGTGGGCGCACGGCGCCTTGCTCGTCGAGCGCGTGGTGACGGGTCTGCGGGACAAGAAACCGTTCCCGGTGGACGCGGACAGCTTGCGCAACGTTAGCCGCGAGGCACGACCATGAAAATACTCGTCACTGGTGCAACAGGGTTTCTGGGGACCCACCTGGTTGAAAAGCTGTGTGCAGACGGCCTGGCGGATGAAATCCGTGTGCTGGCCCGTACGTCAACGCCTCGGCTTGAAGCGCTGGGCGTCGAGGTCGTCACGGGTTCGGTCACCAATCCCGACGACTGCAAGCGTGCCTGCAAGGGCATCAAGCAGATCTACCACCTCGCGGGCCTGGTCTCGCGCAAGTCGGACGACGCCCACAAGATGTTCGAGGTGCATGTCACTGGCACCCGCCACCTCTGTCAGGCCGCCGCGGCTGCCGGGGTGCAGCGAATCGTGTTGGTCTCGACCAGTGGTACGATTGCGGTCAGCCGTGAATCGGACGCGATGGGCGACGAGACGCTGGATCCGCCGATGGACATCATCGGACGCTTTCCGTATTACAGCAGCAAGCGCTTTCAGGAAGAAACCGCGATCAAGGAATGTGCGGGCAAGATCGAGCTCGTCATGGTCAACCCAAGCCTGCTGCTTGGCCCGGGCGATGATCGCCTGTCGTCGACCCGCGATGTCTTGTTGTTTCTTGGCCGGGAGATCCCGGTTTGTCCGCCCGGAGGCCTCAACCTCGTGGACGTGCGCGATGTCGCCGCCGTCTTGCCGGTTGCCATGGCCAAGGGTCGGCCCGGTGAAAAGTACCTCCTGGGTGGTCCGAACTGGACACTGAAGGAGTTCTTCGGTCGGCTCGAACGGCTCAGCAAGATCAAGGGTCCGATCATTCAGGGCCGCGGTCGCTGGCCCTATTTCGCAAGCCGCGTTCAATCGGCCGTGCTCAAGTCGATCGGCCGCACGCCGGCGATCGATCCGGAGAGCGTCGAGCAGGGCGAGTACTTCTGGTACTTCTCGTCCGACAAGGCCAAACACGAGCTGGGCTTTACCGTTCGCGAGGAGAGCGACACACTTTTCGCGACGATTCACTACCTGCGCGAGCATTTTCTCGGCCGCGCGGCCTGACGAATCCGACCGGGTCCGTTGTCTTGGCCTGCGGCCTCGGCTATACGATCAAGCTCAGTGTCCAACCTTAGCCGTGTTTTGGAACCCGGCACTCGCCTGGGACGATACGCAATCGTGCGCCTCATCGGTAACGGAGGCATGGGTGCGGTTTATGAAGCCACGCACGTCGATCTGAAAAAGCGCGTCGCGTTAAAGACACTGTTGCCCGAGCACGTCTCCAACACGGAGTCCCGAGCGCGTTTCGTTCGAGAGGGAGAGGCCGCCTCACGAATCCGACACCCCAACGTCGTCGATGTCACCGACGTCGGGCTCGATCGCGGTATTGCGTTCCTGGTGATGGAATACCTCGTCGGTGAAACGCTGGCCGAGCTCATCAAGCAGCGCGGCACGATGTCAGTCGAAGAGACCGTGTCGCTCATGCTGCCGGTGTGTTCTGCCGTCGCCGAAGGACATCTCCACGGCGTCATCCATCGTGATCTCAAGCCACAGAACATTCACATCGGACAGACCAGGTCAGGAGAGGTCTTGCCCAAGGTTCTGGACTTTGGAATTTCCAAGATCAAAAGCGACGGCCAAAGCCACACCATCACCGCCGACAATTCCTTCATGGGAACGGTGTCTTATATTTCCCCGGAGCAAGCCCGGGCGGCAGCTTCGGTTGACGGTCGTAGCGACGAGTTTTCTCTGGGCGCGATACTTTACGAATGTGTGACGGGAGAGACGCCACACGTGGGTGAAAGTGCGTTCGATATCGTCTGCAAAATTTTGGCGGGAGGTTTGATTCCGCCCAGGCAACGAAGGCCGGATCCGCACGGAACGTTTGTTTGATACTCAGCCTGTTCGTGGTGGGTGTTTGCGCTTCTCCCCGTGGCGCTGCAGCTTCCGAGAAAGATGAATCGGAGGCTCTGATTCGCGAAGGCCTCGCGCTCCGGAGAAAAGGTGATGATGCGGGTGCGCTTGAGCGTTTCAACAAGGCAGTGGTTATCCGCCGCAGCGGACGCGTACTGGCGCAGATCGCTCTGGCGGAACAGGCCCTCGGTCGCTGGGTCGAAGCCGAGTCCAATCTAAAAGAAGCGCTATCAAGGAGTGACGATGTCTGGATCCTGAAAAATCGACCTCTGCTTGAGACCTCGCTTGGGGATATTTCCGCACACCTGGGGGAGCTGGAGGTGTCAGGCAACGTCGTTGGTGCCGACGTTCAGATCGATGGCATCAGACGAGGCAGTCTGCCCCTGACAGGGCCGCTACGGGTGGTGGTCGGTTCGGTGACGTTGGAAGTGCGGGCGGTGGATTATTATCCGCTGGTTCGCGTTGTGACGGTCACCTCGGGGGGACGAGCGCGCGAGGTGATGAATTTGGTGCCGTCAAAGGCCCCGGTGGTTGCCTCAGAACCGCATGCCTCTGCGCAGGTTGAAGTCAAACGTGGCACAGCTGTGTTGGCTGAGTCCAAGGCCGAACCGGAGCGTGGGCCGGCGTGGCAGCGCCCGGTCGCGATAGCATCCTTTGGCGCAGCGGTGGCTTTGTTGGCCTATGGCGGCTACGCAACCTACCAGCGCGAGACGCTCGTGGAAGACAACCGCGGCCGTTGTACGAAGGCAGCTTCCAGCATGGAAGACCCCGTTTGTGAAGGCGTGCGGTCCGACCTCGCGGGTTATGCGACGAAACAGTTGATCGGATTTGCTGGCGCTGCAGCGTTCGCGACGGCGGGGGGGGTCGTGTTGTGGCTCGCGCCGTCCACATCCTCATCCGCAGACCTCTCCAATACGAGGATTTTCATGAGGACGACTTTCTAAAATGAATATCTTCAAGGCAGCCGTGACACGCATCGTGACCACCGTCCTGGGCGCGGGGGCGATAGCCGCCTGCTCGCAATTGCCAGTTGAGCTCATTGATGCCGGAGAGGAGTCGGTGATCGATGCTGGCGCCATGGGGGGCAACCCGGGCACAGTCGATGGCGGCACTTCGGGAAGCACCGGCGGCACGGTCGGAACCGGCGGAAGTGCTGGCGGAGCCGGTGGAACAACTGGAAAGACGGGCGGGTCCGGGGGGACCTCTTCGGGTGGTACCGCAGGCTCCAACGTTGGCGGCATGGGTGGCGCGGCTGGTGGTACGGGTACGGGTGGTACGCCGGTATCCTGTTCCAACGATACGGTCAACTTGAACGGTCAGTGTCTTGTCCCCGTGGGGTACTTCACAGCCTTCAACTACCTCGGGGAGGTTACACCCGGATTCCTGCACCTCAACAAGGTGACGCTTTCCCGCGCGGGGACGCTCAAGGC
>Ga0169931_10003733_pt1 | contig 24011 bp, 19 predicted proteins | sample Kivu_15m_20L_FD_129675 | JGI IMG/M metagenome (GOLD analysis project Ga0169931, IMG submission 129675) | Freshwater microbial communities from Lake Kivu, Western Province, Rwanda to study Microbial Dark Matter (Phase II) - Kivu_15m_20L... | ecosystem: Environmental > Aquatic > Freshwater > Lake...
AAAATGGTGGTTGGCAGTTAAATTTTCAGCTTTTTAGTCCGTTTTTAGTCCGTGTGAAGAGGAGGCTGTTTTTGTCAGAGAGGCTGAAACGCCCGTCTGGCGTCGAATTTACAATTGCTGCGGGTAGGGGGTGGGTAGGTGAGTAAATGGATTCCAGTTGATTATCGTAGGGTGCATTGCTGCGCGAATGCACCCTACGAAAACCCTAATTTCTAAATTGGGCAGAGCACTAGGCAGGAATGCGCTGAGGACAATTCTGGTCAGAAAAATACTGAAGAATTTTGCTGCTTCTGAAGGGCGCAGGCGCTGCGCCCCTACCTGGGGTTATCTTCTGGCCCAGGGATCTTCTTAAAAGACCTGTTCAATCTCAGCGATTTCAGGAATAAACTCCCGCAGCCGCCGCTCAATGCCCATGCGCAGGGTCATGGCGGAGCTGGGGCAAGAGCCGCAGGCGCCCTGGAGGCGGAGCTTGACCACAGGGCCGTCGATTTCTACTAGCTCTACATTGCCGCCGTCAGCGAGTAGGTAGGGGCGCAGCTCGTCTAGGACCTGCTCGACGTTGGGGGCAGTAAGTGCAAGGGTTGCCATAGGGTATGCCTGCCAAAATAATTAGGTGGACTATTCCCATTCTAGGGAGTTTGTGCCTGAATCACAGCGCTAGATAACATCGTTTGCATAGATCAAAGCCTAGGGCATTGTCCAAACGGCGGATCCACATCCTCATCCCCCGCAGCCATAAGATATCCGCTGGGATCAATTCCGAGCGGATATCTATGGCTGTGCCCTCACCATTGGCCCTAGCCCTGCCCCCGTGTTGGCCCAAAATGATTGTTTTTTGGGGCGATCGCCCGTCTATTTTTTTTGGCAACCGATCCCGTTCTTGCTTAAACTGAATATTGACATGGTCAAGCTTTGATCACAAAAGAAACGCCTCGATCTTATTGTCACGCTCTTAAAAACTCCTAAAGGAAGTCATCTATGCCCTTCACACTCGATTCAGCCCAGAATATTTTCCCCAGTACCCTCACTGCGGACGCCGTCCCTGCCACCATTGCTCGCTTTACTCAACTCGATGCCGAAGATCAGCTGGCGCTGATCTGGTTTGCCTACCTAGAGATGGGTAAAGGCATCACCATCGCGGCACCAGGAGCCGCCAGCATGCAGTTTGCCGAGGCCACCATGAACGACATTCGGGCCATGTCGTTCCCAGCGCAGTCTCAGGTCATGTGTGACCTGGCCAACCGGGCTGACACCCCCATTGGCCGCACTTACTCTACTTGGTCGCCTAACATCAAGCTGGGGTTCTGGTACAAGCTTGGGCAATGGATGGAGGAAGGCTTTGTTGCCCCCATTCCCGAAGGGTACAAGCTGTCGGCCAATGCCTCGGCCGTGCTGCAATCGATCCGTAACCTAGAGTCTGGCCAGCAAATTACCGTGCTGCGCAATTCTGTCGTCGACATGGGTTTTGACCCCAAACAGATGGGGTCTTACACCCGCGTGGCCGAGCCCATAGTGCTTCCCCAAGACACCGCTCAGCGCCGTCAGGTCGCCATTGAGGGCGTCACAAACCCCACGGTGCTCTCCTACATGGACAACCTCAACGCCAACGATTTCGATGCGTTGATTGAGCTGTTTACCCCCGATGGAGCGCTGCAGCCACCGTTTCAACGTCCGATTGTGGGCAAGGCCAATGTGCTGCGGTTCTTCCAAGAAGATTGCCAAAACCTCACCTTAATTCCAGAACGGGGGGTGGCTGAGCCCGCCGGTGATGGCTTTACCCAGGTCAAGGTGACTGGCAAAGTGCAAACGCCCTGGTTTGGAGCTGGGGTTGGCATGAATATTTCCTGGCGCTTTTTGCTCAACCCCGATGGCAAGATTTTCTTTGTTGCCATCGACCTGCTCGCCTCACCGAAGGAACTCTTGAACCTCTAGCGCTAAAGAGTGAGGATTGCCGTAATCAGTTCAACCCCAAAAGCGCCCTCGATTGGGGGCGCTTTTGGATTTATGAGAGGTTGCAAAAAAATGTAATACATCCTTAATATAGATATATGTACATGAGCCAGGTTCCTAGGGCCAAGGGCTGATCACCGTTGAGGGTTAGGCTGATCACCGTTGAGGGTTAGCTCTATGGCGTTTACGCAGTCTCCATGGTTTTGAAGACTGCGGTAGGGCGTCGGAATGCTCTAGGGAGCAATCTGTCGTAGTTTTCTATCCTTTTTTTTCAAAATACTACAATGACGCAGACTAGTGAACTCCAGTGGACAGATCAGGAGCAGTCCATAGCCAAGGCCGCCTTTGACAAGGCCTATAGACGAGAAATCCAAGCCTTGGTGGAGGTGGTGCGCGATCGCGCCAGTACGGTCGCCAGCACCGAAGATGTTTGGCATCTGCATGATTTTCTCAGCGCGCGCCGCCATGAACTCGACGGCAAATACGACGATCGAGAAGCGGCCCTCTTGTTTGTGTTTGCTGACCTGGTCAAAGAAGGCTGGCTCAGCCTCAGCGATCTAGAGGGGCTCGATACCCCTAAGCTGTCAAAAATAGTAGCGCTGACCCGCATGATGTAGGCGATCGCTGTCGATCGCTTAGACGCTGCTGTAGTAGATACAAAAAGGGGGAGAGTGAAGGGTTCACTCCCCCCCTTTTTAGCAGCTCATATATCATCTGGCAGCCTATGGTTAATCTACATCAGGCCAATCTGAGTCAGAATGCCCTGACCGGTTAGATATTCGGTAACCACACCAATCACGAAACCCAGCATAGCCAGACGACCGTTCCAGGTTTCAGCGAAGGATACAAAACCAAACTTGCTGTCGTTGCTTTCCATGACGAATACTTCCTGTGCGTATAGAGGGGCAGAAATCAATCTCTTGTTACTTAACGTAACATGGATTTTTGGAGTTGTGGGTCTGAGAACGATGACTTTATTAAATGAATACCATTAAGCCGCTTAATGGCAGGGCCATGGCACCGCAGTCGCCATCATCTACAGATTGACAAGCCAGGTAACCATGCCGTGGCCAGTGACCGCTTCAACTGTGGTGTAACCGCCAGTGGTCATAGCCGGGTTCTCCAGAACATGTCGCTGGCATATAATGTAAAGCAATGTAAACAAATATTGCAAGCTTTGTAATCATCCCAGGAGGCAATCGCCGCTATACATGACGGGATGCAGAGACGGTGTCAGCTCCTGGCTGAGGTATGAAGCCTGAACAGCGGGCGACGTTAGCCCTCGGCAGCCCTATTTAGGACACGGCAATGACCTTGATCGAGTTACACAGCAGCACGGTTTTAGTCACTGGGGCCTCACGGGGAATTGGCGCGGCGATCGCCCGTACACTCCATGGGGCCGGGGCCTCAGTCATTCTCCACTACAGCCAGGGAGCCGCCGAGGCGAACCAGATCGCCGCTGACCTGGGGCCGGAGCGGGTGCAGCTGATGCCGGCTGATCTGGCGGTGCCGGGGGCTGGACCGGAGCTGTGGCAGCGGGCTGTGGCCTGGCGAGGCAGCGTTTCGGCGGTGATTAACAACGCGGCGACCATGCCCGCCGCCCCCATCAGCGCCGACTGGCCACAGTGGTCTACCGCCTGGCAAGACACCCTCCAGGTCAACTTGGTGGCGGTGGCCGATCTGTGTCGAGAGGCGATCGCCCATTTCCAAGCCAGGGGCGGCGGCACCCTGGTTAACCTGGCTAGCCGAGCTGCCTTTCGAGGCGATGGGCCAGAGTTCATGGCCTACGCCGCCTCTAAGGGGGGCGTGGTGGCGCTCACCCGCACCATTGCCAAGGGATTCGCGGCGGATAGGGTGCTGGCCTATGCGATCGCGCCAGGCTTTGTGCGTACCGATCGCATTGAGCAGGTGATGGCAGAGCGGGGCGCCGATTACGTCACCCGCGATATCCCCATGGGAGCCCCGGCAGACCCGCAGGATATCGCTAACCTGGTGGCGTTTTTAGTTGCAGGGCTAGCCCCCCATGCGACCGGAGCGACCTTTGATGTCAATGGGGCCTCTTATTTCCATTGATTCTGGGATTGCCCCAGGATTGCCCCAGAATTGCCCCAGAATTGCCATGGAATTGGGATCAAGTCTTTAAGTCAATTCCCATCAGCCCAAGGAACCAGGCCCAAAAACCCTTATGGAATAGGCGTCTTGCCTATCCCACCATGGCCATGCACCCTCTCTGCCGCCCTCCCCAATTAGGGCAGACACAAGGGTCTGCCCCTACCCACCCATCCACCCACCTACCCACTTCACCCTTCACTCACCCACCTCACCTCCGCTGGCTTCGTGTGCACCAACAGCTTCCCTCGCGAGAAGACGTGGGTCACCGTAGCGTTGCGGCGAATGGCTTCGTAGGGGCTAGGGGCGTCAAGCACAATCAGGTTGGCGGGCTGACCCACGGCCAGGCCGTAGGTGTCCCCCAGGGCGAGGGTTTTGGCCCCGTTGGTGGTGATCATGTCGTAGCAGGCGGCAATTTCATCCTGGCCGGTCATTTGGCAGATATGGACGGCCATGGCGGCCACCGTTAGCATGTTGCCGTCGCCCAGGCTATACCAGGGGTCTTGCACACAGTCGTTGCCCAGGCTGACATTGAGACCTTGGTGCCAGAGTTCTTTCACCCGAGTGACACCGCGCCGTTTGGGGTAGGTATCGGTGCGACCCTGGAGGGTGATGTTGATCAAGGGGTTGGCAACAAAGTTAATGGCCGATCGGGCCAGCAGGCCTATGAGTTTAAAGGCGTAGGCGTTGTTGTAGGAGGCAAAGGCGGTGGTGTGGCTGGCGGTGACCCGAGACCCGAGGCCCGATCGCACCGCACAGGCGGCTACCACCTCTAAAAACCGCGATTGGTCATCGTCAATTTCGTCGCAGTGGATGTCGATCAGGCGATCGTAGCGCTGGGCCAGTTCAAAAATACGGTGCACCGACTGCACGCCGTCTTCGCGGGTCATCTCGTAGTGGGGAATGCCGCCCACGGCATCGGCCCCCAATGTGAGCGCTTCCTCCATCAGATCCAGGTTGCCGGGGCTGCCGTAGAGGCCATCTTGGGGAAAAGCCACCACCTGCAGAGTGATCCAGTCTTTGACACTTTCACGCACCTCCAGCAGGGCTTTAAGGGCGACCAGGCTGGTTTCACTGACGTCGGCGTGGCTGCGGACAAACAGAACCCCCTGCTGAGCCTGAAGCCTGAGGGTAGCGATCGCCCTAGCCTTAACCTCCTCCAGGGTGAGAGACTGCTTGCGATCGCGCCAAATCTCAATCCCCTCAAAGAGCGTCCCACTTTGGTTCCAGCGGGGATCCCCCGCGGTCAGGGCCGAGTCCAGGTGAATGTGTGATTCAACAAAGGGTGGACTCACCATCTGCCCCCCCAGGTCAATCTCCTGGGCCGCCTCGGCGGTCAGGCGAGGCTCCATCGCCCGAATGATGCCGCCCTCAAGGCCAATATCCACAGCCTCGCCGCTCGACAACCGACCATCCCGCAAAATAAGTTCCATGGCAAGCCTGTCCCTGCTTCAAGTAATGGTGTAGATCTGGCCTTGACTATACCAAGTCCGCCAGGGCGCAACGCGGCAGGCTCCCTTGGCTGCTGGCGATCGCAGACACCTACTAAAAACCCTGGCCCCATCAACAGGAATAAAGCCAGGGAAATAAACTAATCTGGAGACTCATTCTGGTCTTGAACTGGGTCTTGATTCGAGCCTTGAGCGGATGCTCAGATGCCGAAACCGGATATCTCCAGGCGAGAACGACTAACAGGCAGCTACGAACAAGCCTGGGGCGTAGGCCTCAATCACCTTGCCCGAACGAGCGCAGGTAATCATGAGATAGTCGCAGGCACGACACTGGGTGCGCACCAGTTGATCAGGGTTAATATGGTGCCTCTCGGCCAGGTGTCCGCAGTTGGGGCAATGCACCTGTTGAACTTGATTAATCATTTTGTGACTCCGGCAGCTTTTTAGTTGAATGAATCAGAGATAGTATCTTTGGGTTGTTTTAGCCAAAAATAAATTTGCAATGATTAAGTCACTGCAAGGGCTACGTCGAAAATTGCAGACCAAAAGTTTTGTTTCTCTTATGACTACTATTATGTCGCGGCTTTGAGAGAGGTGCAACTTTATTTATAAATGCTTAACCTTGGGATCACCCTCGAGGCAATGATCCCCGCCGTTGGGTCGGGCTCTTAAGGGATCATTAGGTTTTGTTTATTTTGGCCGGAAGAGGGATAGCAGATTGGTGCTTTTTAAATCTAAGATTCCCGAAAAATGGATCCTCTAACTCAGGCATGGGTGTGGCTAAGCCCTCGAGCCCAGGTTCAAGTCTTTCTGCTTTAGCCCACTCAGGAATCATAAATTCTTGATAATTCTTGGTAAAGTAGCGAACTGTTAAGACTGTAAATGTAAGCAATTTTACAGTTTAAGAAACCCACTGATCCCCAGGTATCTGAATCCCACCATGCACTACCGAATTCGCCACCTCACCCGCTATCGCTATCAGCAGCCGGTCACCCTACGCCATCACACCCTACGCCTGCGCCCGCGCAGCGATGGTGCCCAGCAACTGCTGAGCTTTGCCCTAGCGGTGACCCCTGATCCAGTCCGGCAAACGGCGATCGCCGACACCGACGGCAATAGTACCCTCAGCCTGTGGTTTGCCCCAGATCCTACGGATCGGCTTGAGATTGTGACCACGGCTGAGATAGAAACCTATCGATCTAACCCCTTTGACTACCTGACCGAGCCCTGGGCCACCACGTTGCCCATCGACTATCCCATGACCCTAAAACGGGTTTTAGCGCCCTACTTGACCCACCTGGACGCCCCTGCCCTGGCACCTGGCGTCGTGGATTTAGCCCAAACCCTGGCCCATCGCGTAGACGGCCAGGTGGGCTTCTTTTTAACCACCCTGGTCAGCCACATCTATGAGACCTGTGAATACACCAACCGGCCCACAGGTAACCCCTGGCCTGCGGGGGTTACCTGGGCCAAAAAACTGGGCAGCTGCCGTGACTTTGCGGTGGTCTTTATAGAGGCCTGTCAGGCCATGGGGTTGGCGGCCCGTTTTGTCAGTGGCTACGAAGAGGGCGACAGCACCCTGCTAGAACGCGACCTCCATGCCTGGGCGGAGGTGTATGTGCCCGGAGGTGGCTGGCGGGGGTTTGACCCGACCCACGGGTTAGCGGTCAGCGATCGCCACATTGCCCTAGTGGCCAGCCCTTTTCCGGCTCAAACCCTGCCGATTAGTGGCACCACCCAGCAGGGTAGTCAGGTAGGATCGAGCTTGGAGGCTGACATTCGGGTAGAGGTGCTGGACGCCTAGGGTGGACTACCCCTAGCGCCCCCCTAGCGCCCCCCTAGCGCCCCCCTAGCGCCCTAGGATTTTACGGATTTGCTGGCGCAGATCCTTAGCCGGGACGTAATCGGGTTGAATTTGCAGGGCTTTTTCCAGGGCGGTAATGGACTGGTCGTAGCGTTCTAGGGCCAAGGTGGCCCCGCCGCGTACCGTCCAGGCCTCTGCTGATTCGCGGTTGCGGGCGATCGCCTGATCGACGGCATCAATGGCCTCCGCCGACCGCCCCAGCTTTTGCAGCACCCGGCCCCGGTCCAGCCAGGCCTCAAACATGGCGGGCATGAGGCGATTGGTGCTTTCGTACAGCGCCAGCGCCGCCAGGAGACGCCCCTGCTGCTCTTCGGCATTGCCTTTGCTGCGCACGGCCTCGGGGTAGTAGGTGCTGTAGGCCAGGGCGTCCTCGCAGGCAGCAATGGCCTCCGCCGGACGTTTGAGCCCAATCAGGGTTTTGCACCGCCCCAGGTAGGCCGGTGCGTAGTCCTTTTGGGTGGCGATCGCTTCGGCGTAGATGGCTAGGGCGTCGGGGTAGCGTTCCTGGACCCGCAGGCGATCTCCCTGGCGGGTCAGGTAGGCGACTTTTTCCTGAGCGGGCAAAAACAGGCCCAGGTCAACCGCCAAGGGGGGCACCTCAGCCACCTGAAATGGAATGGAAACCCCTTGGTTGGGCTCAAAGGCGACGGTGAGACCACTCTGCCGGAGCACTAGGCCCAGGGCTAGGGTGCCAAACAGGCTGGCCATGAGCAGCGATCGCCGCGGGTAGTGCGCCAGTTCCAGCGTCACTGGCTCTGGGGTCACCGGCGATGACAGCGCCGCCACACTACCATTGTTGGTGGCCCAGTCGACCGGAAACAGCGAAGTCGAGTCTTGGTCATCGGCAAAGGCCGTTGGCTCCGAAGTCTCGGTGGGGCCCACGGCGGTGTCAGCCTCTTCCCCTGGAATGGTTGGCCCCTTGCCATGGGATCGCTTCAGCCAGGTTTGATAAATCTGATTACTTAACGGCCCCTGCAGGGGGTTAGGCAGATTTTGCATCGCTTCCAGGGCTTCTTGGGCCGTGGGGTAGCGATCGCGAAAGTCGTAGCGCACCATTTTGTCGAGCACGGCGCTCAGCGATGACGACACCGTTGGAGCGTACTGGCGCCAGGCGAGTTCGCTGGTGAGTGGATCTTCCTCAATTTTTTGTGGGTGCATGCCGGTCAGCGCCCGAATGCCCAACATACCCACCGCATAGACGTCGCTGCTAAACCGTGGCTTGCCCGCGTATTGTTCGTTGGGCATGTAGCCGTGGGTGCCAATGGCTACGGTAATGTTGGTAGCCCCCGTTTCGGCATCCAGCAGCGGCGAAGAGGTGACCTGCTTAACGGCCCCAAAGTCGATCAGCACCAGCTTGCCATCGCTGTGGCGGCGAATCAGGTTAGACGGCTTGATATCGCGATGAATGACCTGCTGGCGGTGGACAAAGGATAGGATTTCCAGCACCTCCTGCAGCAGCAGCACCACTCGAGTCTCTGACCAGGGCTTGCCCTCTTCTACCTGGCGGTTAAGACGGCTGCCCTCAATGTATTCCTGGGCCAGGTAGAATTCCTGGTCTTCCTCGAAGTGGGCTAGCAGGGCTGGAATTTGAGGATAGCTGCCCAGCTGATAAAGCACCCTGGCCTCGGTATCAAACAGGCGACGGGCCATATCGAGGGTGCCGGTGTCTTTATCCTGCACCTTCAGCTGCTTGATGACACACTGGGGATGGTTGGGCAAATGAATATCGGTCACTAGGAAGGTGCGGCTGAACCCCCCTGACCCCAGCCGTCGGATAACTTGATACCGACCTCCCAGTAATGTTGTTTGCTCCATGCTGCCTAGAATAGCTTCGTCAGCCTGGTTTCTGTCATCATTAATCGCCCTGCCATGGGCTAAAGCAGGCACGAATTGGCCCAGAACAGCCCTAGAGACGAAGTCAGAAGAATAATACGAACGACAGACGCACCAACTCTAGTTTAGGTCGTGGGCGACTTTACTGAACTGCCCGATTAGGTTAATTCGTCAGGCCTAACGAGCCCTTCACAGCACTTTTATATTACACTTGAAGCATGGTTTTGAAGTATGGCAATGGTCGCCTTCTGTGTCTAGCATCGCGGTAGCGGAGGGCACAATCAGGGCGCAACCCAGGGCATAGTTGGGTGACGATTCTGGGCAGACTGAACCAGAGGGCGGGTGAAACGCCAGAAAGAGTCTGCCTTTACCCGGCGCAAGCAGGTCAAGGGGTCTCATACCTCAGGGTGGGAGCCCTTGACCTGCTTGTGCCAGAGGATGACCTTTTCAAACCTCTTCTCCATAGGCTGGCTAGGTGACCTTCCCGGGGGGCTTGAACCCTCTTTCTTGCCCAACGGTCGATTTCAGGCCGTCTCCCTCTATCCTCCTCTCTTTGTACGATCGTCCTATGGCCCCCCCCCCCAACCCAGATGTCGAGATCTACCTCGCTGTGCTCAAACACCTGCCAGACGCCGTGGTGGTGGTTGACCAGGCAGGCCACCCGCTATTTTCTAACCCGGCGGCGACCGCGCTTTTACCCGGCGGCATTGCTGGCCTAGGGGGCCTTGGTCGGGGCCTTCACGGAGAGACCTACCAACTCTTAGACAGCCACGATCGCCCCCTAACCCTCCCAGAGTTGCCCCTGCAACGGGTGCTGGCGGGTCAGCCCTTCCAGCACGAAGAGCTGCTGTTGGCGGTCAACGCGTCACCCCACAGGCGCTGGGTGGCCGTGAGTGGTGTGCCGCTGCAAGGCCTGGGGGGGGCCGCTGCCCTGATTACGGTGCGCGACATCTCGGCCATGAAGCAGCGCGAGGCCAATCTATTGACCCAGGCCTTTCACGATCCCCTCACCGGGTTGCCCAACCGTCACCTGTTTATGGATCGCCTCAGCCATGCCCTGCGCCGGGCCCAAGATGCGTCCCAGGGTCATCGCCAGGGCCACCCCCAGGACTCAATGGCACTACTGTTTTTTAAAGTCATTAACGATACCCTGGGGCACCCCGTCGGCGATGCCTTGCTGGTCGAATTGGCTACCCGTTTGCAAACCCAGGTGGGGGCTGAGATGACCCTCGCTCGCCTGGAGGACGATGAGTTTGCCATTTTGGTAGAAGACATGGCCACCATTTCCACCGCCATTGACCTGGCCGAACAGATTTGCGCGGCCATCCGGCAACCCTTTTTCCTGCAGCATCAGCAGATCTATATCGAGGCTAGCGTTGGCATTGCCCTGGGGCTACCGACCTACCAAAGCGCTGAAGACTGGCTGCGGGATGCTGACACCGCCATGTATCAAATTAAAGACAGCCCCGATCCGCGCTGGCATGTGTTTGACAGCTCCCACCAAGTGCAGCAAGACCTGCGTCTACAAACCGAAATTGACCTGCGCCATGCCCTCAGCCGGGGTGAGCTGCGGCTGCACTACCAGCCCATTGTCACCCTTAGCACCCAGGAGATCTGTGGTTTTGAGGCGCTGGTGCGGTGGCAGCACCCCACCCGTGGGCTGCTGTTACCGGGTGAATTCATTGGCATTGCTGAGGCCACAGGGCTGATTATTCCCCTGGGGCAGTGGGTGCTTACCGAAGCCTGCCGCCAGATGCAGGCATGGATGGCCGCTTACCCAGCAATGGCCAATTTTACGATCAGTGTGAACATGTCGAGCCGGCAGTTCTCCCAGCCGAACCTGGTGGAAAAAATTCAGCAGATCTTGGCTGAAACGGGCTTTGCGGCCGATCGGCTCAAGATTGAAATGACCGAGGGGGTGCTGATTAATAATTCAGAGACCATCATCGGAGTCCTTGAGCAGATTAAGGCCTTGGGCATCATGCTGGTGGTAGACGATTTTGGCACGGGCTATTCATCCCTGAGCTACCTGCACCGGTTTCCCTTTGATTGCCTCAAGATCGATCGCTGTTTTATTGAAAACGCCGACCAAGACTTTGAAAAGCTGGAGATTTTGCAATCGGTGGTGCGCCTAGCCTGGAATCTAGGCCTTGATGTGGTCGCCGAAGGCATCGAAACCCCCCGTCACTACGCCCAACTCAAGGCACTGCGGTGTGAACTGGGTCAGGGTTATCTGTTTTCTCGTCCCCTGGCGCCTGAGGCCGTGGAGAGTATGATGACGGAGAAAATGGCCCCATCGCTCAAGCCCCCCCCGGCGACCTAGTGGTCTGGGGGAATGTCTGGAGGAGCCTGGGCATGGTTGGCCAACGCTCCTACCCGACTGAATTATGCTGATTCGTAAACTGCTCGACTGCCCTGAATTTATCGCGGGTGACGGCACCCAGTTGCGGGAACTGCTGCACCCCGACAAACAAGCCATTGACCTGCGGTACAGTCTGGCCCATGCCGTGGTGCCAGTGGGTCAAGTGTCTACCCCCCACGCCTTGACGACGTCAGAGGTCTACTACATTTTGACCGGCCAGGGTGAAATGTACATTGACGGCGAAACCAGCTTGGTAGAACCGGGGGATGCGGTGTACATTCCGCCCCACGCTCGTCAGTACATTCGCAATACTGGCGATCACCCCCTGGTGTTCATCTGTCTGGTCGACCCCGCTTGGCGTCAGGCGGATGAAACGATCTTTGATGCAGACGTGGAAGCAGACATGAGCTAGGGCGTAAGCCATAGCCGCAGACGATCCCAGCTCGATCGCCAGAATGTCTCCAGCCGCTGCCAGAGGGAACGGTGAGGTCTGAGCCCACAGCGCTTGAGTTGGCCCAGGAGTTGATCGAGGGCGGCATCTCCCTGGGCCAACTGGGCCGCCAGGCAGTGGGGTTTGTTTTGGCAAGACGTACATAGCATGGGCGTTGAGCCTGACTAGGCTCGAATACAGAACTCGGCATACCTGGAGACAGCAGGATCGTCCTGGCCATCTATATTTTGCTTCGCTGGAAATAAAAGCTGCTCGCCATGAACCGAATATTTCCTGAAGCTTTAGGGCAATGGTATCCATTAAAAATATCGAAGCATCTTGCGGCCCATGGCAGAGCCTGCGCGCCGCCATGGCGGTATCTTTTGTCCAGCAATTGGCAACGGTGAGGGCATGGGCCTAACCAGTTGGATTTCTGGAAGCGTCAATGGTCAGGCCCTGGAGGTTTAGGGATAGCCTAAAGCCAAGCTGCGGTAGGATGTCCGCAGGCTGATCTTGAGTTTTTGGTGGCCCCTATGCCTGTATCTGCAACTGCCCTGCAAGCGGTGCGCCAGCGCGATCGCGCTTGCCTAGATGCCCACAACCCCTACGAGCACCTCCAGGCCATCCACGAAATTTGGCCCCTGGTGGCCGCGCAATACGGCGATATCGTGGCCCTCAAAGACCTCCACGGACAGCCCTCGGCCACCCTCACCTATCGCCAGATGGCCGAGGCCATTCGCACCTTTGCCAGCGGCTTACAGGCCCTGGGGATCGAAAACCGCGCCCACGTGGCTCTGTTTGCCGACAACAGCCACCGCTGGTTGATTGCTGACCAGGGCATTATGACCGCTGGGGGCATGAACGCCGTGCGCAGCGCCACCGCCGAAACCGAAGAGCTTCTCTACATTGCCGAGCACAGCGAGAGTACGGTGCTGGTGGTGGAGACCCTGGCTCTGCTGAAGCGGTTGCGCGATCGCATCGAGGCCCTGCCGATCGCCCTGGTGATTTTGCTGTCCGATCAGCAACCCCCCACCGACGATCGCCTCAAAATTCTCAACTTTAGTCAGCTCATGGCCCTGGGGGCCGAGCACCCCTACATTCCTGTCGCCGTTCAGCCCGAAGATCTGGCGACCCTAATCTACACCTCCGGCACCACGGGACAGCCCAAGGGGGTGATGCTCAGCCACCGTAACCTGCTACACCAGATCAACACCCTGGGGGCGGTGGTACAGCCTGAGCCCGGCGATCGGGTGGTGGGCATTCTGCCGTCGTGGCACAGCTTTGAGCGCACCGCTGAATATTTTCTCCTGTCTCGGGGCTGTACCCAGACCTACAGCAGCATTCGCCATCTCAAGGCCGACCTCAAGGCCACCAAGCCTCAATACATGGTGGGCGTACCCCGCCTGTGGGAGTCGATCTACGAGGGGGCCCAGAAGCAGTTTCGGGAGCAACCCGCCGGCAAACAAAAGCTGATCTTCACCTGTTTTGGTCTCAGCCAGCGCTACGTGGAAAACCTCTGGCGCTACCAGGACATGAAAATCGACGAGCCCAACCTGCCCACCCTCAAACGACTGGGGGCGGGACTGGGGGCGCTGGCCCTCTGGCCCCTGCACCAGCTGGGCAAAAAGCTGGTCTACGGCAAGGTGCGCGAGGCCACCGGGGGAGAAGTCAAGCAGCTGATCAGCGGCGGCGGCTCCCTGGCTCGACACATTGATATTTTCTTTGAGATTATCGGTGTCCCGCTGCTGGTGGGCTATGGCCTGACCGAAACCTCTCCGGTGCTGTCGGCCCGGCGGCCCTGGCAAAATTTGCGGGGAGCGGCGGGGCAGCCCATTCCCCTGACCGAGATCAAAGTCGTCGATCTGGACACCCGCCAGGAGCTGCCCCAGGGCGATCGAGGGCTGGTGCTGGCTCGGGGGCCGCAAATTATGCCTGGCTACTACCGCAACCCCGAGGCGACCCAGAAAGCCATCGACCCCGAGGGCTGGTTTGATACTGGTGACCTGGGCTGGATCAGTCGCGATGGCAACGTGGTGCTGACCGGGCGGGCCAAAGATACGATCGTGTTGACCAACGGCGAAAACATCGAGCCCCAGCCCATTGAAGATGCCTGCATTCGCAGCCCCTACATCGACCAGATTATGCTCGTGGGTCAAGATCAGCGATCGCTGGGGGCCCTGATTGTGCCCAACCTAGAGGCTCTGCAGGCCTGGGCTACCCCCCAAGCGCTGTTCATGGCCGTGCCCGGAGACGATACCCCGGTGCGCACCGACTGCACCGCCATTACCCTCGAGGATGAGCGGGTGCAAAAGCTGTTTCGCGACGAGCTAGGCCGCGAAGTGAAAGATCGCCCCGGCTACCGTCCAGATGATCGGGTTGGCCCCTTCCAGCTGATTCTGGAGCCGTTCTCCATCGAAAATGGCCTGCTGACCCAAACCCTGAAAGTGCGCCGCCCCGTGGTTGCGGAGCGGTATCGCGATATGATTAATGCGATGTTTGGGTAACGGCAGGTGGTGTAAAAACTTCATAACCTGTAGCCGTGCCCTGGGGAATGATCCGGCCCCTGGCTATGGTGGCCGTAGTCGGTATTGACAATGTTTTTATTAAAGTCAAAGATTATGGATGATACTCAATCGTTGCTGCTCAAGCGGGTGATCAATATTAAGGCCATTGTCACCCCCCTCTGGAAGGAAGAAGCCCAGAAACAGCTACAGTCCCAAATTAACCAGGTGGATGGCCGCCTGCAACAGCTCGAAATGCAGGGCCAGCGGATGGTGGCTGAGCTGCAAAAGCAGGCCGAAACCCAGCCCAATAGCGGGGCCATTCAGCAGCAGATGGGCAATATTCAAAACCAGCTGAACCAAGATAAGAGCAAGCTGCTGCAGCAAAAAAACCAGAGCCTGCAACAGCTCCAGGAAGTCCAAACCCTGACCATGGATACGGAAGTGGAACAGGGCAAGGTGGAAAGCTTCTTTAACGTGTCGGTTGGCGACAACCTGGTGCGCAAGCTGCAGGTCGAGCTGCTGATCAAAGACGGCGTGATTCAAGAAATTCGCGGCGAGCTGTAGCGAGCGAACTGTTGGCGGGGCGTCAGTAGGCCATTCACAATGTCTACTGAGAGCGCCCCACGGCCTGATTCGAGGTGGCGGGCTAGATTTCCCGCCGCCAAGACGTTAGTTTATCCTTGGGGATGCACCGCCCAGGGCGTTCCCAGCTGACCCATTTAAGTTAATCAAGGCCAGAAAGGTGCCAGCCTTGGGGATAGAATAAATCCTTGGCATCTTTGCTGCCCTGTCGTCTTAGCCCTGTTTCGGAAGCCATCTCCATGATTCGTGAAGTCTTCATGCCCGCCCTCAGTTCAACTATGACCGAAGGCAAGATCGTGTCCTGGGTTAAAACCCCCGGCGACCGGGTGGAAAAGGGTGAAACGGTGGTCATTGTCGAGTCTGACAAGGCCGATATGGATGTGGAGTCGTTCCACGAGGGTATTTTGGCCGCCATTGTGGTGGAAGCCGGTGGAACGGCTCCGGTGGGCGAGGCGATCGCCCTGCTGGCCGAAACGGAAGCCGAAATTGAGACAGCCAAGCAACAGGCCACCGCTAAAGCTGGAGCCCTCGGGGGGAATGCAGCTCCGATCCCCGTAGCCGCCGCCGTGGCCGTGGCTGAGGCTCCGGCCGCCGTCGCTCAAAACGGTGCGACTTCGGTGGGCAGCGGTCGGGTGGTGATTTCGCCCCGTGCCCGCAAGTTGGCCAAGGAGCTCAAGGTAGACCTGGCGACCCTCCAGGGCAGCGGCCCCCATGGCCGTATTGTGGCCCAAGATGTGGAATTGGCGGCGGGCAGAACCCCCGCTCCGGTGGCCGCGCCGATCGCAGCCGTGGCGGCCCCGGTGATGGCCGTGATTCCGACCGCCCCGACCGCCCCGGCCGCTCCAGCTCCCAGCACCGCTCCCCTGGGCCAGGTGGTGCCCTTCAATACCTTGCAGCAGGCGGTGGTGCGTAACATGGCCGCCAGCCTCGGGGTTCCCACGTTCCACGTGGGCTACACCATCACCACCGACAACCTCGACGCCCTCTACAAGCAGATCAAGTCTAAGGGGGTGACGATGACCGGCCTGCTAGCCAAGGCCGTAGCCGTGACCCTGCAAAAGCATCCCTTGGTCAACGCGGGCTACACCGACCAGGGCATTCAATACCGGGCGGGGATCAACATTGCGGTGGCGGTGGCCATGGAGGGCGGCGGCCTGATTACCCCCGTGCTCAAAAATGCCGACCAGTCCGACATCTATTCCCTCTCGCGCACCTGGCGCGACCTGGTGGAGCGATCGCGCTCGAAGCAGCTGCAGCCCGACGAGTACAACTCGGGTACCTTTACCCTGTCGAACCTGGGCATGTTTGGGGTAGACCGCTTTGACGCGATTTTGCCGCCGGGGCAGGGGTCGATTTTGGCGATCGGGGCCTCTCGCCCCACGGTGGTGGCCACCGCCGATGGCCTGATGGGGGTGAAGCGCCAGATGCAGGTCAACATCACCTGCGATCACCGCATTATCTACGGGGCCGATGCCGCTGCCTTCCTCAAGGATCTGGCGGACGTGATTGAGAACAATCCCCAGTCATTAACCCTGTAGTACCAAATCCGACTCACAAAATCCCGATTTGAAACCGATACCCAGTAGGGACATTGCACTGAATGCCCCTACAAATCGGGGGCAGACAGACAGAATTTGGTATAAAACGCGCCTGAACCGCAACCTATCACCCATCGGCTGAGCCCTGTTAGCCAACTTATTAGGGCCGGGATTCGACAACCCGGCCCCTTTTTTCGTTACATTTGTTCAAAGATTTTGTTTTCCCCCGCCTTTGGAGCTCGCCCATGCTGCGTTTAGAGCACATCAGCAAGATTTACCCCACCGGGGAAGTTCTAAAGGACGTGAATTGGGAGGTTAAGCCGGGCGATCGCATTGGTCTGGTGGGGGTCAACGGTGCAGGCAAATCGACCCAGCTCAAAATCATTATGGGTAAGGTCGAGCCCACGACAGGTGCCATTGTGCGTCCGGCTGACCTCAAAATTGCCTACCTGTCCCAGGAATTTGAGGTCAACCCCAACCACCGGGTGCGGGACGAATTTTGGACGGTGTTTAAAGAGGCCAACGACGTGCAGTCGAAGCTGCACCACATTCCGACCCTGATGGAACAGGCCGATCCCGACGAGCTAGACCGGCTGATCCATGAGTTAGACAAGCAGCAGCGCCGGTTTGAGGCCCTGGGAGGCTACAGCCTGGAGTCGCAAATCGAAAAGATTTTGCCTGAAATGGGATTTGAGGCAACCGACGGCGATCGCTACGTCAGTGAGTTTAGCGGCGGCTGGCAAATGCGCATGGGCCTAGGCAAAATTCTGCTCCAGGCTCCCGATGTGCTGCTGCTCGACGAGCCCACCAACCACCTTGACCTCGACACCATCGAGTGGCTAGAAGGCTACCTTAAAAAGCTCACCACCCCCATGGTGATTGTGTCCCACGACCGGGAGTTTCTCGATCGCCTCTGCACCCAAATCGTCGAAACCGAGCGGGGGGTCTCGACCACCTACCTGGGCAACTACACCGCCTACCTGACCCAAAAGGAAGAGGGCTTGGCGGCCCAGCTCAGCACCTTTGAGCGCCAGCAAAAAGAAATCGCCAAGCAGCAGGCCTTTGTAGAACGCTTTCGGGCCAGCGCCACCCGCAGCACCCAGGCCAAAAGCCGCGAAAAGCAGATCGACAAAATTGAGCGCGTTGAAGCGCCTACTGGCAGCGTGCGCACCCTGCACTTTCGCTTTCCCCCCGCCCCCCGCAGCGGGCGCGAGGTGGTGATGGTGGAAGACCTCACCCACAGCTACGACGACAAGATTTTGTTTCTGGGGGCCAATTTGCTGATCGAACGGGGCGATCGCATTGCCTTCTTGGGCCACAACGGCTCCGGCAAATCGACCCTGCTGCGGCTGATCACCGGGCTCGAAACCCCCACCGACGGCAAGGTCGAAATCGGTCAGCACAACGTGATCCCCAGCTATTTTGAGCAAAACCAGGCCGAAGCTCTGGACCTCGATAAAACCGTGCTCGACACCGTCCACGACGAAGTGCCCGACTGGACCAACGAAGAGGTGCGTACCCTGCTGGGACGGTTTCTGTTTAGCGGTGACATGGTGCGAAAGCAGGTCAAGGCCCTGAGTGGTGGCGAAAAGGCCCGGCTGGCCCTGGCCAAAATGCTGCTGCGCCCCGCCAATCTGATGATCCTCGACGAGCCCACCAACCACCTGGATATTCCCGCCAAGGAAATGCTGGAAGAGGCGCTCCAGCACTACGACGGCACCGTGCTGCTGGTCTCCCACGATCGCTACTTTATCTCTCGGGTCGCCACTAAAATTGTCGAGATCCACGAGGGCGAGCTGCGCCTGTACCGGGGTGACTACCACTATTACCTCGACAAAGTTGTCGCCGACACTGAAGCCGAAAAGCAGGCGGCCCTGGAGGCGGAGAAAAAAGCCAAGGCCGAAGCCAAGCGCAAGCAGCAGCAAGAGAAGCGTAAAGCCAGCGCCTCAAAATGAGCCGGTTTTCCAAATGAGGCGCTGGTAGAGTAATATGCCTTTTATAAAAATCTTTTTTAAGTGAACCGATTGCCCCATCCTGGAGTTGGCGAACTAGTTTAAACTTGGGTTGCGGTGACAACGACCTATAACCAAGCTATAGCAAGGTTTTAAGCATTTACCTAGCCTGCGCTTTTCCCTGTGAGCGCAGGCCTTAAGCGCAGACCTTAAGCGCCTACTTTATTGGCCTTCCAGCGGCACCCTGGTACAGAACCAGGGCTCAATTTCTGGATGGTATGATTGCTCAGACGTTAGTCCAAGTCCCAAGGATTCTTACCCATGAGTCAAACGTCAATTCCGCCGGTGGTTTTAATTATCCTCGACGGCTGGGGATATCGGGAAAATACCGACGGTAACGCGGTCGCTGCGGCCAAGACTCCCGTTATGGACAGTCTGTGGGCCGCCTACCCCCACACCCTGATTCGCACCTCGGGTAAGGATGTGGGGCTCCCCGATGGCCAGATGGGCAACTCCGAAGTGGGCCACCTCAATATTGGGGCGGGGCGCATCGTGCCCCAAGAACTGGTGCGTATTTCCGATGCCGTCGAAGACGGCACGCTGCAGGAAAATGAAGCCCTGCTCGAGGTGTGCCAGGCGGTGCGCTACCGCAACAGCAAACTCCACCTGGTTGGGCTGTGTTCCGACGGTGGCGTACATTCTCACCTGTCTCACCTGTTTGGCCTGCTGGAAATGGCCAAAGCTCAGGATCTGGACGACGTCTGCATCCATTTCATTACCGATGGCCGCGATACCAAGCCCACCAAAGCCAGGGTGGCCGTCCAACAAGTTCAGGACTATGTGGATCAGTTGGGCCTGGGCCGCCTGGTCACCCTCAGCGGTCGCTACTACGCCATGGATCGCGACAACCGCTGGGATCGGGTGGAAAAAGCCTATCGGGTGATGACGGATCCCGGTGAGGGCAGTGGGCAGAGCGCCATGGAGGTGCTGCTGGCCTCCTACGACCAAGATATTAACGACGAGTTTGTAGAGCCCGTGCGCCTAGCGCCCGGAGCGATCGCCCCGGGGGATGGCGTTATTTTCTTCAACTTCCGCCCCGACCGGGCTCGCCAGCTGACCCATGCCCTAGTCGATCCCAACTTTAAGGGCTTTGAACGGGAGCTAATTACCCCGCTCAGCTTTGTCACCATGACCCAGTATGATTCCGAAATGGACGTCAAGGTGGCGTTTCAGCCCCAGAACCTGAGCAACATTTTGGGCGAAGTGGTGGCCAACCACGGGCTCAGGCAGTTTCGCACCGCCGAAACCGAAAAGTATGCCCACGTCACCTACTTCTTCAACGGTGGCCTGGAAGAACCCCTCGAGGGCGAAGACCGCGAGCTGGTGTCTAGCCCCATGGTCGCCACCTACGACAAAGCCCCAGCCATGTCGGCAGAAGCGGTGACTAACACGGCCATGGCGGCGATCGCCAAGGGTATTTACTCTCTGGTGGTGATCAACTACGCCAACCCCGACATGGTGGGCCACACCGGCAAGATGGATGCCACCGTGACGGCGCTACAGGCGGTAGACCAAAGCCTCGGTCGCCTCATCGACAGCGTTGGCAAAGCCGGGGGCACCGCCATCATCATTGCCGACCACGGCAACGCCGAGCTGATGTGGGACGAAAACCACAAGCCCTGGACCGCCCACACCACCAACCCGGTGCCCTTTATTCTGGTCGAAGGGGAACGGCTGAAGGTGCCCGCCTACGGCGGCGACGTCAACCTACGAGATGATGGTCGGCTATCTGACATTGCCCCCACCATTCTGCAAATTTTGGGTTTACCCCAGCCCCAGGAAATGACCGGGCGATCGATGTTTCTCCCCGCCGATGTGGAGATTCGCAACAATCGCACGCCGGTTAAACTCTCGATCTAGGGCCCAGGTCAGGCTAGTTCTGAACTGGCCCTGCATTGGCTCTTCAGTGGCCCTGGGGCTTGGGGTATAGTTAAAGACGGATAGGTGGCGCTGGGCAACCTTGGCGATCGCACTGCCCCCATCTTTCTCGCCCCGTTATCTTGAGCAGATTAGTCTAGGAACACGATGATAGTTACTACGATTTTGAAGGTTATCTGGATGGTTGCCGCCGTGAGCCTAACGGCCATGGTGTTGCTGCACAGCCCCAAGGGCGATGGCCTGGGCGGCCTGGGTGGCCAAGCGCAGCTGTTTACGAGCACCAAGAGCGCCGAAACGACCCTGAACCGCGTCACCTGGACCCTGACCGTCCTGTTTATGGGTCTGACCGTGGTGCTGAGCGCTGGCTGGCTAGATGCGGCCCCCGCTGCCCTTTAAATCTTTCAGGTAGGCGGCCAAAGGCTGGCGGGCCAGGTGTCTCAATGAACCCTGACTGGAATTCATCCCAGCCTCAACTCAAAAATCCCCTGTCCTGGCTTGGATAGGGGATTTTGTTTGATGGAACCTGAGTTCGGGATAACTTTCTTCTTCGCAAAAGCAGGCTAACTGTCCCCTCCTCGGAGGGGTTAGGGGTGGGTCAATCTGAGCCGAGGAGGAGCTTACCAGTCTCCAGACATCACGGCCAGGGTTTGGCTGGTGGTGGTGACAATGGTGAGGGGCAGCGGCTGGCTGCTCTCTTGGCGGGGAAACTGCACCAGATGAAGACCGGTGCCGACGGGTTCAACGGTGACCACGTACTGGCTGTCTTGCCAGGTCACACTCACCAGGCGATGATTCAGCAGCCACAGTTCGGCCAGTTCACCCTGGTTAATTTGCTCCGGCTGGTCGCCGCTGTAGCAGTCCCAGGTGTCCTCCAGGGCGGTCCACACCCCAGAGAGATAGAGGGGATCAGTGCGGGCGCTGAGGCCGTAGGTGGTGAACGAAAAGATTTCGTGGGCCCACCAGGCTTTGGTTAGATCGTCCAGGGGAGCAGTTTCACTGGCGCTGTTACTGTCAATGGCACCTTCGCCTTCGACGCCGTAGCGGGGCATGGACTCGAGCTGCTTGGTCTGGGCGATCGCGGAAGGACGCTGCCACTCGGGCAGGTTGACGCAAACTGTCGCTGCAATCGCCCCTTCGGTCTGATCGGCAACCACCGCCCCCGCCGTGGAATCGCTCACGGCGGGGGTTAACGGCACCTCGACCTGGGCTAGATAACTGGTCAGGGCCGCCTCTACGGGGTCAGCACTGACCAGCCCCCCCTGGCCAGTGCCGGGGGTAAAGGATTGCGCCAGGGTCGGTTGGTTAGACGTCGTTAGCAGGCCCGCAGAACCAGCACCGAGGGTGAACAGTAGGGCCGTGGCGAACAAATGACTCATGGATGTAAAGAGTGTGGCGTGGAAAGGTGGGTGGGAGCAGATGTTGGGGCGATCGCCCCAACATCTGAAGCAAAAACCAAGCCCCTGGGTGAAAAAACCTTACCTAATAGACTCCCTTTCTGACTGGATCGCCAGAGTGAGCAACGGGGTGAGTCAGGGGGCGGTGGGGGGGAAGCCCAAGGTTGTTGTAACCCGCGTTTGGGGGCAGATAAAATCCAGCCGGTTGGTTGGTAGGTTAGAGCCGCCAACCCTGACTGGGCAAGCCATTGGCCTACTTCTAAGATAGCGGTTGAAAGCTCCGGTGAACCGTATTGATTGCCACTTCTTTGGGATCACGTTAACTGGCCTAGGGGATAGTCTACGGGGGCGGATCAAGATCGGGGGGCGGTGCCTCAGCGGCCCGGGGAACCACCGGCAGGGGATCACGGCTGTATACCGGTTTGACCGGCACCAGCTCGAGCTGTCGGGGGCCGCTGGGTGAGGTCTGGACGCCCTGGCGACGGCGGCTGGATAGGCCTTCTTCGGTGGTTTCTTCGGCGACGACTTCGTAGAGTACCGCCTGCTTGTTGCCGCTGCCCTTGCGCAAAATGCGCCCCAGGCGCTGCACGTACTCGCGAATCGACCCGCTACCCGAGAGCAGAATGGCCACCCGTGCCTCGGGTACATCTACCCCCTCGTTGAGCACGTGGCTCACCACCAGGGTGGGGTACTCGCCGCTGCGAAACCCCTGGAGAATGGCGTGGCGCTCTTTGATCGGGGTCTGGTGGGTAATGGTGGGGATCAAGAACGTCTCGGAAATTTTGTAGACGGTGGCGTTGTCGTTGGTAAACACCAGGGTGCGATCAGGATAGTGTTGGGCCAGCAGCTCGGTCAGCACCCGCAGCTTGCCCTCGGTACCCAGGGCGATCGCCCTCGCATCCCGGTGGGCCAGCATGGCCCGCCGCCCGCCCTGGGACTGGGCACTGGCCTGCACAAACCGTTGCCATCCCTGGGCCGAGCTGAGCCAGATGTTGGCCTCCTGCAAAAACTGATTGCGCTGGGCGATCAGCTGGTCGTAGCGCGATCGCTCCTGGGGCGAGAGTTTGACCTTGATCGGCACAATCTGAAAGGGGGCCAGGGCATCTCCGGAGAGATCGGCCGCTGATTTGGTGTAGACCACCGGCCCCAGCAGGTGGGTCAGATCGGCGTGGCGACCATCGGCGCGATCGGGGGTGGCGGTGAGCCCCAGTCGGTAGGGCGCAATGGAGTATTCGGCGATCACTCGGTTAAAGTCGCTGGGCAGGTGGTGGCACTCGTCACAGATCAGCAGAGCATACTGGTTGCCCAGGTTTTCGGCGTGGATGGCGGCACTGTCGTAGGTGGCGACCAAAATGGGGCTGCGATCCCTCGAGCCGCCGCCCAGGAGGCCAACCTCCACCTCGGGGAAGGCGGCTTTGAGGTGGGCATACCACTGGTGCATGAGATCCAGTGTGGGCACCGTAATCAGCGTGGGCCGGGGCGTGGCCTGCATGGCGAGCTGGGCCAGGTAGGTTTTGCCGCTGGCAGTGGGGAGGACCACGACGCCGCGCCAGCCATGGCTTACCCAGGCTTGCAGGGCCTCCTGCTGGTGGGGATAGGGCGCTAGGCTGAGCTGGGGATCAAGAGCTAGGGGGGTAAAGGTCTGGGCTTGGTCGGTGAAGGGTATCTGCTCCTTGCGCAGGGTCTCGACCAGGGCGCGGTACTGGTGGGCGGGGATGCGAAATTTCTCAATCCGATCGTCCCAGTAGACGAAGTCGACCCAGCTTTTGCCTCGTGGCGGCGGGTGGAGGATGAGGGTGCCGCGATCGTAGGTGAGGGTAGGGGTGCGACCCATGGGGTGTTGTGGTGACTGGGGGTATTGTAGCGAGCGGCTGAACCCAAGGATGCCAGAACGTGAAAATCAAAGCAGTTGTCTCCCCTCCCATCGTCCCCACGCTCCGCGTGGAGACAAGTTGGTAACTTCTCAATAACCGCTGGTAATCCGGCGGATGTGGAACTGGGAAGGGGGTTGTCAAGAGAGCAAAAATCTGGTCTAACAAAGGAATGAATCTATTGCCTGAAGCCCTGAAATCCATGTCGCCACCAGAGCTCCTTTCCGAGAACG
>Ga0169931_10003734_pt1 | contig 24002 bp, 22 predicted proteins | sample Kivu_15m_20L_FD_129675 | JGI IMG/M metagenome (GOLD analysis project Ga0169931, IMG submission 129675) | Freshwater microbial communities from Lake Kivu, Western Province, Rwanda to study Microbial Dark Matter (Phase II) - Kivu_15m_20L... | ecosystem: Environmental > Aquatic > Freshwater > Lake...
TCCTCCCCAGTTTCGGTATCAGTGATCGTCAATAGGGCTTTGACTCCAACGATAGCACTGTCGGGTAGCTCTTCAGCACTTAGAGACTCAAAATCATTAAAGGTGATCTTATAAGAGCCTAGAATACGACTTTCGGCACGCTTAAGTTTGATCTTGGGCATAGCCTGTGTAGTAGTATCGCTCTCTGAAGATGCCGGTGTGATGCTTCCCTGACGTCCCTCCATCTCTTTTTCAAGATGAGCACTGCTGGCAACGTACATATATAGATCACTCAAAATTCCCGCATTTACTTCTGGATCTACAGACCACTGAATGTTATCAGGGGATGAAGTAGCTAACATTGGATATACGACAGGTTCCATAAAGAAACGTTTCCCATCGGGCTCGTCCGTGCGCTGGAAAGCAATTTTGTAGCGCTGCTCACCTGGACGGTCGATATTGGAACGAGTCATTCCCAAATAGGTAACCGTCCATCCGCCGTCGATTGGCTTGGATTGATTAAGATCCAACTTAAACATATTGACCGTTTGGATCACAGGCATTCCTAGGTCGTCTTTAACGAGCCCTTGCTCTACAGCAGTATTGTAGTTTTTAGATTCAGCATCGAGTAAATAGGTGTTATAGGCTGTACTTGCCAATGAGCCGATCAAGAGAATAGCAAATCCGACGTGACTAATGGCACCGCCGGTAAGTTTTGGCGAACGACGAAGCAAGTTGACTAAAATCCATCCATTCCCAATCAAGGCAAAGACTGTAGAGATGATGTAAAGCATGTACAAAGGATTTTGCACATTACCGATTATAATTGCGGCAACAGAGATAATGGAGGTCACTACCGTAGGCCAAGTAAGAATACGAGCAAGACTTTCACTGCTATCCACCTTACGACGCCATATCACCTGACCTAGTACGGTCATAATGGCAAGGATCATTCCAAGGGGAAGAGTCCAGTTATTGTAAAAGCTGATCTCGGGTGGTGTTGGATTTTCACTAAAGAGGCGTCCAATAATGGGAGAACTCGTTCCCAAGATGATAACCATCGCCGTGATAAAGAGCATCATAGAACCACTAAAAACCATGAACTCAGGACTAAAAATAGCGGATGGCTCCTTTGTTCCCGGCAACTCTTTGTATCGAAGCGCTAGTAAGGCTATCCCGAGGATGGCATTTACCAACATGAAAAGCAGAAGTTGGTTATACAAGCCAAGATCCACAAAGCTGTGTACGGAGGCATCGCCTAAAATACCTGAGCGAGTGAGAAAGGCTTCATACAATATTAAGATATAGGCAAAAATGGCGAACAAGAAGCTGGCGCGCATGGCACCGGCATTCTTACGCTGAATGAGCATGGTGTGAATACCAGCAACTCCAAAAATCCAGGGAACAAGACTGGCATTTTCTACCGGATCCCATGCCCAGAAGCCTCCAAAAGACAGGGTAACATAGGCCCAATAGGCTCCTAAAAAGATGGCTACGAATAGAAATAGATTGGATGCCAAAGTCCACGGTAGTGCTGGGGTGATCCATTCAGTATAATTGCGCATCCACAGAGCAGCGAGTGCAAACGCAAATGGGACCGTCATCATCGCAAAGCCCATAAACAAAATGGGCGGGTGAATCACCATCCAAGGGCTACGCAATAAATCGTTGAGACCTCGACCATCGACAGGAACAAAATCGGGATTAGCCTTCAAAAAAGGGGCATCCGGCATTTCTTCGAGCAGGGTCCGAAATGGACTGGCACCTAATTTGATTCCACCAAGATCCCAACCCAGGGTCATCGAGAGTAAAAAAGCCAAGGATAGAGTCATGAAAAACAGCACAGGAGCTCGGTAACCGGGAGGACTCCAACTCATCAAACCAACGGTAGTCAATGAGGTGAAAAATATCCACACTAAGAAACTACCCTCTTGTCCACCCCACAAGGCAGCGACAAGGTAACGGACGGCCAGATCTGTACTCGTGTAGTTGTATACATAAAAGTACTGGAACTGATGATTCACCAGCAAATAGACCAAAGCTGCCATCGAAATGGTGGTTAAGGCCAGAACACCAAGATTGAAGGCATTACCAATGGTCAGGTCTTTTTTTGTGTTTTTCTGGGCCGAACGGTAGTAGAAAACCATCGCCAAAACACTAGCTATAAAGGCAATGGAGACGGATAGCTTACCTATGAGTGCGATCAATGCAGTAAAATTGTAGATTAATTAAAATAGAGTGACCTGTGGGATGCTGTAAGATCATCCCGGCATGGGGCGTTCAAATTCTGCTTCACGTCCATCGTTATATTTAGATGGACATTTTAGAAGCATATCGTGAGCATAAAAAACATCGTTGCGCATTTCGCCGATCACAACCATTTGATCGGCTTGTTCGAAGTTGCTTGGTTTAGCATGACCATAGATTACCCTACGGGTATTTCCTTTCTCGTCGGTCATAAAGAAGCTGAAACTTTTTGTTTCTAGAGAAAAACCAGAGGGTTGATCCGATGCCCACTTCCCAACTACGTGGATATTGGTTGAAGATCTACCACTTGCCTGCTCAAAATCAGTATAGGTACTGATGCTGTTGGCGAAATTGTAGAATAAAAGCGAGGTAAAAAGCGCAATAGCTACGATTCCAAAAATGACACGTGGTTTCATACTTCTTTAGAATTTTGTTCCAATGTTTGTTCTAAACGTGATATGCGGCGATCTACAGTGAACATGTAAAAAAGCAACATAAACCAAATGATAAGTGTAACTCCAAGAACAACGTAGATAAGACCTTCTGAGGCCATTGTTCCAATAAAACCTGATTCATTCAAGTCCGACATGGCTTGCCATTTGTCTGAATAAGCTTGGGTTAATGTATCTACCGCTGTAGTGTCAGATTGAACGAACATATCTATGTGTTTAGTTTGTTGTCCAGAGTATTTTGAATTTTATTTGTACGATATATCAGGTCATAGACCCAAATACCGAGTCCCAGGAAAGCGATCACTGCAGGATAGAAAACATATCTTAATTCGGGTGATGTCATTTCACTGAAAGCAGGGTTACCGTCAGCCCCGGGATGTAAACTTGGAAGTTGTCGTGGTAGGATGTACAACAAAAATGGGATGGTGGTAGCTGCGAAGATGTTATAAACAGCACTCAGACGACCACGTTTTTCAGGATCCTCAATAGAATACCTTAGCAATAAATACCCTACGTAAATAGTCATTGCCATTGCAGCCATGTTAATTTTAGGCTCCGCAAAGGTCCACCATGTTCCCCATGTAAAGCGTGCCCACATGGATCCGGTAAGCAGACCACAGACTCCAAAGATCATGCCTGCTTGAGTAGCTGAAACAGCTTTTAGATCAATCTGCATCTCCCCTTTGGCTAGAAAACGTATACTGTACACCAAGCCCGTGAAGAAAAGGGTACTCATTACCATCCACATAGGAACGTGGAAGAATAGATTACGTGCTGTTTCGAATAGAATTGGAATTTTCGGAATCTGAATAAGAAATCCAGCAATGATGACGCCCGTCACCAAAACGGCAACCAGAATTTTCCATGGTTTGATCCGAACAGAACTAGTCTTGATATTGGCCATATACTCATTAATATACCACATTTAACCGATATCAGGAGCAAAAATCGTATATTTCGCATTCGAAAAATCCTGAATTTCATGACAAAAACGTATCGTATAAAACCAGACCTTCGAGTCCTCTATCCTTGGGTGCTACTCTGTCTTGGTCTTTTGATGAGTTCGATAAACCAAATGTCAAACCTGCTGTGGTTTTCGTTCGGATTCAGTGTTCTAATTTTGTGGATTTTCTATCGACGTTTGAGACTAGAGAACTACATTTTAGCGGATCATTCCATTCAAGTAGAGACATTTAACTCGGATCAAACCATCACACTTCTTGATATAACCGCTGTTCGAGCCACACGTGTGTGGTGGCTCGCGGCGTTTAATCTTGGTCAAATAGAGCTAGTAACCCCGTCACTTACTGTACGACTTCGGGGTATGAAAGATCCAGAGGGTATCGGAGTCATCATCCAAAAAGCGGTTGATGCAGCAATTGAGCTTAGAAACAGACAACATTTCAAAACCGAAGCACCAAAGGAACTTCACCCGGCGGGCACGTTGGAATCACTCAATGATCTCGTAGGTCTCTGGCAACAGGGATTAATCGACGATGATACCTTTAAAGCTGAACAGGGTCGTTTAAAAAAAACGAATTAATTCAAATTATCTTTTGACTCCACTGGTGATCCGCTTATAACGACGGCAGCCTCCAAAGGACGTACTGCAACAAAGTCGCCCGCAAAGAATGGTACGCGATTATCTGTATGCACCATGCATTCCACACCTTTGAGCTGTACTCTGTAAGTGATATCGTGCCCGCGAAACTCACGTGAGAGCACAACGCCTTGCACTTGAGTTTGATCATCACCAGGTTTTTCCAAGCTGAGTTGCTCCGGACGTATCGATAACAGAACCTCTCCCCTCATGGGTCGGTCGATACTCAAAGGGCCCAATGCCGACTCGGCCATCCACCCTTCAGCTTTAGCTTTTACAAGGTTAGTACGACCCAAAAATGCAGCCACAAAATCCGTTTTAGGGTGCTGATAAACCTCTTCCGGGCGACCAATTTGCTCTATATGACCATTTCTCATAACGGCGATACGATCGGCAAAGGAAAGTGCTTCTTCTTGGTCGTGGGTCACAAAGATGGCGCTAATACCCGATTTTTTGATGATCGAACGGACTTCTTGACGAGTGTTGTGTCTCAAGACTGCATCCAAGTTAGAAAAAGGCTCATCAAGAAAAATAATAGATGGCATAGGAGCGATTGCGCGTGCCAAAGCCACTCGTTGTTGCTGTCCACCTGAAAGTTCCGAAGGCTTGCGGTGTTCCAATCCCTTGAGTCCTGCAATCATGAGCATATGATCTACACGAGCCTCACACTCATTTCGTGGGAGGTCTTTTAGACCAAAACCAATATTTTCTTTTACGGTCAGGTGTGGGAAAAGGGCATATTCCTGAAAAACGAAACCGATTTCACGCTTATTTGGAGATAAATGAATCTTTGGACTTTCGACCACAACACCTCTTAAGGTCACAGAGCCTTCATCACAACGTTCAAAGCCCGCCATAATCCGAAGAGCCGTCGTTTTTCCACATCCACTAGGACCAAGAATAGCAAAGATTTCATCTGAATAGACGTTTAAGCTAATGTCATTAACTGCTGGGGAAGCGTCTTTAGAAAATCGCTTGGATAATCCACTAACAGATAAGATGGGATTCATAGACTTCTCCATTCCTTTGAGAATAGAACTGATACAAAAACGCCGGATACACTCAAGATCGTCAGAGCATACGGTGCGGCATGAGCAAACATTGCCTCATTAGTATAACTCCAAACATTTACAGATAAGGTCTCGAAGCCAATAGGAGCCAAAATGTACGCCATGGGTAATTCTTTCATGGAAGATAGGAAGACAAAGGCTGCTCCCGCAACCATACTGTTACGCAATAAGGGCATAGTAATACTAAAAAAGGATCTCCAATGGCTGGCACCAAGTGATCTTGCAGCTTCTTCAAGTCTTGGTGAGGACTGGTATAAGGCAGTTCGGATGGGGCCAAGAGCCTCTGCCATAAAATGAACAGAATATGCGATGATTAATAGGGCTAGGGTGTGGTACAACCAGGGCGCAGCACTCAAAGTGAAGAATATAAAAGCTAGAGAAAGTGCTAGCGGAGGAATAGAATATCCCAACCATACGAATCGTTCAAAAACTCGAACAAATCTGTTGGATTTTCGAACCATCATATAGGCCACGGGGACAGCTAAAAAAGATGCCAAAAGTGCGGAAGGGATACTGGCAGATAATGAAGCGATCAAGGCTTGAGACCATCCCAAAACTACACCCATATCCTTGAGGCGAAGCCACCAAAAAAGGATGGTTGAGACCGGAACAATAACGGAAATGAAATGAAGTATAACTAATCCACTATAGACAAAAGGAGCAGATTTACCCAATGGTTCTGGCTTAAATGATCGTGCTGCCCCAACAGAGGTTCTATGAAGTCGTACGCCTTTGAGTAATTTATATTCAGCGACGAGTATGACTCCCGTGACACTCAGCATCAGTAATGCGAGCCAGGCAGCATAGATTCGATCGTAGGAGGCCGAGTACTGAAGAAAAAGAGCATAACTAAAGGTTTCGAATCTCATCAAGGATACAGCCCCAAAATCACCGAGAACATAAAGCCCAATAATGAGCGTCCCTGCCCAAAAAGAAGGTTTTAGTTGGGGGATAACGATTTTTGAGATGACCTGGAGTTTTGAGTATCCAAAAGTTTGTGCAGCTTCCTCAAGTGATGGATCTAAACCCGCAAGACCAGATTTTAGATTGAGAAACATGTAGGGAAAGGTATAGAGGGATATCGCCAATAAAGCACCCCAATATCCTCCCAAACGAGGTATCTCAAGGCCCAAACTCAAAGCTAAACTCCCATTAGCACCTGTGAGACCCATGAGCGTATAGGCAAGCATGTAGCCTGGAATAGCCAAGGGAAGCACACTCATGAGAGTAAAAGCGGCTTTAAATCGTAGATCGGTTCGGGTTATGACCCAGGCTAATGGAAACGCAATGAGTGTCGTTAAAAAAAGTACGCCTCCAGCTAAGAAAACCGTATTGAGAAACAAGTAAACATTTCGGGCATTCCATACTAAATCCAGGATCTTATCGGGCTGTGCTTGAGTTGCTTTGAGTACCAAGTAAACGATAGGTACTACGACAACCGTTGCAACAGCGGCCGATAGGAATGTGAATGTGAACCGAAATGTAGACCAGTTCTGAACTTGCATTAGAGCAGGCCTAGCTCACGAAGTAATTCGATCGTTGCTTCTAGATCGCTAATGCGCTCAAGATCAACTTTTGGAGCTAGTGATCGGGCATTTTGGATGGGTGCTGATGCTGAGTCTAGAGCAATTACAGGATATTCGAAAACATCGGTTGCAATGTATTTTTGGGCATCTAAGCTGAGCAAAAAGCTCACAAATTGCTCTGCAAGATCATTTTTCTTCGTACTGCTTAAGATCCCTACACCAGCAACATTAAGCATGTTGCCTACATCATTTATTGAAAAGAAGGTTTGTGCGACGGGGAAATTGGGATCTGCAGATAAACTTCTAAGCAGATAATAATGGTTGGTAATACCATAATCTGCTTCGCCAGCAGCAATACCTTCAATGATGGCATTATTATTGGCATAAGCTACCGCACCATTATCTCGCATTGCCGATAACCAGGTTTTAGTCGAATCTATTCCGTGGATTTCAATCATTGCACTCACAAAAGCTTGAAAAGAACCATTGGTTGGAGCCCAAGCCACTTTGCCTTTGTATTTCGGATCTGTTAAATCGAAGACTGATGTTGGTAGATTAAGAGTGTCAGCCCGAACCTTGGAATAAGCTAAAACCCGACCACGACCGCTGGTTGCAAGCCAAGTTTTACCAGGATTCACAAATTCGGAGCCTACTAAGCCAGAGAGCTCATCCGAAAGCGTGTTGAGTAAGCCGGCATTACCTAAAGCTCCCAATGCACCAGCATCTTGTGCCCAGAAAATATCTGCAGGCGTTTGAGCACCTTCCTCGAGTAAGGCGATAGCTAATTGAGTAGTACCACCATATTTGACTTCAACCTTAATTCCAGTTTGCTCCGTAAACTTTTGAACAAGAGGTTCAACCAAAGCTTTTGATCTACCTGAGTAGATGGTTAAGGTTGCGTCTTGGGGAGCTTGAGTACATTGACTGAATGCAAAAATTGCAAGTAGGAATGATTTGATAAGGTTTTTCATAGGAGAGCTCTCTCTAGTTTAGAATGAGTCTAATTAATAGTTGCAATTGAAAATATGCTTCTGTTAAATTAGACCAATTCTAAATAAGATATGCTGTTTTTAAATAATTTGCTTTAAACATTATCTATATGCGCTCTTTTTTTCTCCAATTCCTACTTATTTGTCTACCAGGAATCCTACTAGCACAACCATCACAACCAAGCGATAGCCTTCGAAAAAGAGCGATGCCTCAGATTGAGGTCATTGGATCGCCAGACCGTATCACGCATATACCAGGATCAGCTAAACTTATAGGAAGCGATCAAATTAGAAGAACTACTCCTATCAGCGGAAATGAAATCATACGATTTGTGCCCGGCGTGCATGTAGTGGATGAAGAAGGCCTTGGTTTACGAGCCAATATTGGATTTCGTGGGCTAGATCCCGATCGAAGCCGTACCGTTTTGTTATTAGAAGATGGAATACCCATTGCACTCGCGCCCTACGGTGAGCCGGAAAGCTACTATTCCCCTGCCATAGATCGTATTTCTGGTGTCGAAATAGTAAAAGGAAGCAGCTCTATTTTATTTGGACCTCAAACCTTTGGTGGGGTTGTGAACTACCTAACAGCCAATCCACCTGCCGAAACAGAATGGAATGCGATGATTCGTGGCGGACAAAACAGCTACTTTGTTGGCCGTTTGGGCTATGGCACAAGTGTTGGCAACTTCGGTATTAGCGCAAGCTATCTCAGCAAAAGCGGCAAAGGGGTCGGTTTAATCGATTATGGAATTCATGATCTAAACAGTAAGTTTAATCTTCGCTTGTCAAACAAATCAGTTATTGGCGTAAAACTAGGGCTTTACGATGAGATAAGTAATGCCACCTACGTCGGCCTCACTCAAGCTATGTTCGAAAGTGGCCAGTATGATTTCGAGCAATTAGCTCCAGACGATCGTATGCATGTACGCCGCTATTCAGCAAGTGCAAACCATCACTATTTCTTTTCAGACCAGCTTCAGTTAAAAACAACAGCATTTGCTTATACAACAAAAAGAGACTGGTCCAGACAGAACTTTACGACAAGTCCGAACCCAAGCGCAAACTATATTAGGGTCATTGGCGTTAAAAACGTGCCTGGAGGAGCCTTGTATTTCCTCGATCAGATGGTGAATCGAAACAGGTCTTTTGAGGTCTATGGACTCGAGACGAGCCTTGTCCTAAAAAAACTAACTGGCTTAGTGAACCATGAACTTCAATTTGGTGCCCGTTTCCTTCACGAATTGGCTCTAGAAGAACAAATTGAGGGAACTACCCAACGTATCACAACGGGTGTTTTGCGGAACGATGAACTGCGTTCTGGTAAAGCTATCAGTTTTTTTGCTCACGACAGGTTAATGGTAGGCGACCGTCTTGGACTCAACCCCGGCCTTCGAATCGAACAATTCTGGTTCGATCGAGATATCCTTCTTTTAAATCGCCAAATCACTACCCTCAAAAAGAAGGACTCTGTTACTGAAATAATCCCAGGTTTTGGCATCACATATAATCTAAACTCAACATCTGAACTTTTTGCCGGTATTCACCGAGGTTTTGGTCCTCCTAGAGTAAAAGATGCCATCAATAATTCGGGGCTTAGTGAAGAGTTGGATGCCGAAAGAAGCTGGAATACCGAGCTTGGACTCCGAATGCGTCTTCCTGCAAGTGTAAATGCCGATGTTACACTCTTTATGATGGATTTCACCAATCAAATCATACCTGTTTCTGAGTCATCTGGTGGCGCGGGTCAAGCAGGTGTCTCGGGTTTGGTTAATGGTGGTGAAACGAAGCACCAAGGTGTGGAAGTGTCATTCAACGGATCTCATACAGGGCTTGGGGGATCCAACATCTATGTTAAATGGACCCTCAACTCCAGCCTGTCACGCTCTTGGTTTAGCAATGATCGCTTTGTTGCACATGCTGGCCAGGAAGTGAATATAAAAGGCAATACCTTACCCTATGCCCCTGCTTTTTTGCTTAGCTCGAGTTTTGCTGTTGGTTTCAGGAATGCATTTGAATGGAACATTCACACTACAAGTGTATCAAGACAGTATGGTGATTTATTAAATCTAAAAGCAGGAAGCCTCAATGGTCAACAGGGCGAAATCCCATCCTATTCTGTTATTGATACTGGGGTTTCGTATGCTATCCCTGGACCAGTGAAAGCCACTTTAACAGCCAATATGAAAAACGTATTGAATAAAAGATATCTGGTTTCGCGTCGCCCTCAAGGCATCCGCGTTGGTTTACCACGATTTTTCACGATCGGTCTTGAACTTACCCTCTAATACGATAATAGCTTAGTTTCTAATGAACCAACTCAAGGAATAAAGTGGGTGGTGTTTTTCTTTTGATGAACAGTTTCCAATTGCATAATTTGGTGTTGAAAAGATCTCATCAATCCGATGAAAATTGGTCCTAGTTCATACTCAATCAAACTCCTTCAAACTCATTAATCATGCTTGTAAAACCATCCCTCCTCATTGGAACCCTTCTGATCATCTTTCTCGCATCTTGCCAGTTGGACACCTCCCACGCTGGGCACGATCATAGTGCTATGTCGAGCGATACCACGAGCATCGCTGTACCAGATACGATTCCTGGCAGTCCAGCAAGAACGGCAATGGCAGATGTGGGAGAGTCTCATGTCCACATGGAGTACCATTCACCTGCCGTTCGCGGAAGAATTATCTGGGGAGGCCTTGTTCCATATGGACAGGTCTGGGTGACGGGTGCGCATAATGCCACGTCCATACATTTTTCCAAGGATGTTACTATTGCGGACACAAAGATTCCTGCAGGTAAATATGCTTTTTTCACGATTCCGGGTCAGGACGAATGGATTCTAATTTTGAATAAAAACTGGGATCAGCACTTAGCAGATAATTATTCTCAGGCAGAAGATGTTCTACGTTTGACGGTGAAACCCGAAGTTATCGAACATACCGAGCGCCTGCGTTATGATGTTACCGAAACAGGCAAGCAATCCGGAAGAGTTACGATGAGCTGGGAAAAAGTCCGCGTGGGTTTTGATTTCAACCTATAGGCACCCTCCTTCCATCTAACTAATCTCACCATGACGGATGCCAGTATTTCCAGCTGGATTTACACCCACGACCGAAACAATACCGTTCGATACCTACTGGGAACCATCGGTTCAAATCCTCTCATCTGCGTAGGAATAAACCCAAGTACAGCCGCTCCAAACGCATTAGACAATACGCTAAAATCGGTTGAACGGCTATCCCTTTATCACGGACACGACAGCTGGATCATGCTGAATGTGTACCCTCAACGGGCAACCAATCCCAATGATATGCATGTGGAATGCGATCCTGTGATTCATAAGCGAAACCTTGAGGCCATTTGGAACATCATTCAGAACATCCAAAAACCCAGATTTTGGGCCGCTTGGGGAACCCTCATTGAAAAAAGACCCTACCTTCTGTCTTGTTTGAACGACATCTGCCTTATTGCTGAAAAAAAGGACAGTTCCTGGGTGAGTATGGGTAAAACCTCAACTAAGGGTCATCCACATCATCCTCTTTATCTTAGTAAAACGTGCGAGAAAAACGACTTTGATATCAAGGGGTATTTAGCACAGCAGCTTTCAACAAGGCCAATGAGCTTATGATGAATCCTAAAAGTTACTGCCACTACGTATCTCAACTTCCAATCGATAGCTTAGACCGAATCTATCATGATGAGCATTATAGTGTACCTATTGAAGATGACAACGAACTTTTTGGTCGATTGATCCTCGAAATCAACCAAGCTGGACTAAGTTGGTCGATCATATTAAAGAAAGAGACACATTTCCGCAGAGCGTATGATCACTTTCTAATAGAAAAAATAGCTTCTTATAACGAAGCAGATGTTCATCGACTCATGAATGATGCCGGCATCGTACGTAATCGATTAAAAATTGAAGCAGCTATCTTTAATGCCCGGGTTATTATGGCTCTTAAAGAGGAATTCGGTTCTTTTAAAAATTGGATAGACCAACACCGTCATTTGACTAAAGCAGAGTGGGTCAAGCTTTTTAAAAAAACCTTCAAATTTGTTGGAGGGGAAATCGTATCCGAATTCTTAATGAGCATATCAATTCTTGAAGGTGCTCATGATCCACATTGTCCGGTAGTTATCAATAGATCTGGCAACTAAATATCAAAAAATCCGGTTCTAAACCCCGGTACTACCAAAACCGCCCTGCCCTCGTGCTGAATCTGTTAAATCATCCACCTCTTGAATTTGAGCTTGAATTACAGGGCCGATCACGAGTTGGGCGATGCGATCTCCATAGTGAATCGAAAATGGTTGATCCCCTAAATTGATCATAATTATTTTGACTTCACCCCGATAGTCGGAATCTATGGTTCCGGGTGTATTTACCAAAGAAATACCATGTTTTAAGGCTAGTCCACTTCTTGGTCGAACTTGACCTTCATAGCCTCTTGGGATTTCCATCACCAGGCCGGTAGGCACAAGTACGCGTTGCCCGGTTTGAATTTCAAGAACCTCTTTTGAAGCAGAGCAAAGATCAAGGCCAGCAGCATCAAGGGTGGCATATGAAGGCAGAGGTAGTTCTTTTGCGTGATCTAATCGCTTGATTTTCAATACTAAAGACATATTCATCTAAAATTTTTCGTACTTCACTAGCTTTACCCGAATACTACCTATCCATACTTTTACGTGTCCCTCGAGAGGTACATTTTCGTATTTGTCTTTCATCACCCAACCCTTGAATTTTCCACTGAAGCCAAAGGGTCCATCGAAAGCAGCATCGCCATCCACATACCAGGCATTTTCATCTGTATTACCAAAAGTACTATTTTCGACTTTTTCAGAACGCCTGTAATCCTTCATGGAAATAAAATGCTGTTTCTGATTGATAAAAATAGGAATACGAGTCGATTTTCCTGTTCCAGCAATTAAGCGAGTGTGATAGATTACAGATGGGCCAGAGATTGAGGGTCCTCTGAGGCGGAGCGTATCTGCCTTAGACTTGGGTTTACGGGCAATCACTCGCCCATTTTGATAATCATATTCATACTCTTCCATTTTTTTCTTTTTTCCAGCAACATCATCTTTCCAGTAATACAGGTCATAGACCGTGGTATCGTTACTGGCGATGATGCTAGAAAAATGCTCTTCTTTATACCCCACGAATAGCAATTTAGGGTTAGAGGTAACAACTGTACGAATAAGGCGTCGACGCTGACCTTTATAGGTGGTATCGCGATACTGCTCAACAACGGCCTCACCCAACTTCATAAATCCATAGTAGGCCTCGTAGGTCAAACGTTCTCTCAAACCCACCAGACGCTTTAATCGAGCAGAGTCGTCTAGGTATACCGTATCTAACTCTTGAAAATAGGATCGAGCTTGAATGCCCAAAAAGCTCATCAGAAGAAAGATGAGTATAAAACCAAGGCCGACTATTTTTGCCCTAAAGATCATTCTTTAGCATCCTCAACAAATCGTTCGAGAGCGTCTTCGTCGAATCCAACCATAACATTACCGTCTTGGTAGACAAGGATAGGTCGTTTCATGACGGCCTGGTTCTTTTCAATAAGATCAAGCAACTGCTCGTTACTGAGGTCCAGATTACCGATACCCAAATTTCGCCAGGTTGTACCTTTTTTATTGATAAGGGTGTCGAAGTAGACCTTACTGGCAAGCTCAGCAATTTCGCTACGAGTGAGGGGTTCTTTTTTTAGATCGGCAAAAGCGTATTCAACCTTATGATCGTCAAGCCATGCACGAGTCTTGCGTATTTGATCACAATTTGGAATGCCAATGAGGGTAAGCATAAATAGGCCCATTTTCTCCTTGATATGGCTGAAATATACGCACAAAAGGATCAGAAAATGTGAATTTTTGATACTCATATCGTTCGAAATGAGTAGTGAATGAACAATCTTGCAAAAATCTAAACGTATATTGTCAAGCTATGAAAAACGGTTATATACGATTATCCCAATCTGTTCACATTCTTGCCATCACATCTATAATGATAGTAAGTTGGGGATGTACACCCAGTGAAGATCAGCTCATATTTGAGCAGGAAGCGTTTAGTGCCCCATCGGGTTTTACGGAAACGAACGACCGAGGAATTGTGGTCCGACAAGATCCTGACGATTGGAGAATTGGTCCAATGTTTTACCGATTAATTACGGTGAATCCGATTTATCCAAACCCTACAAAAGGAGCAGACCTACGATTACAGATCTATATTGAGCGTAATGAAGGTATTTTCGGTCTCGAAATTGTTCGAATAGACACGCGGTACGTACCTGTTCGCTATATACCGCTCTACAGGAACACGCAATCTCCTCTCCCTCCGGGTATTGTAAATATCAACATCCCATTTTCAATCATCTTTCCACAATATCCTGGATTAGACGAGAGAGGCTTGCATCGAATTTTGATACTAGATTCAAGACAAAATGTAATCTCCTATGGAGATTTAAAGCTAGAATGATCTTGTAACAGATCTTTACAAACAAAGCAATTTCAAATTTGCTCCCTAGCAAAATCGGGGCTATTTTTACCCCGGTATCCATGAAAAAGATAACCGCATCAGAACGACTAATACTAGATAAAGCTTTGTACGCAGAGTCATTTGAAACCTTATTGGAAGAGACTCAACTTCAGCGTGGTGCTTTGCGTGGTGATCTTATGAGTTTATTGAATGCCGGTTTTCTGGAGGCTTATGACCTGGACAAGTCTGGCCATCGTAAAACACGGTTCTGTGATACCGATCAATTGGAACAATATGCCTACCGTGCCACGCGCACGGGGTTGAACGCCCTGAACGCTTAAGCTATGAAACTGGAAGCCGAAATAAACGGCACATCCATTGCTATAGAGATCCATTCTGAAGATGGTTTGTTTAAAACGCCCTCTTTGGAAGGTCAATATCAGTTCAACATCTTATCTGATGGCAGATGTATTCTGCGAATCGAAGATAAAATCTATCGCCTAGATGGATTGAAGTTGAAGGGTTCAAGTATCGAATTTAGCATCAATGGGCAGTTCCTATCCTCAAAAGTGAGCGATGAACAAGCACTCTTGTTACGCAAGCTGGGATATAAAACAAATAATGATCAGGCTCAAGGGCAACTAAAAGCTCCTATGCCTGGCAAAATAATTGCTGTACATGTCAAAGCTGGAGATGAAGTAACACATGGTCAAGCTCTGGTTGTACTTGAAGCAATGAAAATGGAAAACGAACTGAAAGCCCCGGTATCTGGACGCATCAGCAATGTGTCAGCCACCGAGGGTTCATCGGTCGAAAAAAATCAACTGTTGATCGAAATCGAACCTATTGGATAAGTTTATCATAAAGGGAGGAACTCCCCTTCGCGGCGAAATCCCAATCAGTGGATCAAAAAATGGTGCATTGCCCTTGATGGCTGCGGCCTTGTTGGGTGATGGTCCTACTACCATTTCAAACATTCCCAGACTCAACGACATCTACACGTTTAGTAACGTGATACGAGGGACGGGTACCGAAGTTCAATTTGATGAGTTTAACAACATGTTAACCATCGATCCCAGAAGTTTGAATCTGGCTGAAGCTTCCTATGATCTTGTTCGCAAGATGAGGGCCTCGTTTTATATGCTTGGAGCTCTTTTGGGTCGCGTTGGGCACGCAAGGGTATCACTACCTGGCGGTTGTGCCTGGGGACCAAGACCCGTAAATCTGCATTTAGAAGGTCTTAAGGCCTTGGGTGCAGAGATTGAAATGGATGGCGGTTATGTTGTCGCTAAAGCGACGGGTGGGCGTCTACAAGGTGGAAGCTTTCTAATGGAACCAAGCAGTGTTGGAGCCACCGTTAACCTGGTTTTGGCTGCAAGCACTGCTCGCGGTAAAAGTGTGCTTCATAATTGTGCTATTGAACCTGATGTAGTTGTGCTATGTAAAGCTCTTGCTTCGATGGGCGCACAGATTGAGGGTATAGGCACGCACACCTTAGTTATTCATGGAGTAGATAGCCTGCATGCTGCTAAACTCGCTAACGCACCCGACCGTATTGAGACGGGTACATTTATGATTGCAGCAGCCATGCATCCAGATTCCGAGGTCACTCTTACTGGAACAGATCCATCGGATTTAGGATACTTTACGGAAGTATTCATGAAAACTGGTGCCAAAGTCAGTATTGACGGAAGCACCATTGGTATAAAAGCTCCAAACCGAATACAGGCTGTATCCATTAAAACACAGGTTTATCCAGGTTTTCCAACTGATTTGCAAGCCCAATGGGCAACTATGCTCACCTTAGCCGACGGTACGGCTTCGGTGACCGACACGATATATACCGACCGATTCAGTTATGTGCCCGAGTTGGTCCGACTCGGCGCAGACCTTCACGTGGAAGGCAACATGGTTATGGTTAAAGGGCCAAATACCCTCAATGGTGCATCTGTGATGAGTACTGATCTTAGAGCTAGTATGAGCCTCGTTATGGCTGCAATGGTGGCTCAGGGAACAAGTGAGGTACTACGAGTGTACCATCTCGACAGAGGTTATGAAACTCTGGAACTCAAATTAAACAAGGTGGGTGCCAAGATCACTCGATCTAAAGACCAATGACCATGAATATGCTCCACACAACCGGAACATTCAAACTTTTATAACCCGACCTGATCGTTCAGGATTTTTTATTCGATTTCGGCACTTAAAACAATAAACAGCTAGGTGTCGCGCTCTTTTACATAGAATCAGGCGGGTCTGATGATCAGACTCATGAAGAATCAAATTATTATCCACGCTTCGGGTAAGCAAACCCGCGTGGCGCTCATTGAAAATGGTGAATTAGCTCAGGTATTCATAGATTCTGAAGAGAATCAACGAACCGTGGGCGATATTTATCTGGCCGAAGTTCACAAGGTCATGGTAGGCATTCGTGCTGCCTTTATTCGGCTTAATACGGCTAAAGATGCTTTTTTACACTTCTCAGATGTAGGAGAGCACCTTGAAGACTATATCGTGATGCTTAATGGACCAAATGCCATTCCTAAAGCAGCTCGACTCACAGCCGAACAGCGTGCCGAAGCTGAAAAAGAAATGTCTGGCTTCGATAAACAGGAACGCGCAGGCAAAATCCTTCAAACGGGCCAAAAATTACTGGTACAGATCGTAAAGGAACCTATTGGGTCAAAAGGCCCCCGTATATCTACTGATATCACCATTGCTGGTAGGTATTTGGTGCTTATTCCTCTTGGCAACTATATCGCTGTTTCCAAGCGTATTCGCAGTTTTAAAGAGCGCAAACGCCTCCGCAGTATTGTACAAAGTCTGGTGCCCGAAAATTACGGCGTCATCGTTCGTACCGTTGCTGAAGAGCAAGATGATGAGGCGCTACGCGAGGATCTCAGAGACGTGCTTCAAAAGTGGGAAAGCATCATCACCAAATACAAAGATGCTCAACCTCCTGCCCTGCTCTATCGTGATTTGGATATGACCGATAGCCTGATTCGTGATCTATTCGCCAAAGACTACGATCGTGTGCTCATCGACGACCCCAAAATGCATCGTTCTATCAAGAACTATGTTTCGAAGATCGCTCCAAAGATGGCAGCGAATATCCAACTTTATAAAGGCTCGGAGCACATCTTCGATGCAATGAAGATCTCTTCTGAGATCGATTCGATCTTTAGTCCAAGGGTGAAAATGCCCAGTGGTGGCTATCTCATCTTTGAGCAAACGGAAGCCATGTATGTGGTTGATGTGAACTCAGGACGTTACGCAGCCAAGCGCGATCAGGAAGAAAACTCCCTCAAGACAAACCTCGAGGCGGCCCGTGAAATCGCAAAACAGCTTCGTTTGCGGGATATTGGTGGAATTATTGTTGTGGATTTCATCGACCTCAAAGAGGAAGTGAATCGCAAAAAAGTGTATGACGAACTCAAGAAAGAGTTCCGAAAGGATCGTGCCAAGACCAATGTGATTCCAATGAGTGACTTTGGCTTGATTCAGATTACCCGCCAACGTATTCGTCCAAGTGTTGTGAATTCAGTCTCTAAGGTTTGCCCAATGTGCGGTGGAACTGGGGATGTGGTCTCACAAAATACAGTAGTCAGCGATCTGGAAGCTTGGTTGAATAAGTTTAAACACACCTATCGCTATCGCAGCTTAGATCTATATCTCAATCCATTTCTAAGATCATTCCTTACCCGCGGACTCATTAACCAAATTTGGCGCTGGATGTACAAATTTGGAATCCGAATTCATGTCGTAAACGATGAGACCATGTCGATGAATGACTTCCGTTTCACGCTGCATGGTAGCGATGTTGACATCACCAGTGCTTTGATTGCGGATGAACCAATCGAAAAGGTGATCAAAGATACCCAGGAATATAACGCCACATCTCGTCGTAACAGGCCAAATCTGGAGGTCGAAGATTCCGATGAAGATGCTGGCTCTAAATCGGGTCAACAAGCTAACTACCCAGAGCGCGATCGTAGAGATCGTGGAAATCCAAACGAATTTCGTCATTTCCGCGGCAACCGTGATAACCGTGATCATCGTGGAGAGCGAGACAATCGTGATACCAGAGAAAACCGAGGGGAACGCGATAATCGGGATAACCGCGATACCAGATCAGAAAGAGATAATCGCGATCAACGTGGTGAGCGTCCAGATCGTGATAATAGGGATGCACGCGGACCTAGAGATAACCGCGACTATCGTGGAGAACGCGATGCCAGAGATCAACGTGATCAGAGAGATCAGCGTGATCAGCGTGGCAACCGTGGTGGTCGGGATCAACGCGACCAACGAGATGAGCGTCCACCACGCGAACCAAAGGGTATGCTCGGCGAACCTGTAGCTCCAACAACTCCTACAGTTCCAGTAGCTCCAGTTGCTCCGAAAGAAGCCAGGATGTCGAAATATTACAAAGGAGAGGTTCCTCAAGAAGCCAAACCTCAGGAAAGTAGTTCTGAGGAGCAAGCCGTTTCTCGGCCTCCAAGTGGACGCCGACCTTCAAGTCGTACACCCAAGCCTAAACAAGAAACCACAAGCACACCAAGCGAGCAAGGTTCGGAAACACCGGCTCCAAAAGCACCTCGCCAACCGAGAGGTGGACGAGGACGTGGCAAGAAATCTGATTCAGGTAATTCCGAAACCAATCCAAATACGGAATCTTAGAGTATGTCAACCAAAGAAACATCCGGCTTCAATCTAGAGGCGACTACGGTTCTTGCCGTTATCCATAATGGCAAAGCAGCCATTGGGGGTGATGGTCAGGCTACCCTGGGAAATACCGTAATGAAAAGTACGGTCAAAAAAGTGCGCAAATTGCATAATGAGACCATCATGGCAGGATTCGCAGGATCTACAGCCGATGCCTTCACCCTGTTCGAACGCTTTGAGGACAAACTCAACCAGTTCAATGGCAATCTTCAGCGCGCAGCCGTTGAATTAGCCAAAGACTGGCGTGGGGACCGTTACCTGCGCCGCCTTGAGGCCATGCTCATCGTCATGAACCAGCAACAGATATTGCTTCTTTCTGGTCAAGGGGATGTCATTGAACCTGATGATGCCATTATGGCCATTGGAAGCGGCGGATCCTTCGCCCTATCAGCAGCTCGTGCCTTAAAAAAACATGCCCCCAACCTAAGCGCGCGAGAGATGGTTCAGGAGGCTTTGAACATCGCTGCAGACGTGTGCATATACACCAATCATAACATTACTATTCTGGATTTAGAAGCATCATGAGTGTGAATCCAACTGTTCAATTAACACCTCGACAAATTGTAGCTGAACTTGATAAATACATTATAGGCCAAAATGATGCAAAAAAATCAGTGGCCATCGCACTAAGAAATCGCTGGCGACGTCTGCGCTCCGACCAGGAGATCAGGGAAGACATTATCCCCAATAATATCCTGCTCATTGGTCCAACAGGAGTCGGAAAAACAGAGATCGCCCGTCGACTGGCCAAGATGGCAGGCGCTCCCTTCCTCAAGGTGGAAGCAACTAAATACACCGAGGTGGGCTATGTGGGACGTGATGTCGAATCGATGATTCGAGATCTCACCGAAATCGCCGTCAACCTGGTGAAGACCGAAATGCAGGAATCCGTACAAGAACGTGCACAAGAGATGGTTATCGAACGTATCCTCGATATTCTGATACCCCCCATTACCAAAACAGGAGCTGCCGGCTTCCATGTATCAGCAAATGTGGATACAGAAGCTACGAGCGATTCCGACCAAGAGTTGAACGAGCGCACCCGTCAACGTTTTCGAGAAAAACTTCAGGCGGGCGAGCTTGACGATCGGACGATCGAGTTGGATATGAAAGCCGCCACCCCCATGATGCAGATCTTTGGTCCACAAGGCATGGAAGAAATGGGGATGAATCTTCAGGAAGTCTTGGGTAATCTTGGTCCAAAGAAAACTAAAAAACGTCAGGTTCCTATTCGTGATGCCAAGCGTCTTTTATTGGCAGAAGAAGCTGAAAAGCTGATTGACCACGATAATGCTGTTTCTCAAGCGCTCGAGCGTGTACAACAAGCCGGAATCATCTTCATCGATGAACTCGACAAGATTGCTGCCAAATCTGGAGATAAAGGCGGTGTAGATGTGAGTCGCCAAGGCGTTCAGCGCGATCTTCTGCCTATCGTTGAAGGCTCGACAGTTACTACCAAGTATGGTATGGTGAAAACCGATCATATTCTATTTATCGCTTCGGGTGCTTTTCACGTATCGAAGCCTAGCGACCTCATTCCAGAGCTCCAAGGACGTTTCCCGATCCGTGTGGAAATGCAGTCTCTCACCGAAGACAATTTCTACCAAATCCTCACTATACCTCGCAATGCCCTCACTAAGCAATACCAGGCTATGCTCGATAGCGAAGGCGTTCAACTAGAGTTCATGGATGAGGCCCTTAAAGAAATTGCCCGAATCGCTGCTGAGGTAAATGCATCGGTCGAAAACATCGGCGCACGTCGCCTTCACACCATCTTGTCTACGGTTTTGGAAGAAATCCTCTTCATGGTTCCGGATGAAATCCCGGCAGGCAAGGTGGTCGTCGATAAAGAGTATATCGAGAAGCGCCTCGGTAATCTGGTTCGAAACAGAGATTTAAGTCACTTTATACTGTAAGCTCGAATAGATTTTGGAACAAACGACACCGCTATTATGTTCTTATTTTATGTACCTTCAAACATTCAAATAAGAATTGAGAACCGGCAATCGTTTACTGTACATTATTTTTAAAACCCCATACATGACTATCAAACGCTTCCTTGCCCCAAATCTGATCGCTGTTACCATTTTAGGTTTATTGTGGTTTTCCGGTATTGATACGGTGTTTACCAAAAATCAAGATCCCGATCAGGATCGACGCAATCTTCAAAAGTACATTCAAGTTCAGCGCACCATTGTCGAAAATTATGTTCAAGAAATCGATGTTGCTTCACTGTATCGCAACAGTTTAATTGGTTTTGTGAAGGGCCTAAGCGATTCCACCCATGTTCTCTACGGTACTCCTCTTGACACCGTGGCCATCCCGCAGATCAGCTCCGTGCGTGATGCCTTCATGAACTTCGAAATGGCTTATCGATACGTCCAAGAGGCTTTGCCAGGTCAGAATATGACGGATTTAACCGAAAAGGCTATCATTGGCATGTTTGCCACACTCGATCCGCACTCCAATTATGTGAAGCGTGTCGAAACCGAGCAGTTTCAAGAAGAGATGAGTGCCAAATTTCAAGGTATTGGAGTAAGCTTTGCAATCATTGCTGATACCATCAGCATCATCAACGCTGTGCCCGGTGGACCCAGCGAGCGCTTGGGCATACAATCAGGGGATAAAATCATTGCCATCAACGACGAACCTTCCATCGGATTCAATAACGATCAGGTGTTCAAACGTCTTCGCGGACCCAAAGATACACAGGTCAAGGTCACGATTCTCCGACCAGGTGCCAGCTCACTACTCAATTTTGTGATCACCCGTGATGATATTAATCTATTTACTGTAGACACCTCCTACATGTTGGATAAGGAAACGGGCTACATTAAGATCAATCGTTTTGGAGCCACCACCTACGAAGAATTCATGAATGCAATGCTCCAATTGCAGGCGAATGGTATGAATCGACTAGTACTTGACCTTCGAAACAACGGGGGTGGTTACATGCAACAAGCCATTATGATGCTGGATGAGTTTTTCGGCGAAGGAAAAACGATTGTATCGACACGAGGACGAATTCCACAGATGAACTCATCCTATGCCTCTACCGATAATGGAATTTTCAAAGATCAACCTTTGATCGTACTGGTCAACGAAGGTTCTGCCTCTGCCAGCGAAATCGTTTCTGGAGCGGTACAGGACTGGGATCGTGGACTTGTAGTCGGCTCACGTACCTTCGGTAAAGGTCATGTGATGTTGCAATACCCCCTTCCCGACAGTAGTAGCATCATCCTGACAACCTCTAAATACTACACTCCTTCCGGTCGACTCATCCAAAAGCCTTTCGCCAATGGACGTGAGGAATATGCATATGAGCTCATCAAGCGTGAGCGTGATCCTTCGACCGATGCAGTACGCTTTATCCAAAATGTGCCCGACTCCTTGGTGTACAAAACCAATGCAGGTCGTTTGGTGTATGCTGGTGGTGGGATTGTTCCCGATCATATCATCCAGGGAGATACAACCGGAAGTTTTACCCTTGGTTTTATGCGACGTAAGCGAATATCCACAGAGTTTGTGATGGATCACTTGGCTAAAAACGGTGATAGCTTCCGTAACAGCTGGAAAAACCGTTTTGAAGAATACCGTACGAGCTTCAGTTGGAAGCAATCGGATAAAGATGCCTTCAAAAAGCGAATCATATCAAGCGGACTCATCTTCACAGACACAACGGCTACCGGCCGTTATACTATGACTGGAGACACTCTGTACATCAACCCCAAAACCTATGAAAAAGAGATGTGGGTCATTGAGGGAGCCTTGAAAGCTGAACTAGCTCAACAAATGTATGGAACGTCTCAGTATTACATTGTTTGGAACGACATCTTCGACTTGACTCTCAAAGAGACCATGAAACTCTGGCCAGAGGTTAGTAGTCTTAGAACAAACGCCCAGGGTAACGCTTCCCAAAAAGGGGTCCTCCGTAATAAACCTTAGAATATGGTTCCGTGAACCGCTATTTATCCACAGGACTGATCATTGTTTTCATACTTGTAGCCCTGGCATGGATACAAGGGGATCGGTCTGCGGCTGCTTTAAATAAGTACCAACAAGCGATTGAGCGGGTGACCGAAAACTATGTGGATGAGCCCGATCTGAATGTCTTACTTCGGGGTAGTCTCACTGGTTTAGCTAAAGGTCTGGCAGATTCTAGTCTTGTGATTGTAGGGAGTCCGCTGGATACAATTACCATTGCATCGGTACGCTCAAAAAAAGAGTTGAATGATGCCTTTGCTCTGGCATGGGAATGGGCGCTGACAGCAAAACCTACTCTCGATCCCAGCCAGGTTATAGAGAGTACGATACGTGGAATGCTACAGCATCTGGATCCCCATTCGGTGTATATCACTCCATCGGCCAGTGCCCGTGTGATGGAGGATTTTCAGGGTCATTTTAGTGGGATTGGCCTGAGTTACGAAATTTTGAGGGATACCGCTCTTGTATTGCATGTTATCCCCGACGGACCCGCATACAGAGCAGGCGTTTTCCCCGGCGATCGAATCATAGCTTTAGATACGACAGGGATTATAAAAACAACTAATGATCGGATTCGTGAGTTGATACGCGGACCAGAAAACAGTTCATTGCAGCTCGTGCGCCTACGTGACGGAACCTCAATACCTGATACGATCATCATAAAACGAGCTACCGTTCCAGTACGGTCGATCGAAGCTCGCTTTATGCTGGATGATCAAACCGGTTACATACGCATGAATCGTTTTTCGGCTACAACACATTCGGAGTTCGTGCAAGCTGCAACGGTACTACGGGCGCAAGGTATGCAACGAATGGTTCTTGACCTACGAAACAACGGTGGAGGCTACCTACAACAAGCCTTAGCCATCGTGGATGAGTTTATGGATGGCCGTCAGCCTGTATTGAACACGAAAAGTCGCCATCGTCAGTTTAACAACAGCTACAA
>Ga0169931_10003735_pt1 | contig 23998 bp, 19 predicted proteins | sample Kivu_15m_20L_FD_129675 | JGI IMG/M metagenome (GOLD analysis project Ga0169931, IMG submission 129675) | Freshwater microbial communities from Lake Kivu, Western Province, Rwanda to study Microbial Dark Matter (Phase II) - Kivu_15m_20L... | ecosystem: Environmental > Aquatic > Freshwater > Lake...
CCTCCGCGATCCGCCGGCCCCGAAGGCCACCAACCTTTCGAACGGTTTCACGTTCACGCTTTGCCCGTGATCGCTGCAGAGCGGACCCCAGTAACTCTGCGAGCGCGCCAAGGCGCGCTCGGGATCCTCTACTCGGGCTGCCAAAGGGCAGCCCGAGTTCGTTTGCGTCCGAGCCCGCAACCGACCGAGGCTTACCTCCGCGATCCGCCGGCCCCGAAGGCCACCAACCTTTCGAACGGTTTCACGTTCACGCTTTGCCCGTGATCGCGGCAAAGCGGACCCGAGTAACTCTGCGAGCGCGCCAAGGCGCGCTCGGGATCCTCTACCTGGGCTGCCAAAGGGCAGCCCCGGTTCGTTTGCGGTGGGCTGTCCAAGCAGGCCCCACGTCAGGCGGACGGCACTGCCTTTGCGCACGTTGACTCGAGCCACGCGAAGTCGCAGCGCACCCTGAACTCGACTCGGCAAGTTCGGAAGAACTTGCGATCTTCAGGCAAAGAAATCGGACGCTCGGCGTGCGTCCACGCCCCATGGCCGGGGTGGCCTGATGTATCCTTCACCTCGCTCACACTCGCGGGTTCAGGATCCGCGTGCGCACGGCGTACCCGACTGCCGTGCGTGCGTGGGACTCGCATCCGGGTCTCCACACTCCGGTTCATCGCCGGAGCACTGACGCATCATGAAAAGAGTCCTTGCCCCGTCGGCCCTCGCGCTGTGTGCGCTCGGCGCCGTTTCCCACGCTCAACAAGCCGAACTCACGCAGCGTGGCTACGTGCTGAGCGGCGAATTGCTGCTCTTCCCCGCAGCTGACCAAGCCCTCCCGGAGGGTTGGTCGGTCAAGTTCGATGGAGTGGAGCGCGCGGGCGCCTCCGTCGTTCAACTGCGTGGCGTCGGCGAGATCACCGACCGCGGTGGCGCGGTTGTCGCTGCGCACTCTCAGCCGATGGCCACCGGCGAGCTGGGGCTCGTCGTGAGCGGGCCCAACGGCGTGGCTCTCAATGCGGGCGACCTGTCCCTGGCCTTCGTCGACGAGCGCTGGGTTCTCCTCGGCGCCGGCCAACTTGCCGGCCGCCCGCTGTTCGAACTCGCCGACGCCTCTGCGGTGATCGGCCAGCGCGCCGCGGGCGAATTCACGCTCGCCGGTGAGCTGCGCCTGTCCGAGGCGGTCGCAGCGGAACTCGGCATCTCGAGCGGGGCGATCGTCGGATCGCTCACCCTCGTCGCCTCGCCGGTGTTCGACCCGGCACGCACCGTTCAGGCCGCGGCCGCTCCCGTCGGCGGCATCGGCCCCGACGTGATCGTGAGCACGATCGGATCGACGTTCAGCGAGTACGGCGCCTCCGGCGGCATTGGCGGCTACGCCGTCACCACCGTCTCGTGCAACGTCGGCGACGCGATCGCAATCTGGATCGACAGCGGTGCGCAGGCGAACCAACACCCGGTCATCGGCACGCAGCTCTACCGCTACAAGACGGTCAACGGCGCCACGCGCTTCGAGCAGATCGGCATGAGCTGGCTCAAGCACGGCTTCTGCGCCGCGGACGCGCCGCAGTGCACGAGCATCAATCCCAACGGCATTCCGAGCCCGACTTACGTCCCCAACGGCAGCTGCGATTGGCTCGGACTGTTCGCCACGGACACCTACAGCGCAGGTTTGAACGCGTCGCAGCCCGGCTGCGGCCCGCGCTCGGAAATCCAACCGTGGACGGGCGTGTTCCCCTACCCCTACATCCTCGGCATCAGCGGGGGCAGCCCGGGCGGCATCTACAAGCGCCTGCAGGTCAAGAACAGCGACCTCGACCCGGCGCTCAACGCGGGCGCGCAGTACTGGGGTGAGGTGGTCTACATCTGCACCGACGAAGCGCCGGCGCAGCGCTACAACAACTACTCGGTGCGCGAGACCACGGTCGGCGCATTCACGGGGGGCCAGTACAACCTCAGCTTCACCGGTTCGACGATTCCGCTGATCTCGGCCGTGCAACGCTGGGCCCAGATCGACGCGGGCGTCGCGATCAGCTTCGTCGACGTGCCCAACGACGGTCGCCTGTACCTCGCCCGCAAGGTCACGAACGTCGGCGGCGGTCAGTTCCACTACGAGTACGCGCTGTTCAACATGAACAGCGACCGCGGCGCGCAGGCGATCTCGATTCCGCTGGGCGCTGGCGCTGTTGCCACGGACGTCGGCTTCACGGACGTCGACTACCACTCGGGCGAGCCGTACGCGCTCACGGACTGGACGGTCACGAACCTCGCCGGTACGAGCATCTCGTGGGCGAGCCAGACGCACGCCCAAAACGTGAACGCCAACGCGCTGCGCTGGAGCACGACCTACAACTACCGCTTCCGCAGCACCACGGCGCCGGCCCCGGGCAACGTGACGGTCTCGCTGTTCAAGCCCGGCACGCCGACGACGGTGACCTTCTCGGGCGTCGACGTCCCCGGCGGCTCCACCTGCCCGGATTCGGACGGCGACGGCGTCAACGACTGCCTCGACGGCTGCCCGAGCGATCCGCTCAAGATCGCGCCCGGCCAATGCGGCTGCGGCGTGGCGGACACCGACTCGGACGGCGACGGCACGGCGAACTGCAACGACGGGTGCCCGAACGACCCGCTCAAGGTTGCTCCGGGCGTGTGCGGCTGCGGCGTGGCGGACACCGACTCGGACGGCGACGGCACTCCGAACTGCAACGACGGTTGCCCGAACGACCCGCTCAAGGTTGCTCCGGGCGTGTGCGGTTGCGGTGTGTCCGATGTCGACTCCGACGGCGACGGGCACCCGAACTGCGTCGACAACTGCCCGAACTTCCCGAACTTCGCCCAGGCAGACGCTGACGGCGACGGAGTCGGCAACGCGTGCGACAACTGCACGCAGGACCCCAACCCGAGCCAGGCCGATGCGGACGGCGACTCGATCGGCGATGCGTGCGACAACTGCCCGAGCGCGTCGAACTCGACGCAGTTGGACACGGACGGCGACGGCGCCGGCGACGCCTGCGACGGTTGCCCGAACGATCCGGCGAAGCTCGTTCCAGGTCAGTGCGGTTGCGGTCAACTCGAGACCGACACCGACTCCGACGGCGTCGCGGACTGCGTCGACAACTGCGACGCGGTCGCCAACCCCGGCCAGCAGGACTGCGATCTCGACAACGTCGGTGACGCCTGCGAACTGCTCGCCGGTACGCAGTGGGATACGAACCAGAACGGCACGCCCGACCAGTGCGAGGCTTGCCCTGGGGTGATCACCTACTGCACGTCGGGTACGTCCGTGAACGGTTGCGTCCCCGTGCTCGGTGCGACGGGCATTCCGAGCGTGGCTGCCACCTCGGGCTTCGTGTTGAACGCGACGGGCCTCGACGGACAGCGCCAGGCGTTGTTCTTCTACAGCCCGAACGGTCCCAAGAACCCGGCCTCGCTCTGGAACCCCGGCCACACGAGCTACCTGTGCGTGAAGGCGCCGACGCAGCGCATGTTCTCGCAGCTCACCGGCGGCACGGTCGGCGCCTGCGACGGCGCGATCAACCAGGACGTCATGGCGTTCTTCGCTGCGCGCCCGAACGCGCTCGGCCAGCCCATCCAGGCCGGTCAGGTGTTCAATGCGCAGGTCTGGTACCGCGACCCGGCCGCGCCGGGCACGACCGGTCTGTCGGGCGGCATCCAGTTCCGCCTCTGCCCCTGATGCGCTGTAGCGCGCGCTCGAGCCGCTTGCTCGAGTGATGCGCGAAGTCACGGGCGGCGCCGATCGAGATCCGATCGGCGCCGCCTCTTTCTTTTGACGAAGGCCTCGACCGAACGTGTCGCCGTTGCACTGCGGCTAGCGTTCAGGGGCGGCAGTAGCGCGCGTGCAGTGCGCTGGGACGCACGCCTGCCTCGCGCGCTGAGCGACGAGGTTCAGCGCTAGCTTGCCGCCACGAGTCCGAATCTCATGTGCGGCCTCGGGCTGCGCCCGAGGCCCGCAGCGCAGCCCTCGAGGTTCTCGTTCGAATGCGAGTTCGAACTCGAGTTCAGGCGCCGCGCGTGGCGCCGCGCGCTCGGCTCAGAGCTTGTACGCCGCCGCGCTCGGCTTGACGGCGCGCGCGAAGTGCAGCGGACGGCGCAGCGCGCCCTTGGCAGGCCGCGCCTTGGCGACCCACTCGCGGTAGACGTCCATCGACTTGGTGACGTCGACCACGACGTCGCCGTACTGGTCGTCCTTGTGCGCGCGCTCGACTTTGACGGCCTGGTGCCAGCAGTGCATGCCGCTGATCGGATCGGGCTGCACCGGGAAGGTGAGGTTCTGGTGCACGCCGCCGTCGCTCCACCAGATGCGCTTGGAGTCGGGGTCGCTCGATTCGAAGGGCTTGATGTCCTGCACGCGGCGGAAGCGGAAGCGGCCGGGGGAGAGCTCTTCGCGCACCGCGATCGGGCAGGCGTAGGTCTGGTCGTTCACGTCTTCGAACAGACGCCAGCGGCCGAGGTGGTGTGAGCAGGCGACGATGCCCGGGCGCATGCCCTCGGTGACCCAGACCTTGTTCACGAAGTGGCCGATGCGCGTCGAGACGCGCACGAGGTCCATGGTCTCGACGCCGATGCGTTCGGCGTCCACGGGGTGGATCCACACCGGGTTGGTGTTCGAGAGCTCGTAGAGCCACTTCGAGTTCGCCGAGCGCGTGTGGATCAAGGTCGGCAGGCGGAAGATCGGCACCAAGCCGTACTCACCCTTGTTCACGTCCATGTGCTTGCGGTGAATGTGGCTCTCGATGTACGCGGGCAGCGCGTACTCGGGCCAACCCCACTCGACCATCGTGGGCGAGTAGATCTCGCAGCGCTTCGAAGGCGTCGTGAAGCCCACGCGCGCCGCGCCGCCCGCGACGATGCCGATCGGCTTGCCGCCCTTGAGGATCGTGCCGTCGCCGCGGTCTTCGCTGCCGTCGAGTTCCTGCGCGCCGAGCTTTTTGAGGTGCGCTTCCCAGGTGTCCTTGCGCACCAGGAACGCGCCGTGCGTGCGCATGTACTCGAGCGGCGTGAGCCCGTGCTTCTTCGCTTCCTCAGGCAGGCCCGGCACCGAGTTCTCGAAGATCCACTGGTAGTACTCGTCGACCGTGATGCGCTGGCCCTTGCGGTACGGCGACTCGTAGTACTTGCGCACGCCCAAGCTCCCGTCGGGGTCGATGCGCCACGACAGGTTGATCCAGAACTCGTCCTCTTCCCACACCTCGCCGGGGTTCGCCTGGTAAGTGAACTCCACCGGCTTGCCCATGCGCTCCATGGCGACGCGCAGCACGGGTTGACGGAAGCCGATCCACTGGGCGGCGTGCGTTTCTTGGCTCTGGATGTCGTGGCGCTCGGCGCCGACGCCCATGGGCAGCACGTAGTCGGCGTACTGCGCCGTTTCGCTCCAGGTCGGCGTGAGCGCGGCGTGCAGTTCGACCATTTTCTCGTCGCGCAGCACGTTCTCCCACACCATCCCGTCAGGATTGGTCCAGACCGGGTTGTAGACGCGCGTGAAGTACGCTGCGAGCTTGCCGCGGCCTTCGAGCAGGAAGTGGGGGAGCAGGTAGCTCAGTTCGTGGTGCGAGAGCGGCCACTCCTTGGGGTAGAGCAGCTCGTTCCACACTTCCTGCGGGCCAGGCTTCAAGAACGGCGGCGGGACGAACTTGTCCTGCGTGTTCATGTTCGTGCCGCCCTTGGTTCCGACCGAACCGGTGAGCACGGTCAGGAACTGCAGGCAGCGCGCGACTTGCCAGCCGCCTTCGTTGCCGGACGCCGCGTTGCGCCACACGTGCGAGGCGAACGCGCCGCGCGCGTTGCCGATCAAGCGCGCGACCTCGACGACGGTCTTGGCGTCAACTCCGCACTCTTCCGCGGTTTTTTCAGGCGTTGCGAAGGCGTAGTGCGCCTTGAGCTTGGCGACGAAGGTCTCGAACGTGCGCGGCTCGCCGGGGTGCAGAGCGGCCAAATACTCGCGCCAGTTGACCCATTCCTCGAGGAATTGCGCGTCGTACAGCCCCTCGTTCAAGATCACGTGCGCGAAGCCGAGCAGCAGCATCGCCTCGGTGCCCGGCCAGGTCGCGAGCCAGTAGTCGCTCATCGACGCGGTGTTCGAGAGCCGCACGTCGACCGTGATGAGCTTCGCTCCCTTGAGCTTGCCGTCGATGATGCGCTGCGCGTGCGGGTTGAAGTAGTGGCCCGTCTCGAGGTGGCTCGAGAGCAGCAGGATCACCTTGGCGTTCTCGTGATCCGGCGACGGGCGGTCCGCGCCGGTCCACAGCGCGTAGCCCAGGCGCGCGGCGGCGCTGCACACGTTGGTGTGGCTGTTGTGGCCGTCCACGCCCCAGCTCTGGAGCACGCGGTCCATGTAGCCGTCGTGGCCCGGCCGGCCGACGTGGTACATGACTTCGGTCTTGCGGCCCTCGACGAGCGCGGCGCGGATCTTGGCCGCGAAGGTGTCGAGCACGTGGTCCCAGCTCACGCGCTCCCACTTGCCCGAGCCGCGCGGTCCGACGCGCTTCATCGGATAGAGGATGCGCCCGGTGTCCTTGATCTGGTTGATCGTGGCCGGCCCCTTGGCGCAGTTGCGGCCGCGCGAGCCGGGGTGGAACGGGTTGCCTTCGACCTTCTGGATCGAGAGGTCCTTCTTGTCGACGTACGCGACCAAGCCGCAGGCCGCTTCGCAGTTGAAGCAGGTCGTCGGCACCAGCGTGTACTCGCGCTCGACGCGTTTAGGCCAGCTCTTGGCGTCCAACTCGACCCAGTGGTCCCACTTGGCCGGCGGCGGGAAGTTCTCGGGTGAGGTGACGCGCAGCGTGGCGGGATCGTGGGCGCTCATGGAGGAGCGGTACGTTACTCCATCGGCGCAGCCGCTGGATCCACGTCGTCGCCAGTCTCGAGGCCGGCGAAAGCGCTTCGCCCCGAACTACCAAACTGGTCCAAACTGGGAGTTTGGCAGTCGCGCCTGTCCGCCGAGCAGGTCTCGTGCGGACTGCATCGACGCGACGGCGCACTGCGCGAGGACGAGCACGCCCATGATCCTGTTCGAAAAGCGCTTCCACGAGGGACTCACCAGTGGCGGGATCACGCTGACGTTCCGGCGTTGGGCGAGCGCGCGCGTGAAGCCCGGCGGGCGGTATCGCTGCCATCCGATCGGCGTGCTCGAGGTCGACGCCGTGCGGCAGGTGCGCGTGCGCGAGCTGACCGAGACGGACGCCCAGCGCGCGGGCTTCGAGTCGCTTGCGCAGATGCGCGAGTACCTCGCGCGCGGCGCGCCCTTGAAGGCCGCGGACGCGCTGTGGCGCATCGAGTTCCACCACGGCGGCGACGGCGATCGCGTGCAACTCGCGCTCGAGTCCAAGTTGAGCAGCGAGGACCTGGCCGCGATCGACATGGCGCTCGCCCGCATGGATTCCAAGCGCGCGTGGACGGCGGAGACCCTGGACGCGATCGCCAAGAAGCCGCAGGTCGCGGCCTCGAAGCTCGCCGCGGCGCTCGGCCGCGAGACGCTCCCGTTCAAGACCGACGTGCGCAAGCTCAAGAAGCTCGGCCTCACGCAGAGCTTCGAAGTCGGCTACGAACTCTCGCCGCGCGGGCGCACTTACTGGGCCCAACGCGGCCGCAAGGGGTCGCGTTGAGCGGGCGCGGGGCGGCGCCTGGGCGGCGCCACCTGCGCAACCGACGCCGCTTCGCCCCTGACCGCAGCCGCGCATGCGCGTAGGCTTGGCCGCGAGTCCCATGTCCGAATCCCGCTCCCCCGAGCTGCCTCGCGCGCCGCTCGTCGCCGCGCTCTGCGCCCTGCTCGCGTTCGCGGGCCTCGCCCTGTGGAGCGCGTGGGTCTGCGACGACGCCTACATCACTCTGCGCACGGTCCACAACTTCGTCAGCGGCGAAGGTCTGCGCTGGAACGTCGCGGAGCGCGTGCAGAGCTACACCCATCCGCTGTGGATGTTCGTGCTGTCCGCAGCGTACGCGCTGACACGCGAGCCGTACTTCACGACAATCTTCACCAGCCTCGGCGTGTCTGTGGTCGCGGCCGTGCTGCTCGCCGTTTCGCTGCGCAGCTCCGGCTGGGGCGCGAGTTTCGCGCTCCTGGGCCTCGCACTTTCCAAGGCAAGCGTCGACTACGCGACGAGCGGCCTCGAAAACCCGCTGCTGCACGTGTGGATCGGCGCGCTGGTTTGCCTGCTCGCCAAGCCTGCGCCGAGCGAGCGCGCGCAACTGCTGCGGATCGGCCTCGTGGCGAGCCTCGCCGGTCTGACGCGGCTCGACGCTTTGGTGCTGTTCGCGCCCGTGCTCGCGCACGCCTGGTGGCGAGCGGGCGCGTGGCGCGCCAGCGGAGCTGTCGCGCTCGCATTCGCTCCGCTCGTCCTGTGGGAGCTGTTCTCGCTCTTCTACTACGGCACGCCGTTTCCGAACACCGCGCTCGCCAAGGAGCTGTGCTCGGAAGTTCCGCGCGCGACGCGGCTCGCCAACGGTTGGCGCTACTTGATCGACTCCGCCACGCGCGACCCGCTCAGCTTGACATGGATCGCGAGCGCGCTGGTCGTGGGTGTGCTGCGCAGCGGCGCCGCGCGCGCACTCGCGCTAGGCGTGGCGCTCAACTTGCTCTACATCGTGTGGGTCGGCGGCGACTTCATGAGCGGTCGTTTCCTCACGGGCCCGTTCTTCGCCGCGACCTGGTTGCTGGGGAGCGCGCTGTCCGGCCTGCGCGCGCGGTGGGTCGTCTCGCTCGCCCTGGTTTCCTTCGGCTTGAGCGCGCTCGCGCCGCACCCGACCTGGCGCAGCGGCGCGGAGCACAGCGACAAGTCGGGCGACGACGCCATCGCCGACGAGCGCGGCTACTACGCTCCGCGCAGCGGCCTGTTCGCGCCCGGGCGCGCTACTTCGCGCATCCACGAATTGCGACCCGGTCCGCCGTCCGTTCCGTTGCGCGTCGAGGCCGGCGTCGGCTTCGCGGGCTACTCCGCGGCCCCGAGCACGCACATCGTCGACAACTACGCGCTCGTCGATCCGTTGCTCGCGCGCTTGCCGGCCTCCGATCCGGACGCACGGCCCGGACACCTCGAACGGCGCATTCCGCGCGGTTATCTGCGCACGCTCCAGACCGGCGCGAACTGCATCGAGCACGCCGGGCTTGCGCGCTACTACGACAAGCTCGCGCTCGTCGTGCGCGGCGACTTGTGGGATCCCGAGCGCTTGCTCGCGATTCTTCAGCTCAACCTCGGCCGCTTCGACGCCTGGCGCGAGAGCTACGTCGACGAGGCGCACCGTGCGCCTCACGTCGTCGACGCACTCACGCTCGACCGCGATCCGCGCCCCGGAGCGCCGTGGCATGCAGAAGGTCTGGTCGAGGTCGATGACCACGGCACGCGCCTGGTCTGGCCGCAGGTCGTTCACCCCGCGCAGATCGAACTCTCGGTCGATCAGAACGACCAGTACCGCGTCGTGCTCCGCCGCGGCGAGGAGCGCGTCAAGGCGCTGTCGGTGCGCAACCGCGATCCGCAGCTGGAGAGCAAGGGCCAGGTCGTGCACACGCTCGAATTCGCGGACGAGGTGCGCGAGCGCGGCTTCGACTCGCTCGAAATCGCGCCGCTGGGTGGAGACGGACTGCGCTCGCTCGGCCACGTGCGCCTGCGCTGAAGCGCAGTTGGACGACACTCACGAGGCGCTCACGGGCAGGCGCATCGTCGTGGACTCGGACGACTGACGTCCTCGCGCCAGGCGCCCGCTTACGACAGCGGCGGCAACTGCGCGGCGCGGATGTAGGCGTACTTGTAGATGAACAGGCCCGCGGCTGCGGTGAGTGCGGCGAGCGTGAGCAGCGCGGGCGCGAAGCTCGCCAGCGCCCCGAGGCTCGCCAGCGCGAGCAAGCCCACCGGCACGAGCGTTCCGACGCGTCCACCGAGGCGGTAGGGCCGCGTGATCGGGCCCATCTTGACCACCTCGAGGAAGGCCTGCGCCTGGCGGTGGTTGGCGGTGTGCGCCTTGCCGCGCAGTTCGAGCGCGACGAAGGCCGTGTGCACGATCAGGCCGGCGATGCAGATGCGCGCGAGCAGCGTCGGTTCGTCGGCGAAGGGCGCGAGGGATACGGCGCCGAGGAACAGCGCCTGCACCAGCAAGTGGGGGAGCAGGCGCGGCTCTTGCCACAGGTCGCGGCCTTCGCACTGCTGGAAGAGGAACGCGGTGTAGCCCGCGACGCCCAGGCCCAGCACGGCGTTGATCCAGCGCAGCGCGCCGATCGCGGGATTCCAGTCGAAGTCGGCGAGGAACGGCGCGTCGGGGCCCAGATGGCGCAGCACGAGCATCGCGAGCGTCACCGTGACCGTCGCGCTGAAGCCCATCAGGATCCAGGCGCCCTTCACGAGCCAACTGCGGGTGTTCGGGCGCGTGAGCAGCGTGAAGAACTTCATCGGGCGCGCCAGGTCCTCGATCAGCAGGATCGTGGTCGCCGTTATGAACACGAGTGCGAGGATCTCGGGCGCGAGAGCGGCGAGCCCGTCGGTCAATCCGAGGCTCGCCGCGAACGGCGCGAGCATCGCAGCGCCGGCGGCGATGCCCTTGGTCACCAAGTACGCGGCGACTTGCCAGCCCCACTGCACCTTGTGGCCGACGTCGAGCACCGTGCGCACGTTCGGCGCCGTCGGCACGCTCGCCGGCCACGCGTCGGGCTTGGTGTTCGGCCGCTCGCTCCACAGGTACGTCTCGGGGCGTTCGGCGAGTCCCGGTTCGAGCGACTCGGGCAGCGTCTCGAGGTAGTGCACGTTCGGCCCGGTCTTTTGCTCGGTGCGCCGCAGCAGCGTCGGATGCTCCTTGATCATCTTGGAGATCCGCGACGACGAGTCGTGCACGTCGCCGAACACGATCGCTTCCTCGGGGCACACGATCACGCACGCCGGCGCGAGGTTCTGTTCGATGCGGTGCGCGCAGAAGTGGCACTTCTCAACCGAACCCAGATCCTCGTTCAGGTAGATCGCGTCGTAGGGACAACCCTGCATGCACGCGCGGCAGCCGATGCACGCATCGCGGTCGATGTCGACGATGCCGTCGGGGCGTTTAGAGAGCGCCGTCACCGGGCAGATCGTCACGCACGGCGCGTTCGTGCAGTGGTTGCAGCGCAGCACCGCGAAGTGGCGCTTGACCGCCGGGAAGGTGCCCTTCTCGGTGTACTTGACCCAGGTGCGGAAGCTGCCGAGCGGGACGTCGTTCTCGCTCTTGCAGGCGACGGTGCAGGCGTGGCAGCCGATGCAGCGCCTGTGGTCCATGAGGAAGCCCAGTTGCATAGGGCGCAGACTCTACGCGACGCGCGCACGCGGCCAAGCCCGGACACCGGAGTGGAATCTCGGCGCCGCGAAGTTCCGTTCACGCAACGAGGCCGGCCCGCGCGTGCTGCGCAGGCCGGCCTCGTTGTTGGTTCGCGTGGTTCTCGGCGCTGGCGCTCAACGCGCCAGAATTGGTCGCGGCGCGCTCAACGCGCCAGGATCGCACCCATCACGGCCTTCTGCTGCAGGATGAACATCTGCCGCATCTGGCGGAAGTGCGCGGCGGCGTCGCCGCCGCAGAACGGGCAGTCGACCGGCGGCGGATCCTCGTCGCCGCTCAGCACGGCTCGCACGTGCTCGTCGAGGTGCGCACGGAACTCACCATCGAACGAGTAGACGCCGGCGAAACCGACGGCGGAGAGCGCAGCAATGGCGAGCAGTTTCATGGCGGACACCTCTCGATTGGAGATCGGACCGAACTCGTCCGGGACATGAGAATACGGCGGCGGGGCGCGTTGCGGAAGCGAGGCGGGAGGCGAGTGTCCTGTTTCCGAATTTCGTCGAATATCTCGCTGTCCTCGCCGCCCCTGGCGGCGTTGCTCCGGCTCGGCGACCTATTCAGGTCGCCTGGAATCGTCGCGCCTTGCCAGGAACGCCGATTCCAGCGACATCTTCGACGAACTTCGCAAGCAGGACACTAGTCGGCGGGGAGGGACGCGATTTGTGAATCACATGATCGCTGCCGAGCCGGGAATGCGTGGTCTGGGTGTCGGCCAAGTCCGTCCAGTCCGCCCCAGTCCCTCCGAAATCCATCCATGCGATCCATCGCTCCTGCTCTGCCCGTGCTCCTCGCTCTGCTCTCCGGCAGCGTCGCCTTCGGTGCGCCGCAACAGCGCAGTGCTCCGGCCCCCGCGCCCCAGGCGGACATCAAGCTGCCCGCCCCGCTCGACCCGGCGCCGACGCTCGACGCGCCCCGGGTCGTCCCGCCGACGGCGTTGCTTCCCGACCTGAGCGTTCCGCGCCCGGCGGCCGAGCGTTTCGCGTTGGGCCTCGACTTCAGCGAAGTGCGCTACCAACACGGCCCTGACGGCGCGTTGTGGGCGCGCGGCGAGAACTACAAGGCGCGCTTCGACGGCGAAGGCGCGAGCGTGATCCCGGCCTTCGGTTCGCGGGCGCCGCGCAACTTCGATCTGCGCTTCGAACTCGAGCGGGTGCTCGTCGGCGGCGAGCCGTTCGCTCTGGCGCCGCAAGCCGACGTCCGGCGCACGGCCGACGTCGTGACGCTCGACCGCGGCGCGCTCGACGAGACCTACCACCTCGAAGTGCGGCAGCTCGAGCAGCGCTTCACCTTCGAGAGCCTCGCACAACGCGGCGAGCTCGAACTCCGGCTCGCGCTCGACAGCGAGCTCCTCGGAGCCGTCGACCCGGCCGGCGGCGCTTCTCGAACGAATGGGGCAGCGTGCACTACGGCGCCGCGATCGCGTTCGATGCGGCGGGGCAACGTGTCGAGGTCGAGAGTGCGCTCGTGGACGGCGCGCTGACGCTGCGCGTGCCCGAGCGCTTCGTCGCACAGGCTCAACTTCCGCTCACCATCGACCCGCTGATCACCGTGTTCGCGCTCGACAACAGCACGAGCGAGTGCTTCGACGCCGACAGCGCCTACAACCTCGCGGGCGACGCTGTGTTGCACGTGTACTCCGTGCTGTTCAGTGCGAATGACTACGACGTGGCCGCCTTCGCTACCGACCGCTTCGGCGTCGTCTGGTTCGGCTCGTTCTTCTGGACTGACTTCACGTCGCAACACTGGCGCGAGCCGAAGGTTGCGCACAATGCTGTCACCGACCGATTCCTGGTCATCGGCGACGTCGGGCCGTTCGGCGCGCAATCGGTCTGGGGCCACGTACGCAGCGTGTTCCAGAACTTCCTCTCCACGCCTGCGCAACTCAGCGGGCCCGAGGCCGGCCCCGAAGGGCGACTAGGATGTTGGCGGCGATCCATACCTGTTCCCGCCGAGCTACTTCTGCATCGTGTATAGGCGCGAAGTCAGCATCAGTGACGCCGACATCCATGCGCGGCTGATCGATACCAACGGGGTTCCGGCCGGTGCAGGCACGATCTTCGTCGACAACAGCACGGGCACGTCCGACAGCTTTCCTTCGATCTCGAAGACCAACGGCGGCGGCAACTGGAACGTCGTGTGGCAGCGTGCTGGGCCCAACGCCGCGAGCGCGATCCGCGGCGCGAAGGTGAATTGGAACGGCTTCATTTCGTATCCGAGTTTTCAGATCTCCAGCGCCTTGCAGGCGCAGTGGCGGCCGACCGCAACCGGTCTGATCGCCGGCAGCGAGCGCTTCTTCGTGGCCTGCGAGAAGTACTTCGGCAACGACGCCGACATCATGGTGTACCTAGTCAACGGCAGCGTGAACGAGCAGGAGCTCAGCCTGTCGTCGCTGTTTCCGGCGACGTTGCTCAAGGACCAGCGCTCGCCCTCGATCGAGACCGACGGCGCCCACGCGCTCGTGGCGTGGTCGGAGATCGACCAGGCGACCAGCTTGCACTACGACTTGTTCGCGAGCGAGATCTTCACCACACCGACCGGAATGGGCGTGAAGGAGAACCGCATCGTGATCAGCACGAGCACGGCGTGGGACTACGAGCCGGAGGTCTGCTCGCCCGAGAGCAGCAACCCGGCGCAAAGCACGCAGGACTACAGTGTGTCGTGGTACGAAGGCGGGTCGTTCTTCAACGACAACGTGTGGTGCGCCCTGGTGCGCGGCAGCGTGGGCGGCCCGGTGTCCTTGTTCTGCACGCAGGCCGACTATCCCTGCCCGTGCGGCGACAGCGGTTTCCTCAGCGGCTGCCCCAACTCGCAGACTTCGCTCGGCGCGCACATGAGCACGAGCGGCGGAGCGAGCACGCTCGCGCCGACCTTGAGCCTCAACATCGAGCGCATGAAGCCCAACGCGACCTCGCTCGTGTTCCAGGGCACGGGCGTGTCGGGCGGTCCGCTGGGTGACGGTGTGCGCTGCGTGTACGGCACGGTGATCCGCTTCACGCCGCACACCAACAACGCTCTGGGCGGCGCCGTGTACCCCGGTCCGGGCGAACCTTCGCTCGCGGTCATGGGCCAGATCCCGCTGCAGGGCGGAACCTTTTACTGCCAGACCTGGTACCGCGACACGGCGGTGTTCTGCACCAGCGCGGCTACGAACCTCGGCGACGCCTTGAGCGTCACCTGGACGTACTGAGAGTCCGTTCGACGCCAACACGAGGCGGGGCGCCCACAGCGGCGTCTCGCCTCGTTTCGCGTTCGGCCTGAGCGCCGCGCGTAGAGCCTATGCGCCCAGCGCCGCCGCGGCGGCTCGGATCCAGGCACGGGAGTTGAGAGGCGGGGAGTTCCTTCGTGAAAGGCGGGTCCTTACGCTCGCCCGCTCGATCGGACGAAAACTCCCCCCTCGATGAAGCTCAAGGTTCTGCTCGGCGCCCTGCTGTGGACGCTGCTCGTCAGCTTGGCGCACGTGCAGCTCAACATTGGTTGGAGCCAGGTGAACGCGATCGTGCGCGAGTGGATGGGCCACAAGCGCAAGACGCTGGACGTGGGCTTCTTGCCCGTGACATGACACCTCACCTGTCCGGTCACCAGTTGGGTGACCCAACACAGTGAGCGCGGCTCGGAGTTCGCGGGCCGCAAGTTCAGCGAGTTCGCGACCATCAAGGAGTCGCTCATTGCGCGCCGGCTCGACGCGAGCTTCATCCTCGCGCCGCTGGCGATGCAACTCGTTGCGAGCGGAGTGCCGATCAAGATCGTGTACCTCGGGCACCGCGACGGCACGACGTTGATGGTGGCCAAGAACTCGCCCGTCACGGACTTTGCCGGTCTGCGCGGCAAGAAGATCGCCATCCCCAACCGCTTCTCGAATCAGAACATCCTCATGCACCGCATGATGAAGCAATGGGGGATGAGCTTTGACTCGATCCAGCTGATCGAGTTGCCACCGCCCGAGCATCCCACCGCACTCGCAGCCGGTTCGATCGACGGCTACATCGTCGGCGAGCCGTTTCCGGCGCAGGCGGAGCTCGACGGCATCGGCCGGCCGCTGTACTTCACCAAGGACATGTGGCCGAACTTCATCTCGTGCGTGCTCGTCGTGCGCCAAGAGCTGATCGACGAACAGCGCGAGTTGGTGCAGGAGCTGGTCGACGGCATCGCCAAGAGCGGCAAGTGGCTCGACGCGGACCTCGCGCACCGCATGGACGCGGCTGAAGTCGTGGGCAAGCACTTCAACCGCCAAAACCCGGAGTTGCTGAAGTTCGTGCTCTCCAAGCCGCCAGACCGCGTCAAGTACACGAACTTGGCGCCGCTGAAGAAGGACTTCGACGAGATCATGGAGCTGGCGCTCGAGATGGGCGTGCTCAAACAGCGACTCGAATTCGAGCAGTACGTCGACACGAGCTTCGTGACGCCGCTCGAGACGCTCGACTGGAACATGGAGCAACTGCCGCGACCGACGGCGGAGGCTACGTCCAAGTGAATCTTGCCCTTCTGCTAGGTCTTGCGGCTGTGCTCAGCTTGCTGCCGGCGGGCAAGTTGCCGATCAGTGTTCAGCGCTGGTTGCTTCCGCTCGCCGTGGCGCTGCTCGGCGTGGCGATCTGGCACGGCGCCTGCGCGCTGACGCAGACGACGATTTTTCCGACGCCGCTCGAGAGTTTCGCCGCGATCTTCGAGCTCGCACGCAGTTCGCGCTTGTGGAACGACGTGGTCGCGAGCTTGTTCCGCGTCACTTGGGGCTTCGGCCTCGCCGCGCTCGTCGGCATCCCGCTCGGTTTGTGGATCGGCTGGAGAACACGCTCGTTCCTCGCCTTCAATCCCCTGGTGCAGGGCTTCCGCCCCATCTCTCCGATCGCCTGGATCCCCATCGCGATTCTGTGGTTTGGCATCGGCGACATCTCCGCAATCTTCCTGATTTTCCTGGCCTCGATCTTTCCGATCGTGGTCGGCACGACCGCCGCGGTGCAGAACATCCCGCAGGTCTACGTGCGCTCGGCCTCCAACTTCGGTCTGACCGGCTTTGAGCTCTTTCGCCGCGTCGTGCTCCCGGCCGCGATGCCGCAGATCATCACTTCGCTGCGCATCGCCCTCGGCGTTGCGTGGCTCGTGATCGTGGCGGCCGAGATGGTCGGCATGCAGTCGGGGCTCGGTTACCTCGTCAGCGACGCGCGCAACATGGGCAAGCGCTACGACTTGGTCGTGGCCGCGATGATCCTGATCGGACTGATCGGCATCGTGCTCGACGTGCTGGTGCGCCAGCTGCAGAACTTCGACGAAGTGCGCTGGGGGTTCGCTAAGCGATGAGCACGACCGGCCAGCCCAAAGTGCGCTTCGAGCGCGTGACCAAGGACTTCGAGCGCCGCGGCGAAGCGCTGCGGGTGCTCGATCCGATCGACCTCGTTGTCGAAGCCGGCGAATTCGTGTGTTTGCTCGGGCCCTCGGGCTGCGGCAAGTCGACCTTGCTCAACATCGCCGGCGGCTTCGAAGCGCCGAGCTCGGGCCGCGTCGTGATCGACGGCGAAGCGGTGCAAGGTCCGTCGCCGCAACGTGTCTTCGTGTTCCAGGAGTACGGGATCTTTCCGTGGGCCTCGGTGTGGGACAACGTCGGGCTCGGCCTGCGTGCGCTCGCCAAGGACCTGCAATACGAGCGCATCCAAGCCACGATCGACCTCGTCGGACTCACGGGCTTCGAAAAGAGCTACCCCATGGAGCTCTCCGGCGGAATGAAGCAACGCGTCGGCGTCGCGCGCGCGCTCGCCGTCTCGCCCGACGTGATCTACATGGACGAGCCCTTCGGCGCGCTCGACTCGCTGACGCGTCTCACGATGCGCGCGGAGTTGATCCGCATCTGGCAGACGCGCAAGCCCACGATTCTGTTCGTCACGCACGACGTCGACGAGTCGATTCAACTCGCCGACCGCGTGGTGGTTTTTTCACCGCGCCCCGGCCGCATCGCGGGCATCGTCGAGGTCGACTTGCCGCACCCGCGCGACCTGGGTTCGTCGCGCTACGGCGAGATCAAGAACCAGCTCTACGAGCTGCTCGGCGTGCGCCACTCGGTCTGAAGCGCTCCCCTGGCGCCGTGCGCGGCCCAAGCCTCAAGTCTCGCGCCGGCGCTCGCGCAGCACGCGCGCGGGCGCGCCGCCGACGACGCAGCCGCTCGGTACGTCGCGCGTGACCACGGCCCCGGCTGCGATCACCGCCCCTGCGCCGATCGTGACCCCGGGCGAAATCACGGCGTTGGCGAACACGATCACGTCGTCGCCGATGATCACCGGCGCGAACACGTGAGCTCGCTCTCCGGCGTCGATGCCCGAGCGCGAAGCGAAGATCCCGACGCCGGGACCGCAGTCGAAGCGCTCGCCGATCCGCAGCCCACCCGGGCCGGCGCCGTACAGCACGCAGTTGGGGCTGATCACCGCCCCGGCGCCGATCTCGATGCTTCCGCACCCCTCGCTCCACTCGCTCTTCGCATCGCCGACGTGAAGCACCGTTCCGGATTGCACCACCGCTGAGCCGTAGAAGCGCAGTCGCTGCAGATCGCCCTTGAGGACCACGCCCGCCTCGAGCTTGACCTGCGGATAGCGCGCGCTGAGCTCCGCTCGGGCGCTCAGGTAACGCAGCTCCTGGCGGAGTTGTCGCCAGAAGGCCTTCGCGAAGCGCCCCATGTCGCTCATGTCGTCGTAGCATAGTCGGAGAGCGGCCCGCTTCTCTCGCCTGAGTGTGCTGCGATGGGGCCAACCCGGTGGCTTGCGACGCAGGCGGAGAGAACGACGCCTACTTCGACGCCGCGGCGTCGACTCCGGTCCGTGTTCGGCGCGACGTTTGGCGCGTCCAACAACAGCCTCGGCCTGTCGATGCGTTGCCCCGAAAACGCGCGCACCCCGCAGCTGGCGCGCGCGCGTCAGCGAAGTCGAACTGGCGTTGCGAGTTCGAGGTGCGGATACTGCGCTCTCCCGCGGCGCGTCGGCCGGGGCAAGACGATGGCGCACACATGGCGTTGGGCGAACCCGCCCGAATGGGACCGATTCGCACAGCACAGCCCGTGCGCGACGCCGTTCCATGCGCGCGCGTGGTGCGAGACCTACTGCGCATACTCGCCGCGCTACCAGGCGCGCGCGCTCGCGCTCGAGCTCGACACCGGGCGCAGCGTGCTGCTGCCGCTGTTCCTGCGCAGCGGCGTGTTGCGCCGCGGAGTGTTCGCTCGCGCGGTCTCGTCACGCCCGGGCGTGTACGGCGGGCCGATCGCCCTCGACGGAGCGCTGCGCGCCGAGGACTGGAGCGCCTTCGCGCGCGCGCTGCCCGACCTTCCGCTGGGCGCGTGGGAGTGCTTCGGCAACGCGCTCGATCCGCTCGCGCCCGCCGCCGAGCACCTGCACACCGGCCGGCGCACGACGCACGTCGTCGACCTCGGCGCGTTGCCCGAGGACGCGCTGGCGAGCTACGAGTCCAACTGCCGCCGCAACGTGCGCAAGGCCGAGCGTGAAGGCGTGCGTGTGCAGCGCGAGGAGCGCGCCGAGGCGTTGCGCGAGTACTACGCGATGTACGTCGCCAGCCAGCGGCGCTGGGGCGAGGATCCCGAGCGCGGCTACGCCGAGCGCCTCTTCGAACTGCTCGCCGCGCGCGCCGGCGCCGAGCTCTGGACAGCGCGCACAAGCGACGGCGCGCTCGCGGCCGGTGGCTGGTTCTTGTTCAGCGCCGCGCACGTCGTTTACTGGCACGGCGCGATGCACGAGGAACTCTCGGCGCTGCGGCCCGCGAACGCGCTGCACCACACGCTGATCGTCGAGGCGCGGCGCCGCGGCGCGCGCTGCTACGACTTCAATCCCAGCGAAGACCTCGACGGCGTGAAGCAGTTCAAGCGCTCCTTCGGCGCGCGTGAACTCGAGTTTCCCACGCTGCGCTGGCGCTCGGCGGCGCTCGCGCGCCTCGAGCGTTGGCTGGGCCGGGCGTAGGGCGCTCTAGTCCAAGCGCCGCGCGGCGCGTACGCCCCACATCGGCGCGACGTACGTCGGCAGAGTGCCGTTGCGCGCCGCGCTGCGGCAGTTCGTGGGGTTGTGCGAGAACGAGCCGCCGCGCTGCACGCGTGTGGGCTCGCTGCCTTCGAACAGTCCGTCGCCCGCGCGCGTCGCGACCAGCGCGAGGTCTTCCCAAGTGTCGCGGCGCCACTCGACCACGTTGCCGTGCACGTCGTGCAGGCCGAATGCGTTCGGGGCAAAGCTCCCCACGGGCGCGGGCCCCATGAAGCCGTCGTCGAGTCCCAGTTCGTTGGGCTAGTTCGCGTCGCCGCGCGCCGCCGCGGCGTCGGCCACGTTCGCGGCGCCTTGCAGCGACTCGAACGTGTCGCCGGTCCAGAACACGCTCGTCGTACCGGCGCGCGCGGCGTACTCCCACTGCGCTTCGGTCGGGAGCTGAAGGTCGAGTTCGCTCAGCACGCGCGTGGCGAGCTCCCACGAGACGGTTTCCACGGGCAGGCGGCGGCGTTGCGTGTCCGTGAGCGCCGCATCGGCGTTCAACGCCGACGGATCAAAGTCGGCGTGGCGCAAGAACTGACCGCGCGTCAACTCGTGCTTGGCGATCAGATACGGCGCAAGTGTCACGTGTTGGAGCGGGCCGTCCCACTCGCCGCACCCTGGGTCGACGTTCGCTGAGCCGGCGGGACGCGCCTGGCTCGGCCGCTCGCAACCCCGCGTGAACTCTCCGGGCGGAAGGAGCACGAGCACGATCCCCGACGTGCCGTCGAGCTTGAGCTCTCCACGTTCGTCGCGTGCGGGCGCCGCGCCGCTGGCGAGGTGCGCGAACTCCTCGAGGCGCGAGCGCGGATCGGGGCCGAGCGGCGCAAGTCCGACCTGGGGGCGCAGAACGAAGTCTGCGAAACGCGCGTCGGCGCGTACGCGCTCGGCCGCGGCGCGCCACGCATCGGCTTGGCTCTCGACGCTGCGCGCGCGAAGTTCGCGTGCGAAAGCTAGTCGCCGTTCGACGTTCGGCCGCAGTTCGTCGAGTTGCTCGAGGGTTGCGAGTAGCCTGTCGAGCTGCGCCACGAGCCACGCGCGCGCCGCCTGGTTCTTGAGCGCGTCCGGGTCGAGGTCCGTGCGTCCCGCGAGTCCCGCGCGCGCATCGACGTGCCGTGCGCGGTGGGCCAGCACTTCCGCCGTGCTCGCCAGCCACGCCTCCAACGCGGGCACGCGTTCGGGCGTCGCGGGCCACAACGTCGCTGCTTGGGCGAGCAAGTCCGTGGCGAGCGTCTGGTCGGAGAGCTGACCGACGTCGCGCACGAGCGCATCGCGCCGTGCGAGCGCGTCGCGCGTGCGCGAGAGCATGTGAACTCCGGCATCGCCTTGGCGAGCACCGCGACGCAGGCGCGCATTGATGACTGCACGGTGCGCGACTGCACGGGCGCGGCGATCACGGGCGTGCCGATGAACTCGCTGCCGCACATCACGCGCTTGAAGGCCAGCGGCAACGCCGTGAACCAGGTGCAGATCACGGCGGCAACCCTGACCAGCGATCTGTACCTCGACGGCAACTCGGGGCTCGACGGGGCGATCGTGATGTACACGACGCTGAGCGTGCCCGTGGGCCGCAAGCTCACGCTCGGCCCCGGCGCCGTCGTGAAGATGTTCACCAGCCAGCGCATCGACGTGCTCGGCGCGCTCGACGTCGTCGCGACGCGCGAGAAGCCGGCGGTCGTCACCGCGCACACCGACGACTCGGTCGGCGGCGACTCCGAAGGCGCGGGCTCGCCGCCGGCGCCGGGCCAGTGGATCTGGCTGCTCCTCGACGCGAACGCCGCGCCCAGCCGCATCGAGAACCTGCTCCTGCGCTACGGCGGCGGAGGCGGATGGAGCGCGCTCCGCGCGAATTCGCCGCTGGCGGAGTACCGCCATGTGCGCGTCGAGCGCGCGGCGTTCACGGGTTTCGAACTCGCCGCCGCAGCGCGCGCCGAGTTCCTCACGGCCTGGAGCTGCGGCGCGACCGGCATCGCGCTCTCGGGCGGCAACTTCGGGCTGCTGCGCGCGACGGCGGCGAACTGCGGCACGGGCATCGCTCGCACGGGCGCGTACAGCGGCTCGATCCGCAGCTCGATCGCCTGGGGCAACACCAGCGCCAACTTCGCCGGACTGCTGCCGAACCAGGCGAGCTACTGCAACGCGATCCCCGGAGGCGCGAACTTCAACCTCGACGCCAATCCGCAGTTCGTGAGCTTGCTCAACGGGGACCTGACGCTGCTCGCGTCCTCGCCGTGCATCGACGCGGGCGATCCCTCCGCGCCGCAGGACGCGGACTGCACGCGCGCCGACATGGATTCTGCCCCCAGCAACGCGGCCCCGGTCTTGTACTGCACGGGCAAGACGAACAGCTTCGGCTGCACCCCGTTCCTGGGCTACAGCGGCTTCGCGCGTGGAACAGCCGCCGACCCGCTCGTCGTGCGCTGCTTCAACGTGCTCAGCAACAAGCAGGGGCTCTGCTACTACGGCTTCAGTGGCCGCGCGAACGCGCCCTTCCAAGGCGGACTCAAGTGCGTCGCCGATCCCGTGCGCCGCACGACGCTGCAGAACTCTGGTGGACTGGGCTCGTTCAACAACTGCGGCGGCGTGCTCGCGCTGGACTTCACCGCGTTGATGAACTCCGGCGTCGACCCGCTGCTCACGCCCGGCGCGAGCGTGAACGTCCAGAGCTGGCGTCGCGACCCGGGCTCGCCCAGCAAGAACGGCCTGTCGAACGCGCTGGAATTCACGCGCTGCAACTGAGCTCGAGCGCCAGCGCGGCCCCGAGGGAAGCCGGCGCGGCGCGCGTCCCCGTTCGCACGCCGCGCCAAAGCAAGAGCGGCGGTCTCGCTTCGCGCGAGGCCGCCGCTCGTTTCACTCTCAGTGCGCCCGATCAGTCGCGGAAGTGCACGTTGTCGAGCAGCGTCTGGCCGACGCACTGGCCCATCTCGAGGCCGCGTTCATTGCCGAAGCGGTAGTGGATGCCGCCGTACAGACGCGAGACCGCGGCCTCGTCCGCAGCCTGCAGGAAGCTCGAGAACGTGCGCGCCGGCCACACGCCCGGGTGGGTGTTGTCGGTGAACGGCACGGCGCCGAGCAGGTCCTGCAACACAACCGAAGCCGCGCCCGACTGCGTCGAGTGGCCCGAGGTGAACTCGGGGAAGGGCGGCGTGGCGATGCCGGCGACGCTGTTCCAACCGGCGTCGTTGATCGGACCGCTCGCGTCGCGGATGTACGTGATCGGGCGCAGCAGGTTGTAGGCGTACTTCACTTCCCAGCAAGCGATGAAGGCGTCGGCCACGGCGAGGCCGGCGCGCGCCATGGCTTCCGCCGCGACGTCGAGCTTGAGGTTCTTCTGGTCGCACACCTGGCACACGATGCTCACCCAGTGACCGGGAGGCGTCAGCGTTTCGCCGCCGTCGGCCCAGAACTGCGCGATCGCGATCTGCGCCGGGACGGCGGCGTTCACGGTGGTGCGCACTTCCGCGGCCGCGAGGTGGAACGACGAGTTCGCCGCGGTCGAGTAGGGCGGCGGCGGCAGAGGCAAGCACTCCGCCGAGTTGAGCAGCACGAACGGACGCAGGTTGCCCCAGCACGGCTGGAGCGGGTTCGCGGTGAAGGCGGGCGGCGTCGGCGCCCACAGCCCCGGACCCACCGGCACCGTGTACGCGCAGTTGTTGTACGTCGAAAACCCGTCGGCGAAGGACCACAGCAGGATCTCGGCCGCCAGTTGTTCGCCGTAATCGATCGAGCGCACGATGACCGCGTCCGGCGCGTCGTCGGCGAAGTCCGCCGCGTTCGCCGCCTCGAGGTTTGCGATGTTGGCGAGCGAGGGGCCGTCAGAACCGCTGAAGAGGTTCGTGAGCACCAAGGACACCGCGCGGTTGGCGACGCTCGGCCAGTGCATGGCGCCCGCCGGCGGCGCGGGGAGCGGAGCGAGGCCGTTGAGCTGGCCGCCGAGCGAGCGGTGCTCGGGCATGCCGTGGACGAGCGACTCGTAGAACGCGACCGATGCGTAGGCGATGCGGCGCGAGGCCACCGGCGGGGTGACGGATTCGGCCGCGAAGGACTGGTGCAGCAGCGTGAACCAGTCGACGGCGAAGTCGGCGTCGAAGCTCGCGACCAGGGCGCTCGGGGGCGTGGGGGGCGTCGCCGGGCCGTCCGAGTCGTCGGCGCAGGCGCTCGAGGCGGCGGCAAGTGCGGAGGCCAGCAGGATGCGGGAGGTCGCGTGCATGGGGGGATGTGGGAGGTGGTTGGAGTGCGGTGGCGCGTGGCCGGTGCTGGCATCGCGTCGCGGTCCGTGATTCGCTGTTCGGCCAGCGATGGACGGTTACCAATCCGCAATGCACGTGCCGCGCGCTGGAGAGTCGCGTTCTCCCGCTACTGGCACGTTTGGCATGCAAGACTTTCCGAGTGCGCGCCGACTTCCTATGCGCGCGCGCGCAGCGCGTATGCGTGCGCAGCGTGCGTTCGGCGGCGCCACCTGGGCCCTGCTCGCGGCGGGGGCCCTGGCCGTGGTGTTGCTGCTCGCGGTCGTTCTGAGTCTGCGCCGCGAATCGGACCCCACGAGCGCAGCTCAGCCGCAGGCCGACGCGCCGCTCGCTCCCGCGGCGCCGGCCGCCTCGCCGCGGGTCGAACTGCCGGTCGCGGTCCCTGACCCAACGGGCGCACCCGCCTCCGCACCCGCCGCAGCGACCGCTCCGGCCCCGGCCGCCGCGGCGTCGGGTGGTGTGCGC
>Ga0169931_10003736_pt1 | contig 23992 bp, 22 predicted proteins | sample Kivu_15m_20L_FD_129675 | JGI IMG/M metagenome (GOLD analysis project Ga0169931, IMG submission 129675) | Freshwater microbial communities from Lake Kivu, Western Province, Rwanda to study Microbial Dark Matter (Phase II) - Kivu_15m_20L... | ecosystem: Environmental > Aquatic > Freshwater > Lake...
CTCTTCCTTGTCCCGCTCGAACATTCGCTCGAAGGCCTCGGTGGACCCGTCCGGGTCGTACCCGGCGACACTGGACCGAATCGCGCTACGTGGAACGGGGCGCTGGGCCGCCATGAGGCAGAAGACCAGGTTGAGGAGGCGCTCCGTACGCTCGAGGCGGCTCCCCACGACTACCGCACTGCGAGCAGATCGATGATGAAGACGAGTGTCTTACCCGAGAGCCGATGACCGGCTCCCGCAGGGCCGTAGGCCTTGGCCGGGGGGATGATGAGTTGACGTCGTCCTCCTTCGCGCATGCCAGGAATACCTTCCTGCCAGCCCTGGATGAGACCCGACAGCGGGAAAGCGATGCTCTCCCCCCGATCCCACGACGAGTCGAACTCCTCGCCCGAGTCGAACTCCACACCGACGTAGTGGACATCGACCACATCACCGGGTGACGCTTCCGCACCAGATCCCACCGTCAGATCGGTGATCACGAGATCGTCGGGCGCGGGACCGTCGATGAAATCGACCATGGGCTTGTCCATGTCAGGCCTTCTCGACGTTCACGAGTTCGACGAGGAACACAAGTGTCTCGTTGGGCTGGATGCTGCCGCCCGGCGACGAGTCGCCGTATGCGAGCGGACCGGGGATCACGAGGACCCGCTGCTCTCCGACGCGCATCCCTGGCACACCGTCGATCCACCCCTGAATGAGGCCACCCTCCACGAGGCCGAAGGTTGCCGGAGCCCCGCGGGCCCAGGAGGAATCGAAGGGCTGACCGGTCGCCAATCCCACGCCGCAGTACTGGACCGTGACGGTGTCGTTCAACTCCGCCGTGTCGCCCGAGCCCTCGCGAGCGACACCGCTGATCAAGTCCGCGGGCGGCTCGGTCCCGGGCTGGACGCTGATGCTCGGACTGGCCGGGTCGGTGACGGTGACGGCCACCCCGGGGGCGATGAGGTCAGCCTCCCCCAGTGCCGTGGTGTCCTCGACAATCTCGGTCAGGCTCGTGCAGTCGGATGTCACCCACTCCGCTGCATCGGGCGCCGCAGCCGCCGCCTCATCGGCAGGCTCAGTGCTCTGCGAACAGGCCACGAGGAACAGCGGTGCGAGCAGGACGATCGCGAGTCTCTTCACCCGATGACCCTAACAAACATCACATACTCGCGATCAGGCGCTCCACGCGCTCATCCACAGACACGAATGGGTCCTTGCACAGGACCGTGCGCTGTGCTTGGTCATTGAGTTTCAGGTGTACCCAGTCAACCGTGAAGTCACGTCGCCTCTCCTGGGCACGGCGTACAAAGTCGCCGCGCAACTTTGCCCGGGTCGTCTGGGGCGGTGTCACCTTGGCCTCGAACACGTCCAGATCCGTGATGACGCGATCGACCAACCCGCGACGCTCCAGCAGGTAGTAGAGGCCGCGTGCGCGACTGATGTCGTGGTAGGCGAGGTCTAGCTGCGCAACCTTCGCAGAGGTGAGCGTGAGGTTGTGCTTTGCCATGTAGCGGTCGATCAGCCTCAACTTGATGGCCCAATCGATCTCGCGGTCGATGAGAGAAATGTCCTGGGCCCCTACGGCTTTGATGGTGCGTTCCCAGAGTTCCATCGTGCGCGCAACTACCGGTATTTGCCGGAGATCCCGGCGATCCACGAAGGTCGAGACCTTCTCGAAGTACTCACTCTGCATCTCGAGAGCCGAGATCTCGCGGCCGTTGGCGAGCCGAACCTTCTGTTGCCCCGTCATGTCGTGGCTGATCTCACGGATCGCGCGGATGGGGTTCTCCAAGCTCATGTCCCGCATCACCGTCCCGGATTCGAGCATTCGAAGAACGAGATCCGCGCTTGCCACCTTCACCATGGTGGTGGTCTCGCTCATATTGCTATCCCCGACGATGACGTGGAGCCGGCGGTAGAGGTCCGCATCGGCATGGGGCTCATCGCGGGTGTTGATGATGGGTCGGGACCGGGTGGTGGCGCTCGAGACTCCCTCCCAGATGTGGTCCGCGCGTTGACTGAGCGAGTACAAAGACCCACGCGGTGTCTGCAGGACCTTCCCGGCTCCCGCGATCACCTGCCGGGAGATCAGGAATGGGATGAACCCCTCGGCCAGAGCGGGGAAATCGACGCTTCGTTCCACGAGGAAGTTCTCGTGACACCCATAGGAATTCCCCGCGGAGTCCGTGTTGTTCTTGAAGAGGTATATGTCACCGTTGATTCCCTCTTCGCGTAGGCGGTGCTCGGCGTCGACGCAGAGTCCCTCGAGAATCCTCTCGCCCGCCCTGTCATGGGCGATCAGTTGCGTCATTGAGTCGCACTCGGCGGTCGCGTACTCGGGGTGCGACCCCACATCAAGGTAGAGTCGGGAACCATTGCGCAGAAAGACATTGCTGCTGCGTCCCCAGGACACCACGCGGCGGAACAGGTAGCGGGCGACCTCGTCGGGGCTCAGCCTGCGCTGGCCTCGGAACGTGCAGGTGACCCCGTACTCGGTCTCGATGCCGAAAATGCGCCGTTCCACATCGCGAGCCTACGTGGTGATCAGGAGTTCGCGATAAGAAGCGCGGCCACCTCGGCGTCATCGAGCCGGCGGAACGTTCGTCGCGCTCGGGCACGATCGAGCATCGCCACCTCGAGGTCCTCGGGCGTCAGGGTGCGCGGTTGCTCCGCACCGTGTGCGTCGAGTGCGGCAACGGCGAGGCGCAGGTTGCTGCCGAGCGAACCCCCCGGGGTCCAATGCTCGCGGAGATACGTGGAGATCGCATCGGCAAGGCCGCCCATGGCGACGTAGCCCTGCTCATCGGCGACTGAACCATCGAAGGTCAATCGGTAGATTTGATCGCTGTCGTCCGTGCCGCCGAGTTCCGCCACGACGATTTCGACCTCGTAGGGCTTCGTTGTCTCGGTGAAGATCGAACCCAGGGTCTGCGCGTAGGCATTGGCCAAACCACGTCCCGTCACATCCGAGCGGTCGTAGCTGTAGCCGCGCAAGTCTGCGAGGCGGATCCCTGCAACCCGGAGGTTCTCGAACTCGTTGTATTTCCCCACAGCCGCGAAGCCGATCCGGTCGTAGATCTCACTAATCTTGTGTAACGCCTTGGACGGATTCTCGGCAACGAAGAGGATGCCCGCATCGGCTTGCAGAACCACGACGCTCCTCCCCCGCGCGATGCCCTTGCGCGCGAAGTCCGCCTTGTCCTTCATGATCTGTTCGGGTGACACGTAGAACGGAACGCTCATGACTCACCCCCAACCGTCACGGTCGGCCCATCGGGATTCACCTGACGCAGGGCGAGCATGCGTGCGACTCGGGGACCCACCTCGGTGTCGTCAAGCATGGAGACGCCGTCACGCGTGACACGTGCGATCACGGGATATATCCCACGAGCAGGGTCGGGTCCGCCCGTTGCGCTGTCGTCATCCGCGGCATCGAAGAGCGCCTCGAGTGCGACCTGCACCGCGAGGGAGCAGTCGATATCGCGGCGATAGAGCTTCTTCAACGAGCCCCGGGCGAAGGTGGAGCCCGACCCGACCGCATAGAAGTCGTGTTCCTCGTAGCGTCCACCCGTGACGTCGTAGGAGAAAATCCGGCCGCGGTCACTACGGGGGTCGAAACCAGCGAAGAGCGGGACAGCTGCGAGCCCCTGCATGGCGAGCCCGAGGTTGGTGCGCAACAGGCTCGCCAGGCGGTTTGCCTTGCCCTCAAGTGAGAGGGGGAAGCCCTCGATCTTCTCGTAGTGCTCGAGTTCGACGCAGAACAGTCGGACGAGCTCTACGCCGATTCCCGCCGTCCCTGCGATGCCGACAACGGAGAGATCGTCTGCCGGGAAGACCTTCTCGATGTCCTTCTGCGCGATGTAGTTGCCCATCGTTGCTCGGCGGTCGCCGGCCATGATGACTCCACCCGAGCACCGCAGCGCGACGATGGTCGTTCCGTGGACGATCCCGGGATCATGGGAGGGGGAATCTCCCAGGGGTGCCGTCGGGGACACCCGTCCGAGGAAGTCGGCGAAGGAGACGGTGTCCGAGGCGCGAAATGCCTGGCTGAAGCCGTCGTTGTGCCTCACTGTCCACCCTTCTGCACGAAGGACTTCACAAAGTCCTCCGCGTTCTCCTCGAGCACCTCGTCGATCTCATCGAGGATCGCGTCGACGTCGGCATCCAGGGCCGACGTGTCAATCTGGGACGCGAGAACGTCCTCGTCCTGGGTTGTGGGTGATTTCGTTCTCTTGCTCGTGCTCTCCTGGGCGGCCATGACAGAAGGCTAACTCCCCTACTCGGGGGCAGCCTCGTCACCTTGGAGGAGACGCACCAGTGCACCCGCGGTCGTGGCGCGATCGAGTAGGTGCTCGACGTGCGCGGCCGTCCCTCGGGTGGGCTCCATGGTCGGGACGCGGAGCAGGGTTTCGGCCTCGGGAAGATCGAAGACCACCGAGTCCCAGGCGGCCGCGGCGATGTTGTCGGGGTAACGGCGCATGCACTCGCCGCGGAAGAAGGCTCGCGTGTCCCGGGGGGGACGCGCAACGGCATGGGCAACCTCGTCGTCGGAAACCATCCGCGCAAGGGACCCACGCCTTTCGAGCTGGAACGCGAGGCCTTTCTCAGGACGCATGTCGGAATACTGCAGATCGATGAGTGCCAATCGTGGATCAGTCCACGAGAGCCCGTCCCGACGCCGATACCCCTCCATCAACGCCAACTTGGCACACCAATCGACCGTGTGTGCAGCCGCGGCCCGATCATTATTCAAGAAGTCGAGGGTCCTCTCCCACAGCACCAGAACGTCTTTGGTCTGTTCGTCAATCCCGAGAGGTCCGTCACAGAACGTCCAGGCGGCCTCGAGGAAGACAGCCTGAATCTCGAGTGCCGTCATGGACCGGCCTCGCTCCAAGGCGACGAGATGCGCGAGGTCGTAGTCGTAGGACACTGCGTGCATCTCTCGCACGGGCTGGGCGGGCATCAGACCCAGGATCTCTGGCACTCCGGCCTCGATCATCGCCAACACGATGGCGGTGCTGCCCATCTTCAGGTACGTAGCAGTGTCACTGAGATTCGCATCCCCGACGATGACGTGAAGCCTGCGGTAGCGCTCGGGATCCGCGTGGGGCTCATCGCGGGTGTTGATGATCGGCCGCTTCAGGGTTGTCTCGAGGCCCACCTCGACCTCGAAGAAGTCCGCCCGCTGGCTCAACTGGAAGCCCACGCTGGACCCATCCTGGCCCCGGCCGAGGCGTCCGGCACCCGTGAATATCTGTCGAGTGATGAAGAACGGGATCAAGGCGTTCGTGATGGACGTGAAGGGTGTCTCTCGACGCATGAGGTAGTTCTCGTGGCACCCGTAGGAAACACCCTTGTTGTCGGTGTTGTTTTTATAGAGCAGGAACTGCATACCCGTTGCCGCCTGGGCCAGGTGGGCTGCGCGATGCATGATCACGGCTCCTGCTCGATCCCAGATCACCGCGTCCCGTGGGTTGGTCACCTCCGGGCTTGAATACTCCGGGTGGGCATGGTCGACATACAGCCGCGCACCGTTGGTGAGGATGACATTCGCGAGCCCGAGGTCCTCGTCGGTCAGTTGGCTGGGGTCCGCGTCCGCCCGTGAGATGTCGAATCCGCGGGCATCCCGGAGTGGTGACTCGAGCTCGTAGTCCCAGCGGGGCCGGGTGGCGCCGACCGCGCCCACCAGCGACGCGTAGGCGTTCACGATGTGGCTCGAGGCGACCATGGCATTCATCGATGGCTGCCCAGTGACCGAGATTCCGTACTCGGTCTCGATCCCCATAATCCGGTGGACGCTCATGTCGCGCCTCCTGGCGCGCTACTCACAGGTACTGGCCCGTGTGCGAGACGGTGTCGATGGATCGACCCGCTTCTGCGCCCTTCTTCCCCTGGATGAGTGTGCGGATGAAGACGATCCGCTCGCCCTTCTTCCCGGAGATCCGCGCCCAGTCGTCTGGATTGGTGGTGTTCGGGAGGTCTTCATTTTCGCGGAACTCGTCAATGCAGGCCTCGAGGAGGTGTTGGACTCGAATGCCCTTTTCCCCTGTGTCGAGGAAGGCTTTGATGGCGCTCTTCTTTGCGCGGGCCACGATGTTCTCAAGCATGGCTCCGGAGTTGAAGTCCTTGAAATACAGGATCTCCTTGTCACCATTTGCATAGGTGACCTCAAGGAAGCGGTTGTCCTCGCTCTCCGAGTACATCTGCTCCACCGCACGTTGAATCATGTTCGCGCACGTTGCGTTGCGATCATCACCGTTTTCCCGGATATCCTCCGAGTGGAGTGGAACACCCGGTGTGAGGTACTTGGAGAGGATCTCGCGCGCGCCCTCTGCATCCGGTCGCTGGATCTTGATCTTCACATCGAGCCGCCCCGGCCGGAGAATTGCCGGATCGATCATGTCCTCGCGGTTTGAGGCTCCGATGACAATGACGTTCTCCAGCGTCTCGACACCGTCGATCTCACTCAGCAGCTGCGGAACGATCGTGTTTTCCACATCGCTGCTCACACCCGTACCCCGTGTGCGGAACAGAGAATCCATTTCATCGAAGAACACGATCACGGGCAGACCCTCGGATGCCTTCTCACGGGCGCGCTGGAACACGAGTCGGATATGCCGCTCTGTCTCGCCGACGTACTTGTTGAGCAGCTCGGGACCCTTGATGTTCAGGAAGAAGGATCGGGTTTCTTCGCGGCCGGTGCGCTCGGCGACCTTGCGGGCAAGGGAGTTCGCGACGGCTTTCGCGATCAGTGTCTTGCCACATCCCGGAGGCCCATAGAGCAGGATTCCCTTCGGCGCCTTGAGTTGGTGTTCGGCGAAGAGGTCTGCGTGGAGGAAGGGCAATTCGACGGCATCGCGAATTGCTTCGATCTGATCGCGGAGGCCTCCGATGTCCTCGTACTGGATGTTGGGGACCTCCTCGAGGATCAGCTCCTCGACTTCTGCCTTGGGCACTCGCTCGATGGCGTAGTTGCTTCGGATGTCACACAGGAGCGCGTCGCCAGCGCGGAGCTGGACGCCGTTAAGGCTTCCGGCGAGCCGGACAACGCGCTCGTCGTCGGTGTGTCCGACGACGAGTGCCCGCCCGTCACTGAGGCGCTCCTTGAGGGTAACGATCTCGCCCACGGACTCGAACTCACGCACGTCCACCACGTTCATGGCTTCGTTCACCACGAGTTCCTGTCCGGGGCGTAGTGCCTCCACGTCGATGGTGGGCGACGCCGTGACCCGCATCTTCCGTCCCGCGAGGCTAATGTCGATGGTGTTGTCCTCGTGACGAGAGATGAAGGTTCCATACCCATTCGGGGGCTGTGCCAGCCTGTCGAGTTCCTGCTTGAGGGTGACGATTTGCTCCCGGGCCTCACGCAGTGTGGAGATCAGTCGCGCATTGTGGTCACGTTGGGCCGCCAATTCCCCGCGTACGTGCGCAAGGTTCGTCTCCAGCTCGTTCATGCGACTGGCAGGGTTCTCGGCGCCCATGATGCTCCCTTCGACCCTATGACTCTAATCGCCGGATGACTCCATCGCCCCCGGACCCGAGTAGTCAGATCCATACGCCCCCGGCGCCGGTCGCCGGTGCCGGCGGGGCGGCGCGGAGTGGGGGGCCATGCGGCGCGTGGACACCAGGAATCCCGTGTGTCCGTTCATGCGATGATCGGGTCGCACGGCCAGTCCGTCCAGATGCCAGGTGCGCAGCATCAACTCCTCTGCCCGCGGCTCCACCCATCGGCCGCTCGTCCTCATCTCCTCCACCACCCGGGACATCTGGGTGGTGGTCGCGACGTACACGACGAGGGCCCCCCCGGGTGCGAGGACCTGGTCCGCAGCGGGGAGACACTCCCAGGGTGCCAACATGTCGAGCACTACGGCGTTGGCGCTCTCTGCGGGGACACCCGGCGCCACGTCTTGAAAGGTGCCCACCTGGATGGACCAGGTACGCGGCGTACCCCCGAACCAACGACGCACGTTCTCGGTCGCTATGTCCGCGAAATCCGCGCGGGCTTCGATCGACAGGACTCGACCGTGCGATCCAGCCGCGCGTACCAGGTAGCAGGTCAGGGCACCGGACCCAGCGCCGGCTTCGATAACGGACGACCCATCTCCGACGTCGGCCAGTGCGACGATCCGCGCGGCATCCTTCGGGTAGACGACCGCCGCGCCCCTGGGCATCCCCAGGACGTAGTCATCCAGCTGTGGCCTCATGACCAGGAATTCCACGTCCTTGGTGGAGTGCACGGTGACGCCTGGAGCCAGGCCGATGAGGGAATCATGCTCGATCTGGCCACGATGAGTGTGGAGTGCTTTCCCTGATTCCAGAGTGATCGTGTACTTGTTTCCCCGTGGATCTAGGAGGTGCACGACTTCCCCCGATGACAGTCGGGGTCCGCGGATCACTCGCGGGTCCACGGGATCTGTCGGTGCTGCGGGATGGCTGGGACGACGCGCCACCCGAGGACCCTATCCGTCACTAGTGTGCTCGAGTGGATGCGCGCGCAGCCGGGGAGATCGGATATCCCCGATCCCTGTCCCCTTCACGCGCAAGTGACTTCCAGAATTGCCCTCTCCTGTTCCGATTGAGATCAATCGACCGACTTCCCGAGGCCCCCTCGCCAGCTGCGATACGCGGAACCCTGGTCCACTCCACTCTCGAGGAGATGATGGATCTCCCCCCGGGTGAGCGAACCCTGCACGCCACGCGTGATCTCCTCCGGGACGCGCTGATCGCACTGCGTGTCTCAGATGTTGATGCGTATGAAGCACTCAGCGCGGGCATGAGGGATGACCTCGATGCTGAGCAGCTCTGCGAAGCGATTCTCAGACCCGTGTATCCGCTCGTGGAGACCTATTTCACCCTCGAGGATCCGCGGCGGATCACCCCGCATGCCCGCGAAATGGCGATCAGCGCCGAGTTGGAGCCGGGATTCGTAGGTCGCGGATTCATCGACCGTGTCGAGATCGCACCGGACGGGCGGGTTCGCATCGTCGATTACAAGACGGGCCGTGCGCCGGGGCCAAAGTTCGAAGCCAAGGCCATGTTCCAAATGCGCTTCTATGCACTGATGTGGTGGCGCTCCACCGGCACCGTGCCAAGCATGCTGCAGTTGATGTACCTCGGGGATGGACGTACATTGCGACTCGAGCCCTCTGAGGAACAGCTCATGGCGACTGAGGCGACGATCCTGGCAATTCGCGCTGCAATCGGCGTCGCGGTCGTCGAAGGATTCACTCCCAACCCATCGAAACTCTGCGACTGGTGCTCGTTCCGGGAGTTCTGTCCCGCATTCGATGGCTCCCCGCCCCCATTCCCGGGGGTCGAGGAGGTCGTGGAGACCCATGGCCGCGATAGAGCCTGATCAGACCGCGTTGAAGTACTTCGCCTCCGGGTGGTGCACGATGATCGCGCTCGTCGACTGCTCGGGGTGGATCTGAAACTCCTCGGAGAGTTCCACACCGATGCGCTCCGGGCTCAGAAGTTCGAAGAGTCCGACCTGCAACTCGAGATCGGGACACGCGGGATAGCCGAACGAGTACCGAGACCCCCGGTAGCCCTGCTTGCTGATGAGAATGTCCATGTCGTGCTCGTCTTCGTCACCGAACCCGAGCTCCGCGCGCACACGCGAATGCCAGTACTCGGCCAGGGCCTCGGTGAGTTGAACGCTGAGTCCATGGAGTTCGAGGTAGTCGCGGTATGCGTCCTGTTCGAAGAGCCGGGCGGTGGCCTGGGATGCCGCGTTGCCCATGGTCACGACGTCGAGGGCGACGACATCCCGCTCCCCCGTTGATGCCGGGCGGAAGAAGTCTGAGAGACAGAGGAACCTGCCTCGGCGCTGACGCGGGAAGGTGAACGTGGCGGCCACGGATGCGCCCGTGGCGTCGTAGACGTCGAGGGTGTCGCCATGCGACACACAGGGAAAGTAGCCATAGACAACGGCGGGCTCGATCATCGCCTCCGTCTGAATCCGATCGATCCAGTAGCGCAGTCGCGGGCGACCCTCGGATTCCACGAGTTCCTCGTAGCTCGGACCGTCACCGCGGGCGGACTTCAGCCCCCACTGCCCCATGAACAGGGCTCGCTCGTCCAGGTAGGGCAGATACTCCGAGAGCGGTATCCCGCGGACGATTCGGTCGCCCCAGAAGGGAGGCACCGGAACCGGATTGTCGATCGTCACATCCGAGCGCTCCGGCACGTCGACATCACTCACCCGAGCGGCCGAGGAGGTGCGCACCCGACGCTGGCGTGGCTCGGGCAACTGTGCGCCCTCCTCGCCCCGCTTGATCGCCATAATGATGTCCATGAGTGCGAGACCTTCGAAGGCATCCCTGGCGTAGCGAACATCACCGAGGTACAGCTCTGCCAGGTCCTGCTCGACGTACGCACGAGTCAACGCCGCTCCCCCGAGAATCACCGGGAAGTCCGCGGCGATACCGCGAGCGTTCATTTCCTCCAAGTTCTCCTTCATGATCACGGTGCTCTTTACAAGCAGGCCGCTCATCCCGATCACATCGGCGTTGTGTTCCTGCGCTGCCTCGATGATCGTGGAGACCGGCTGTTTGATGCCGATGTTGACTACGTTGTAGCCGTTGTTGCTCAGGATGATGTCGACGAGGTTCTTTCCGATGTCGTGAACATCGCCCTTGACCGTTGCGAGGACCATCGTGCCCTTGCCCGATTCATCCGTGCGCTCCATGAATGGTTCGAGATAGGCCACCGCGTTCTTCATAACTTCCGCGCTTTGAAGAACGAAGGGAAGTTGCATCTCCCCGGATCCGAAGAGATCACCTACGACCTTCATGCCCGCAAGAAGATGATCGTTGACGATCTCCAGGGCTGACATCTCCTGCAGCGCCAGTGCCAGGTCGTCATCCAGGCCCTGGCGTTCGCCGTCGATGATGCGGCGCTGCAACCTCTCCCGCACGGGAAGACCAGCGAGTTCCTCGGCCTTGGATGCGCGGAGGGATGTCGACTCCGCTCCGTCGAATAGTTCCAGGAATCGCTGGAGGGGGTCGTAGGTCACATTGCCCGAGTCGTCGTACTCACGGCGGTCGTAGACCAGGTCGAGGGCGACAGCTCGATGTTCGGGGTCGATCCGATTCATCGGGAGGATCTTCGATGCGTGGACAATCGCGGATGTGAGACCGGCCTCCGCACACTCGTGGAGAAACACTGAATTCAGCACCTGGCGCGCAGCCGGGTTCAACCCGAAGGACACGTTGGAGAGCCCCACGACGGTGTTGACATCGGGGAACAATCGATGAATCTCCCGGATCGCTTCGATGGTCTCGATGCCATCTCGTCGTGTCTCCTCCTGCCCCGTGGCGATGGGGAACGTGAGCGGATCGACAAGGATGTCCGAGGTCCTCAACCCCCATTCGCGGGTGAGATCGTGGATCAACCGGGTGGCAACCCGGGTCTTCCATTCCGCGGTGCGCGCCTGTCCTTCCTCGTCGATCGTGAGCGCCACCACGGCGGCTCCATGCTCGACGACCAGGGGCATAGTTCGCGCGAAGCGAGACTCCGGTCCACCCCCGTCCTCGAAGTTGACGGAGTTGATGATTGAACGCCCCCCGAGGCGCTCGAGCCCGGCTTCCAGGACATCGGGTTCTGTGGAGTCGAGCATGAGCGGCAGGGTTGAGGATGTCGCCATGCGGTAGGCGATCTCGGACATGTCGGCGACGCCGTCGCGGCCCACGTAGTCGACACAGAGGTCGAGGACATGCGCACCATCACGGATCTGATCTCGGGCGATCTCCACGCACTGCTCGACATCCTGACCGAGCATGGCTTCGCGGAATGCCTTGGAGCCGTTCGCATTGGTGCGCTCGCCAATGGACAGATACGTGGAATCCTGAACGAGCGGTACCTGCTGGTACAGACTGCTCACGGCGGCGACCGGACGTGGGTGTCTCTCCGGCAGCGCGAGGTGGGATACGCGCTCGACCACGGCCGCAATGTGCTCGGGGGTGGTGCCGCAGCAACCTCCCACGAGGGAGAGGCCGTAGTCGCGGACGAACGTCTCGTGAGCCGTGGCCAATTCCTCCGGCGTGAGGGGGTAGTACGCACCCTGTGCGGTCACGATGGGCAACCCGGCATTGGGCATCGCGGACAGGCAGATTCGAGCCTGCTGGCTGAGGGTCCTCAGGTGCTCGCTCATCTCCAGGGGGCCCGTGGCGCAATTCAGCCCGATGACATCGATACCGAGTGGTTCGAGTGCGGTAAGCGCTGCGCCGATTTCCGATCCGAGAAGCATCGTTCCCGTGGTTTCGACCGTGACCTGCGCAATCACGGGGAGGTCGAGTCCTGCGGCCGTGAGCGCGCGGCGTGCACCGATGAGGGCGGCCTTCGCTTGCAGCAGGTCTTGGGCAGTCTCGATGAGGATCGCATCAACCCCACCGTCGATGAGACCACGCACCTGGGTCTCGTATGTGTCGCGTAGCTGGCGGTAGTGCACGTGCCCGAGTGAGGGGAGTTTCGTGCCGGGGCCCACGGAGCCGAGTACCCAGCGAGGTCGATCCGACGTCGACCACTCGTCCGCGACTCCGCGCGCAATCGCCGCACCGGCATGGGCCAATTCATAGATCCGCTCGGGGATGTCGTATTCCGACAGGTTCGCGAGGTTGGCTCCGAACGTGTTCGTCTCAACGCAGTCCGCACCCACCTCGAGATAGGCACGGTGGACATCCGCGACGATGTCGGGACGAGTCACGTTGAGAATCTCGTTGCAGCCTTCGTGACCCTGAAAGTCCTCCAGGGTGGGGTTGCGGGCCTGGAGCATGGTGCCCATTGCCCCGTCTGCCACGACCACACGTGTGGACCAGGCGTCTCGGAGCGACCCCGGACCCGTGGTTGGTAGGTGTGTCGGCATAGCGGGTCGAGCGTAGTTCCCCTCAATTCTCCGTGCACAGCACGAGGGCCGCGACACGGCCTAGGCTGGTGGACATGTGGGAGTTGCATGATCGACTTCGATGACCTGCCGGCCCTGACCGATCCGGTCATGATCGCCGCGTTCGAGGGGTGGAACGACGCCGGCGAGGCAGCGTCCGCCGCCATCGCGCACCTGCGTGAGGTGTGGTCGGCGGAGCCCCTGACCGAGTTGGACTCGGAGGAGTACTACGACTACCAAGTCACGAGACCGCTGATTTCCCTCGACGACGCGGGGGTTCGCCAATTGCAGTGGCCGACCACGCGGTTCTACGTGGCGCGGGCACCGCTCTTTCCGCGTGATGTCGTGCTGGTTCAAGGCATCGAACCGAACATGAAATGGCAGCAGTTCTCCCGGGAGATCCTCGGTCTGGCTGCCGAACTCAATATCTCGCTTTTCGTCACACTGGCCGCCCTCCTCTCGGATAACCCGCATAGCCGGCCCGTGCCGGTCACAGGCTCGTGCACCGATCCCGCGCTTCGTGAAGAGCTGGGCATGGAGCCCTCCACGTACGAGGGTCCGACGGGGATCGTGGGTGTTTTGCAGGAAGCATGCGAACGCTTTGGGATTCCCGCCGTCTCCCTGTGGGCCGCCATTCCCCACTACGTCTCACAGGCACCCTCCCCCAAGGCGACCCTTGCGCTGGTACGTCGTGTCGAAGACCTTCTCGATATCCCGGTCCCGCTGGACGAGCTCGTCGAAGAGGCCCGCGCCTGGGAGACGGGAGTGAACGAACTCGCTGAGGATGATGAGGAAGTCGCCGAGTACGTGCGTCAGTTGGAGGAAGCCCGCGACACCACCGAATTACCGGAGGCCTCCGGGGAGGCGATCGCGAAGGAGTTTGAGCGCTACCTACGCCGTCGCGGGAGCGCCTAATCCTTGCGGCGAAGTTCCAAGTAGAGACGAAGCGACTGGCGGGTTGGCTCGTCTAGTTCTGAATCGTCCCAGATTCGGGCATCGATGTCCGATTCGATTCCCTGCGCGACCACCTTGCCGTACTCCACTCCCCACTGGTCGAATGAGTTGATCCCCCACACTGCTCCCTGCACAAAGACCATGTGCTCGTAGAGGGAGATCAAGGCGCCCAAGGAGTGCGGTGTCAGAGCACGTGTCATGAGCATCGTGACAGGCGTGTTGCCGGCTATCACACGGTGCGGCACGAGATCGGGCGGTCCATCGTGGATGTCGTCCCGGGAACGACCCATGCTCAAGACCGACGCCTGGGCCAGGGCATTTGCGACGAGGATGCTCTGCATCTGCGGTTCCGACGTCTCCGCCTCCGCGACCACGATGATGTCGCATGCAACCGTGGAGGACCCCTGGTGCAGAAGTTGGTAGAAGGAATGCTGGCCATTGGTCCCCGGCTCGCCCCAGTAGATGGGACTCGTCGGATAGTCCACAGGCGAGCCGTCGCGGCGCACTGATTTCCCGTTACTCTCCATGGTCAACTGCTGAAGGTAGGCGGGGAATCGCGCAAGCCGCTGGGAGTACGGCAGAACAGCGACGGTCTCGATGTTGAGAAAGTCCCGGTTCCAGATTCCGCAGAGAGCCATCGTGATCGGAAGATTGCGAGCCGCCGGCGCGGACAGAAAGTGCTCATCCATGTCTCGAAAACCCCGCAGGAAACTGCGGAAATTCTCGGTACCTAGGGCGATCATCAGGCTCAATCCGATCGCCGAGTCGACCGAATAACGGCCGCCCACCCATTCCCAGAATCCGACCACGGACTCGCGGGGAATGCCGAACGCCTCGGCGGCGGCGATATTCGTCGAGACGGCGAGGAAATGCGTTCTGACTGCATCGGCGCCAAGGGCTCGAGTGAGCCAGTCCCGAGCTACGTGGGCGTTACCGATGCTCTCGCGTGTCGTGAACGTTTTAGACGACACGATGATGAGCGTTGTCGCCGGGTCACAGGTACGCAAAGCATCGTGAATGTCGACGGGGTCGACATTCGAGACGAACACGCATGTGATCCCGGGATCTCGAAAGGCAGTCAGGGCCTGGTAGACCATCGCGGGACCGAGATCGGAGCCGCCGATTCCGATGTTGATCACGTGGGAGATCCGCTTGCCGGTGGCGCCGACCCACCTGCCGTCTCTGATGCGTTCGCCGATGACGGACATGCGGTGAAGCTCTGTCTGAACGAGGTCCGAGATCTTCATCGTCCCGTCGTACCAGTCGGGGCTGGGCTCCGCGCGCAGCGCCATGTGCAGCGCGGCACGATCCTCCGTCGTGTTGATATGTGCACCTGCGCGCATCGCATCGCGGTGAGCGAGAACGCCAGTCTGATCGGCCAATGCAAGGAGGTGATCAAAGACCTCATGAGTCACTCGCTGCCTCGATGCATCCAGATGCCAACCCGCCGACTCGAGTCGTAGGAAATCACGATCGACGCGTCCGAGATCATGGATGGACTGCTGTGCGACGCTGGTGGACAAGGTCTGAAGGGCTCCCCAGGCAGGCGTCGCCCTGGGATTTATCACCCGATCTACGAACGTCATGTCCTTAGCCTCCCATCGAGATGCAGCGGGCTAGCGCAGTTGGACGCCGAGAAGGGCGTCCACGGTGTCGGCCATGAGGGCTGGAGCCGCCGGATCATCGCCCTCGCGATGGACCCAGGCGTCGATCGCGTCGATCGCCGCCGGCGTCGCGAGATCGTCCGCAAGGCAGGCACGCACTTCAGCTATGAGGGGTTCTGCCGGACTCGCGGTTGGTCGCCGCGCTGCTGCGCGCCACGCGTCCACACGTGCCTGCGCGCCCTCGAGGCCCTGTGCGGTCCACGCCCAGTCCGTTCGGTAATGGTGGGCCAGCAGCGCGAGTCGCAGCGCCATGGGGTCGACTCCATCGGAGCGAAGGGCTGACACGAAGACCAGATTGCCCCGTGACTTGCTCATCTTGTGTCCCTGCCAACTCACCATGCCGGAGTGCACATAGAGCCGCGCAAAAGCGGGGAGATCGCAGGCTCTCTGCGCCTCTGCCGCACCCATCTCGTGGTGGGGGAAGGCTAGGTCGCTGCCGCCCCCCTGAACGTCGATGGGGATACCGAGGTACTCCAGGGCTATGGCCGCACACTCGATGTGCCACCCGGGCCGTCCCGGTCCCAGTGTCGACTCCCACGAGGGCTCGCCACCACGTGCTGCCTGCCACACCAGGCAGTCCAACGGATCGTCTTTTCCTGGTCGGTCGGGATCTCCCCCTCGCTCGGCGAAGATTGACCGCATGCGGTCCTCGTCGAGGCCGGCTACCGAGCCGAAGCGCGGATCGCTTCGGACCCGGAAATAGAGGTCGTCATCGACGCGATACACATCGCCCGATTCGACGAGACGCTCCACGTAGGTCACAACCGAGGGGATGGCCTCGACGGCACCGATGTAGTTATCCGGGGGCATGACACGGAGAGCGGACATGTCTGTTCGGAAAAGTTGGATCTCCCGATCGGCAATGGCTCGCCAGTCCTGACCGGTCTCCACGGCTCGCACCAGCAGTGGATCATCGATGTCGGTCACGTTCTGGACATATCGAACGGTGCGTCCTGAGTCGCGCCACACGCGGTTCACCAGGTCGAAAGCCACATACGTGTTTGCGTGGCCAATGTGGGTGGCGTCGTACGGTGTGATGCCACACACGTACATCGTGGCTTTAGGCCCAGGCGCGCTGGTGATCTTCGTCCGGGTGGATGTGTCAAAGAGTCTGAGGGGCAATCCAGTTCCGGGAAGTCGGGGGATGCCCGGGCGCGTCCAACTCTCCACCGGTGAAGGGTAGCGGCGCTAGAAGACCGGCCACGGAATCGCTGGCCACTCCTCAGACGGTTCCGGGAAGTGATGCGAGTCGAGTAACGCGGCCACGCGGCGACGAAGGGCTCTCGACTCGTCTTCAGAGAGCCATCGATCAATTCTCGGTACGTCCCCGGTCAACAGATCACGAAGCGAGCGCAATTCGCGTGCGAGATCGGTCGGGAGTGCCTCCCCGGCCCACCCCCACAGGACAGTGCGCAGTTTGTTCTCCGAGTGGAAAGCGACGCCGTGATCCACGGCCCGGATCGAACCATCCGGCAGCATCAGGATGTGACCCCCCTTGCGGTCAGCGTTATTGATCACGGCGTCGAGGACGCTGAGCCGCTGAAGAGCCGGTGTGTCTGCGTGCGCGAGTGCAACCGCACTTCCCGATGGGTCCTGGGCTTCCACCACCACCCGCCACCCGATCGGGACCTCGTCGCGGGGCGTGACGTTGACGAGGTCGCCGATGGTGGACGCCTCGCACCACTCTTGGACCATCCCAGGCCCTGCCGGCCCCTCGGCACGCCACACGGTCAGCGGGATGAAGTTCCACCCGAGCAGACGATCCACCTCGAAAGCCGCGATCTCCCGGCCGGCAAGTGAACCCGACGGAAAGTCCCAGAGCGGCCGTTCCCCCGCTACCGGCTTGTAGACACAGCGCCTGTCCTCGACAGTGCACAGGAGGGTTGCATTGCTCGCATCGACGAGACGGCCCTCGACGAGCAGGTCGGCTTCTTCGAGTGTGGTGGCGAGCGATGTCACGGGAGATCGCGGCGCCGATAGCCGTTGGCGCGGGGACAGATGTGGCCCGCGGGGTCGAGGGGCTGTTGGCAGAAGGGGCAGGGTGGGCGTCCGGCTTCGACGACGGCGCGTGCCCGGTGGGCAAATGCGCGAGCGTAGGACGGAGATAGCCACACGCGTAACGTGTCTGGACCTTCGTCATCGTCGTCGGCCAGTTCCGGCACATCGTCGCCCTCCGCAGCGATGGCGTGGGCTTCGATCACGACCTGGCGGAGGGAGTCGTCCCACCCGAGGGCCATGGCCCCCACTCGGAATTCCTCTGTCAGTGGCACGTCGAGTGCTTCGTTGTCGAGGAGTGGGGAGGGCACGGTGTCGGGGATCTCGTCCGTGAGATCACGTGTGGCGACGACTTCGTCGAGAAGTTGATCTACGCGTTCGGCGAGGACTGATGCCTGCTGCTTCTCGAAAGCCACGGATACGAGTTCGGAGCCTTGTCGCACTTGGAGATAGAAAGTGCGTTCACCAGGCATGCCAACGGTCCCCACGACAAATCGATCGGGTTGCCGGAACTGAAGGATTCGCCGCGTCACGGTCCCGCGCCTCCACCGACCGCCGCATCAGACGACGCATCCTGCTGTCGCTCGGCGAGCCGCTGCATAAGTGAATCGAGGCCATCCGCTGACGCATTCGTGCGGACCACGAATGGACGCATCGGTGTGTAGTGGATGATCGATACGGATGCGGGATCCACGTGAATCCGTTGGAAGTGGTCGAGGTGCATACCGAGTGCGTCGGCGATCACCGCCTTGATCACGTCTCCGTGGGACACAACCGCGTATACGGAACTGTCACCGAGGGTTGAGTTCCAATCCCGGATCGCCGACGTCGCGCGGTGCTGCATGGCCTGCATGGCTTCACCATCGTCACCCGGGAACGTCACCGAACTGGGGTGTGCCTGTACAGCCGCCCACAACGCATCAGTGGAGAGGTCGGACAGCAACTTGCCCGTCCAATCGCCATATCGGCACTCCCCCACCCGGGGGTCCACATGGAATGCGGGTGCATGCCCCGCATCGCGCTGCGCGGAGATGATCGCCTCGGCGGTCTGCTGGGTGCGGTCGAGGGGGGACGTGACAACTGCAGTGAGTGGAGCACGTGCGAGAGCCACGCCGACGCGTTGCACCTGCTCCTCGCCATCGCCATCGAGGAACACCCCTGGGCTCCAACCAGCGAGTATCCCGGAGGAGTTTGCTGCGGTGCGGCCATGCCGCACGAGCACCACTGTCGTCACGGCCCAACTGTAGATGCGCCGAACTCGGGCCGCCCGCGAAGAGTTGCTCCGTTCGCAACAGGCAGAATGTGGCCGTGATCAGCAACATCGGCACCTACTCGCCGACACAGTGCCACTCGGACCCGACCCTGCGACACGTGCCCTCGGGTGACGACCTCGTGGGCACGACCGTCACATCCCAGATCCAGGGTTCCATGGCGCTTCTTGACGAACCACACGCGTTTGTCTGGGTGGATCTGGTCAATCCCACGAGACCCGAGTTGCTTGTGGTCGCCGAGACGTTCCATCTAGAAGCCCTGCAGATCGAGGATGCCGCCAATCCGCACCAACGTGCCAAGTTCGACGTCGATGACGGCGGAGCGGTATTTGCACTCTTCAAGGTCCTCGATTACGAGGAGGAAACCAGTGGAGTCACGACAGGCCAAATTTCAGTGTTCGTCGGATCCGGGTATGCCGTCACCATTCGTCAGGGGGGCTCGCGCGACATCGCGGGGGTCCGAAGCCGGATCGAGGGAAGCGATGCACTGCGCGGACATGGCTCGGTTGCGGTGATGTATGCCGTTTTGGATTTCGTCGTCGACGGGTATCTGGCGGTGATGGACGAGGTCGGTAATGACGTTGATGAGATCGAGACCCAGGTGTTTTCGTCGATCCCGGTATCGCAATTGACCCGCCGAATCTACGAACTCAAGCGCGAGAACATGGAAGTTCGCCGGGCAGTGGGACCCTTGGTCCCCGCAGCACATCGCTTCGCGTCAGAAACAACGCCCGAAGTTCCGGAAGACCTGCGCCCCTACTTCCGCGATATCGGTGAGCACATTCTTCGCGTCGACGAGAGCGTGGACACAGTTGACAACTTGCTCCTCACCATGCTGATGGCCTCGACCGCGTTGCAGGACCTCCAACAGAACAAGGACATGCGCAAAATTTCGGCGTACGCAGCAATGGGCGTAGTTCCTACGGTCATTGCAGGTATCTATGGCATGAACTTTTCGCACATGCCGGAACTTGACTGGGAGTTTGGCTATCCGCTGGCCCTCGGACTCATGGGCCTTGTCGTACTGCTGCTCTATCGCGCCTTCAAGAAGTCGGGCTGGCTTTAGGAACTCAGGATTCCTAGCGAAAGCAGGGTGAGCACACCAGCGCCGAGCGCGATGCGGTAGATCACGAATGGAAGAAACGAATGCGTGCTGATGTAACGCAGCAGCCACGCGATCACGGCGTAGCCCACAACGAAACTGATGGCCGTCGCCGCGAGGGTTGGACCCCACGCGACCGACGAATCCGTGCCGATCTTCGACGCTTCGTAGAAGCCAGCACCGAGGACAGCTGGGATCGCAAGAAGGAAGGAGTAGCGGGCGGCAGCTTCGCGTGTGTAGCCGAGGGCGAGCCCCGTCGTTATCGTGGCACCTGATCGCGAGACACCCGGGATCAGCGCGAGGGCCTGTCCGAAACCGAGGATCACCCCATCGCGGGAAGACATACTCGAGAGGGACCGCATCTTGGCCCCGTACCTGTCGGCGAGTCCGAGTACTACACCAAAGACGATAAGGACGCTTGCGACGAGCCACAGATTTCGAGCTGCGGTTTCGATTTGTCGAGTAAAGGTAACGCCAAGTATCACGATCGGGACGGTGCCGATGATGATGTACCAGCCGAGTTTCGACTCCGTCGTGTGAACCCGTGTGCGGAGTGAGTGACTCCAGGCTCGCAGGATCCGAGCGAGGTCCCGCCGGAAGTAGACGATGACGGCTGCTTCGGTTCCGATCTGGATCACAGCAGTGAAGGCCGCTCCAGGATCCTCCCACCCGAAGATCTGGGAGACGATCAAGACGTGCGCCGAGGAGGAGATGGGCAGAAACTCCGTGAGCCCCTGGATGAGGCCTAGGAGGACAGCCTCGAACCAGCCGATCGGCTCAGCCACTCACTCGGCCAATCCGGAACGTTCGAGTGCATCGGACATGAGTCGAAGGCTCGCAACGCGCTCCTCCAACGTACCCGCGTAGGACGCGATCGTCAGCGTGGTGACCCCGGACTCCTGGTAGGCGGCGAGGCGATCACGGACGCGATCCGGTGGACCGAGGAGGGATGTCCGATCGAGGAAGTCCAGCGGGACTGCCGCGGCGGCTCCGGCATAGTCCTTTGCCAGGTACTTGTCTTGGATATCTGCAGCTGCCTGCTCGAAGCCCATGCGGCTCATTAACTGGTTGTAGAAGTTCTTGTCCCGTGACCCCATGCCGCCCACGTACAGGGCTGCGTAGGGGCGCACCAGGTCGGCGCACGCTTTCCAGTTGTCACCGAATACGACGGGAACCGTGGGGACCACGTCGAAGCCGGATATGTCCTTACCAATCGTGGAGCGGCCGGCGCGGATGGAATCCATCGATGCCGTCGAATCTTCTGGTGAGTAGAAGATGGCGAGCCATCCGTCCGCGATCTCGCCGCACAACTCGAGATTCTTCGGTCCGATGGCAGCCAGATAGATCGGAATGGACTCGCGCACCGGGTGGACTGTGAGGGTCAAAGCCTTTCCGGGCCCGTCCGGAAGAGGGAGGGTGAAGAAATCACCCTGGTAGGCGACGCGCTCGCGTCGCAGGGCCATGCCAACGATGTCCACGTACTCCCGGGTGCGTGTCAGGGGCTTGTCGAACCGGACCCCGTGCCAGCCCTCGGACACCTGCGGTCCGGACACGCCGAGCCCGAGCCGAAATCGCCCACCGGACAGCGTGTCGAGGGTCGCGGCGGTCATGGCGCAGTTGGCGGGTGTCCGCGCAGGGATCTGGAAGATGGCCGAGCCGACGTCGATGGATGTCGTCTGCGCCGCGATCCACGTGAGAACCGTCGCCGCATCCGACCCATAGGCTTCCGCAGCCCACGCGACGCTGTAGCCGAGGGTGTCGGCCTGGCGCGCAACCTCGAGGTTGTCCGCGTCGTTTCCAGCGCCCCAGTAGCCCAGATTCACTCCGAGTTTCATAGCGCAACCCTAGACGTCAACGAATTCGGCGTGGGACGCAATAGCGTGGTCCTATGCAGCAGCGGCCACTCGGTAGGTCCGGACTCTGGGTGGGGCGTCTTGCCCTGGGCACGATGACCTGGGGTCGCGGCACGGATGAGTACGAGGCCAGGGATCAGTTGGCCGCGTTCCTCGATGCGGGTGGCACGCTTATCGACACCGCAGACACCTATGGGGACGGCGCGAGCGAAGATCTTCTCGGAACGCTCATCCAGGAATTCGAGTGCCGTGACCAGATAGTCCTCGCCACGAAGGCCGTGTCACGTCCCCAGACGGAGCGACGTTTTGACGCAAGTCGCCGGCACATCCTCGACACGCTTGATGCCTCACTGAAGAGACTGGACGTCGATGCAATCGACCTGTGGCAGATGCACGCCTGGGATGCGTTCACACCTATCGAGGAGACACTCGCCGCCTGCGACGATGCTGTGCGTAGTGGCAGGGTGCGCTACATCGGGATCTCGAACTACTCCGGTTGGCAGACCGCGAAGGCCTGCACACATCAGCAGGCGGTCCCTGGCCGTGTGCCACTCATCACCGCCCAGATGGAGTACAGCCTTCTTGAACGTGGAATCGAGCGTGAGATCGTTCCTGCTGCACAGTCCTTGGGCATCGGCATCCTCCCCTGGTCCCCCCTGGGACGCGGTGTCCTCACGGGCAAGTACCGGCACTCCATCCCGATCGACTCCCGTGGCGCCAATCCGGATACCAGCCAGTGGGTGAACGTCTACTCGGATCAACGCGGGCAGCGCATCGTGGATGCCGTTGCCACGGCCGCGGAAGGATTGGGGGCCTCCCCCGGTGAGGTGGCCCTCGCCTGGCTCCGGGATCGTCCCGGAGTGGTGGCTCCGATCCTGGGCGCGCGCACCACGCAGCAGCTCGCGGCCGCGCTCGCGAGCGACGAGCTCGTGCTTCCCAAGGAGATCATCACGGCGCTCGATGAGATTTCCGAGCCGGCCATGGGTTACCCGGAAGCGGGATGGGCTCAGCGGAGATGAAGCGTGGTCAGGCCGAATGGGAGTACCGAGAGGTGCGCATCTCCCGGGACGCCACCCGTGAAGAGGCCCGGGTCTACGTGACGGCCTCGGCTGAGCAGGGTCGTTGGGAGTTGGCGCGCACCAGGATCTTCCGGGATGGTCGCCGGGAGTACCGGTTGCGCCGCCGCGTCATTCACGTGAGCCGAACGGCCTGATTCAGGCCTTGCGGAGGAATTCGTCGAGCACCCGCACTCCGAACTCCAGTCCGTCGATGGGAACGCGCTCGTCGACCCCGTGGAACAGTCGCCAATAGTCGAGATCCGGTGGCATGCGCAATGGGGAGAATCCGTAACACGAGATCCCGAGCCGCGACAGGGCCTTCGCGTCGGTTCCTCCGGACACCATGTACGGAACCACCTTGCCGCCGGGATCCGAGGATCGGATAGCAGAAGTCATGACGTCGATGATGTGACTGTCCAGCGGTGCCTCGAGGGCAATGTCAGAGTTCAAGGTTTCGATCTCGATCTCATCACCCACCAGGTCTCGAATCGTCGCCTCAAACTCCTCCTCGTATCCGGGAAGGAACCTGCCGTCGATCGCAGCGGTCGCCTCACGTGGAATGACATTCACCTTGTACCCCGCGTCCAACATCGTCGGGTTCGCTGTGTTCTGCATGGTGGCCCCGACCAGGAGACCCAAGGTGCCGAGTTTGTCGCGAACGTTGACGAGGTCGTCACTCCCAAGATCCATTCCATAGGCACGAGACAACTCGTCGAGGAAGCGCTCAGTGGTCGGAGTGAGCCGCGTCGGCCACTCGTGTCCACCGACCCGAGCCACCGCGCGGGCGATCTCCGTGACTGCGTTGTCTTCGTGCAGCAGGGAACCGTGACCGGCTCTGCGCGCCGCTCGCAGCAGCAACCAATGGATTCCCTTCTCGGCCGTCTGGATGGGGTACAGCCGAAGGTCGTCGTTGATTGTGAGGCTGAAGCCACCCACCTCACCGATCGCTTCGGTGGCGCCTGCGAAGAGCTCGGGTCTGTTGTCGACGATCCAGCGGGAGCCATGAACCATGCCGGCTTCCTCATCGGGAAAAAACGTGACGATGATGTCCCGCCTAGGACGAAAACCCTCCCGCTGCCAGGCACGCACAACGGCCAGGATCATCGCGTCCATGTTCTTCATATCCACGGCACCGCGACCCCAGATAAAGCCCGCATCGACGTCCGCGTCGAAGGGTGGATGAGTCCATTCCGAGGCAATCGCAGGAACGACGTCGAGATGCCCGTGGAC
>Ga0169931_10003738_pt1 | contig 23987 bp, 37 predicted proteins | sample Kivu_15m_20L_FD_129675 | JGI IMG/M metagenome (GOLD analysis project Ga0169931, IMG submission 129675) | Freshwater microbial communities from Lake Kivu, Western Province, Rwanda to study Microbial Dark Matter (Phase II) - Kivu_15m_20L... | ecosystem: Environmental > Aquatic > Freshwater > Lake...
AATTCGACCACCTTGAATTCTATAACGTTATCTTGGTCAATAACGACCGACTCCGACTCGTATGGAATGTTTAAAATACAACCTTCGTGATTAACCTTTAAATATCCATTTTGAAATCTGATTGTCTGTTTAATCCAGCTATCAAACGTTACCATATTTAAGTTTTTATCAAATAACTGAATGCGGATCGATATCCCGATTGAGTTATATGGGAGTTCTTCGGAGATAAGTTTTCTGGGATACTTCCTGTAGCATTGACGTTTGGCACGAAGAATGCGTCACCAAATGCGCTGCTGGTTGTTGGGAAGCCCGAACTATTCACACCCGAGAATCTCAACACTTGGGATGACCGTTTCAAACTTGCCGACGGAATGTTGTAGTATGAACCACTGTGTCTGAATATGCTACATGTAAACGGTTGGTCTTCGGCCAAAATCAATGATGCGGTGGTGCCTACGATAATAGATGACGGTGCTGTTTGAATTAACTGACAATCAACCGTCTGATCAGTAGTCACTTCCGTAACCGTAAATTTGGAACTATATTCCACGTTAGAAGACGGATAGAAGGACATTAGTGGTAGTGGTCCAAGAGATATGACTTCGTCATAATTAGTTCCATTTACGTGAATATTGGTGCTATAGGTATTTGAGATTCCGCTGTTCTGTTCAGTGATGGTAAAAAGATAGGTATCCGCTCCTAATCCACCGAATACTGCTGAAGATGTGGCGTTACTCAAAATTCTTGTGGTTCCCGTCTTTGCGGATGTCACTGTCCAGAATCCGTTGGATACGGGCGATCCTATAGTGAACGTTATTATTCCAGAACCTAGAGCATATCCGTAAATATTGACATCATCGTGATCAACCGTCACCGTCACTGACTGATTCACGGTGGTTCTCTGCGCAGTCATTGTGCATGCCGGATAATAACCGAACTTTTTGCCTATAACATCGTATAGACCTTGGTAATCCGAAACAAACACGTCTTTTCCGTTACAGACTAGATATTGACCAGAAGACTCGAATTGATCTACATTTTCGCCGGCATAAAGAACCATGTAACCCGTTTCAATTCCATTTGAGGAGTAATCGGAATTCGTGGCTAGATGTGAATAGGAGGAACTGAATCCATATGAACTGCTTAAAGCAAATACATTAGAACCACTGGCGGAAGATGCTGAAATTGCACTCGACGCCGACAGTGCGTTTGAACCGGAATTTGCATAACTTGATGAGATAGCGTAGTTGCTTGTTCCCGCAGTTACTCCCGAACCACTTGCATAGGAGGCTGATAAAGCGTAACTAGAACTAAATGAGTAACTGGATGTGATAGCATAGATTCCTGACCCGGAGCCTGCTAATGAGTAACTGGACGACAAACTTGCGGAAGCCCAACTTGCACTGATAATTAAGTGGGAATAGGAGGAGGTCAATGCGTAGCTCGCCGATTCAACCGATGCGCTCACAGCAATCGCCGTCATCAAATTTCCCCATGTGATATTCTTGGATTCCGATATGGGTGATACATCTTGGACCAAGAATAAATCCTCGGATGAAATTTTTCCATCCAAATTGTTTAACTCAACTATTCGTTTATTGGCCATATGTATATAAATAAGTAGAACTTACGTTTGCCTTCTGATATTATAATAAAACGCTCTACCGTCGTTCTGAAGCGTGCTTCCGTTGTAGGTTCCATTAGAATATGTTGCCACTAAATAAGTTCCTGCGTGACTCATACTTATCTGAATGTTGTTGGGATGTCCTAGAACAGATTGTGATATTGGTATCTTAGTGTTGAATGGTCCACTTCCTGTAATCACATTCGTCCAAACTCCGCCCGCGAAACTGCTGGAGAAAAGACTGCTATCCAATTTTGGCAGTCTAGCACTACCCGATCCGGCCACCGTGAATTTAGAACCCAATGATGATGAGAGGTCGGTGTAGGCGGTAGAATTGTAAAGTCCTCCATCACAGTTATACCATTGTTCTGAGCCAGTAGGTCTAATTCCTGCGTAGAGAAATATCATTCCTGCCGCCGGGCCGTTGGAAGACGTTGTAGATAAGGAAGTCTTTTCTGTGAATGAAGCAGTCACCACAAGAGATGCACTATAAGCAAATGTTCCGGCCGGTGTTGTATATACCACTGAACTTGCATATCTCGACGAAGTCGTCTGATGGATAAAATCTGAGAAACTTGCGGTAACGGTTGTTAAACTAGAAGTGTGAGCGTAATTTGAACTGTTAACCGAGTAATCTACTCTTCCTAAATTATGAAATAGAATGGTTCTGTATGAATATGTAGAAGGGGATGGAGTAGTAACTACATCCACTGAGAAATTCAATGAGTCTCCTCCCGGTAATAGAACTGAACCGGAATCCAAGAGATTAGATATATTAAACCCGTAACTTCCGGATGATAATCCTCCAACAAAATGCGTGGTGTTTGCTCCTCCGATTATTGCGCTTCTCAAATTGTCTTTATGAGAGGTGGGTGAGAGGATGTATAGACCTTTAGGGGATGCAATCTTAAAGGTTATTCCTCCACCAGCAGAACCGACTGCGTATATAGAGGTGTAATCGCTGCTGGAAGTTATTTCAATCAATTCTGATATTGAAATGACGTGACGAGTATGATGTGAAAAACTAGAACTAATCGCATGAACAGAAGAACCGCTCATATTTGTGGCCCAACTCGATTGAGACACATAGTTTGCAAAACTGCTGGAAATACTGCTGGAAATCAGATTTCCCACAGCGGCGAGAGAGGATGTTTTGGCATAGCTCGCCGACAGAAAGATGGTTCCGTCCACCGAATCCGAAAGACTTCCGACGGACACGTTTTTTAATTCGTTTCCGGAAATGTCTTCTACAATCAATAAATCTGCCGGCGATACGCTGGAAGAGTTTAGTTGACTTAGATTAAAAATTTGTTGGTTCGCCATTATCTACTTTGTATAAACATAAGTATTACTGGGAACATTTTTTATCCACGGATTTCAACTTTTTGACGATGAATTTGACCAGTTTCGACCTTACAATGTCGTCGTCAGTGAACTCAAATGTGTAGATTCCGTTCTCTTTACTCTCATCATCGGAGAACGCATCTACCATTCTTTTAAAACCGCTTTTCACACCTATATCTGTTTGGTCAATATCTCCGATGATGAACACCTTGCTGAATTCGCCGGTTCTCGTAATGAGAGTCATCAATTCTTTATAGGTCATATTCTGTGCTTCATCGGTTATGATGACCTTTGCATTCCAACTCAATCCACGCAAATATCCTACCGGAACCGTGCCAATGCGGCCTTCTTCCATCAAGGTGTTGATTTCCGACTGAGGAATTAATTCTTCTAATTTATCGAGGAGCGGTTGTAGATATGGTGCCATTTTATCTTGGCTCTCTCCCGGGAGAAATCCGATCTTGCTGTCGCTGCTTTCGACGGCACTTCTAACGTAGAGAATATCACTGACCAGTCGTTCGTTCATGAATTTTAATGCAGTAAGAACAGCGAGATAAGTCTTTGATGTTCCGGCTGGCCCAGAAACGAAGACGAGTTTAGCCTCCTTACTCGTAGAGAGATCCATAAACAACTTCTGTTTATCGGTCAATTTCTGATCTTCTCGTATAGTCAGAACTGACTTAATTTTACTCTTTTGAAAAACCTTGGGACTTTGGTCGGGCTTTCGTTTTTTATTTTTCATTTTATTAAAGTTTAAGATTTAGCTTCTTAATCCTTCCACACAGTTCATATTTTTCTAGTTTTAGAAAAACATTATACAGTGCTTCAATATTTTCTTTGAAATTTTCCCGTGAGAGAGTGACGATGAAATCGGTTTGAGAAAATGAAAATACTTCGACCACGTCTAAATCTTTACTAACGGAATACTCTACAGAATTCAAAACGTGTTCCAAGAGGGATAACTTATTGTTGAGAATGAATTTTTTTAATTCCTCATCCTTCTTGGGCAACTTTAACGGTTTGTATGTCTTTGCCATAATTCCTACCTTACATAAATATCTACAAATGAACGATTAGCACAAAAAGAAAAAGAGCGGCCAAGTGTTTTTTTGGCCGCTCTTTTTCTAACTAAATTTGAATTAAATCTTAATAAACTCGGTGGATTTTTTCATTCTTCTCAACCACATCAACCTTAGCACTCCGATCCCATTTGGAGGTTAAATTAGACCAGTAAGAATATTCTTCTGATGCGTCTTCCTGTGAAGAGTATTCCTTGGATGATACTCTCCGATTGTTCCGAACTACCACGAACTTAACAGTTTTTTTAGCGATGTTTTTTGACATAGTTTATTTATATATCACTTTACCGAATCCGTCAATAAAATTTTGGCGGGCTTGTCAGTAGAAACTTCAGTCAGATACTTCGCAAGTTTCTCGGCATTTGTCAGTGATAGTGTAACGGAGTCTCCCCAAGGGTTTCCGGTTCGTAAAATATTCCAACACCATCTCAAGCGTTCTCGCCATGTAAAGGGAACGTTGCCAGCGTGTCCCAAGGCCCATATCGAAACATCTACATTTACTTGACCCTCATACTCATCACGAGTGACTTCAAGCAGGTGAGCCGAACACTCACATTTGTAAAATTTTGATTTGTTTTTATAAGCATTCATCTCAGTTTTAATATTTATTATTACAATGAAATCTTCGTATTCACATCATGGATTTTTAGCGAGGATTGACCACATCCTTCTTCATGGTAAATGTATATTGAAAATATCAGTCTATTTCATTAGAAGAAAAATAACTTGGAAAGAATACACTGTCAAGTTTAAATTCTTTCGGGATGGAATTTCTAGGTCTATTTTTGATAGGTAAGAAATATAAACATTTTGACTAAGAGAGTTTCGTCTCTTACATAGCTTTTCATTCGGGAGACCCCTATCTAGTTAAGTCGGTCAAACTTAATGACTTACAGTTGTTCACTAGAATATTCGTATATGACATATGACGAATAGTTACATAGTTCTTCACAAGTAGTTTATATGGTGGAGATGAGGGGAGTCGAACCCCTTTCCAATAACCGAATCAACTATTCGACTACACGTTTATAGTTTTTGGTATTTTTGTAAAAACAATTCTAAAACTCAAAAGTTGTTTTTCTTTAGATTTAAATTTCAGCATCAATTTCAATCACCTTTCAATGCCAATCACAATAATGTCATAATTAAAACTATTGTGAATTATTTTAATTACGGGTGACCAATTAGGCCACAGCGAGAACTTCTTCCTCTACAGGAGTGAAGTCATATGCGATTACGTTTTTAGCGTGTATCTTTTGATAGAATTTTAACGAGGCCAACTATCATCCTCGACGTGCCGAACAGCCTTTTTAATTACTGTCGAAACCAGTACATCCCCAATAATAATCAAAGAACAGTATTACTTTACACCCTATAAATAGGATGTCAATCACGATTTACCAATTTCCATTTCTTGTGTCGGCGTTACGTGCAGCGGTATTTCGCCAATTTGCATCATATTTTTTTGTCTTCTTAATGTCTTTATCTGACACATCCTTTATACTTCTGACTTTGACCACATCGTTTCTATATTTTGTGCGAGTATCTCTCCATTTTTTTACCCTTTCGACGGCGTCTTTCATATCAACTGCATAAATTTCATCATAACATTCCACATTATTTACTACAAATTCAACAGCGTATTTTTTATATAAGTGAACCTCTCCTAACAAATCTCTCTTCGTAGATTGTGTTGGAAGAGTATGTCCACAACTTGAACAAGTTCTTGTTCCTTGAATGTCGTTATGGATGGACGTTTCTCCATAAGTTCCTTTTTTACATTTAATACATTTCTTTCCTGACACATCGACCGTCTTTTCTTTTTTTGGTTCTGACTTAGGCATTTCAAATGATTGTATCTCATTCACGAAATCCCAATAGTTTCGTCCGTGAATATCCTCGAAAATTGCCTCAGAAACCTGTTCTCCCACTCCCGCCGGCGGTTCCGGAGTGATTGTTAAAATATCGATATCCACATCTTCCGGAGCAATTTCAGAATAATCCTCACCGTGGGATTGACGAGTGGTAACTACCTTAACCGATACATCAGCATCATAATCATATTCTACGCCGTCCACGTTAACGGTTCCCGAGACACCTTGGGAAAATGACTCTGAATTTCCTTCCTGTAATTGTTGGGCAAGGTGAGGATCCTTCCTCAATTTCATATTAAGTTGATAGGCATGTTGTTCAGCTTCGTGACGGTTATAATACTCTCCCACAACGTCTTCATTATAATCATCTCCTTGAACATCGGATGTAACTTTAATTACCTGATACACAATTTCCTTTTCAGCATCTGAATCTCTGCTTCCCATACTCAAATCGAACTCACGAACAAAATAAGAGACTGACATCTGCGATCCGTTCCTCGAAGAAAGGGCTTCTGAAATATTATACTGTTGTCTGAAAGTCTTGTAACTCAACACCACGTCCCCAGCAAATGAATAAACCCCAACATCAATTTTACCGTTAGGATATTTTGCCCAAACATACTCAAACTTTTTATCTCCCATCATAAACGGAACTTCATCCCGCATTTGTTTCACGTATTCAACATATAACGGTTCTTCATCGATTTCTTTAAGACACGTTTTCACCACTTCGGCCAAAAATTCTAACTTATCTTCGACAAGATATGAAAACCTTTTTGCGTCAGCAATTTCATCATCCATCATTTTTTTAAAATTAGAAGTGTTTTTCCACTGTTCGTATGCCCAACTGTTTTTAAATCTTTCCCAGGAAACCGCAGCGGACAAATCCGTCTCCATTAATTGACGATAATAAACAACCTGTTCAAAATCTTTTGCTTTTCTTGCAAGTTTTATTTTCCTTCGGATTTCAACAACGTCATCTTCTCTCATATTTTCTTTTATTTTCATAACAAGGTTTATCCAACTGTTTTTTTAAAGTTTTCAAATGCTTTTACTACGTGTTGCCAAGCCTGTTTGTCTTTGATTGAATCGGTCATATTTGGCAATACATCATCTATCTTTAAAGGGGTTTTGTGAATCATTTCAACTTCTTTCTCCATCACAGCCATGTTTTTTCTATAGTTGGAAGGTTCATCCGGCAAATCGTTATACATACGTGTATATTTATCACTTTCTTGTTGATTGCCGGTACGTTGTGCAGCAAATTTCTTTTTCAACAACTCCATTTTATTGGCGTGATATTTTTTATAAGCCGGAGAGTTTTTATCGACAGCGTCAGCATCATCAAACTTCTTTCTCGATGGAGCAATCAAACGGAAATTTATGAAACTAACGGCTGCATCCAATAATTTGACCACCAATTCTTCCGGCGTCTCACCCTCACTCATCATTCCATGTTTATTTGCCATATACAATCTCAATAAAGAAATTTTATCATGCAACGTCTCCAGACTCTTACCGACAAAAGATTTCATGAATTCCTCCGAAGAAGAATATTGTCCACTATATTTTGCTAAAGCGGTGACATTCATATCATTTGATTCTTTTAATTTGTCAATCCGTATATCTCGTTCATGGGGTTTTTCTCCGAGAGGAGGGTCCGTCGGACAGGAGGGGATGTGTTCAATTAAATCTGATTCAGGAATTCTATATACTGTTTCATTTGGTTGAATTGGTCGGTCACACTTACAACACCTTTTTGATTCTTTTACAGTTTCATTTATAATTTTTTCAAATCCTTCCATCAACTCCGTAACGGTTACATTATTTCCGTATTGTTCAGCTAAAGTTTTTAAAGCTTTCTTAATATCAATGCCTCGGTCACGGAGCTTTTGGATAATTGCCACGGCGGAAGTTCCATATGGTTTCAACTTCTTCTCCAGTTCAGCATAAAGAACGTCAGCAGGAACATATTCGGTTGCATCACCGAGTCTATCAATGGTCTTTATAACCACATTTTTAATTTCGGATTCGCCAGATGCTCGGGCAGCAGCGAGAGCAGCAATCTCTGCTTTTAAATTTAAAAGCTTTACTTTAAACTGATTTTTTTCCGACGGATTCCATGTTGCGCCTTTAACGTGTTCATCCGCTTCAAAGTTAGCCAATTCTTTATTTAAATCACGGATTCTTTTTTCTATTTCAGATTCAGTTTTTGTGGAATCATCGGCGACACCGAGAATTTTTTTAAGTGATTCAATTGAAAGAAACTTATATCGGTCACTATCCGATGATGCATCCTCCATTCGTACCTCAAAAAGTAATTTATCAGTTGGGATGTCAGAGAGTTTTATTAAATGTAAAAATAGATCAAGATGTTGTTTGTATAAATCTATACCATCTCCCCATGCAGTGAAATAATATGTTCCGTTGACCAAGAAAACTCGAATTTTAATATTGGGTTCGGAGTAATGCTGCCCATATCCATTCTTCCCATAAACTTTACTTAAACATGAAAAAATACAGTCTTCCAAAAAATAATGACTTTTTCTGCCATCTAAATAACTTGGCAAATGCTCCTCAAGACAATCTCTTGCAGTTGATCTATTAAAATTGGAATCTTTAACATCTATAATGATATTTTCGTGAGGAGCTCTTTGAAAACCAATGAAATTATTCTTGGTATTCAGAATTGGATCATGCCAAAAAATGCCCGTCAAAACAGATTCTTCACTTTCATAGTCATAAGATTCAGACTCCTCGATTGTAGTTGCTCCGGGAGGAAACACATACAAAGTATCTGGAGATTCTTTCAATAGTAAAGGAACCAGATTATTCAAGAGGATTTGCTTTTTACGGTCTAGTTTTTTAATCAATTCCTGTAACGGTGTCATAGGTTATGCTTATATAATTAGAAGTCAGTCGATCAAATGATGTCAAATAACTTCACGGTATATCGTCGTCAACACATATTTTAAAAATATCGTTATTGCTACATAAGAGATAGTCGCGGCATTGAGTTTTGCGGTTATACTCCACCATTCTAAAAAATGCTAGTATGCCAATATATTCATTCATGAGGTATATTACATCCGTCCTAGAAATCCCTATATCAACACCGTAAATCACTCAGATAAAAATTGTTCCCTGGGTTTTTTCCTGAGAAACGATAAGAAACCCCTAAAACTACCGTATAGAAAATGAGAAATGAATCAAAAACCCAGTTAAACAGCTAAGGAAATCACTCAGATAAGAAACAATGATTTAGCACTAAAATCACCCAGAAAAAAAATTGCCGTGTGTTTGCGCCATGTATATAACCGCAGTTTTAGCACTTAAATGCCCCATATATTTTTTTGCCGTGTGTGGCGCGCTACTCTCGTCCGTCATCCCAGTGGGGGGACCCCCATGTTCAGAAGTGGTACCCGTCAAAATGACGGCCCACCCTACCCCAGATATGGGGGCCACCCGTCATTTTTGAGGGTTGTCTGGGGTAGGGGAGGGCTTGACTTTTTATAAAAACCCTCTAAACTGATCGCACAATGATTCAACTCGAAAAGCAATTCGTAAGTGGTGATGGTGGATTCGGCGCTAATCCTCTCACCTACAAACAAGTCGTCCGTAATGACAAGTTCGCCGTTTATGAGCGCAGTCGTGACGGGGTGGTGAAGGACTACGAAACCATCAAGGTCAAGATTTTGAAGGTTGGAACTCGTATTTTTAAGGAAATCGTCGCTGAAGACACTGAGAGGTATCCGGGCACGTCGGAATTTGGCCGGCTCGCATGGTCGTTCGGCGGCCAAGGTGGTAAGGAAGCGGCTCTCCGTAAATATGAAACCTTGAACAAGGAAGTCGTTGAGAAGGTGGAAAAGGTTGATAGTGAGGAACTTGGGGCGGTAAAGGCGACGGTTCCGAAGGTCAATGGTCAACGTGGTCGGCCTCGTGTCGAACGTCCGACTCTCACGTATCCTGCTACGGAACAATGGGTTATGAAGGATCTATTGGTGTTGAATCCGAAGTGGAGTCAACCGTTGGCTTACATTCAACTCCAAAAGGATGTGAAGGGTGGAGTGGTGAAGGAAGTGGCTCGAATCAAGAATCCTTCGGGCCGCGGACGGGCAATGGTTGGTTATCGGATGGTGTAAAGGATAGGCCGGGAATGGCCGGGGTAACGTCGGAGAGTGTGGATCGAGGTTGGACAGGGTCTTCACACTCTCCGACTGACAAGAGACGGGTATTGAATAACTTTTTAGGTGAACGTGTGGCGGAATGTAAAGACGCTAGCGAACCCGGAAACGAGTGTGAGACTAGAAGCTTGCCTCTATCGCCGGTGCGGGGAAGAACCGCAATATAGCGAGATGCGACAACGCTTTGGCAGGAAAGACTGAACGAGTTGAATTGATGCCCATTGGCGAGCAATCAAAAACTATGAACGAAGAAACGAAACTCCCGACAACCAACGACCCAGAAACGGCAGAGGACAAGGGCCGTTGTGCTCCAGCGCCTTGTTCGGACTTAAGCCACCGAGAGATAGCGACTCTCCATTTTAGGGCCGTGAAGCCCCCAAACAGGAAATACTGGATGGCGTATCTCGAAGACCGAGGCGTGCTCATCCCGAACATCGTGAAGCCTACGCGACAAAAACTGTGGGAAGAACTTGAGAACATCGCAAAACTTCGGGGGCATCGCTTTGTCAGCGAATGCTACCTGATATAGTCCGAACTCTTGATTATGCGAACGATAATTACAAACACCAAATGAGACTGAACCTCTAGCGACGCATCATGCAGGTTCAAATCCTGCCACGCTCACTTTATTTTCAATTAAAGGTTGACTTCTGTTAAAATAAGTCTAAGATGTTCTCAGTTGTTTGACTAACGGTGTGTTGGAACTGGAATACAACCGAAGAATCAAGTTGACCAGCAGACTAATGATCTGCTAATAGGGATTTGGTTCAAGTCGGAGAGTCATTCTCTTACAAGTTCGAATCTTGTCACGTTAGTCAAACGACGCAATTTATACAAATGGATACCGTCAAATTGTTGATGCATACAAAGTGTGGTCCCGGTGGAATTCACTGCCCGTGTTGCAACCGTGGGAAGGGAAAACATCGGAAAATGATGACCCGTAATATCCGTCGTTCCATGAAACATGACTTGGCGAAGGAGAGTTATGACGAATCCAACTGAACTCCAATCGGTTAGGGAACTAATCGAATCTGTTGGCGGAAAGCCAAACGCACGTTACTACCGTGCAATGAAGTCGTCACGTCAGTTGGAAAACATCAATTCCCTTCCCATTAAACAGGTGGAAGGAACAGACTACAAGGTGGTTTTGACCAACGGAAAAGAAATAAAAGTCTTTGTTCCTAAAGGAGATAACGTCTTTCGGATTGTGACAGAAGCAGGTTATGAAGCCCAATCGGCGATGAAGGCTTGACTTCTTTTAATAAACTGATATTCTATTTCCACAATGAACGAGAAACAGATTCCAAACTTCGACGAAACCATTCTTGCACTTGAGCAAATCTTCCGTGACCTTGGTTACTCGAAGCTATTCTGGCCGAATCTCGCCAAGAAGGACGAGATTGAATCCAAAAATTAACCCTGACAATATGACTCTTATCAAGAAAGTTGTCTCCATCGGAGATCTTCGACAGAAGGCTAACAAGGATCCTAAATATCTCCAGCTGGCCATGATTTCCGCAAGAAATCTCGGAGGAACATCCAAAAACCTTGATGACGCCATCAACTGGTTAAACACCAATGCATTAGAGACGGATGAAGATGGTGTGGTCGGAGAGATAAACTTTTGTCGAGATTTGGTCAAATAATTGTTGACCTTCTATAAAAAACAGTTACTGTTTTCACAAATGAAAACATTCAAATTCATCGTTATCAACAAGAACAACATGACGCAACTTCGTCATTTCACTACGGCGGATCAAATATCCAGCTACTTTCTCGGGCGGCAGCTGAACAGCCACTTGATCATCGTTAACGAATGTAAGATTCTCAAGCTAGCTGATTACCCCGAACTTAATGATGGTCGGAAGTTGAAAACTTTGATTGATTCGTGGTCCAAGTTTAATGAGGATTGATTTTGGTTAAAATAAGTCTAAACCGTATTCACAGTGAATCAAGAACTCAACACCATCAAAAACAGTCTCACCAAGCTCCTCAACGCTAACGACATCAAGCCGAACACCAAGAAGGCTCAGATGGCCGAATTCTGTTTCCTTCAAGGTTTGATGGCGACAGGAAATGTCGGTGGTCGTGGAATTCCAACTCAAACTCTCGCTCTCTGCATGGTATCCGGTCGGTCAATCCTCAGTCTGTAAAAACCCTCTAAACTCTTAAAACAACCTGTTATGCCCGAAGAACTCATTGATTGGGAGAAGGAATACGTCGCTGGTAGGTGTCCAGATTGTGGTGAGTATATCCCAGAGACAGCTCAAGAGGGAGATGAATGCCGTAATTGTGGCCATGTTTTTTGGAAATTTAGGCCATCCGACCATTAAACGGTTGATATTTCCTATAAAAAGTCCATACTGTGTGCATGAAAACAAACAAGACCACAGTGACCAAAAGGGTGACGGTCAAGACAATCACCACCAACAAGGCCGTAAAATGCCCAATGGGCGGAACTTATCGTAAAGGAACAGTCTTGTGGCGGGAGAAAGAAGTCAATAAGACTACCGGCTTTCGGATTCGCAAGGATGGTTTTGTGGTTAATATGGGACATGGACTGGATTTCCTGGTGCCGATGGATGCATTGACTTTAACCAGAACCACTTACAACGAAGTGACCACGGTGACAAAGAAGAATAAAAAGACGGAGAAGCTGACCGAGAAGGACTTCGGATGGTAAATAAACCCAGTCAAACCCTCCCCGTGGGCAACCCACCGACTTCCGATGGAATGTCGTGGAACTCGAACGATTCCACAATACAACTGTTAATTTGTCCCGTGGGCCGAAGACTTACAAGATACACCTCAAGTCCAATATGCTTGATAGCAAAGAAGTGGACGTTTCCCCCCCTTAATTACCGATTCGTTGTCAATCAACAATTCATGCGCGGTCGTTTTATTCGTCCTAACCTTAGTAGTGAGTATGTTATCAACGAGATACTCTTTTAGTGTATCAACCAATCTGAATGTTTCTTGTATCATTGTGAAAATAGATTATCAGTTTATTAAAAGAAGTCAAGCCGTCTGAGTATTATTACGAAGAAAGTTGGAAACTACTTCAACGTAACGATTTACGTCTTTATCAACTTCCATCGTCCAATCATTTAGAGGGAATCCAACCGAATCGGTCGTCCAAGTATCATTTTCGGCGTGGTAAAACTCAAAAACGATACCGTCAACGTCACCTTCCCACATGGGAGAACAATATAAACAAGTGAATGGAACTCCCTTATGAACTCCAATCCGTTCAAGACTGATTGAACCCGTCATTGGACAAGAGCCGAAGTCTCGGTGATCTTTGACCAACTTCGGAGTGAAGACGAAGTAAAGATAACGATAAAAGAGGCTCTGTTCGTTCTTACAGACAGGTTTCATTGTGGAAATATCTTACTCTTAATTTATAAAAAGTCAAGCCTCTTACCAACCTTCTTGGCGACTAGAAATTCGACTCAATCTAAAAGTCTCGTTCGTGACGTAATGCATTCCGTCGTGGTTGTTAAAATTCCATAGATCAAGCGGATGTCCACGACGTTGTTCCCATTCCTTTACAAGTTCGTTAAAGTGAAAGGGTCCGTCGTAACCACAGTCTTCATAGCCGTAGTCACTGACGATGTAAAATCCATCACAGTCGCCAAACTTAGAGATGACGGACTGCTTGAGATCTCTCCGATACATCCACTTCAATCGTCTTTCTCGTGCGGTCATGGAAAGAGATTACCACCAATTTATAATTAATCAAGCCACATCATTGAACATTTCCTCCGGCCATGCTGCTAGGATGGATGTAATAGTGACGTTAATATGGTCAACTGCATTGGCGACAGTTTGCGTGACTCCAAGTTCGTGTTGCGTTGCCAACACCCCATCAATCGCCGCAATGGTGCTTTTCCATCCGGCTTCAGCGGCCCCGGCACGCTTCTCAGCAATCGTGAGAAGTTCAATGCATCGGGATCGAATCTTTTTTAGTTTTTCTGTGGTGTTCATAAGTTTTACAAATTATATCATATCATCATTGATAATGTCTCCCGTCAACGATTTCAAATCAACCACCGATGAAATTTCACGAATGATTCGATTTTTCTCTCCACTAACTTCTGTTATTGACTTAAATTCATCTCCTAAAGACAACCACAACTGAATCTCTGGTCTGAGATGAGTGTAGTTATTGACTTTAATTTTAATGATTTCCATTTGAATAGTGTAGGATTAAAAATCCGATTGTCAATAAAATTTTGATCTTGTTGGCTACTTCCTTCTCAACCTCAGATGCAACTGCTCGGGGGTAGTCGGTAGTGAGAGCCAACTTCGGCCCTCAAGTTCCGCAACACGCTGGCGTAGTTGGTTGCATTCGGCTAATGCTCGCTCATAAAGTTGACCGTTTGTCGTCCTTGACTCCTCTGCCTGTTCAAAATCAGTCCTCGACTGCATCAGCAGTTCCTCCGCCTTCCGCATCCGTTCCAAGTGATCATTACATCATTAGGTTTTGGGTCGGTTGAGTCTATCTGTTGTGTTACCACGCGTAGTAGCTTCGTCAGTTCCTTGGCGAGTGCCAGTTTGAGGGAGAGATCTGTGTTCATTTCGATAAATGTTAACCCAAACGAACCGACTGTCAAATCAAACCCAACACGAGCAACCAACTCGGGCTGCCATATTCGTCATGTCCATCGGGTTCGACACGGGCACCAGTAGGAGTCTTGCACACACCATCATTCATCCACCGTTCGAGAGTATTGAAAGAAGGAATCTTGCCGAAAGTAACACCTTGAGCTTTTACCGTGGAAGCGAGAAGTTTCGTCACCAAAGGTCGCTCGTAACCAGTTGAATCCTTGAAGAACGCCCGAGATTCCATCTCCGGCTTAAAGTAAAGTTCAATCTCGATTCCAGCGGGAAATTGAGCCGGCTTGTTGCTCTTGGAGTAGGTCAACTGACGAATCGTGGTGCATTTGATCGTTTTCATTGTGGAAATATCTTACCACTAACTTAAAATAAGTCAAGCCCCATCACGGGTTCAGTATGATATACGCAATAGTTACCCAAACAATAAGTGTCAACCAGAAATGTATCTGGTTCATCAGTTTCTCAGTTGTCCACAGTTTCATTTAATTTTTCACACGATTTTAGTGAACGTGTCAGGATTTGAACCTGTATGATGTTTGTCGGTTGCCCTTGCATTGGTTTCCGTAGAGTTATTCCCTCCCGTTGGTTTGACAATACTCATCGCTATGTCTAGTAGCTACAAGCAAGTGCTGAATGAGTTTTACGTCATCAGGTCAGGTTTTGCTACCCTATTGCTTTGCGTCTTTACATTCCGCCACACGTTCAAAAGAACAAAAACTATTAAATTGGTGGAGACTATCGCGCCCCGGCGTCTGATTTTCACAGAGGGATAACGAATGTCAATCCGTTATCACCAAAGAACTGTGGACATCTTATATTAAGTGTCCGAAAAGTCGACACTTTATTTACTTCTTAACACTCGGAGAAACCCACTCTGTCCTCACCAGTGTGACCTCGTTTGCCAAATTGGTTTCGTAAGTTGCACGAACGGTGACACCTTCCACGACTTTGCGCCTCGCGACCTCATCCCCGCGACCGAAGCCGACCAAAAATCCGATGACTATGGATAGAACCACACTGCCCATTACTTCTACGAAGGTTATGTTTTTATTCATTGTTTTGTTTTTGAAAACCGGTGGGGAGATTTTCACTCCCCTTGGTTCCTTTCGACCGCTTATCCATTGCGGGTCTGCCTCTGTGAAGCGCTTCACAGTGTATCCGGCGACAGTCCTAACCACTCTTTCGAGTTACCGGTTGAGAGTAATAATGTCTGCTCTCACTCAGACTATAACAGCTTCAGTTGTAACTATTGTTGTCAGCCCACAGAAGCCTTCATAACTCTCACTGACAACAAAACTAATTTACCATCAAATTAAAATATGTCAACTATTTTTCAAAGAAATATCGTAGCCGTATGAACCGTATTTTCCTTCCGTTCGACCTCCAGACGATGTTACGTCACCACGAATCACACCTTGAAACTGACCCGTGCTGATTGCTTTCTCGACTTCTTTGTGAGCGTCAAGTAGCACGTCCCAGTTCCCACGGTCCTTCAACGGAATCGTCACGGTAACTTGAAGAAATTTCTGGTTCATAGGCATAGAGTGACGAGTGCAACGATCAAAACTCCGAAGGCGATCCCAATTCCAAGATGACCGAACATGAACCCGATGGCACCACATGCAACCACTAGACTGAGAGGCTTAATGTTTTGTTGAATGAATTTCATTGTTGGAGTGGATACGACAATATAAAGAAAATCGAAGTTGACTCGACCGGCACTCGTCCCGGCTCTCTTCCGCTTATGAGGCGGGCGCTTATACAAAGATTTAAGCTTCGAGTCAATGTTAAAACTCACTCTTTATTTCCAATCACGTAACGACAGAACGAAAACCCAACGATGGTGAGACAAACGAATCCCATGAAAGCTTTTACGCCTTCGTCAGTGATGTTAATGTTAATTTCTGAGAACATGATGATATTGAATTGATGGTTGACTTAGATGTTGCCCATGCTATAAACTTCCAAATACTTGCCTTTGGGAGTCTCGTCGGTGAACTGCTCGACGGGCTTGCCTTCCAAACCAAGGTCGTTTCGGATGGAGAGAAGAAACTTCATCTTTTCATCATAGGACATCTGAGGAAGGTGAGAACCTTCATTGGTGATGGTTTCGTTGAGGGTGGAACCGATGGTTTCGTTGTTCATTGTGAAAATAGAATATCAGAAACTTAAAAGAAGTCAAGCCTTCTGTGTGTTAATCTCAAAAATCTGTCGAGCATTGAGTGAACGATTTCCAATCTGAGAAGGATCCTTAGCCACCGCACTTGAACCTGTGATATTCTTATAGACCTTTACGTTAATGCCTTCGGTCCATTGGAAAGTAGGTTCCGTAGTCAACTTGCAGACCACCTTCTTTACTTTACCGAGTTGAATCAGCCGGCGAAGACCGGTCGTGAACACCTTGTTGAAGACTGACTCTTGGTGTTCCGAACGTCCCCGTGTCCAAGGAAGTGTCCGTTCAAGGTCAGCGACCATCTGAGACTTGGTGTAGGTCAACCAAGGCCGGGAAGCGAATCCCTGCTCCAAGGCAGCGTGAATCTTGTCGGTGTATCCCTCAATAGGGAAGACCATTTCAGTGAGAGTTTTCATTGTTTAACCTTTTTTCACGTTCAACTTGTCAGTTCTGCAAATGATTGATCCATCACGACTTAATGTGTAAAAAAACCTCTCCGGTGGGAGTAAGTTAAAGAAATTATCGTTAACCCAACAGGCTTGTTCGTAGGAAAGACTGTCGTAAGGATGAACAGCAAGTCCGCTGAGTTTGTCAATGTGAGTGATTTTCATTGTTATTTGGATGGTGAAACCACTTTGGTTCCGTAGAAACCGAAGTCAGTGGCTGCGATCCAACGAGCTAGTCGTTTATTGATGGTGGGAATGATGATGGATTTGCCCGTCTCAATCTCACGAACCTTCCAGTTACGAACTTTTGGAATCATTGTGGAAACAGTATAGTCGGATTTTATAGAAAATCAATCACTATTCATTGTCAAAACATCCTTCATCACCATGAGCCATCAAGTCGGCCAGGTCGTCTTCGCCGGAACCGTCACCGGGCCAGCCACGATGATCCATTTCATCAGAAGTCTGGTGGGCGTGTTCGTGGGATTTGTTTTGAGGATCAAGTTTGTTGTTCATTGTGAAAATAGAATATCGGTTTATTAAAAGAAGTCAAGCCTTCATCGCCTCAAACATTCCTAAAATGTCATCGTCAGAAGGAAATCCATAACATCTACCAATTAGTTGTCCAGCCAGATATACGTAAAATGCATCACTCTCCCACTCACCATCATAATTTAACTGTTGAAAGTATTTTATAAAAAAAGTGATTCCGGAGATGTTTCTCATGTCCTCCGATTTAACTCTGGAGTTCAATTTGGGTTTTTGAACCATATTTTCAAAGTTCGGTGTAAGCCACGGAAATCGACATCGGCCCACCGTTATACTTCTTCCACGCCTTATATTCCGCTTGATTATGATTTCGAGCTTTAATATATCCAACCTCAATGCCTAGCAGATACACGATGTAAGTTTTCATTGTGAAAACAGTATAGACTTAATTTATAAAAAGTCAAGCCTTCTGTTGATAAACAATTTCTGATTTAATTACTTAAAAAGTTCTCGATAGGCTAAAATCAATCTGAGAAATCTTTTACAAGAAAGTAAATCGTAATTATCACCACAACTATTCCAAGAAAAGTCATTGAGTTACAAACAAAATTAACAACGTCGGTCATTTTAATGCCATTCACTGAAAAAGTGTTCACCATCTCTGTCGGGGTGCGCCCAAGCATAACTCGCAATCTTGAAGGACGGATTACCGTTCTCTGAGTAACGGAGTCGTTTTGTCATCGGTGTGCCAGTGAACGAATCCTTCTTCGCCTTCTTCTTACCAGACAGATTTGCATAATCCACTGTCTCGTCCGCAATCGGACGAATCACCACCGACTCACCCTTCACATCAACCACTTGATAGAAGTCAATGTTGGTCTGTTCGTATCCCCACGACGTATAAAACACGTCTCCGACCTTCGGAACACTCTTGACAATCGGAGCCAACTCCACATCCTTCTCACTCAAAAGAAACCGATGATGATCAATATAGACCTCAAGGGATTTCAAATCAAAACGACCATTATTTACTCTGTGCTTACGGACAACTTGGCCAACAGTTCCCACCGGAAATACCTTAGTCTTATCGTAATCCCTCACAAGAGGAACAAGCGTCCGAACGATTGAGTTCTTTTTGATAGTGTTCATTGTGGAAACAGTATAGACTTAATTTAAGAAATGTCAAGCCTTACTCATAACGAATTAATGTCCACATTTAAGGTGATAACATCAGGAATGTCTTGTCGCTCAAAGACTTCACAGCCAGTCAAACGTCGAAGGTCGTGAATTGACTTTAATACATTCACTCGATCCTCGACCAAAACATTGTCAAGGTTGAAACATGCGATAATATCCACGTCGCCGTCTTCGCGGGCGTGGCCAAGAGTAACGTAGGTCACGTTTTTCATTCTTAAATTAGTTCGTCGGCATCTGGAGCCTTGAATTCATCTGAATCGTCTTTGTTGTATGCATCCACGAATGGCTTCAATGCTTCGAAATATCGGTCGCCTCGCCAAGAATTTCCTTGAGCAAACCCGACGTTCCCACGATTAAGTTCGCCGACGTTGAGAACTGCACAGTGTCCATCAGTATCGAAGATGGTCGCGACCATCCGATTGTTTAGAGGATGGAGATCTTCGTCACGAAAAAGAACAACCGTAAAAGGTTCACCACAGACTCCGTTTCTGTGACTTGAAATTGCGTCAATTTTTAGATTCAGATTCATTGTGAGATTAGTGTAGAATGGTTTTAGAAAAAGTTAAATAAAAAGTTATTCCATTTTGGATCCACTTATCCTAAATTCAATTACCGCCCATATATTGACCAAATTCTTCAACGGTCATGTGTTCGGCTTGTTGAACCTGGTTCTCTCCTTGATTAAACCAGGCCCGGCCACACGCAATCCCATCCTTGTCTTTGTCGAAGAACATCACTTGAGGAATCTCCACAGTGTAAGGTTTTGAGTTCAAAACGAAGTGGTAAAGAGGTTTCATTGTTGGATTTATTTTACATCAAGGTTAAGGAGAAAAGCAAGTCCTTTCGCATACTTTTTTACTTGTTTCTCACTCGGATCGCTGGAAAGATTGTCCAACATATCAGCTACTTTTACAGCCCGAGACGTGTCATCAGCTGCAACTCGTTGAAGGTAATCGTCGTAATTGTCTCCAGCACTTTTCGTTAGTGTCTTAACCGACAGAACATTTGCCAGAGAAATTCCTCGGTTCAACAGTTGTTGTTCTGTGAAGTCAGAATCCTCCAGAACATCGTGAAGCAACGCAACCACGCGAAGGTCATCAGATTCAAACGTGGAGAACCGTTTAGCAACACGTTTCGGATGATTCACGTATGGTTCGCCGTTCGGACCTTGACGAAACTGTCCGGCGTGGGCTTCCTCCGCGATCTTTTCTGCAATCTCAACCTCTGTGACTTCGTTCATTGTGAAAACAATATAGACTTAATTTATAAAAAGTCAAGCCGTTGGACGTTTGCTCTTGAAGATGTTATTATCAAACAATCCATCAAGCAATGCTTCCGCATTGATGTAATCCATTGTCTTGTCGGAGATTGCCTTAGTTCGTCCGTAAATCTTGATGGTGCCGTTAGCAAAAACGTGAACACGAACACCGTTAACGTCAAGAACTTTCATTTCAGTGGGATTCATAGATGTTTAGAATTGGCCAGTCAATTTCGTCCAGTTTTTGTCAATATATTCGATGATGGCGTCGCCAAGGTCATCATCCACATCGCCTTCAAATTCCCAGTCAATGAATTTTCCCTTCTGATTGACGTAGATCGTGACTGTGTGGTTATTTCCTTCAAATTCGACTTCAAATCGGAAGGTGTTGGTTAGATCTTGAGAGATACACGTAGCATTCATTGTGAAAACAGTTTACTCCGTTTTTATAGTAAGTCAACTAGATTAAGGCGTGTAAATGGTGGGATTATTACGAATTTCCAACGGAGTGTTCATTCTTACCCGTCTGTCACACTCTGCGTTTATTTCTTTGACGGTAAATGTCATCACCCACCCCTCTTGAATAATGTCATTCCGCATATCAATCAACTCTAGGATAGTGAATGTCTTAATGTCGGGCTTCATTGTGAAAACAGTATAGACTTATTTTATAGAAAGTCAAGCACGTTCCCAGCCGGTTTTGAATCCCATTTCAAATACTGCTGCTATACCACGATTTGAAAACGGAGGAGAAATGATGTCGATTTTATCACTTTCAAATTCAATTTTTCCGTCGTTTGGATTGAACCACGCTACAACCCATTCTTTTGTTCGTAGATCACGAAATGTTCCAATCCATGAGGTTGCACCCGATAGTTTTTCACTGGTATGGAGACAATAGTTTTTGTTCATCGTGAAAATATCTTCCCAACTTTTTATAATTTGTCAACGCCGAATTTCTCAATAATGTCGAATTCCTTCTTCTACGGATTTTGGTGTTACTCACAATACAAACGACTCATTGATTCTCAGTCCACGGAACTTTATTCCGTTAAAGTTAATGTCATAACTCTGATGATGATGACCAAAAACCACTAACTTTGGCTTCCGAACCTCAATCATCCGCTGCAACAAGTCTCGGGTCAAACACTTATCGTAGATCAACATAAACTTCTCTACCAAAGACTGTGGACAATCGTGACAGACAAGAATCTCTTTGTTACTCTTCTCCCAGAGGGCTAGGCAGTCGCTGCCTTGTCCATAGGAGAGCTCTTCGTTACGCCACCAGGACTTACCCTCAATCCGGTCATGTTGGTCAATAGACTTAGCCCCACTGACAAAGAAGATGTTTTCAAACTCGCCGAAGTCACCAAGACAAGCGGGCATGGTGTTAGCCAGATCACGGTTGTCGTGGTTTCCTACAAAGAAACGGAAGTTCTTTGGAGTGTTCTCACGAACGAATTCTGTCCGAAGAAACCCAATCCCAAGATCACCCAGTTGGACAACCGTTTGGTCTGGCCACAACCGACAAACTTGTTCAACACGATTCCAGTCAGAATGGACATCGGATAAAATAATCATTGTGAAACAAGTTTAGACTTATTTTAACGGAAGTCAACAACCAAAAGAACATTTTCGGAAAGTGACCTTTATTTATGGTTTTAACCAATTAAATGAAGTTGTTAACCTATGTCATGCAACCATTTACATCACTTATTTATGGTTTTAAGATCTTCGGAAAGATTTTCAGATTCTTATTTCTTTAAGACCTGCCACAACAACTTCTTATATTCATCGTTACCGAACTTCTTACCATCCAACAACTTGAAACAGAAGGCTGCACGGTTGGTGATACCGTAGGAGGAGGTAATTTTCATCGCTGCATCCTTCCGAGACATGCCAGAGAGGGATTTCACAAATTGAATCATACCCGCTTCGATTTCCTTTACGGATTTGAAGGCGTCAACAACACTAGAAGCAAAACCACGAACCATCTCAAAGCATTCATAATCAAACTGTTGCACCAACTTTTGTTCAAACTCACCATAGGAAGGCTGGCCGTAAGACACATACAGGTCCACAGTGTTTTCAAGGGTAGCATTCTCTTTGAACCGGTGCAACATCAGGTAGGTCGCTGCCTTAACTTTGTGAATCTCTTGACCACCCTTAGAATAGATACAAACCCCTTCCCGGCCCTTCCAGTTGTCCACCTGAGCCAGTAGATCCTCAGTCGAACCAAAGATGTAGGTAGCAGGTCGGTCAACCCCAAGGGTGCCGGCAAACACATCCAACCGGTCCTGAGAATCCAAAGAATAGTCCTTGTGATTCACCCGACCGATAAGACGAAACTCTGGTTGGTCCCCGTATCGCAACACAATGACATTGACGGGTGAAAGCCACTCAAAGAGAATGGAGAACTCCCAGGTCTCTTGCATGAAGTAAGTCTTCAAATGCTTCAACACCGGTTCAAACGCATCTAACTCATACCCGTTATCCAACTTACGAGCATCCACAGTTCCACGGGTGCGGAGAATAAACTCACCCTTGTAACGGGTGACAATCAGGAGGCTACCATCCAACTTCTCGACCACAGTAGCACCCTTGAGGCTAGTAGGAACGGGGAAGTGTTCGGGCTTCTCACCCCAATTCACAAACTTTGGAAAACCAGCGGAAATCAAGTCACCATTGGAGTTCCAGACAGAAGAACGGAAGTGCTTGTTGTCTTGGGACCAAGCACAACCGATGTGCTGAGGTTGAACCAGAAAACAAGTCTCACCCGCAATGACATGGGCGTGAACCATGAACATTTCCGGATTGATGGTTGAAAGATTGACGTTCATCATGGGTACAGATTACCGTCTTTTTATAAAAAGTCAAACAGTTTTGAAATTTTTTCCTGTACACTTGCAATCTTCATTTGTCGTCGGATGTTCCATCCTCCCGACAAGAAAAAGAAAAAAAAGAGAAAGCAGTGGCTATCGCAACTGAAAAAGAGGTTTGCTCTAATGGCCATCGCAAACCAGCAGGAGAGAAATAGTTTTTTATAGCTCCAGAACTAGCTAATTATATTTACATTTATTTCTCAGGGCTTTTAAGCTTTCGGAAAAGTGTTAACTATTTATTCAGTTTATCACTCTGTAGTGACAAAGATTTCCTGATCACTGTCCGCAAGTTTTGCAACTTCACTTGCGTATTCTTCCATCACTCGGCTGTTGAAATTGCGATCCCTCCGGTCGTCTTTGATAGCTTCCTGCTTCCAGTAAGGGAATTTGGAAAAAACCGAATGGCTTGCCAGTTCGTAACGATTTTTAGTCTTCATAGGTGTTTCGTTTCTCCTTATTACGGTCGTATTTTTTCTTGGAAGATACGACACGGGTTACGGGGTTAAGTTCACCCCATGTTCTCCGCACCGACTTGTATGCCTTAGTAACTTTCATGGAATAATCTTACTCCTTTTTTATAGAAAGTCAATCACCAATTTCGGAATTTATCCACCATTGATTCAACGAAGGATAGAAAGGCCAGAAACAAGATCAGTGTTACAAATGGGTGTTCTCCCGTGAATGTTAAAATATCTTTCATTGATCCCAACTTTCTGTGGTCGAAATGTTATCCCTCCAGTTATCCGAAGATTCATCTTTGTGTCGCCAATCCTTTTTCTTGGTGGATTTCTTTTTAGATTGATTTCCCTCATATTTA
>Ga0169931_10003739_pt1 | contig 23985 bp, 27 predicted proteins | sample Kivu_15m_20L_FD_129675 | JGI IMG/M metagenome (GOLD analysis project Ga0169931, IMG submission 129675) | Freshwater microbial communities from Lake Kivu, Western Province, Rwanda to study Microbial Dark Matter (Phase II) - Kivu_15m_20L... | ecosystem: Environmental > Aquatic > Freshwater > Lake...
AAAAATATACAAGGTTTATGAAAATTGGATATCGATAATTTAAATTTACGTGAATTACAAAAAGAAAGTGCTAGAGCATTATCTATAATAGAAGCAACAAACAATAATATTTGGCAATTTAATCAACAAGCACATCATGATAGTCAACGTTGGTACAAATCGGTCGTAAGTTGGTATATAGAACAATACGGAGATTTACCCAGTAAAACAGGCCCAGGAAAAGATGTAAAGTTGATATACGATGTACAGATATGAAAATATAAAAACTATTCATTTAGAAGTTACACAGAACTGTCAAGCAAGTTGTCCTATGTGCGACCGTAATCAAAACGGAGGTGCTCTAAATCCTCATATTGATTTAAGTGAAATTACACTAGACGATGCTAAACGTATTTTTGAACCGGAATTTATTAAACAACTCAAAACTATGTATATGTGCGGAAATTTAGGAGATCCTATCATAGCACGTGATACATTAGAAATCTTCAAATATTTTAGAGGGCATAACCCTAATATGTGGTTAAGCATGAATACAAATGGAGGAGCAAGAGATGAAGCATGGTGGCGAGAACTGGCCAGAACTTTTGGCAATTTGGGTAGCGTTATTTTCTCTGTTGACGGTTTATCTGATACTAATCACCTTTACCGTCAAGGTGTTGTTTGGGACAATGTAAAACGCAGTATGAAAGCCTTTATTGCTGCTGGTGGTAGAGCAAGATGGGATTTTTTGATATTCGAACATAATCAACACCAAGTCGACGAAGCAGAAGAATTAAGTCAAACGATGGGGTTTGAAAAATTTGTTGCTAAAAAAACTGGCAGATTTGTAACTGCAACAACCGATAAAAAAGAAATTCATCAGGCAGTAGATCGCAAAGGCAATAAAACTACAGAACTTAAAAAACCAGACGAAAAATATCAAAATTTGGCTTTGAAAAAACAAGATGCGTTATTAGAAAAATACGGAAGTATGGATGCTTATTATGATGTAGTACCTATTCGATGTAAAGTAAAAGATGAAGGTAGTCTGTTTATTACCGCAGAAGGTTTATCTTTACCTTGTTGTTGGACTGCTGGAAGAATGTCTAAATGGTGGCATAAAGATCCTAAAGTAGAACAAATATGGGAATTTATCGATGCTGCTGGCGGCAAAGATGCTATCAGTGCAAAAAAACATGGTCTTTATGTAGTATTTGAAACTGGAATTTTTGATCGTATAGAAGAAAGTTGGCAAAAAGAAAGTATTGCCGAGGGTAAATTAAAAGTTTGTGCTATGAAATGTGGTGTTGAATTTGATCCTTTTGGAGATCAGTTTAAATGACAAATATTGTTGATATGAAAATAAAATTAGAAAAATTGGGTTTAAATTCAAAAACTTTTTGTTTTGCACCTTATATAAATATTGACTTAGATCAAACCGGAGAAACTTATATTTGTTGTGCTAGCAAGCAATCTATTGGAAATTGGAAAACACAAAAACTTAGTAATAATTACAACAATGAAATTGTAAAAAATTTAAGAAAAGATCTTTTTAACGGTATAAAAAATTCAAATTGTAAAAGCTGTTGGTTTGTAGAAAACAAAAATTCTAAATCTACTAGATTAGACAGTTTTAATGATGCAATAGAACACATAGATAATTTAGAATTTTTTGTTGATCAAATAAAAAAAGACTACGAATTTTCTTCTATTGATAATGTTAAAAGAATAGAAATACGACTAAGTTCTCTTTGTAATCTACGATGCGCACATTGTAGTCCAAAATATAGTACACAATGGGTTAATATTTTAACAAAAAAAGATAATTTTGATTTTTTTTCAAAATACGATGAATTTGAAAAAAATTTAACAAATAAAAATATTAAACAATATTATAAAACTAGTTTAATTAGTAATAGCAAGTATGAATTTGATATAAAAAATACAATATCAAAAATACCTTTGATACAATTTGCTGGAGGAGAACCTCTTTTAAGTCCTGAGCATTTTTCATGGCTCGAATACCTAGTATACGATGCAAAAACTTCTTCAGATCAAATTTTAGAGTATAATACAAATTTAATGATAAAAGATATAGATAGATTTTTCCCTCTTTGGAAAAAATTTAAAAATGTTACTTTAAGATCTAGTATAGATACCGATTTTGATTCTATTGAATATTTTAGAGCAAATAGCAATAAAGATCTTTTAATAGAAAATTTAAAAAAAATAAATCAAGAATTTACACAAAATTTTGATAATATTGGTTCAGTAACTTTTAATATGTTATCTGCGTTACGATATAAAAAAATAATGCAAGATTGGATTGATAATAATTTAAATTTTCATTGCAGCATTGTTCATAATCATCCGTTTAGTTCATTAGAGTTACCTTTAGAACTAAATAAACAGGTAATAAATGAAATGGAATGGTGCAAATTAAATGTTCAAAACTATACAGACAATAAGAAATTTATTAAAAGATTTATAAAATATACTGATTATTGTCTAAATTTTATAAAAAATTACGAACCGAAAAAATATTTTTCAACATCGACTATTAATTACATTTTGTTTTTTGATAGAATATCGAAAAAAAATATTGTTAATTATTTTCCTGAATTAGAGTTTTATATACATGCTAAAAGAAACAGAAAATGAATCAAATTGATTGGTTAAATGGTTGGAAAAAATTCGAGTTATCGATTACAACTTATTGTCAAGCAAAATGTCCTTTGTGTGCTAGAATTTCGCAACAAACAGGAAAATTTAAAGATTTTCTTTCTCTCATACATACTGATTTCCATATTTTAAATCGTTTAATTGATGATATTGCAAAATATACTTCGACTAAGTATGTTCAGATTTGTGGTGATTACGGAGATCCGTTAATGCACCCAGATATAGAAAAAATTATAGATAAAATAAATGAGCACAATATGATTGCTACTATTCATACTAATGGCGGAATACGAAATGAATTATTTTATAAGGAAATAGCAAAAAAAAAAGTTATAATAATTTTTGGTATAGATGGTATTGATGAAAACACTAATTCTAAGTATAGAATAGGAGTAAACTTTGATAAGGCAATGAAAAATATGTTAACTTTTGCAAAAGCTGTAAATAATAAAGAACGAGTTATATGGGATTTTTTAGTTTTTGATTATAATACAGAACAATTAGACAAAGCTTTAGAAATTGCAAACAATAATAATATAATAATTTGTTTTCGAATAAACAAAAGATCGTGGATTCATAAGATAAATGATAAAAATTTAATTAAACAAATTAATATAAAATACAAGGATTTTATGATAGGATGACTTTTCCTGCGAAAAAAAAAGAAAAAAGAAAAATAAAATGTAGAAGTTATGCTCCTATAAGCAGCGAAAACGGAAGAATTTGGCCGTGTTGTCATGTATGTACTACTAATCCTAAGTTCAGCGAATACTTAAATCATTTAGAAAAAACAGATCCTAATTGGAATAATATCAGTTATAAAAGTCTTAAAGAAATTTTAGAACATGATGCTTATAAAATTCATTTTAATAAAAGTCATTTTGAAGATCATGAACAAGTAGATATTATTTGCTATATTTCGTGTGGACACTCGATTTTGGAAAAACATGTCAAAAAAATATAATCATATATCTCCTACTTTTTGTGCTTTACCCTGGTTACATTTAAGTAGTCGTCCTGACGGAAAAATGCGTACATGCTGTACTTCTAACGCAAGTAGTGTACAAGATCCAGACAGTAATAACAAAGTAGGAGGCGGCGAAGTTGGTGTTGTAAGAAACGACGACGGAATACCTGCTAATTTTAATCACACAACACTAGAAGAAGCTTGGAATAGTAGCTATATGCGTAATGTCCGTAAAATGATGTTACGTGGCGAAAAACCAGCAAGTTGTCTAAAATGTTACAAAGAAGAAGAAGCCGGTCATCTAAGTAAAAGAAACTGGGAAACTGAATACTGGAGTCAACGATACGATCTAAATCAATTGATATCAGAAACCAAAGAAGACGGATCTATTCCTACTAAAATTCGTTACATAGATTTGCGTATGGGAAGTAAATGTCAGCTTGCTTGTGTGATGTGTAGTCCACATGATAGCACAGGTTGGATAAAAGAATGGCAAACCATATATCCGCAGATACAAAATGAAAAATTAAAAAACACTAGTCAATGGGAAAACAAAGGTAGAAATCACGGAGCAAGCTATAATTGGCACAAAAATAATCCGGGATTTTGGAGAGAGCTTTTTGAACAAGTTCCAAACATGTATCAACTTTACTTTGCAGGTGGTGAAAGTCTCATTATTGATGAACATTATGACCTTTTAGAAGAGTGTATTAAACGAGGTTATGCCAAAAATATCGAATTAAGATATAATAGTAATGCAGTTGAATGGAGAGATGACTTGTTTGACCTCTGGGCAGAATTTAAACGAGTAAGATTTCATTATAGCATTGATGCCTATGGTGAACAAAATGATTATATTCGATATCCTAGTAAATGGGAACATCAAGAAGAAGTTTTTTGGAAGTTAGACAATACAGCACCGCAAGTAGAAGTTACAACTGCTACTACAATTATGGCAATAAATATTGCATATATTCCAGAATTTGTAAAATGGAAAGCAATTCAAGGATTTAAAAAAATTAACAAATGGCCGCTAGGTGCCGGAGGAATTAATATGCATTTTGCATATTGGCCTCCACAACTAAATGTAAAAGTTTTACCAAAACATATTAAACAACAAATCACAGACAAATACGAAAATGAATTCTATCCCTGGATCGAAGAAAACTGGCATCAATTTACCGGAGTAAGTGAAAGTGATATAGACAAATGTACATTTTTAAATAATCCATACGGTATAAAAAGATTTAAAGGTATAATAAATTTTATGAATGCAGAAGACTGGAGTATGCGCCTGCCGGAAACAAGAGAATATTTAAGTCTAATAAACAAACAACGAGGCTGGGATAATAAATTTTTAAATGTGTTTCCTATTTTTAAAGATATTATGAATGTCTAAAAATTTTTGTGTAATACCTTGGGTAGGATTAGCTAGTAAACCTAACGGAACAGCTCGTATATGCTGTTTGATGCATCAATACGGAAATGGTGGAGTAGCAGAAGATAATAATAGCAAACCTTTAAATTTTAGAAATGTAAGCTTTGATGATATTTATAACAGTCAAATATACAAAAATGTTAGATTATCTATTCTAGAAGATGAACAACACGAGTTATGTAAGACATGTTGGATAAGAGAAGAATCGAATAATAGAACTAGTAGTCGTAGAATACACAGCAATAAAATGTATCCTGAATTTGATTACGAAACTGCAAAACAAGTCACCGATACAGATGGAAACAGTAGTTATATTCCGTCATATTATGATTTGCGTTTTGGAAATTTATGTAATTTAAAATGTGTAATGTGTCATCCTAGTAGCAGTAACATGTGGTATGAAGATTTTGTGTTACTTAACAATAAGACTAGTTATAATGATAGCGGTACACAAGTTAATCTTACAAGAATAGGTAAAAAACTATCTGACGGTGGTGCATACAGTTGGTGGCAAAGCGATGTCTTTTGGAAAAATCTAGAAGACAAAATGCACAATATAAAATATTTGTACTTTGTAGGTGGTGAGCCTATGCTTATTGAACCTCATTATGATTTTTTACAAAAACTAGTAGAATCTAATCTTGCAAAAAATATTAACTTAGAATATGATACAAACCTAACTAATGTTCATCAAAGAGCCATCGATTTATGGAAAAATTTTAGACACGTTGAACTTCGTGTAAGTTTAGAAGACTTCGGAGCGCAAAATGACTATATAAGATTTCCTAGCAAGTGGCACATCATAGATAGGAATATAAAACGTATAGAATCTTTAGAACTAAATAATTTGTATCTGGCATTTAGTATTACATGGCAAGTATTGAACAGTTTTACTATTACAAAATTGTTAGAATACTTGTGCAAGTACAAAGAAAGCGCAATAAGAATTTTAAGCGAACCTAAAGAATTTGATGTTGCATTTTTAGAAAAAGATGTTAAAATTCAATTATTAAAACACTATCAAACGTGGGCAGGATCTGATCGCTGGAGAAATAAAAAAGTCGCGCCTTTGATTAGTTACATAGAATCTAATATAGACAATTATAACGAACACTGGTACAAAACTTTTTTAGAAACAGTTGAGACTTTAGACAAATCTAGAAGGACTAATTGGAAATTAATATTTCCTCAACTAGCAGCGGCATTACAAAAGGATGAAAAATGGGAACATATACAGAATTTCAACCTCTAAAGGAAACAATCGTAGGACGCCCGTTTAGTCCAACCGATTTTGAAAATGTTAAAAATCAAGAGGCTAAAGATTTATTAAAACGTATATTCGAAGAAACAAATGAAGATATAGAAGAACTTGTAAAAATTCTACAAAATGCAGGAGTAAAGGTTCATAGACCTAATAATTTGTTTGCGTTTGATGATTATGGATCAATTGAAACACCTTGGTTACATGCTGCATTTCCTAACCACCCTTTAATGCCAAGAGACGTACTAGGTGTATTTGGAAACACAATTGTAGAACATTATACAGCTGACGGAGGAAGATTTTTTGAGAATTTAGCTTATCAAGATATAAGCAGAGAAATGTATGATAATGGTATGCGTTGGTTATCAATGCCAATGGCTAAGGTTACAACTAAAAAACCTCCTTATTATGAAAACGAACAAATTGTATTCCATGCTGCTAATATTATTAAATGCGGAAAAGATTTGTTCCACAGTCAATCAGGAAACAAGGATTACAAAAAAGGTAAAGGTACTGACGCCGGTCTTAAATGGTTAAAGCGTGAGCTCGGCGATGAGTTCCGTTGGAATGAAATACCTGTTGGAGGACATTGTGATGGTAAAATTGCTTTGTTAAAGCCGGGTGTGTTAATGACCTGGAATAAAAAATGGATACCTGAAAAATTACAAAACTGGGATATCATCGAAGTCGAAAGCGAAACGGAAATTCCTAGTGAATTTAATAATATGCGTAAGCAGCGTTTCTATAAAGAATTTATAGAGGAATATTTTAATCATTGGATTGGTTATGTAGATGAAACTGTATTTGACGTAAATGTTTTTAGTATTTCGGAAGAAGCTGTAATTTGTACAGGTAAAAACAAAAAGGCATTTGCAAGAATGGAAAAACAAGGTATTACTCCTGTATTCTGGAAATTTAGACATCAATATTTTTGGGATGGCGGCGTTCATTGTTTGACGCAAGATCTTATAAGAGAAGGCACACAGGAAAATTACTTTGACTGATATTAGTAAATGGAAAGAATTCATTCCTGCACCGTTATGTATTGCACCGTGGAAAGCAATTAGTATTGATGCTGATGGCATAGTTCGTCCTGATCAAATTTATAAAGGACAAATGGGCGATCTTAAAACACAGGACATTGAAGAAATATGGAATAATGAGGAATGGAAAACTCTAAGAGATTCACACGAAAATTTTTATAATGATGACAGATGCAGAAAATGTTGGAATAAAGAAGCTCTTACAGGACATAGTAGAAGAAAGTTTTTTGAAAGTTTCTTCAGTGAAAGAGTAGATTCAGATCAAATGGAAGAAATTGTCTACCCTGATAAGAAAGGTATAATCGATTTAGGTAATGCCCTCAATCGTCCTAAAGTATCTAATTTTGATAAACCAGATTTTATATATTTAGATATTAATTCGTCTAATAAATGCAACTTAAAATGTGTGCATTGTAGTAGTTTTGCAAGTACTGCTTGGATTTCTGATGAAAAAAAGATGCATAAACATCTTGCAGTAAATCCTAATAGTTTTACAATGGGTAAAATAGAACCTTACCAATCTATTGATGAAACTGTAATCGATAACCTTTTTAGTAATAAATCATATTTTAAAAATCTACAGTTTGTGGCATTTAGAGGTGGAGAACCATTTTACGAAAAGAAAAATTTGTATGTACTGCGTAAACTTATAGAACTAGGTTGGAATGATAAAATTAATTTAGATATAAGTACTAATGGTACTGTATTAGATCCTAAGTTTTTAGATTTAATAAGCCAATTTAAAAAAGTCATACTGTATATTAGTTTAGAAGGTGTAGGTGATTTATATAGTTATTGCAGAGGCGGAAAAAATTACAATCAAACCGATCTTGAAAAGGCCATAGATTATTTTTCTAGTATAGATAATATAGAACTTTGTCTTGCATACACAACAATGGTTCCTAATATTTTTAATATTAGAAGCACATGGGATTGGTTCCAACAGTATAAAGATAAAGCAACAATTACATTTAGCAACACGGTTTTTGAACCTAAACATCTAAGTTTGTACGCTTTGTCAAAAGTGCAAAAGCAAGAAGCATATGATATGATTAAAGACATAAATGACGATTTGCCTTGGCCTTTTGATAGAAAAGAATATTTGTATAGCGCCGGAATTTGGAAGTTACAAGAAAAGTTGTCAGAGGATACAGAAGCAGAAGATAGAACAAAAGTATGGAATAATTTTAAAAATTATATAAATTTCTTAGATAAAATCAGAGACACAAACTTCTTAGATGTCGAACCTACTTTTAGGAAGTATTGGAATGAGTAACTTATTTAAAAATCTTTATAAAAATTATTTGGGTAATACCGGTAATAGTGTCAAGGTACGATCTATATACAAATTTTTATTCAAGCATGTAGAAGAAAATGGGTGGTTCAACAAAGATTACGATGTTCAGGAAGAATATTTAGACTACTATCCTAGATGGATAGAATCGTCTAAGAGTTGTAGTGTAACAGGAGTAGAGACGTTTCCTTACAGATTTGTAAGTTTGGGTGTAACACAAACACTAGATTGGTTTCATTTAGAGTGCGCACGGAACAGATGGCGTATGCGTTTGTTACGTGGCGAGTATCCTTACAATAGAGATGTATTTGACTTTAATGAATTTATAGATGACGAGCCATTAGTAAAAGGCGATGCTGTAATAATCAGTGTGCCTTTTAGTGCTAGCGGAGATTTACATCCTCGTTACAAAGAAATAATGGAAACTTGTACAAAACTTGACATTCCTGTTATGGTTGATTGTGCTTGGTTTGGTACTTGTTATGATTTGCATTGGAGTCTTGATTACGATTGTATTAAAGTTGTTGCATTTAGTACAACAAAAGGATTGCAAACTGGGAACTGGCGTGCAGGCATATGTTTTTCTAAATGGAATCATGGATCGTTAGCCATACAAACAGAATGGCATCATGGAATACATATGAACACATATATTAGTTTGCTGTTAATGAAACAGTTTTCTCCTGATTACACTCCTAACTTATATCAAGAGTCACAGAAAGAAGTGTGTAAATACTTTGGACTACAGCCTAGCAAAACAATACACATTGCTACAGGTGACGATCAGTGGGATTACTTTTCGCGTGATGGTGCATACAATAGGATTAATTTACGATTTCCATTGTTTGATCACCTTAATGGAGATTTTTATAAGAAGTTGGACACATGAAGTATATAGAATGTTGCAAGAACTATAGAGATGATATTATTAATAGATTCTCACCTGCTAAAAAAATAGATAATTTCTTTACAAAAGACGAAATAGAACAACTTAGACTTTACCAATTCCAACACACTCGTAGAGTGAAGATGCAAGAAAGCAGCAGTAATATTCAACCTCTTGTAGATGTTGGAAAAATGATCTATGCTTTAGATTTTTTAGAAACTAAATTTAAAGATTTATTAGGCCAGTTTTCTAAAAGACACAGCGGTAATTATTTTATTGCTAGTAAGCCTCACGATGTACATACTGATTTATTGACAGAAGATGAAGGAGACTGGACAGATAATCTTATACCCTACAAAAGTGTAATTATACCTTTGTTCCTTACGAGAGGTGCACAAGCACATACAGCATTTATGCATCAGCGTAGAATAGGATATAGTGTAATTTTTGATAGAGATTATTTGTCTGCGGACGATAGCAGTTGTTATGCAATACTAAGAGAGTATAATGGTCTTATAGATATAGATGGCAATCCTACTAATTCCAATTTAGATAGTGGTGATTGGACTAAAGAAAAATATCCTCAAGTAACAAAAAATAATTTCATAGGATTTAGTCACGAAGCAGTATTTGAACAGACTGTAGGATCTATACTTGTATTTGATGCTTGCCAGTTGCATTCTAGTATAATTATAAATAATTCTCCTTGGATGAAAAACGCAATAAATATCCAGTTTTATAAAGAACATATAGAATGACATTTGAAGAATTTAAAGAAACTTTTTTAGAATGGACTATAAAACATATAGAAGCACCCGGTATTTGTCCTTATGCTAAAAAAGCAAGATTACAAGACAAAATACAATTTCTAGATTGTCCTAGAGGAATTTATGACGAATTTTTAGATTTTGACAGTGATAGATATGATATTGGTGTTGCTTGGTTAGGAGATTATACTTCTGATATTGAGCAAGAGTTAGAAGATCTTAGAAAAAGTAATCTAGATCTACTTTATTTCTTAAGCACTCCTGATAGTGGATATTTTGCTAAAAATTTCACAAACTGTGTTTTTATTCAAAAAAAAGATGACATACTAGAAAAAAGAGAATATTTAAAAACAACAGGCTATTACAACAGTTGGCCTAAATGGTATTATGATGAAATCTGTTCAGAATGAAATATACTGTCCGTTAATGTGGCAACAAGTAGCAACTACAACAGAAGGAAATTTTCGTCCTTGCTGTAATTTCCAATGGCAAGAAAAAAATGAAGAAAGTCACTTTAGTCAGGGCTGGAACAATATAAAAGATGTTTTAAATCCTTTTAAAGAACAAATGAATAAAAGCATCAAAATAAAAGAGTGCAATTATTGTTGGGATCTAGAATCCAAAGGACAAGATAGCACAAGAACTATTGCTTTACGGTATATGGAAAATACTACAGACACAATTAAAAGGATTGATTATAAATTAGGAAATCTGTGTAATTTAGGTTGCAGGATGTGTGAGCCTTTTAGCAGTAGTGTATTACAGAATGAAATTTTGAATAATGCTGATATTGAATGGTTACAGGCAGATAAAGAATCAGCAAATTATGATTATAACAAACGAACCTGGTTCGTAACTGCATTAGAGCAAGCCTTAGAATTTCCAGAGATTGATACGATGAAATTCACCGGCGGCGAACCTTTTAGTATTCCGGAAGTGCAAGATTTTTTAAAACAGTTTCCTCGTAAAGAAACTACAGAAGTACAATTTGTAACTAATGCTTTGTTGATCAACGATAAAAGAATAGAATTATTAAAAAAGTTTAAAAGAGTTCATTTGACTGTAAGCTGTGACGGAATCGAAGACTTGTATGAATACATACGTTGGCCTGGTAAATGGGAAAAATTTGAATCAAAATATTTACAACTTGTTAATGAAGGATTTGATATTACAGTAGGAATAACAGTGAGTGCTTTTAATATATATTATATGCCAGAAATACTAGATTATTTTTATAAAAAAGATCAACAATTAAACTTAATTTTTGTCACTGTACCTTGGCATTTTCAACCTTGGGTATTCCCAGAACATTTGAAAGATAAAATTAAGGATAAATTTAAAAAATATCTACACCTAGTGGATAGATATAAAGAGATACTAGCGCACGAAACTGATTTTGATGAAAGTAATTATAAAAGATTTTTAGAACAAAAACTAATAAAAGATAAATTACGCAAACAGGAACTTGATATATTTGGGGAATTAAGTGGCAAGTAAAACATTTTGCATATTACCGTGGATGCACTTAGCCACTAATGCAAGCGGAAATTTGCGTGTGTGCTGTAACAGCACACCTGGCAAAAACTTTATTACAAAACTAGACGGAAAGCCTTATAAATTAAATCGCGACAATCTAGAGGAAGCATGGAATAGTAAAACATATGCTATTATACGCAAGCAACTTTTAAATAATGAACGTCCTGAAATGTGTCAAAGATGTTTTAGAGAAGAAGATGCTGGAGTCAGAAGTGCAAGACAGGCCTGGAACGATAAATGGCAAGAAGATAAAGAATACACCCAGAATGCACCGTTTGATATAAAATATGTCGATTTACGTTTGGGAAATCTATGCAACTTAAAATGTCGTATGTGCAATCCCTATGCAAGTAATATGTGGGTAAAAGAATGGGATCTAGTCTCGGATGCATTAGATCCTGCAGAGCATGAACGCCTTAGTAAAATGAATTGGCCTGAAGACCAAAAGACATGGGAAAACCTATTCAGCATTGCTCATACTGTAGATGAAATATATTTGACAGGCGGAGAACCTACCGTTATCAAAGAACAACAAAAATTATTAGACTATTTTGTTGACAACGGTACTGCAAAAAATATACGTTTAAAATATAATACTAATTTGGTGATTTTACCAGATTGGCTAATCGAGCGTTGGAGTCATTTCAAAAGTGTGCAGCTTAATTGTTCAATAGATGCTACAAAAAAACTGGATACATATATTAGGTATCCTAGCAAATGGGAAAAAATTGTAAAAAACTTTGAACGTGTTATTGATCTGTCTAATGCAAATGTTGAAATACATTGCACTGTACAAATGTATAATATACTTTATCTTGATAAGTTAATTGAATGGGCGTTGCCTTATAATGTTAAAATATACTTTAACATACTTAATCATCCCGAAGAACTTAATATAAGAGTTTTACCTAAGGAATTAAAACAATTAGCTGAAGAGAGACTGCAACCTTATTTACATTTAGAAAAAGTTGATGGAATAATAAAGTATATGTGGGCCGAAGACTGGAGCAATAAATTAGATAAGTTTGTAAGTTATACTAAAGCATTAGACGCAAGCAGGAATGAAAACTTAGAAAATATAGTTCCTGAGTTTGCTTATATCATGTAATATTTACAGTTTCTAGGTCTGCCTATGATCTGTTGTAAATTACCGTTATCGTCTATGCATTGATTGTATAATAAATCAGTGTCAGGATGACCGATTCCTAGCATAAGATGAATTCTATGAAATTCGAAATCTAAGCGTTTTTCTAGGATCTCTTGAATAAGAGGACCATTGAAGCATCTACAAAATCCTGTTTTATAGCCCATATAGTTTGCCGATAGTGCAACTGCTCCTGATGATATGCCTATAGTATAAACTTTATCTTCAAAATCATTTCCATTACGAATAGCACTTTCACCTTCAAGTTCTTTTCTGGCGCTTTCAGTCTCTATCCATATAAAAAGAACCGGAGCACTAACTTGGTTGTTTTGCCATAAAGGATGAAAATCCGAAGTATGATCATTTGCATATTTTCTGATTTGGTTATTCAATTCTCTATCAGATGACACAATTAAAGAAAAATATTCTCTTGCTTGTTTTGCTGGCATAGTGGTTGCTATATTTGCGAGACTTATAACGTCTTTACTGTTTACCGAAATGTCGTAATTCCAATTTCTCTGTGTTCTACGTGCGCTTGATGCAGCACTATTTAAACTATCTGTTTGTGTTTCGCTAGGACCATGTTCGATTATATTTTTAAGTTTGTTTATTAAATTATCAATACGATCTTCATTTGCTCTAAGATTTATTAATTTTATTTTTAACAGATTATAAATTTCAAATTCAACATCTGTAGTAGATATTTGTCTAATACCCATGTGCCAAAATTTATTTGCAATAATAGTAATAGAATGATCACTATCTTCAAAGTAATCAGTTACAACTGCATCATAAATGTAACCTAAATCTCTTCTACATTTATCAGGTTCGTCTGTTCTACGAGGAAACTTAAATTTTATTTCTTCCAACAATTCGGTTATAATTCTATTTTTGTTTCCCCATAGGTCGTCCATAGTATTCTCCAATTATAAAATATTTATTAAAATTACTTGCTAAATACTTTATGAATGATAGTTTAATTAATGATAGTATTGTGTGTTTAGGGTGTAGTTTTACATATGGCATAGGTGCCAATAAAAATAATGAAAATTGGCCATATTATCTTTATAAACTTTTAGATGAAAAATATAGAGTTATAAACATGGCACATGGCGGCGTTAGCCTTCTGCATTCTGCTTATACTTTAGAGTACATATTTAAAAAAAGTCTTCGGCCTAAATTTATTTTTTTCCAAGTAACTACTCCTTATAGACTTACCCTAAGAAAAAGTCCTATAAAAGAAAAAGACTTTGAACTAGTGGAAGGTAATTTTTATATGACAGGCATAGATGATATTATACCAAACTCGTTAGGAAGCAGAAATTTAAAATGGATGAACAAATATTATAGAGATAGAGATCCAGAAGAAGATGTACTTTGGGAAACTGAGCACAAATCTTTGTTAGTTTATACTAAACACATGTTAGAAAAACATAATCATTGTTTATATAGTCAAGAAAAAGAAAAGATATACGAATCCTTTGTAGATTTTTCTTTGCGAGGAGATGCTTTCAGTGAAAATTATTACTCCGAAAATGTTATAGACAATGGCGAGCATTTGTCTGTACAGGCACTACAAAAACAAGCAGAATACATGATGACGAAAATGAAAATTTTGTTAAGTTAGGCATTACTAAACGTAGTTTTAATACAAGAAAAAATGAAATATGTGGCACAAGATATAATGTTGAAATATTAGAAATTAAAGAAATGACATTATTTATGAAAGAAAAAACCAGTTTATAACTACTCAAATATTTTCCAAAAAAAGAAATATCTGGAAAAAGTAGAGTTTTTTATATAGTCGAAAAGGAGCATATATGGAAAATGATCTAAAATGGAGTAAATACGATTTTACAAAAATTCCATTTGATGATATTGTACAAGTAGGACAAAGAACACTGTTGTATCGAGACATTTTTACAGTCTCGTGGCTTTTGGGAAGATTTTGTAATTATCGGTAAATGAATGCCGCTTCATACAGCGATGTATGTCGAACAACTCCTCTAATTGCTGGAAACTCCTCGATGAGGACAATCAGCAGCCAAGCTCTAAAACAGAGAAGGTTCAACGACTAGTCGAAAGACGTAGGCTTAAGTGAGTCGAAACGGGGAGCAACTCAAGTAGTTGATGATATAGTCTGATCTATATGGTAACATATAGCAGTTCATTAGAGAACGGAATAGAACTAACGAATCTATTCGAACACACAGGTTCATATTGCTGGCCATACGCAAGATCCAATACCAAAGATCATAGACCTACAGAATTATGTCTCAAAACGATCGACGAAATAAAGCGTCAAGCACGTGACAACGGTTTTAATAGTTTTCATTTTAGTCTTTCTGGCGGTGAGCCTACTTTTCATCCAGGATATTTGGATATTCTTCAGCATCTTGCTGATGACGTTCATAATACTAACTATACCAGTATTCATATGACATCAAACTGCTCTCGACCTATGAAATGGTTCGAAGAGTATGTAGAACAAGCAAAACCGTTTCATCGAGCAAGTATTACTGCTAGTTTACATACAGAGCATGTAAACACTAAAGAAAAAATGCAGGATTTTGCAAATAAACTAATATTGTGTCAAGAAAATGACATACAAATTACAATTAACATGGTTATGGTTCCTGAATGGTTTGAACGTGATTGGGAAAATGCTCTTTTCTTTCACGAACAAGGTATTAATGTAACACTAAAACCTCAAAGTGATCCTACAGCAAGCAGAATCGTAAATGGCTACACTGAAGAAATGTTAAAAAAACTTTGGAATGGAATGCCTCAGCGAGCTTATACAGAATCGAAAAGAAAATGGGATAATAGACCTAAACCTAATTTTCAAATTCCTGATTATACAATTGGTAAAAATGATTCAAGTGTACCTTGGCATATGCAAATTGAATTTACCGACTCAACCGGTAAAAAATGGTATATGGATCAAGCTGAACGATTTAATGCGTTTAATTTTAATCAATTTAAAGGTTGGAAATGCAATGCAGGTTATCAAGGTATAATAATTAGAGAACCCGACGGTTCCATTAAACGTTCGTATTCGTGTCATGATGTTCCGTTAGGTAATATCGAAACTGGGTTTAATTTATTTGACAAACCTATGCCTTGCATTACCGAAAGTTGTGTTAGTAGTGCCGATAGCAAAATTCCAAAAATAAAAAGATAAATATTTTTACGGAGGACCATAATTATGGAAATAGAATATACTCATAAAGATATTAAAAAAATAATAATAAAAAGCCAACATTGTCAAAGAAATTGGGATTTGTCAAAGCAGATCCCCAAAGAAGATTTAGATTTAATAATTTATTCTGTTACCCAGTGTCCTAGTAAACAAAATCATGCTTTTTATAAAGTTTATGCAATAAAAAATAGAGATATAATAGAACAAATACACAAAAATACAGAAGGTTTCTTATTGCCTAACGGTGAATGGACTACAAATAGTCAAACTTTGGCAAATTTACTTTTAATTTTTGAAAAGATAGACACAAGTAAACAACACAAATTAAAATCAACATTATATGAAGAAAATAGCAAATCTCTAGAAGAAAGAGATAGTAATATGGCAATAGGAATAGCAGCAGGATATGCTAACTTAACTGCATCTATACTTGGTTATAATACAGGATGTTGTGCGTGTTTCGAGGGAAATAAAATTATGGAAATTTTAAATATGAAAAATTATCCTAAGTTAATTATGGGCATAGGTTTTAATGATGATTCTCGAAATCGACGTTATCATCATGAAACGAATCAAATTTTTCCAACAAAACCAAAAGAAACAATTGAGGTTGTAGAAATATTTTAAATGACATTCTTGTCAAAAAATGATTATAAAATAATAGAAACTCCTATATTAGGATTGCCAAAAACAAATAAGAATTTAACTTTTAATGTTTATAAACATACAAACGAAAAGTTTAAGCATTCTAATGTATATGATTTATATAATAATGTAAACGAGGTAATAGATTTTCAAAATAAAAAAATTTTAGATTTTGGAGGTAGTTTTGGTAATCTAATAGCAAGTAGTAACGGAAAAATACACGAAAATAACTACACTTGTATAGATGTTGATAAAGAAGCAATCCGAGAAGGAAAAAAAAATTTTCCGTCAGCACAATGGATTTATTACAACGCATACAATCCCGTCTATAATCCTAATGGTATAGATATCTTACCTAAATTAGAATTTTATGATATAATTTTTTCTTACAGTGTTTTTACACATACAGATTATTACATTATGGATAAATTTATAAATCATTTTAAAACAAAATTAAATAAAAATGGTAAAATTTATATCACATTTCTAAGCCAACAAGATAACAACAGACTAGATTGGTATAAAAATAAAAGAACAATACAGTACGGAGATTGTGACGAATTTATTCTAAACGATACATATTTTTACTTAGTTGATAACAAGCAATTAAAAATTATACCCAAATCTTGCAATCATTTACTTACTTTTTACAATGATAATTTTATAAGTAAATATGGTAATGTGTTTGAAAGTAATTTATTACAAAAAATATTAGAGGTCAAAAATTAAAATGTCTAATTTTAAAATTTTAACTGAATTGCCTAGTTATTCACTTTACAATGATTTGCAAAATCTTTTAAAAAATCAAATAATTAAATGGTCAGGGGATAATCAAATTTGTATAAACACAACATTAGATGAACCATATAATTATTTTAAAGGAAGTGGTAGTTTAGTTTATGATTGGAATAATGCAGAAAAAATTATAGATAAGTTTGGCAATGAAAAAATAAGTGTTCCTAAATATACTAATCCTCTCAAAGAAGAAGATTTTTGTTTAATTTGCGAACAATTTAAAAATACTAGTTTTGAATACATGTTTACAAAACTAAGACAAAATTTTAAAATAGGAAGAATTAGATTAATGAAATCTAAACCTCAAACTTGTTTAAGCTGGCATAGAGATGATTCGCCGAGAATACATTATCCTTTAAAGACTCAAGATGGTTGTTTTATGGTTATTGAAAATGAAATTAAACACCTAGAACAAGACAAATGGTGGTGGACAAACACCATTTTAAAACATACTGCATTTAATTCTAGTAAAGAAGATCGAATACATTTAGTAGCAGTATTATTATAAATTAATACCCAAATTCATTTAGTTTCATATGTTCAAAAAACGGTGCTATTTTAAAATTTTCTGTGATTCTTCCTCTTCTAGTTTGATTAGGAAATGCAGTAGGTTTCCCCTCAGTATCCCAATCTGCAATTTTAATCCAAATTCCACTTTTATGTAAAAATTTTCCTTCAGATTTTTCGTTTAAAGGAAACATAAATGTTTCTTCCTCTATATCTAAATTTTGATATATCGGTTTATTTTTCCAATTCAAAATATAATCAGTGCTTATTTTTAATTGATAAGACAATAAATTTATTAAATCATTTAATTTATAATTTTCATTTGAATTTTTCATATATCGACCGAATTGTCCTACATTTTTAAATCTACAAACTGCATTTATAATATTTTTATTTTGCAATAGATATATAAGTCTTGCCGGTGCTTCTTCGTTTATATCCTTGACAATGATTGTTCCTGTATCTAAAATAAATTTGTTATTATAAATATTTTCTAACGCTTTTATTTTATTTTTTGCACATCGCATTTCATCTATTTTTTCATACCAATCGTCATTGTCTATTCCATTTAAACTAAGATACACATGACTAAGTTTTGATTGTTTTAATTCTTGAACATATTTTTTTGAGCTTAATTTTAAACCGTTTGTTAGTAATGTACATCTGTGTCCGGATTGCCTAATTTTTTTTATAATATCTGGTAAATCGGATCTCATAGTAGGTTCTGCACCGATTATTCGTATCATTGTTTTTTTCGGTAATTTAGATATGCATTCGATTAATTTATCAACATTCATGTCGGGAATATTTCTATTGGGAATATAACAATTTTTACAAGACATGTTGCATCTATGTGTAACATCTGCAACAATATCTTGGAAAATATTATCTTCCGGCTCCAATTCGTAGTAATTTATTTGTGGTATATTCATTTATTGTAATATTTCCTAACAAAGCAGTTCTAATATAAGAAGTAGGATTGGTTATTTTGTGTTTATATGATCCGTTAACAAACCATAATTCTTTTTCTTTCATTAAATAAGAATTGTTTAATTCTGTTTCGAATATATGAGTTCCTTTAATCATTAAAATAAATCTAAAACTGTAAGGATCGTCTCTATGTTCGGGAATAATTTTATATGGAAATAAATCTGCAAACCTATTATGAAAAATAAATTGACTTACATCCGATAAAAATGTATTTGAAAAACTAATATTTTTTGTAGAAATTTTTTGTTTATATTCGTCGCCCCATGCAAGATTGTATGTATTAAAAAAATTTTCGTCAGTAATATTTTTATTTTGTTTTCTTAATTCTACCAATTTATCTGTAGAATCGTTCGACGAATTATATATATTTTTAATATAATCTAAATAATCATCAGATACTACATCTAACAATTTTGCATCTTTAAATAATTTTTTTTGTTTAACGAATTCTCGTAATGTTTGTATATTTTTTTCTATAATCATTTTGAGTAATCTGTGGTAAAATTAAATTGTAGTTGGGATCTATTTTATGTATTGCAACGTTTTGCCAACATAAAACATCGTTGTTAATAGTGTTATTTATTTGTCTACAAGTATTATACAAATTTTCTAAAGGGGTTAATAGATTGTGACTATTTTTGCAAAAACGTAAAAAGGCTTTTCTTTTATTTAAGTTTTGAATACTAACAAAAACTGCTGCTTTATTTAATTTTTTCGCTATTTCTACTTGATAAGGCAGCATGTATTTTGAGGCATAATAATATTCTTTATTAAAACCTCTACTTTTTTTATTTTCAAAATAATATGTCCTATCTAATGCTCTACTTATGTTCTGAGGATAAATGTTACCGTTAAATAATCCGCTCATTGCTAAAATATTATCGTCATCTACTAAAATTACAAAAGAATCATAGAGCGGCAATCTAACATGAAAATTAAGATAATTTGAAGCATTATGATGAGTTGTTTCTTTTATTTTATTAACTTTTTCTAATAAAATGGATTGCCAATAAGGCTTGTCTAAAATGTCAATTATTTGTATCATTTTATAAAAATTTTATGGTCTTTGTTAAAATTGGCTAATTCGTCTATAGAATTCGAAAAGCATAATTGAAAAGTGTATCTGTCAAAATTGTTATTTTGAACGCTATGTATTGCTCTTGTATTTAATATAATAGGAAACTTGTCATAAAATACAGTTTCAACAATTTCTTTGTTGATATCATGAAAATTTACAGGTGCAAAATTTTGCAGATCGGGGTGTAACGCCCAAGTTACACACGAACTTCGTTGTATGTTATCGTCTATATGAGGTTCAATATTAGAATAGGCAGGAAATTTTATAAAAACAGCCATTGTAATATCTAAACGTGGATTAATTAATTCTTCTATTTGTTTTACAACGGAAAATCTATTGTTGGCTGAATCTAAACAATTACTGTATTGCAGTGAAATTTTAGTTCCTTTTAAGGTTGTATAATTCTGATACGATAAATTTATGGCTAAATTTTTTAAATCGTTAAAAATTATATCATTTAATTGATAATTAATTCTATAAATATTCATTTTTTAAAAGTCCTTGTCATAACTAAAAAATTCAAAATCTTTTTTCCAAATATTTAAAACAATAGTTTTAGTTTTTTTTGTATAATAATTTTGCCAAGGTGAATGTAGTCTGCTATTAACAAAAGTATCTTTAAATTTTATATTGACGAGTTTTTCAACTTCACCTAATTCAGATTCCATTTTAAATACATTTACTTTTATATTTTCTTTGTTTTCAAAATATTTGTATTGTGGCCAACTAAATTTAAAATTAACATTATTAATTTTTGATTCTAATTTCATTAAAATATTATTTTCGATAAATTCGCTGAATGAAGGAATATTTTTATTAGAAGTTAATATATGATTATAAAGGCTTACCATTCTACTATACGGATTACGAACAAATGTAAAAAATATAAGGTTTGGTGATAAAATTTTTTGATCTAACCACCATTGTAGTGGTTGATGATTATAATGTTTAGGTCTGTTATCATTGCCATAAATAATTTCAGGAAAGATTTTACAGCGTTCTATGAAATTTGTACCGCCTGTTTTTGGTATGTGAATGAACGCCCAGTTATTATTATAAATCATTTGTTTTTATGATAGCAAACATTATCTTTAATGTCAATATAAATTATTTATAGCATTATTATTTATAAATATTTAGTTATGTACAATGTTATTATTTTTACAGATGTCAATGTTCAGGTCGGTTATGGAAAATATGCCGGCGCATATAGAATAGCTTCCGAATTAAGATCTATTGGTGCTACCGTAAAAGTAATAGATTATTTTACTAGATTTTCTGAAGAAGAAATACTTTTAGTTTTAGACAAATTTGTTTCTAAAGAAACTGTTTTTGTAGGAATAGCAAGTACATTATTAGAATCAGGCGAAAAACTACATGGTTTTAATAATTCTTTTTTTGCAGTTATGAAACAAAAAATTAAATCTTTAAATTTTAAAACAGATTTAATTATGGGCGGTAGTAGAATTAATTATTATACAAATATTAAAGGAATAGATTATTATTTTATAGGAAAAGCAGATATAAGTATTAAAGAATTTTATTTGCATAAAACTTTAAATAAAGACATAATAGTACAAAATTTTGAAAATAGAAATTATATAGTTACTGACGATTATCCAGTCTCTAGTCAATATTTTTCAAAAACACAAATTAAATATATCAAGGATGATATAATAGATTATGGTGAATCTTTGCCTTTGGAATTAGCCCGAGGATGTATTTTTAAATGTAGTTTTTGCCAATATGACTTAATTGGAAAAAAGAAAACAGAATACATAAAATCTTACAATATTTTAAAAGAAGAATTAATTAGAAATTATGAAATTTTTGGTACTACAAATTATCTTTTTACAGATGAATTAATTAACGAATCTATTGATAAAGTAGAATTTTTGCATGAATTATTTACAACTCTTCCTTTTAAAATTACATGGTCTGCTTATGCTAGATTGGATCTTTTTTATTCTTATCCACAAATGAGAGAAATGTTACAAGAGGCAGGAGCATTTGGATTAGTTTTCGGTATAGAAACGCTCAATGACGAAGCAGGAAAATCGATCAAAAAAGGTTTAGGTAAAAAAAGAACATTAGAAACTTTAGAATTTTTAAAAGAAAAATACAAAGACAACGTAGTCATGCATAGTAATTTTATAATAGGATTACCGCATGAGACAAAAGAAAGTATAAAGGAAACTATAAATTGGTTGTCATCTGAAAATTGTACATTAGATTCTTATGGATTGTTGCCATTAAATCTGAGGAATAAACAGGACGGAAGAGTGATTAGTGAAATAGCCCTAAATCCAGATAAATTCGGATACAAAAGTAAGGGAAATATCGGTAATTTATTAGAATGGGAAAATGAAAATTTAAGTTTTACAGAAGCAGTTAATATTGTTAAGAATTGTCGCAATTCTGATAAATTTTATTCTAAATTGTGTATGGGAACTCCGAATATGATGGGTAGAATTATGAATTTAGGATATGAAGAAACAGAATTAAAAAAAATAATATTTAAAAATAAAAGTTATGAAGAATCGAAAAACATAATCGATCTTTGGACTAATTTAACAGTTGATAAAATTAATAATTACAAAAAAAATATTTTGTAAAATTTATTACCTCTGTCTTGTCTAGATTTATATGGTTCTAATTGATAATATTTTCAATTATTGTTTACTTTTAATGTAAATCCACCCAACTGCTGCCTGCATAACCTTGAAACTTGTTCACAGTAGTATTGTAAATCATATCTCCATTTTGAGCAGATAATGCATCTCTTTCATCTGTAGAGAAACTTGCTAATTTAAATGAGCTTGATGTAATTTCTACTCTTGTTTCTGCATTTAAAATTATATTAGTGTCGCTTGATAATTCTAAAGATCCCGTTAGTTCGGCATTAATTGTTTGAACTCTTAACGTATTTGTAGTAATTTTATTTGTAACTATTAAATCATTTTCTATTACAACATCACTATTAAATGTAACACTAGGAATTATGCTTATAGAACTACTGTCAATTGTATCTATGGTACTAGCACTTAAAAATAATGCTCCTGATGTGAGTGTATTAGCAAATACGTCTCCTGTAATACCATCTACAATAACGGTGGAATCATCTAATACTAGAGACCCTTTAAATGCCGCTGCGGTAACATCGCCTGAAATAATTGCATTACCTCGTACATCTAAAACTTCTGTAGGATTATTTGTTCTTATACCGAAATTATTATTTTTCCAAGTAAATACAGAATTAACATCATTGAAAATTCCTATAGGAGAACTTGCAAATAAAATTTCATGTTCTCTGCCTAAGATTAAACTAGTTATTAACGATCCGTTAATGTCGGTTCTAGAAAATTGAATTGAACCGTATGTTAAATTAGATTGACCTGTTAAATCATTTGAAGAATTTCGATTTAATAAAAACGTACTTCTAGATTCATCTGCATTAATAACTAATCTATTGTCTTGAGACAAATTACTGGGTTGAATAGTAAGATCATTGTTTGGTGATATAATAATATCTGCATGTATATTGCCAGTATCTCCTTCAATAATTAAATTAGAATTCTCAGAAAAAATACTACCTATAAAATCACCGACGACATTACCAAAAAAAGTTTTTGAATTACCGTCAATTAACAAATCTCCGTTAGGATTAAAAAAATTACCAGTTATGCGATCTAATATTGGGTCGCCTGTATCTGTAACAATGTCTAATGCTGCTTCTTGTACAAAAGTATCTATAATTAGCTGATCAGTTAG
>Ga0169931_10003740_pt1 | contig 23984 bp, 19 predicted proteins | sample Kivu_15m_20L_FD_129675 | JGI IMG/M metagenome (GOLD analysis project Ga0169931, IMG submission 129675) | Freshwater microbial communities from Lake Kivu, Western Province, Rwanda to study Microbial Dark Matter (Phase II) - Kivu_15m_20L... | ecosystem: Environmental > Aquatic > Freshwater > Lake...
AGTGAGGCTGAAAAGACAGGAGATAGAATGCCAGCCCGCCGCGCATTCGCAAGTCTTCAGCGTTTAAAATCCTATGCTGGCCGATTTCTTGATGTTCCAGATTTAGAAAGAGAGGCTAGAGAGAGAGGCCTTACTAAAATCCTGGTCAATGTGCAAAACTACTCTCAGGCGGTGTTTCCCGTTGGTCTGGAAGATGAGATTCTCCGGTTAGGTTTTCGGGATCTCGATCAGGAATGGGTTCGTTTTGACGCATTTCCTGAAAAAAACAGGGTTTACGATTTGGGTATTACTCTCTTGTTGACTCAAGTACAGGTTAGTCCTGGTATGGTCAACGAGAAAACATTTGTGGAGAAGAAGGAGGTTGCTGATGGTTTTACCTATGCTCTGGATGAAAAAGGAAATGTTCGGAAAGATACCGCAGGCAATGATATTAAACTCCCCAAAATGAAAATGTTGGAGGCTCAAATCCTTGAGGTTTTGCAGTCTAAATCGGCAGGTTTATCAGGGCGCCTTGAGGTAATGGATTTGCGTACCAAAGGCATTCGGGAAAGCCGTGATATTAATGCTGTGGCTACCTTCGAAAATCGGGCCATTACCTTCAAGGGTGACCAAGACGCGGTCACCGAAGAAACAAAGCGAAGGTTGGGTAATAGTCCTTCCCCTTTTCCAAATGATGGTTCTCTCCTATTAGAAGCAGCCAGGAGGCTAAGGCCCCTGGTTATAACAGAATTACGAAAAATTCGGATTGAGTGAAACATGCTGTTAGGGATACTCCGGTTTCCTGCTCCATATGTGCTTCTCCAGATACCCGCATTGCATTTTTTTTAAAAGATCATGCGGTTTCTGGAGAAACTTTTCATTTGCGGGATTGCAAACGGTGCGGGTTCCGCTTTACATATCCTCTCCCAGAGCCTGATGTAATTAGCGATTATTACCGTAGTGAAACGTATATTTCTCATTCTGATACACGGAAAGGCATTATAAATGCCGCCTACCATGTGGCTAGAAATTTCATGCTACGGCGAAAAATAAGATGGGTTAGTTCTTTTTCACCCGGAAAAACCCTGCTTGATGTTGGCTGCGGTACGGGTTATTTTCTGAATACAGCTCAAAAGCAAGGATATATAGCTCAGGGCGTAGAGGTCGATGCAGGTGCCCGCCAATTTGCCAAAGAAAAATTTGGTCTTCAAGTAGATGAAGCGGAGGCCTTTCTTAGCGAGCACTTCCAAAAATCTTTCGACTGGATTACGCTCTGGCATGTATTGGAGCATCTTCACAATCCGGATAGATACCTCGCCAAAATAAAGGCGTGCCTTGAGGAAAATGGTCTTCTCTTGATAGCAGTTCCCAACTTTAGCAGCTTAGACGCCGCCCATTACGGAGACTATTGGGCTGGTTATGACGTACCGCGTCATCTATGGCATTTCCATCCTATCATGCTTGTGCAATGGGTAACATCTCAAGGGTTTCGACTTCGAACAAAGAAATCTATGTTTTTAGATGCATTTTACGTCAGTCTTCTCAGCGAAAAGTACCTGAAGCGTGGTTTAATCGGTCTTTTTAGCGGTCTTTTGATTGGATTTCTTTCTTCGCTGAATGGCTTGATTTTTAGGGATAAATCCAGCTCCATTATTTATGTATTTGGTAAGGCTTAAGCCTGAAATGCCCTATCTGGTTCTTCTAATAAGCTGTTTCTTTGGCTCAAAATTGCACACCCAGGATTTTACATGGTGGTCGGATAATGTTGGATGGGATGGCAAAACGCATTGGCGACAATATTTAACCTACTCACCACGCATGTTAGGTCCTAATGCTCTTCCACTACCTACGCTTCATGAGGGAAGAATTGACTCCGCATTTGCTTTTGGTACTTCAGGGCGCTTGTACCTAAGTCCCGGAGACCTAACGCTTGCTCCTGGCTTTTTCTTTCGCTATGCGACACCAGACAGGAGGTTCAGTTTTGATAGCTATTGGGTCCCAAGGGAAATCTTCCGAACTTCCCATACATGGAAAACCTTGCGAAAAGTGCACTTTCCTGCCTATGGGGTAGGTCACGCTATGGCCGACATCTTATTTAACGGATCTGTTCAGCTTACCCGGGAATCCAAACATTTCGCAGATCTTACCTTTCGGACCAGTTGGCGATATGCTACCTCTACCCGTGTGGATGCCGCTCGTGGCACTGATGCACCCGGATACGCTTTTGACCTGACATCCGGTAAGTCCCTCACGAAATCTTGGAGAGTTTTTGGCATGGTAGGGTTTTATGTTTGGCAAACAAATCGGGACGATTACCCCCAAAATGATGCCATCCTACTCGGATTAGGTACACGGATTCAGGCAAAAAAATGGTCATTTTCACCCCAATATCGTGGTTACTGGGGATATATCGGCGACGGGGATGATCATGTCACCGCTTCTCTCCTTGTGCAATACGCAGGACCTTCTTGGCGGTTTTTTACCCACCTGCATGCCGGATTTGAAGATAACCTCTATCACTCCGTGGAATTAGGTTTGTGGTTTTGGAAATCCTCTCATCCTTGACTATATTGCCTTAGAAAGTGCTGTTATGACTCCTTTAGTTCGCAGGCAATCTCTCATGCAGGAACTCCAGCATGGCCTGATTTTATTTCCTGGTAACCAGGAAAGCCCCATGAACTATGCCGATAATACCTACCCATTTCGACAGGATAGTCATTTTCTCTATTTTTCTGGGATTGACCGGCCGGATTTATACCTGTTATTGGATGCTGATCAGGGGGCTACAACTCTTTTTGGTGACGATTTTACTCTTGATCAAATCGTCTGGCTAGGGCAACTACCCGATTTGCAATCCCTTGCCAACCATAGTGGTATTGAATCTGTTAAACCCTCTGGGACACTCAGGGAAATTATTGAAAAAGCTGTTCAAACGGGGAGGAAAATACATATCCTTCCGCCATACCGTGCAGAAACTAAGGAATGGTTGCGCCTCTTATTTGCAGCGGTAAACAGGAACTTTTCCAAGTACATTTCCGAGGATTTAATCAGACAGGTTGTTCGCTTACGATCTAATAAAGATGTTGGGGAGATTGCCGAAATGGAACAGGCCGTAAATCTTTCTGGGGCAATGCATCAAGCTGCGATGAAAGCAGCCCGGCCTGGTATGAGGGAATATGAACTAACCGGTTTAGTTGAAGGCATCGCCGTTAGTGGAGGTGGAAGGATTGCCTATCCTGTCATACTTACTACCCAAGGTCAAACCCTCCACAACCATCACTATGGCAGATCCCTGAAGGAAGGTGATTTGGTGCTAGGCGATTTTGGTGCGGAAGCAGCAAGTCACTACGCAGGAGATATTACCCGGACATTTCCTGTTTCTCGTTCTTTTTCTACCCGGCAAAAAGAAATCTATGAGATTGTACTTCATGCTGAACAAGAAACCATTAAGCGCATTCGACCCGGCGTCTTGTATAGAGATCTCCACCAACAGGCAGCACTTGATTTAACATCTGGATTAATAACTCTTGGACTCATGCAAGGTAATCCCCTTGAGGCTGTCTCAGCTGGAGCTCATACCCTGTTTTTTCCTCACGGATTGGGCCATATGATTGGTTTGGATGTGCATGACATGGAAGACGTGGGAGAGGATTTCGTGGGGTACGACGGGACTATTTCCCGAAATCCTGACTTTGGCTGGAAATCATTGCGTTTGGCACGACGCTTGGAAGTTGGATTTACCCTTACCGTTGAACCAGGTATATATTTTATTCCCCAGCTAATCGATAGGTGGGAATTATCAAAAAAAGGATTGGACTTCATCCGTTATGACAGGTTAAAGAGTTACCGTGACTTTACCGGTGTGCGGATTGAGGACAATGTACTAGTTACTGAATCAGGTAGCAGGGTTCTTGGTAATCCTATTCCCAAGTCTGTTGCGGAAGTGGAATCATTGCGACAATATTGATTATATGACTAATAATTTACCAAAGTCAGACCAAATGATACGTTATTGGAAGGCTAATTTGAAGTTGTTAGCCTACCTTTTAAGCATTTGGTTTTGTGTGGCCTTTGTTCTTAGCATTGCCCTGGTAAGTCCATTAAATCAGCTCAGATTAGGAGGTTTCCGATTGGGATTCTGGTTTGCGCAACAGGGTTCAATTCTTGTCTTTATCCTGCTAATATTTGTTTATGTATGGCAAATGAACAGGCTAGATAAGGATTTTGATGTGAACGAATAGGACCTCAAGATGCACGCATCCCGGAATTAAATTTTTAATCGCTAAAGGTAGCCTCCAGAAATGAATTCCAAAATCTATGTGTTTCAAATGGCATCCCATATGAGATTACCTAAAATAAAGCCTGATCGTCAAAGGTTATGAGCATTCTACAGTGGACCTATATATTGGTCGGTTTCACTTTTCTGCTGTATGTTGTTATCGCAATTCGGTCACGGGCCTCCAGCACAAAAGAATTTTATATAGCTGGTGGAGGAGTTTCTCCGCTTATGAATGGAATGGCTACCGCGGCAGATTGGATGTCGGCAGCATCGTTCATTTCCATGGCAGGGCTAATTTCTTTTATGGGATACGACGGTAGCGTTTACCTCATGGGTTGGACCGGAGGATACGTACTTCTTGCCATGCTTTTGGCTCCTTACCTTCGAAAGTTTGGCCAGTTTACAGTTCCTGATTTTGTTGGTAGTCGATACTATTCCCAAACAGCACGACTAGTTGCCGTGGTTGCAGCTATTTTTATTTCCTTCACCTACGTAGCTGGTCAAATGCGGGGTGTAGGCATTGTTTTTTCTAGATTCCTTGAGGTGGATATTCAAACCGGGGTTATTATCGGAATGGTTATCGTCGTTTTTTATGCTGTACTTGGCGGAATGAAGGGCATTACTTACACCCAAGTTGCGCAGTACTGCGTCCTTATTTTTGCCTATCTGGTACCTGCCATCTTCATAAGCCTACAATTAACCGGAAATCCTATACCTCAGCTCGGATTTGGAGAGACCCTTTCAGATGGAACCTATTTGCTTGATAAATTGGATGGCATGCTTTCGGAATTGGGCTTCACACCCTATACTTCTGGTAATAAAGACATGCTTGATATCATGTGCATTACTGCTGCACTTATGGTGGGCACCGCAGGTTTGCCCCATGTCATTGTGCGATTTTTCACTGTTCCCCGGGTTCGTGATGCCCGACTTTCCGCAGGTTATGCCTTGGTTTTTATTGCTTTGTTATATACCACAGCTCCTGCTGTAGCAGCCTTTGGTATGTATAATATGATAAGCAATGTAGATGGTAAAGAGAATACTTTACTTCCTTCATGGGTAAAAAACTGGCAGAAAACTGGCCTAATTAAAATAGAAGATCGAAATGCAGACGGTTTGGTGCAGTACCGGAAAAATTCAGCGATTAATGAATTGACCATCGATAAAGACATCATGGTTTTGGCTAACCCTGAAATTGCGGGTTTGCCAAACTGGATTGTCGCTCTGGTGGCAGCCGGTGGACTGGCGGCTGCTCTTTCCACCGCTGCAGGTCTGTTGTTGGTTATATCCACAGCTATAAGCAGGGATTTATTAAAAAATGCTTTGATGCCCGAGATATCGGAAAAGTATGAATTGCTTTTTGCCAGAGTTTCTGCAATTTTTGCGATAGTAGTTGCTGGTTATTTTGGAATAAATCCGCCAGGGTTTGTCGCTGAAGTAGTAGCCTTCGCATTTGGATTAGCCGCTGCCTCATTTTTTCCTGTTATTGTGCAAGGTATTTTTTCCCAACGTATGAATAAAGAGGGAGCCATATCTGGGATGCTAATCGGTTTGATTTTTACGCTGGGCTATCTTATTTACTTCAAATTCCTTAGGCCTGACTGGAATAATCCTGAGCATTGGTGGCTGGGAATTTCTCCGGAAGGAATCGGAATCGTTGGCATGTTGCTGAATTTTATCATATCCTTCCTCGTATGCCGATTTACACCGCCTCCGCCCCAGCATGTGCGTGACCTGATAGCTGACATACGAATACCCCGAGGAGTTGGCTCCGCACCAATTCATTAATTGCGAGGGTAATGTAAGGATGAACTTACTACCTTTTTACTTTCGGTATTGATGTATGACGGCTCGAAGATCTTTGGGAAGGGGGGCCTCAAAGGTGATTTTTTCTTCGGTTATCGGATGAGTCAGGGTTAGACGGGCGGCGTGTAGAGAAAGTCGATCCAATAATGGCCTTTCTTTTGATTCAAGTTCTGGTTTATTTGCTTTTCGAATATCCTTTAGACTGAGATATTCCCGACGCCCATAAAGAGGATCCACCAATAATGGATGCCCAATGTGTCGAAAATGAACCCGAATTTGGTGGGTTCTTCCTGTCTCAATTTCAACTTGAACAAGGCTTGAATTTTTGAAAATTTCTTTAACGGTATAGTGTGTAAGGGCAGGTTTTCCAACTTTTGAAGCAATCATCTTTCCCTCTTGAAAAGGATGTACGGTTATGGGCGTGTCTATAATCCCTGTAGGTGGATTTGGCACGCCATCCACAAGGGCCAAATAAACCTTTTCAACCCGATGGTCCTCGAATTGCTGATTCAGGTGCCGGTGTGCCAATGCACTTTTGGCAAAACAGATGAGACCGCTTGTGTCCCGGTCAATCCGGTGAACAATCCATATTGATTCACCGAGAGATTGACGCAAGTGACCTACTAAATTTTCCTTGGTGCTATCGAAACGGTCAGGAATAGATAACAAACCGGAAGGCTTGTTAACGACAAGAAGATGGTCATCGCTAAAAATGATGTCAATTCCCCTTTTCATCAGGGATAATTTCCGAAAATTTACGCTTCCCTAGGAGGTAATAATCCACCGTCATAAGACGCTGATATCTTCCTTTATTAGCGCGGCTTTCCCTAGATTTTAAGTTGCGAATACGCTGTCCCTCCTCTGTTCGTTTTCTAAACATTTTTCCCAGATTTTTATAAAAAGAAACATGGGCACGTCCAATTGCCCATGCGGAATCTAGGTCTTTGGTGAGGAAAAACAGTAAAGAAACCAGCGTATCTAGGACAAAGCGAAGGGGAATTTTCCAAACGAGTTGATGATAGGGTTCATTCTTAAGCAGGGTATAAAGTGAATTCCGGAAGTTGAGAAATATTTTCCTGGGGGATTCATATTGTAGCGTTCCGCCACCTAAATGGTAAACAGTGGAAGATGGAACAGCCATGATCTTGAATCCAGCTCGTTTGATTTTCCAGCACAAATCTATTTCCTCCATGTGGGCAAAATAATCCGGATCAAAACCTCCAAGTTGGCGGAATACAGGGGCACGTATTGATAAAGCTGCTCCACTTGCCCAAAAAATTTCGTCAGTTTGGTTGTATTGCCCCTCGTCTTTTTCCACCTGACTCATAATGCGGCCACGGCAAAAGGGATACCCGAGAATGTCCAACCATCCCCCTGCAGCCCCAGCATATTCGAAACAATCTGGGGTTGTCATGGATAAAATCTTAGGTTGGCAAGCTGCAACACTGGAATCTGCTTCCATACAGGCAATTAGGGGATCTATCCAATTTTCACTAACTGCTACATCTGAATTTAACAAAATAAAGTAGTCTGTTTCCACTTGTTTCAGGGCCTGATTATACCCTCCCGCATATCCTAAGTTTTTATCCAGGGGAATAACCTCCACCTTATCAAAGAAATGGGCCGCTAGAAATGCCAGGGAATCATCCGTGGACTTGTTATCTGCTACAATGACCCTGGCATGGTCCGGTTTATGCTGTATGATTTGCGGCAGATATTTCGCCAGCATATCCTTGCCGTTGTAGTTAAGTATGACAATAGCTATTTCCGGATGAGGTGGGATATATTCCTTGGTTACTTCTTGAGCAAGGACGGCTTGGGCATGCAATTTGTCATCCGCTATTACGGCAGAAAGGGACTCCAGGGTATGGTGCCGCTGATCTTTTCGAAGGAATTCTATTAGAGAAAGTCTGATTTCCCAATTGTAAATATCGCGGGAGAAATCAAAAATATTAACTTCAATACGGTGTGTATTTTTGCCTTCAAGACTGGGACGGCTGCCGATGTACAACATACCATCTAAAAGCTCTTCCCCTAAATATACCTTCACAGCATAGATACCATCGAGCGGAATGAGTTTGTTCTTTTCGGCTATAACGAGATTTGCTGTAGGAAATCCAAGTTTTTTCCCCATTTTATCTCCATGAACCACCTTACCCGTTAAAAGGTAAGGATCTCCACCAAGCCGGTATGCTTGCCGGACATCTCCTCCTCTAAGGGCTTTGCGGATTTTTGTAGAACTTACAGTTACCTGATCTGTAACCTGTTTTTCAAGTTCTACCACGTGGTATCCAAACTTAGACCCATGCCATTTGAGAAACCTGACGTCTCCCATACGGCTTAAGCCAAAACGATGATCATGACCTATAACAATGAAGGTAGGACGGAACCACTTCACTAAAAAGTTCTCTATATAATCGTCAGCACTAAGTTGCGAGAATGCTATGGTGAATGGCACGATGACCAGATGATCAATCCCCGTCCTAGCTAAAAGCCATTCCTTCTCCTCCGGGGTAGAAAGCATTTCAAACGGATCTGCAGGAAAAACAACTTGCCTGGGATGCGGATAAAAGGTAATCAACACGCTTTCCCCGCCTACAGCGTTTGCAAGCCGTTTCATCTTTTCGATGATTTTCCGGTGCCCCAAATGAACACCATCGAAGGATCCAATGGTGACTACCGCCTGGCGGAAATTGGGAAGCCGGTTTATATCCCGGTGTATTCTCATGGAGGCCAAAGGTAAGCCGTAGAACCGTATTTTGGGACAGGATGTTTACCTTTACATTGTATAAAAGGGTTCATGGAAACTAAGCAGATTTATGCCGTGCTCCGAAATGTTATTCACCCGAGGTTAGGGAAAGACATTGTTGCAGCCCAGGTGGTGAGCAACCTGCGAGTTGAATACGGAAATTTATTTTTCAACCTCCATGTCTATGGCTTAGAAGCCGCTGAAAAAGCTGATCTACACGCTCAATGTGTCCATGCTATACACGGCGTTTTTAAAGATCTTGACGTTCATGTGCATCTGGTAAATGATAAATTGCCAGATCCACCTCCTAATTCCGCCGTCACGAAGCAGATTAAGTATATCATTGCAGTAGCATCTGGTAAAGGTGGGGTAGGGAAATCGACAATTTCTGTCAATCTAGCTCTTTCACTGAAGGCAAAAGGTTTCCGGACGGGCATTTTGGATGCCGATCTATATGGTCCCTCCATACCTACTATGCTTGGCCTAGCTGGTAAACGGCCAGAAGTGGCTAATGTGGATAACCAGCCACGAATTAAACCTCTTTCTGCCTTTGGTATGCCCGTTATTTCCATGGGGTTTATCATAGAGCCTGAACAAGCGGTAGTAATGCGAGGTCCAAGGCTTTCCGGGGTCATTAAACAGTTTTTTCACGATACCCTATGGCCTGAATTGGACTTTCTAATTGTTGACTTGCCACCCGGAACGGGAGATGTTCAACTTAGCCTGGTGCAAACCGTTTCAGTTGCAGGGGCACTCATTGTAACTACTCCGCAAGAGGTTGCTGTAGCTGATGCCATTAAAGCACTGAATATGTTTCAGTTACCCTCAGTCAATGTACCCATTCTTGGGATCATTGAAAATATGTCTTGGTTCACGCCAGAGGAACTTCCCAATCATAAATACTACCTTTTTGGAAAAGGTGGTGGTAGTAAATTGGCAGCTTACGGAACCACGCGACTCCTTTGCCAGATTCCCTTAGTTCAGAGTATTCGGGAAGGGGGAGATGATGGTGTGCCTGCTGTAGTGAACGATGTTTCAGGTCAAATCGAACCAGTTTATGCATCCTTGGCTGACAAAATCGCCGGGACTTTTTCCACCTTGCCAAGCCGTAATCATGTCCATTAAACATCGGGAGGAACTTCTCCCTCTTATTGAGACCGCCCTGGAGAGCATTCGTCCTCACCTTCGTGTCGATGGCGGTGATGTGGCGTTTGTCGAACTAACTGAAGATTATGTGGTCAAAATAAAATGGTTAGGGGCCTGTGAGTCTTGTTCAATGTCATTTATGACCATGCGGGCTGGTTTAGAAGATACTATTCGAGGTAAGATTCCTCAGATTACTGGTGTTGAAGCCATTAATGGTATCAAAATCTGAGGATAAATTGACCATGGATTACAATGCTTTGGTGCAAACCTGCCTGCAACGTAAGTCATTCCTTTGCATTGGCCTTGATCCTGAACCTTCCTTGATACCTGGTCAGCAAGAAAAAGGGCCGGAAGAGATTCTTCCATTTCTTAAAGGTATTGTTGACGCCACTCGGGAGTATACTGTAGCGTACAAGTTGAATATGGCTTTTTATGAGGTTTTCGGAGCAGCCGGTTGGGAGTTGCTTCAGGAAACCGTAAGGTATATTGGACCCGAATATCTGGTAATCGCCGATGGAAAACGGGGTGATATAGGAAACACTTCCCGGAAATATGCTGAAGCTGTATTTCATTCTCTTGGGGCTGATGGCCAAACAGTAAACCCCTATATGGGGAAAGATGCTGTGATTCCATTTCTGGAATTTCCAGGCAAATGGGTTATTTTATTGGGCCTCACCTCTAACCCTGGTAGCTATGATTTTCAGCTGTTAACCCTCGAAGGTGGAATAAAACTCTACCAAGAGGTCATTCGGAAAGCTGCATCTTGGGGAAGTATTGAACAAATTATGTTTGTGGTTGGAGCTACCCATCCGGATGAATTGGGAGGAATTCGTCGCATCATTCCGAACCATTTTATTTTGGTACCTGGTGTGGGTAATCAAGGTGGGGATTTAAGCGAGGTTTCCCTTCATGGTCTAAACGAGACGATTGGCCTATTGGTTAATGCTGGCCGATCGGTCCTTTATGCTAAGGGGGAAGGAGACTACCAGGTTTGCGCTGCTCGGGAAGCCCGTTCTATGCAACAAGCAATGGCCCAAATCTTAGCAGAAAGAGGCTTTTGATAATTATGCAGTAACAGGTAATTTTTTTAATGCATGTTTCGCGAGATAGTTGGTGATGATTAGACTAACTTCTTCGTTTTCAGGGAAGCGAGAAAGACTGTTTTCCCAGTCCCACAGGGAAGAGTCTGTAAAGTCTTGTTCCATGTAAGCATATCCTACAAATTTTCCGTCTCTTATACCTATAACAGACCATTCTCCCTTCTGCCTACCCACATCTATGAGAAGAAAGCTGCCAGCTAGATTTTTTTGTATACGTAAGATGGCTTGATTTGCACGCAGATTATACATAGAGGGTGATTCTTCCAGGCAACAAGCGCCCAGGCATTTTTTCAGGTGGTAGGCAAAACAAGGTTTTCCAGATAATCGCTCACCATGCATCAGCGCATGGCAAAGATTAAACTCGTTTTGGCATGCATCCAGCCTTGCCCTGGCAGCACCTGCTTTGCCAAATCCAGCATGAATTTGGATATTCAGCAATTTTTCAGCCTCTTTTCTTGGTTTTACCCCAAAGCAGATATATCCGGAAGAATCTCTGAAAGAAATGATAGCATAAATGTATCTGGCCACCCGTTGCGCTTTGTTTATTGCAGGTTTAAGTTCTTTTATACGATAGGATTCCAAAATCAGGGATACCAACTCTGAACCAGTTTCTTCATAGTCGATTGTATGGACCTGTTGCAATAAGCGGGCAGTTTTTTGTGTATGGTCTGTAAAATGAGAAGATACCCGCTTTTGAATGTTTTTACTCTTTCCGACATATATCACCTCATTTTCCTGATTTCTCATGTAGTATACTCCACATGTCTCTGGAAGCTGTTCGATGTCTGTAATAGATAGATTTGCGGGTAGTCTGCTTTCCTCTATGCCCTGATTTACTAAGTTTTGAATTACCTCCTGGGATTTAGCCTCCTTTAGAATAAGTTGAAACAGTGCCGATGTAGTCAAGGCGTCTCCTAAAGCTCTGTGGCGGTCGGGATTTTCAAGGCCAAAATATTGGGTTAGTGCCGAAAGTCCATACTTCCCAAGACCTGGAAAAATCCTTCGTGCCAGTTGGATAGTGCATAGTTTTCGGCGTTGAAAAGCATACCCCAAGTTATGAAATTCATGCCAAATGAAGTCGTAATCAAACCTAACATTATGCGCAACAAATATTGCTCCTTCCGTTAGTTTTACTAAATGCGCAGCTATTTCAAAAAACCGGGGGGCATCTCGAACCATGTCCTGAGTGATTCCCGTTAGCTCTGTAATTCCTGCGGGGATATAGGTCTCTGGATTTAAGAGAGTTGTCCATTGATCCAGGATGCTTTCTCCATCGTGGAGGACAACAGCTATTTCAAGAATTTTACCAGATTGGTAATTCCCCCCTGTTGTCTCAATGTCAATTATAGCAAAGCGCATAAATGGAACTTTGCTGCAGTGTATAAATCTGTTTACTTTGCTGAAAAAACATGCACCTCAGGTTCATTATCCATTTTGCCGCAATTTTGTATTCCTTTAATAGTTATGCAGTAGCTGTAATTCCGGGCGCAGGTAATATGGCTGCTTACCTTCCCCAACTTGGAGGTAAGAGGGTTGGTCTTATTGTTAATCAAACCAGTGTTTTAGGGAATATCCATTTGGTTGATACCCTTATAAAGCGGGGAGTTAAGGTAGTTAAAATTTTTGCCCCGGAGCATGGATTTCGTGGAAAAGCTGATGCTGGGGAAAAAATTAGTGATTCTGTCGACCCTAGCACAGGTATCCCCATTATTAGCATCTATGGTTCGAAAAGGGCACCACAAAAATCGGATTTAGAAGGGGTGGACATATTGGTTTTTGATATCCAGGATGTTGGCGTTCGTTTTTACACTTATATATCCACCTTACATTATGTGATGCAATCCTGCCATGAAAATAATAGGTCTTTGATTGTTCTAGATAGACCCAATCCGAATGGTCACTTTGTCGATGGCAATATCCTCGATACCGCATACCGATCCTTTGTGGGTATGCATCCTGTTCCCATCGTCCATGGGATGACTATTGGTGAATATGGACAAATGATAAATGGTGAAAACTGGTTGGGCTTTGGCAGGCGCTGCCAATTGGAGGTCATACCCTGCCTGGGATACCGGCATGCTGACCCCTATGATTTACCCATTCCTCCTTCGCCCAATTTGCCCAATATGCGGGCCATTCTTCTCTATCCCTCCATTTGTTATTTTGAGGGAACCCCCGTCAGTCTTGGCAGAGGTACGGATAAGCAATTCCAGGTTTTGGGAGCTCCAGCCATGCAGACAGGGGATTTTACTTTTACACCCAGGCCCTTTCCCGGTGCCACAAATCCGCCCCAAAACGGCCTTTTGTGCCGAGGCAGGAATCTTAGCGGCCTTGAGGTAGAAGATTTGCGTCGCTTAGGACGAATCGATTTGTCCTATCTAATTTCTTTTTATCGCGATTATCCGCAAAAAGATTCTTTCTTTCTAAAGGGGTTGTTTTTTGATAAGCTAGCGGGGGGATCTAACTTAAGGGAAATGCTAGTCGCAGGCTATTCAGAAGAACGAATCCGGGAGTCTTGGCAGCCTGGGCTGGCTAAGTTTCTCCTGACTCGAAAAAAATACTTGCTCTACCAAGACTGAGTTTACCGTTTATCCTGCAGCAAGGGTCTTAACCGCATCAACAAAAATATCGAGATCACGGGTCGTTGTATAAACATTTGGGGTTACCCGAATGCTGTCAATGTTTTCCCATACGATGGAAACGGTGTGGACCTTAAAGCGAGTCAGCAAGGCAGAAGCTAGGTCATGAGTTGCCATACCTTCAATTCGGAAATTGGCTATGGCACATGAAAAACGAGGATCAAGCGGCGTCTGGAGACTAACTTTTTGCACATTGGATAGTCGAGAACACCAATACTGTTTAAGGTATTCCAGCCGCTTTTGTTTCAAACTGCTCCCTATCATGTGGTGGAAATCGATGGCCTGGCCAATGGCTTGTTCAATGGCAAAAGATCGAGTTCCGAGGTTCTCAAACTTTCGAATGTCAGTAGAAAGGGGATCCCCGGCAGCCATCAAAGGGTAGAGTTTAGCAATTTTATCCTGGTGCACATAGAGCAGCCCACTGCCAAAGGGAGCACATAGCCATTTGTGCAGACTGGTGCCATAAAAATCGCCACCCAAATCTGGAATGCTATAATCCAAATGAGCAAAACTGTGGGCTCCATCGATGACACTGAGAATACCGCGCGACCTGGCCTCCCTGGCTATAGCAGCTGTGGGGACGATTTGTCCACACCAATTAATGAGATGCGTAATATGTACTACCTTAGTTTTTGCGGTAAATGCTCCAGTATATAGATTGTTCAGGTAGTCAGCATCCGTTGTAGGAAGGTTTATGGATATCCAGCGAAGGACGATGCCTTCCCGCAACGCTCTTTGCTTCCAGGCATTAATCATATTGGGGTAATCCTGCCGGGAGACAACGACTTCATCTCCAGGTTTTAAGGGAATGCCAAAAATTACGTTTTCCAAAGCCTCCGAGGAATTGCGCATTATGGCCAAGTTTTCTGGAGAGCATCCAGCCAATTCGGCAAGCTTTTTTCGCAAAGGTTCCCTGCCCTCATCTAGGGTACGCCACATGTAGTAAGATGGCGTCTCATTGCTAAGACGATTATACCGTTCTACAGCTTCCTGAACCACCCTTGGTGACGGTGATACCCCGCCATTGTTTAGGTTAATGAGGGTAGGGGAAACCGTAAAGGCCATTTTTACCTGATACCAGAACGTCTCATCCTCAACAATCTCTTCCTCAGAGCGCCCCCGGCGCACTCTTTCCAGGGTAGCGCCTAGTCCTGCTATGGAAGTCCCGGTGAGCATGGTCATGCCTCCCATGACCTGATAGAGAAATTTTCTTCTGTTTTCCATGACTATCAAAGATAATAAATTCAAATTTCTGGTCCAACCTATTTATGCTCATTCGTGTTTCAAATATTATCTTTGTCAAAACTTGGGCTATTATGGTTGAATTTCCAGTTTCTGTGTTGCCAGTAACATTTACCGATGGCGCATTGCAACAGTTGCAGAAAATCAAATTGGAACAAGGTATTTCTTCAGACCATGGTTTACGTGTAGGGGTAAAAGGTGGGGGTTGTTCTGGTTTTTCTTACGTCCTAGGATTCGATACACAAAAAGAAAACGATGAGGTTTACAGCATAGAAGGTTTCACAGTGTTCATGCAAAAAGCCCATAAATTGTATCTCCTGGGAATGGAAATTGATTGGTTGGAGGGCCTTCAAAATAGGGGGTTCAGTTTCAATAATCCTAATGCCAGAGAAACCTGCGGGTGCGGAACTTCCTTTTCTGCCTAACGATCTAAATCAATTACCTATCCTTATATCTCTTTGAATCATGCGCTATTTATCCTTAATCCTTGTTTCTCTTGTCCTAGTTCAATGCGGCTTTACCCAAGGATCACATACGGTGGTATTAGACGCACCGGCCAGTATAGCGGGCAGCTATAAAGGTTGGATTGCAAATTTTGGAGCGACCTATTGTGCGACTGAAACACCTATCAAGGGAGAATTGGCTTTCGTTACAGACGGCAACAACAGCACCTTAGGTTGCACCGTAACCAATAATCTGACGGGGAAAATAGCGGTGGTCGATCGCGGTTCTTGTACTTTCTCAGACAAAGCACTCAATGCCCAAACGAAGGGAGCTATTGCAGTAATTATATTTAATAATGCCGCTGGGGAAATTTTTCCTATGGCTGCCGCAGCTTCGGGCCCTGATGTAAAAATTCCTGTACTGAATTTGACGCAAGCGGATGGGAACAAATTACGGGCGCTTATTCAAGCAGGTGGGGTTAATGCAACGATACGTCGGTTTGATTCTCCTACAAAAGGAGGACCTGGAATTGTATGGGGAGGTAAAGCTGGAGAAGGAGATTTTCGTTGTGGCTTGAATGGTTGGACTGCGCGCACGCTTTCCTGCACTGGCGGAGCTGTTCCCAATGTCACTTGGCGCGTTTCACCCAATGGAGCTATGAATGGTACGTGTGGAGGGGCTTCCTATTTTGGATCGCTTTCCTATTTTGATGGGGCTATGGTCTTTGAATCCGATTTTTATGATGCCAACTCTGCTAATCCCGGTTGTGGCATCAGTTTAGGGCAAGGTCCTTGTCCCGCACCGCAAGTTGCCGAGCTTATTTCACCGGAAATTTCCCTTGCGGAATCCACAGCTCCTGCCTTTAGTTTAGAATTTTATCAGTATACCCGGCAATTCCGAAGTAATTACTTTGTTGCCTGGTCAACAGACAAAGGAGCTAAATGGGACAGCGTTGCTATCAATACCGATGTAGCAAGCAATAACGAGAATACCAAATTTCTTACAAGGATTCCATTGCCCAAAACCGCAGGAGCCAAAAGCATTATTATAAGGTTCAGATATGAGGCTAATTATTACTTCTGGGGAATTGACGATGTGAAAATAGTTGAACAAGAGGCATTTAATCTTCAGGTTAATACCTTTTTCGCAGTGCCGCAAAATGCAGCGACTCCCAAAGATTTTGTTGAACCTATCAATTTTCTGGCTGACGTTGAGAATAAGGGAGCTAGCAACCAGTTCAGGGTCCCTCTCAAGGTTGTTATTCAAGATAATGTTAGAAAAGAGGTTTTTAGTTCCCAACTGGTATACGATACCCTGCCTGCAAATAAAGTAATTGAGAATAAGATTTTCCCCCAGACGTTTACTCCTGCGACGCGCGGTGTTTACCTGGGCTATTACGAATTGTTTTCTGAAAAGGTAGATGCAGATTCCTCTGATAATAGAAAAGATTTTCTTTTTGTTATTACAGATACCACGTTTTCTAAAGAATTAGGTCCTACGGATGTCACAGGACCTTCAACTTCAAGTTGGTCTAGTGGTGAGCCGCATTCTTGGGCATACGGCAATTATTTCTACGTTCCCAAAGGAAATAATAAGTATATCAAGAGTCTTTCTTTCATGATCGGTAATCCAACTCAACTCAAGGATCAGGCTGCAGTGCTCAATGTGTACAAGTGGAGGGATGCCAATACCAACGGAGAAGCTGAACCTAATGAGCGAACCAGTTTGGGAACTCTCTTCTACATCATCACGGGAAAAGAGCGTCCAGATTCACTCATCACGCTAGTACTCAATAAGGAAAATGGCCTAGAGCCTGTTAGACTGGAAGATAATACTGAGTACTTAGTTATGCTCGAATATTATGCATCTGGAACCCTAGATATGAGGATAACAATCAGTGATGATATCGATTACGCGGGTATGATTACTGCCTCTATCATTCGTCAAAAACCCCGCTTCGGTGCTTTTTTAGGGGTCGCCGGCGATTTGACCAAAGAGACCTATTCTTATGTCGGTTTTAGAGGTAATGAGTTTGGTATTGTTCCTGTAGTGCGCATGAATGTGGCCAATCTTATATACACCGATATTCCCAGCCTGAACACCCTAACAGAACAATTCACTGTATTCCCAAATCCTGCCGAAGAATCTGTATTCCTCCAGTTTGCCCAGGATCAGCGACATGCCGTCTTAAGGCTAATGGATATTCAAGGAAGGATAGTTTTCCAACGGATGGTCAACTTCATACCAGGCCGGAATCCTTTTGTCGTGGAACTTCCAGCATTAACCCCAGGATACTATTACTTCCAGGTGCGCAGTGAAGCAGGGGTAGGAGTAAAACCCCTGGTTATCCGATAAAAAAGCCTTTCCGATAACGAAAGGGCTTAACCTTCGGTAACAAGGAGTTTAACCTCTCTACAGGGAAATCTTACATGTTTTGTATCAGGGCATCTCCAAATTCAGAGCACTTCAGTAAAGTTGCACCCTCCATTAAACGATGAAAATCATAAGTGACCTGTTTATTAGAAATGGTTTTTTCCATAGCAGTAAGAATGAGGTCTGCCGCCTCTCGCCATCCAAAATAGCGGAACATCATTTCACCTGAAAGAATAACAGAACTGGGGTTAACCTTATCCTGACCTGCATATTTCGGTGCTGTACCATGGGTAGCTTCGAAGATGGCCTTTCCATTAATGTAGTTGATATTAGCTCCAGGCGCGATACCTATACCACCCACCTCTGCTGCCAAAGCATCGGAAATATAGTCTCCGTTGAGGTTTAGGGTGGCTATGACTGAATATTCCGATGGCCTTAGGAGAATTTGTTGCAGGAAAGCATCTGCAATGACATCCTTGATAAGGAGTTTCCCCTGAGATTGCGCTGATTGTTGCGCAGCATCAGCTGCAGCTTTGCCTTCCCGTGAAAGTATATTGTCGTATTGATTCCAGGTAAAAACCTTATCTGCAAACTCCTTTTCGGCCAGTTCGTAACCCCAGTCTTTAAACTTACCTTCCGTAAATTTCATAATGTTTCCCTTATGTACCAAGGTAACGGATGTTCGCTTGTTGTCAAGGGCAAATTGGATGGCCGCCCGAACCAGGCGCTCTGTACCTTCTACTGACACGGGTTTGATGCCCAGGGATACGGTATCCGGGAATCGAATTTTGTTGACTCCCATTTCCTCCACCAAAAATTTCTTAAGTTTTTCTAACTCAGGTGTACCATGGAGATATTCAATGCCGGCATAGATATCCTCAGTGTTTTCTCTGAAAATCACCATATCTACCAGCTGCGGCTCCCGAACGGGTGAAGGAACTCCGGAAAAATATTGTACTGGGCGAACACAAGCGTATAGGTCTAATTGCTGACGTAAGGCTACATTGAGGGAACGAATACCTCCTCCAACCGGGGTGGTTAAAGGTCCCTTGATCGCTACCATATACTGGTCAATCTGCTTAAGCGTATTTTCAGGAAGCCAGCTACCGGTGGTGGTAAATGCTTTTTCTCCGGCAAGTACTTCCAACCAGTGAATCTTCTTTTTTCCCCCATATGCCTTGGCAACTGCCGCATCCAAAACACGCACAGATGCAGCCCATATGTCTGGACCAGTTCCGTCTCCTTCAATAAATGGGATAATGGGTTCGTCGGGCACCTGTAATTTGCCTGCTACCATACTAATTTTTGCACCAGCCATACATCATGGTTTTTAAAGTTAGCCGCTAAAGTAGGTATTTTGATTGCAGAATGGGGTAATTTTGTTCTAAAGTGCCAAGAATTGATCTATGAAAAAGGAGTGGCCATCTCCGGATATGCTCCCTGAAGGGCCGGAAGATAGACAAGTTGAAAAAGCCCTCCGCCCACGTTCCCTACAAGATTTTTGCGGGCAGCCAGAAATTGTTGAGAATCTTTTAGTATTTATTCAAGCCACCCGCAAAAGAGGGGAGGCATTGGATCATGTCCTTTTACATGGTCCTCCGGGCTTAGGTAAAACAACCCTCTCACACATTATAGCCAATGAACTGGGCGGTAAATTGAAACTCAGTTCGGGTCCAGTCCTTGAAAAACCAGGGGATTTGGCTGGTATCCTCACCAACCTTGAACCTAATGATGTGCTTTTCATCGATGAAATTCATCGCCTGCATACGGTAGTGGAAGAGTATCTATACTCTGCCATGGAGGATTTTCGGATTGATATCATGATTGATTCCGGACCCAGTGCCCGAAGTATTCAACTTTCCCTTAATCCCTTCACCCTAGTTGGGGCAACTACGCGTCTAGGCCTTCTTACCTCACCGCTACGTTCCCGATTTGGTATCAACTTCCACCTCGATTACTATGATGTGGCTACTCTGACTAGGATTCTCTTCCGTTCAGCTGAACTGCTCCGCTTAGACATTACGCCTGAAGGAGCTGCAGAAATTGCCGGCAGAAGTCGTGGTACTCCGCGCATTGCAAATGCCTTGCTCCGAAGGATCCGGGATTTTGCTGTCGTGAAAGGTGATGGAACCATTGATTTGGCTATGGCCCAATATGGATTGCAGGCCCTAAAGGTTGATAAATACGGGTTGGATGAAATGGATAACCGTATCCTACAGGTGCTGATCCATAAGTTTAAAGGTGGACCTGTGGGTATCTCCACCCTTGCTACAGCGGTAGGGGAAGAAGCAGGTACCTTGGAGGAGGTGCATGAGCCCTTTCTCGTAATGGAAGGTTTCATTCAACGGACACCAAGGGGAAGGGAAGCTACTCGCAGAGCATGGGCTCATCTTGGCGTCCCAATTCCTTCTTCCGTTCCTGGACTATTTGATTTGGAGCCAGAATAAATTCTAGAAGGTACTTAACCTCTTGATATATAAGCGCCTAAAGGTTATACGGATTAATATATGGCTATTTGGTCTGGCACTCTGCCTTATTCAGGGATAATTATGCATTTTTACATCCCTTTGGGGATTAAGTAAGTGTTTTAGGTATCCTAGACCCTTTTTACATTCCTTTAGGCAAATTCAGCATATTGGGGGAATGCAGAAGAATCACACGGAAGTTTGGGAAAGATGTCTGGGAAACATTAGTCAGCATGTTAACCATCAATGTTTTAGGACATGGTTTGAACCAATACGTCCAGTAAGACTAGATGAAAATGTGTTCACCCTGCTTGTTCCCAATAAGTTTTTCTACGAGTGGCTTGAAGAGCATTATCTGGGATTGCTAAAAACTACCATTCGTCAGGAAGTTGGCGAGAAAATTAAACTAGAATACCAGATTCTGGTCAATGACTATGAGAATAAGGCGTCCAATGCAAAGGGTAATGGTAAAGTAGATGAAACCCTGCAAGACCTGAATCCTGAACCGGCTGAAATCAAGAATCCCTTTGTCATCCCAGGAATCAAGAAATGGAAGGTAGATTCTCAGTTGAATGTCAACTTTGTCTTTAACAACTACATTGAAGGTGACTGCAATCGGCTTGCCCGTTCAGCTGGGCTTGCTATAGCTAAAAAACCAGGTCAAACTGCTTTTAATCCGTTAGTAATTTATGGAGATGTTGGACTAGGTAAGACGCATCTCGCCAATGCTATCGGTAATGAGGTTGTTTCAACTTTGCCTTCCAAAACGGTTCTTTATGTGACGAGCGATAATTTCACCAATCAGCTCATTCAATCTATCCGGAATGGTGGAGTAAACGACTTTGTTTCGTTTTACCAACAGATAGATTTACTGATTGTGGATGATATCCAGTTTCTTGCTAACAAACAAAAGACCCAAGAAATCTTCTTTCATATATTCAATCAGTTGCACCAGAGTGGTAAACAGATTGTGCTCACCTCTGACCGACCACCTCGTGATTTAGACGGCATGGAGGAGCGCCTTATCTCTCGCTTCAAATGGGGATTAACGGCCGACCTACAGGCGCCAGATTTGGAAACGCGAATGGCTATCCTCGAGCATAAGATGATGCAGGAAGGTATGGGTATACCACCAAATGTTATCGAGTTTATCTGTTTTAACATCAAAAACAATATTCGTGAACTGGAAGGAGTACTAAACCTCCTCATGGCTCAGGCCTCACTCAATCGAAGGGAAATCGATGTGGATTTAGCCAGGGAAGTTATCAAGAATTTTGTCCATGAGATTAACAAGGAAATTACGGTGGAAAACATCCAAAAATTAGTTGCTGAACACCTACAAATTCCCACAGACGCCTTGTTTGGTAAAACGCGAAAGCGTTCCATTGTCATAGCCCGCCAACTGTCCATGTATCTCGCCAAAACGATGACGGATAATTCCTTAAAGAATATAGGGGAAATATTTGGGGGAAGAGATCATAGCACGGTAATTTATTCCATCCGTACCGTTCAGGATTTGATGGAAACAGATTCCTATTTTCGCGAAACTGTCCACGAGCTCGAAAAGAAGATCAAAAACTCACTGAGGGAAGCTTAATAGATTTCTAAAAGGAATTTTTTGCTCTTATGTGGAATTTGCCTAAATTTGCCGAGCCTTTCAGGCGACTAATTAGGCAGTCTGAGCAGGTGGAGTGGGTGAGTGGCTTAAACCACCAGTTTGCTAAACTGACGTACTGGAAACGGTACCGAGGGTTCGAATCCCTCCTCCACCGCCGGAACGATTCGGGGCGTAGCGCAGCCCGGTAGCGCACCTGCTTTGGGAGCAGGGGGTCCCAGGTTCAAATCCTGGTGCCCCGACAATCGCTGACCCAGGCATCCTTGAAGGATGTCTGGGTTTTTTTTGGTTTAATCAGGCGCAATCTCCAATAATGTCATCTTGAATCGCCCTGTCTCCCGTTTGCGACCCGGTATATCCCAGGTGCCTGCATAGGCCACCATGTCAGGTATGTAGCTTTGTTTTCCGAGTTGACGTAACACAACCTCCACATGGATATCGCAGGAGAATAAAGGACCTGGATGCGAGACGTCATAAGTTCGCCCCATAACCTGGAAATCTTTTCGCGAAAAATAGGTCTCCATGAACTTGACCAAGGTGCGCCCAGATTTCCGTTCGGCATGTTCGTCACGCACCTTTAGGGTAAAAACATAGCATGGGGTTCCGTCAGAAAAATTTTTCATAACTATGCCGTATCGGTAGAATTTTCTCATACGCTCGCTGAAGAGGGCCGTCTTCCCACCAATGAGAGGAATGCTAGCTCGTTCTCCAGGTTGGAAAATAAAGCGCTTGAGTTCTTGGTAATAATAGGCGATGATTCCATCTTGCTTGGCATGTTCTGCCCTTTCATCTTCAGCGCATAAACTACCCTGGGGAAAAAAAACTTTTTCGTATAACTTGGCGGTAATGTACTTCCGGTCACCATTTTTTTTACGGTAGTCTCGCGACATATCTTCGCGCAGGAATTGCATTTCCCGGCAAATCCCAGCGTCGATTAAGCGGGTCTCTGCCCTATAATATGTTTCTGCTTTTCCTTTTTTTAAGGAAAAATCTTGTTCGTGACGGGATCGATGCGGCACGGTTCGAAGATTTCGAAAGGCATGGAGAAAACTGGTATCCTCCCGAACCATGACTATGAATTGCTCAACGTCAAAGCCTTGTTTTTTTGCTGTGATGGTTAATGAATCGAGCCAGATAGCTTCCAGTAGACCATCGTACGGATCTTTTTGGCCAAATCCTAAAATGGGAAGAAGCAACATTAAGAGAAATACTGCGCCAGGTGAAACCTTTTCTGCATATGGATAGCCAGCTAGTGTCATAATTTTCGATTTACAGGCTTTGGCGTAAATTTAAACTACATTACCAATGGAATGAAACAAGTTGCTGTCATTGGGGGTGGTACTATGGGTAATGGTATCGCCCAGGTTTTGGCCAGCTCCGGCTTCCAGGTAAACCTCGTAGATGCCTCTCCCGAAGCTCTTGTATCTGCTAGGCTCTCCATCCAACGGAGTTTAAGGAAATTGGTTGAAAAAGGAAAACTTCCTCTCGGGATGCCTGATGAAATTGTTCAGCGTATCCAAGGATTTTCCGATTTGGAAGCGGCGGTAAAAAATTGCCAACTGGTGATTGAAGCTATCCCGGAGAAGAAAGTAGCCAAACAGGAACTTTTCCGTAAACTGGATAGGTACTGTTCCCCAGAAACCTTGTTAGCCACCAACACTTCGTCTATTTCTATTACTGCGTTAGCTTCGGCTACAAACAGGCCGCATTTAGTAATCGGGATGCATTTCATGAATCCCGTGCCGCTTATGCCCTTGGTTGAAGTAATTCCCGGTTTGTTAACGGCAAAGGAAACGGTATCCATTATCTTGAATTTAGCCATTCAGCTGGGAAAAACTCCTCATGTTGCAGCTGATTATCCTGGATTTATTTCCAATCGCATTCTTTTGCCAATGCTCAATGAGTCTATTATTTGCCTTCAGGAAAAGGTAGGTGGCGTACATGAAATTGATCAAATTATGAAATTGGGCATGGGGCATCCCATAGGGCCTCTCCAACTGGCAGATTTTATCGGTTTAGATGTTTGTTTGGCCATTCTAAATGTACTGCATGAGGGAATGGGAGATGCCAAGTATGCTCCAGCCTGGCTATTAAAACAAATGGTGGAAGCTGGGCGACTTGGTGTGAAAACACGAGAGGGTTTTTAT